>Ga0075366_10001536_pt1 | contig 11547 bp, 11 predicted proteins | sample EndMethybrTD3031_FD_72351 | JGI IMG/M metagenome (GOLD analysis project Ga0075366, IMG submission 72351) | Populus endosphere microbial communities from Tennessee, USA - Endosphere MetaG P. TD hybrid TD303-1 | ecosystem: Host-associated > Plants > Roots > Endosphere | place: USA: Tennessee... | reverse complement strand
GAGGCCGACACGGCGATGCTCGGGCGCATGACCGCGCTGGCGCCCAGGCTGATGCGCGAGCAGGGTGTGACGAACGGCTTTCGCATCGTGGTCAACACGGGCCGCGACGGCATGCAGGAGGTGCAACATTTCCACATGCACGTCATGGGCGGGCCTCGCCCCTGGGCGAAGGGCTAGCTGCGACGCGGGTAGAACCGGGGCGCTCCCCTAGAATCGAAGGATGGCGCCCGCACGGGCGCCCACAGGAGTAAGACCATGGGTTCATTCAGCGTTTGGCACTGGCTGATCGTGTTGCTGATCGTCGTGCTGGTGTTCGGCACCAAGAAGCTCAAGAACATCGGCTCCGACCTTGGCGGCGCCGTCAAGGGCTTCAAGGACGGCATGAAGGACGGGTCCTCGTCCACCGCGGCCGATCCCGCCGCGCCCGCGCAGCAGGTGACGACGAACAAGGCCACCGATGCGAACACGGTGGACGTCGAGGCCAAGACCAAGTCATGACCGAGCGGCGTTGCGCGGCAAGGCCTGAGACCTTCCTCGCATGATCGACTTCGGCTTCGACAAGATCGCGCTGATCGGCGCGGTGGCGCTCATCGTCATCGGCCCCGAGAAGCTGCCGCGCGTCGCGCGCACGGTCGGCCACCTGCTCGGCAAGGCGCAGCGCTACGTCGCCGATGTGAAGGCCGAGGTGAACCGCTCGATCGAGCTCGAAGAGCTCAAGAAGATGAAGGGCCAGTTCGAGGACGCGGCGCGCGATGTTGAGCAGAGCGTCAGCAATGAAATCCACCAGACGACCAGCGAGCTCGACCGCGCCTGGCAGGATCCGAACCCGCTGCCGTCCACTTCCGGCCCGCACGACGCTTTGACGACACCCGTGCCCGAATACAAACATCCGAAGAAGAACTGGCGCCTCAAGCGGGGTGCGACGCCGCAGTGGTACAAGCAGCGGCACGGCATCCGCGTGAAGGCGCAGTCGGGCGCCGCCCGCGTGGCGCGCTTCCGCCCGCCGCGTGCGTCGGCGTGAGGCGGGTACGCCAGTGAGCGCCGATCGAGAGCCGCCCGACGAGCTCGCGGGCACCGAGCAGCCGTTCGTCTCGCACCTGATCGAGCTGCGCGATCGCCTGATCCGCGTCGTGATCGCGCTGGTCGTGGTGTTCGCGGTCCTGTGCGTCTGGCCAGGCATCAACGCGCTGTACGACCTGCTCGCCGCGCCGCTGACGGCGAATCTTCCGGCCGGCACGAAGCTGATCGCCACCAACGTCTTCTCGCCCTTCCTGGTGCCGCTGAAGATGACCTTGATGACGGCCTTCCTGGTGGCGCTGCCTTACGTGCTGTACCAGGTGTGGGCGTTCGTCGCGCCGGGGCTGTACTCGCACGAGAAGAAGCTCGTGCTGCCGCTGGTGGTTTCGAGCACGGTTCTGTTCTTCATCGGCGTCGCGTTCTGCTACCGCATCGTGATTCCGGCGCTGACCTCCTTCATCGTCAAGGTCGCGCCGGCCTCGGTGAACGCGGCGCCGGACATCGAGCAGTATTTCGGCACCGTGATGACGCTGTTCCTCGTCTTCGGGATCGCCTTCGAGGTGCCGGTGGCGGTGGTCGTGCTCGCGCGCCTCGGCGTCGTGACGGTGCAGCAGCTCAGGCAGTGGCGCGGCTACTTCATCGTCGGCGCCGCGATCGTCTCGGCGATCGTGACGCCGCCGGACGTGATCTCGCAGCTGTCGCTGCTCGGGCCGATGATCGTGCTCTACGAGATCGGCATCATCGCGGCGCGGGTGTTCATCAAGCACACCCAGGCGCCCGCCGAGGAAGAGCGCACCTCGGGCTGAACGCGTGTCACTGGCGCGGCACGCGCCCGCCCGCGGGCCGCTGCGCAACGGTGACGTTCAGGTCGAACGCCCGGTCGCCGCGCTGCACGCCGATGACCGCCGGCGCATGTGGCTTGAGGCCGGCGACCGCGTTGAGCAGCTGGCTGGTGTTGGCCACCGGTCGGTCGGCGACCTTGACGACCACGTCGCCCGGGCGCAGCCCGCCGTCGCTCGCCGGCCCGCTCTGCAGCACACCGGTGATCAGCACGCCCTGACGGATCGGCAGGTTCAGCGTCTGTGCGATCTCGGGTGTCAGGTCGCGCGGCTCGACGCCGATCCAGCCGCGCGTGACCTGGCCGTCGCGGATCAGGCCTTCCATCACCTGGCGCGCGGTCGTGACGGGAATCGCGAAGCCGATCCCGAGGCTGCCGCCGCTGCGCGAGTAGATCGCGGTGTTGATGCCGACCAGGTTGCCGTTCGCATCGACCAGCGCGCCGCCCGAGTTGCCCGGGTTGATCGCCGCGTCGGTCTGGATGAAGTTCTCGAAGGTGTTGATGCCGAGCTGGTCGCGCCCGATCGCGCTGACGATGCCCGAGGTGACGGTCTGGCCGACGTTGAACGGGTTGCCGATCGCGAGCACCACGTCGCCGACCTGCAGGTTCTCGGCGTCGCCGAACGCGATCACCGGCAGCCGGTCGAGGTCGATCTTGAGCAGCGCGACGTCGGTCTCGGGGTCGGTGCCGATCAGCTTCGCGGTGGCTTGGCGGCCGTCGGTGAGCTGCACCTCGATGTCGTCGGCGCCTTCGACCACGTGGTTGTTGGTCAGCAGGTGGCCTTGCGCCGAGACGATCACACCCGAGCCGAGGCCGACCTGCGGCTGCTGCTGTTGCTGCGCGCGGTCGCCGAAGAAGAAACGCAGCCACGGGTCGTTCGACTGCAGGTTGCGCGGCGGCGGCTTGCGCGCGGTGACGCTGACGACGGCAGGCGTCGCGCGGCGCGCCGCGGCGGCGTAGCTGTTGACGACATGCGGGCTGCCGAGCGCGGCCGGCTGCACCGCGACCGGTGCCGGCAGCGTCACGAGCCCCGGCGCGCCCGCCGCGCCGTGCTGCAGCCACTCGGGCTTGAGCGTCGCGACGACAAAAAGCACTGCCACGGCCACGGTGACCGCTTGCGAGAAAATCAGCCAGATCCTGCGCATTGAAAACATTCCGAAAGACCGGGTCATGGCCCTTCGCACCGAGATCGCCACCTACCTCGACTCCCTGCTGGAGTCGGCCCGTTTTCGCGATTATGGGCCGAACGGTCTGCAGGTCGAGGGCAAACCCGAGGTCGCACGGATCGTGTCCGGCGTGACCGCGAGCCTCGCGCTGGTCGACGCGGCGATCGCGGCCAAGGCCGACGCGCTGTTCGTGCACCACGGGCTGTTCTGGAAGGGTCACGACGGCCGCGTGACCGGCTGGCTCAAAGCGCGCCTCGAGCGCTTGCTTGCGCACCAGATGAACCTGTTCGCCTACCACCTGCCGCTCGACGCACACCCCGAGCTCGGCAACAACGCGCAGTTCGGCGCGCGCCTGAAACTCAGCGCCGACGCGCGCTTCGGCGACCAGGAGCTCGGCTTCATCGGCTCACCGGCGCAGCCGCTGACGGTGGCGGCGCTCGCCGCGCTGCTGCAGTACCGGCTCGGCCGCGCGCCGGTGGTCGTCGAAGGCGACGGCCGGCCGATCCGCCGCGTCGCGTGGTGCACCGGCGGCGCGCAAGGCTACTTCGAGGCCGCGATCGCGGCCGGCGCCGACGCCTACATCACCGGCGAGATCTCCGAGCCGCAGACGCACTACGCCCGCGAGACCGGCGTCGCCTATCTCGCCTGCGGCCACCACGCGAGCGAGCGATTCGGCGCGGGCGCGGTCGGCGCCCACCTCGCGCAGCGCTTCGGCCTCGAGCACGAGTTCATCGACATCGACAACCCCGCATGAGCGCGCACGGCCGCTCCGAAGCGCTCGTCCCGCAGCGCGCAGCGCGAAGGGGAGCCCAATGACGCCACCGCTGCTGCTGACGATGGGCGATGCCTGCGGCATCGGGCCGGAGATCATCGCGAAGCTCTACCGCGGCGATGCGGCGTCGGGCTGCGTGATGATCGGCGAGCCGGCGGTGCTGCGGCGCGCCGCGGCCGCGACCGGCGGGATGCTCGCGGTCGCGGAGCTCGCGGCGATCGACGACGCCGTGCCGCCGAACTGCATTCCGGTGCTGCGTCCGCCCGGTCTGCCCGCCGGCCTGATGCAGGCGCCGCTCGGCCGCGTCGACGCGCGCGCCGGCGCCGCCGCGGCGCGCTGCATCGAGCACGCCGTCGCGCTCGTGCGGGCAGGCCAGTCGCGTGCGATCGTCACCGCGCCGATCCACAAGGAAGCGCTCGCCGCCGCGGGCATCAGGTTCCCCGGCCACACCGAGATGCTGCAGGCGCTCGCCGCGAACGGCGCCGACGTGCCGCCGGTGCGCATGATGCTGGCCAACGAGCAGCTGCGCACCGTGCTCGTGACGATCCACATGGCGCTGCGCCGCGCGATCGACGCGGTCACGTTCGACGCGGTGCTCGAGACGATCCGCATCGCGCACCGCAGCGCCGCGGCCTGGGGCATGGCGCGGCCGCGCATCGCGGTCGCCGGGCTGAACCCGCACGCCGGCGAGGGCGGCCTGTTCGGCGACGAGGAGATCCGCATCATCGGGCCGGCGATCGCCCGCGCGCGCGAAGACGGCATCGACGCGCAAGGCCCGTTTGCCCCCGACACGGTCTTCATGCGTGCGCGCCATGCGCCGGACCACCCGGGGGAGTTCGACCTCGTCGTCGCGATGACCCACGACCACGGCCTGATCCCGGTCAAGTACCTCGGCGTCGAGCAGGGTGTCAACGTCACGCTCGGGCTGCCGTTCGTGCGCACCAGCCCCGACCACGGCACCGCGTTCGACCTCGCCGGCACCGGCCGCGCCGACCCTGCGAGCCTCGCGGCGGCGGTGCGGATGGCTCGAGCGCTCAGCCGGCCAGCGCCGGGCCGCACCCAAGCGGCCGGCTGACCCCCACGGGGGGGGTGGCCGCGGTACACCGCGGCCGGGGGCACCACTCGTTCAGTGCTTCGTGAGTGCGGCGCTGCGCGTCGTGGGGGTCTTCAGCGCCGCGAGCTGCTTGCGCGCGCGCTGCGTCGCGCGTTCCATCAGGTAGGCGCTTTCGAACGCGCGCATGCGTCCGGTCTCGCACATGCGCGCGAGCATGCGCGCGGTCATCGAGATCGTCTCCTGGTGCTTCTTGCCGCGCGAGAAGACGAAGAAGCTGCGGCCCGGGCTGACGTAGGTCAGGCGCACCTTCTGCCACTCGTCCTTCAGGTGCATCTGGTACGCGAAGCCGAGCTTGATGTGGTCCATCAGCTGCGGCCCGCGCGAAGGCTCGGGCGGCTCGGCCGGCGAGAGGTCGAGGTTGATGTCCAGGCCGAGGCCGAGGTCCATCGGCATCGACTCGGCCGCTTCGGCCTCGCCCGGCACGGTGTCGCCGCCCAGCTCGATGTCGACGCGCGAGGTGTCGACCGGCGCTGACCAGTCGACCGCAGCCTCCTCGACCAGGCCGACCTGCTTGGCCTCCTCGGGCGTGAAGCGCTTCTCGATGACGGTGTTGTCGACCTCGACCGTGTCGGCGACCGACAGCGAATCGACCCCGGGCACCGTCGTGTTGAAGATGGCCTCGAGCTCCTTGGCCATCAGGTTGTGGTCGAGCTCGCTCATCGGCGCTGCCTTGAGCGACTCGGCGTGCGCCGGCAGCAGCTGCGCGAAGAAGGACTTCTGCGCTTCGGCCGGCCAGGCGATCAGCGCCATGCCTTCGTTCAGATCCTTCATCAGCTGCGGCAGCTGCATCAGGAATTTCTTGCGCAGGATCGGTGAGCCCTTGGGCTGCACGCTCATCACCAGGTCGCGGCCGACCCGCTTGTAGCGCGTGTAGCGGTCGGAGGCCGGGCCGTCGCGCCGGATCGCGAGCACGAGCGCCTGGCTCCACACCTGCGAGAGGAAGTCGCGCAGATAGGGCGGCAGCGACATCGGCTTGAGCGCCGCGGCGAGCTGCAGCATGTAGCGCTGCTGGATGCGCAGCTCGGATTCCTTGCCCTCGAGCGTCGCCGCGGCCGGCGACTGCTGCACCTGGCCCTGCGTCTGCTGGCCGATGAACTGCTCGAGATCCTGCAGCTTCGCGCTGTAGAGCTCGATCTGGTCGAAGTCGCCTTCGACGATCTCCTCGACGAGCTCGCGCACGCGGGCGAGGAATTGTTTGCCGGGGTCTTCGTCGAAGTCGTCGAACGCGCAGGCGAGCGAGGCGATGCGGTTGACGAAGCGCCGCACCGGATGGCGGCGCGACGAGAAGAACGTCGAGTCGTTCATCGCGACGCGCAGCACCGGCAACTGCAGGCGAGCGATCTGGCGCGCCATCTGCGGCGGCACACGCGGGTCGGACAGGATCTGGTCGAACAGCGTGCCGACGACGTCGATCACCATGTGGTCGAGCTTGCCGCTCGACGCCTGCATCAGCTCCTCGCGGTGGGCGCGGATCAGGTTCACCGCCATCAGGCCGGTGAGCTCCTCGCCGTAGCGCGAGCCGCCCGGCGCGACGTGGCCGGGGTCGGACGCCAGGTTGCCCGATCCGCTCAGCAGCGGCCCGCCGCCGGTGCTGCGGTGCGCCGGCGAGCCGCTGTCGCGCGGCAGCGGGTCGAGCTCGCCGGGCCGACTGGCGAGCGCGGTCAGCCGCCGCAGCAGGTTCATCAGCTGGGCGTCGGCTTGCGCATGCGCGGCGGCGCGCGGGTCGAAGTCGCCACGCGCGAGCGTCGCCGGACCGCTGCGGCCCGAGCCCAAGCTGCCGCTGCCGCTGTTGCGTCCAAGCGGGCCGCGCGCGCTCGGGTTGCCGCCGCCCACCGGCGGCAATCCGGCGAGGCCGGGTCCGCGGAAGAATCCGCCGTAGCCGCCGCCGTGGCCCACGGTCGAGCCGATGTCGTCCGGCGCCCCGACGTCGCCGCCCGGGTTGCCGGTGGACTGGAAGCTTTCCTTCGGCAGCCCGCTGTAGCCGGAGTTGACGCCCGGCAGATGGAACCCGGGGCCGTCGCCGGCGCGCACGCTCAGCGACAGCGGCTTGATGCCGCGCGCCTGCAGGTCGCGCAGGATCTCGGCGTAGCAGCCCTTCATCGCACGCGCCATCGCCTGGCCGAGCTCGCGCGCGAGCAGCTTGCGCGACTCGGCTTCCTTGGTGACCGACTCGATCGCGCGGAAGGTCGCTGCCCCAATCACGTTCGGCCGCAGCGGGCTGCGGTCCTCGTCGACGCGGCCGGCGTTCAGCAGCCCGCCGAGATGCGAGGCGACCTCACGCTGCTCCCACTCGGCCTCCTGCAGGATCAGCTGGCCGATGCGCTCGGAATGCATGCGCTGCTCGACCTCGTGGTCCTCGACCAGGCTGAGCGACTGCCAGTCGGTCGCCTCGAGGCGGCGCCGGCCGTCGTCGCGCGGCGCGATGTCCTTGTTGACGCTCTCGCGCAGCACGTCGCGGAACGTGAGGTGGAAGGACGCCATGTTGCGGCGCATCTCGAACTGGGTCGCGAGCATCAGGTCGCGTTCGCTGATGCGCGTGGCCGACAGCGACATCGTGCCCAGCAGATCCGACACCCGATCGGCGACCGACGCTGCCGTCGTCTTGATCTGGTTGATTGCCGCGTCGAGAGCGGCCTGCAATCGAGGTTCGGTCGGGTTCATCTCGGGCGGATCTGGCGCGCGGCCACAGGCACCCGACCGCGGCAGCCGGCCCGGAGGGGTGGATCGAAGTATGAGCCCAAAAAACACCCGCCTGCTGTGCGTTCCATCACGCTGCCGACGGGCGGGCCGGCGAGCCGCTCGAGCGGCTACTTCTTCAGCGCGTCGCGGATCTCGCGCAGCAGGACCACGTCTTCCGGCGTCGCCGCGGGCGCGGCCGGCGGGGCATCCTTCTTGAGCCGGTTGATCTGCTTGACCATCATGAAGATGATCAGCGCGAGCAGCACGAAGTTGATCGCCACGGTGATGAAGTTACCGTAGGCGAACAGTGGCACGCCGGCCTTGCTGAGCGCCTCGTAGGTCATCGGGCCCTTGAAGTCGGCCGGCGGCGCGGCGAGCAGGAAGAAGTAGTTCGAGAAGTCGAGCCCGCCGAGCACGCGGCCGATCACAGGCATCACCAGATCCTTGACGATCGAGTCGACGATCTTGCCGAACGCGGCGCCGATGATGACGCCGACGGCCAGGTCGACGACGTTCCCCTTCATCGCGAATTCCTTGAACTCGCTCGTAAAACTCATGGTGATCTCCTCGGGGTTGGGTGGATCGTCGGCCTCGCGAGACCGGCGCGCGCCAGTATTCCCGCCCGACCTGCGATGTCAAGCCGCGCGACGTACGTCGTGCTCGGTCCCCGCCCCTGAAGAGGCGCTTGACACGTCCGCTAGAATTCCGGGTTGACCCTGACCTTGACGCCTGCCCCGAGGAACCTCATGAGTGACAGTCCCGCCGACAGCGGCAAACGCACCTGGCTCATCGCCTCCGGCTGTGCCGGTGCCGTGGGCGTCGGCTTCACAGCCGTGCCCTTCGTCGCCAGCTTCCAGCCCTCGGAACGGGCGCGCGCGGCGGGGGCGCCGGTTGAGGTCGACATCTCGTCGCTCAAGCCCGGCGAGAAGGCGACCGTCGAGTGGCGTGGCAAGCCGGTGTGGATCGTGCGGCGCACGCCCGAGCAGCTCGCGACGCTGCCCAAGGTCGACCCGCAGCTGGCCGACCCGAAGTCGCAGCGCAAGCCCGACGAGCTGACGCCCGAGTACGCCCGCAACGAATACCGCTCGCGCAAACCCGAGGTGCTCGTCGTCGTCGGCATCTGCTCGCACCTCGGCTGCTCGCCGAGCGACAAGTTCCAGCCCGGCGCGCAGCCGTCGCTGCCCGACGACTGGGCCGGCGGCTTCCTGTGCCCCTGCCACGGCTCGACCTTCGACATGGCCGGCCGCGTCTACAAGAACAAGCCCGCGCCCGACAACCTCGAGGTGCCGCCGCACATGTACCTGTCCGACAGCCGGTTGCTGATCGGCGAAGACAAGAAGGCCTGAACGGGCAGCGGAAAAGCAGGACAGGAACACGACCATGGCTGAATTCAAGGAAGCACCCGCGAACGCCTCGACGACGACCAAGGTGATGACCTGGGTCGAGAACCGGTTCCCGACCGCGTTCGACGCCTATCGGGTGCACATGTCCGAGTACTACGCGCCGAAGAACTTCAACTTCTGGTACTTCTTCGGCTCGCTCGCGATGCTGGTGCTGGTGATCCAGATCGTCACTGGCATCTTCCTCGTGATGCACTACAAGCCCGACGCGTCGCTCGCGTTCGCGTCGGTCGAGTACATCATGCGCGACGTGCCGGGCGGCTGGATCATCCGCTACATGCACTCGACCGGCGCGAGCGCGTTCTTCATCGTCGTCTACCTGCACATGTTCCGCGGGCTGCTGTACGGCAGCTACCGCAAGCCGCGCGAGCTGGTCTGGATCTTCGGCTGCGCGATCTTCCTGTGCCTGATGGCCGAGGCCTTCATGGGCTACCTGCTGCCCTGGGGCCAGATGAGCTACTGGGGTGCGCAGGTGATCGTCAACCTGTTCGCGGCGGTGCCCTTCGTCGGCCCGGACCTCGCGCTGCTGATCCGCGGCGACTACGTCGTCAGCGACGCGACGCTGAACCGCTTCTTCAGCTTCCACGTGATCGCGGTGCCGCTGGTGCTGCTCGGCCTGGTCGTCGCGCACATCTTCGCGCTGCACGACGTCGGCTCGAACAACCCGGATGGCGTCGAGATCAAGGCGAAGAAGGATGCCAGCGGCCGGCCGCTCGACGGCATCCCGTTCCATCCGTACTACACGGTGCACGACATCTACGGCGTCAGCGTGTTCCTGATGGTCTTCACCGCCATCCTGTTCTTCGCACCCGAGTTCGGTGGCTACTTCCTCGAGTACAACAACTTCATCCCGGCCGACCCGCTGAAGACGCCGCCGCACATCGCGCCGGTGTGGTACTTCACGCCGTTCTATTCGATGCTGCGCGCGATCACGACCGAGATGATGTATGTGCTGATCGCCTGCGTGCTGCTGGGTGCCGTGCTCGGCGTGCTGAAGGCGAAGGCCGGCATGCTGGTGAAAGGTGCGATCCTGGTCGGCGCGGTGCTGCTTGTGGCCGCGATGCTCGCGACCGACGCCAAGTTCTGGGGCGTCGTCGTGATGGGCGGCGCGGTCATCATCCTGTTCTTCCTGCCCTGGCTGGATCACAGTCCGGTCAAGTCGATCCGCTACCGCCCGGACTGGCACAAGTACATGTACGCGGTCTTCGTGTTCGTCTTCGCGGTGCTCGCCTATCTCGGCACGCAGCCGCCGTCGCCCGTCGGCGAGCGCGTCTCGCAAGTCGGCACGCTGTTCTACTTCGGCTTCTTCCTGCTGATGCCGTGGTGGAGCCGGCTGGGCGAGTTCAAGCCGGTTCCCGACCGCGTGACCTTCGCCGCCCACTGACGCCGCGCACGGACCCCTTCGCCATGAAAAGAATCCTGCTCTCCCTCCTGCTCGCATTCGGCCTGGCCGGCACGGCCGCCGCGTCCGAAGGCGGCGTCGCCTGGGACAAGTTCCCGCCCGCGAAGCTGACCGACATGGCCGCGCTGCAGAACGGCGCGAAGCTGTTCGCCAACTACTGCCTGAACTGCCACGCAGCTTCGTACATGCGCTACAACCGGCTGCGCGACATCGGCCTGACCGAGGACGAGATCAAGGCGAACCTGATGTTCGCGACCGACAAGGTCGGCGCGACGATGAACGTCGCGCTCGACCCGAAGCAGGCGAAGGACTGGTTCGGCGCAACGCCGCCCGACCTGTCGGTCATCGCACGCTCGCGCGCCGGCACGGGCGGCAGCGGCGCCGACTACCTCTACACCTACCTGCGCACCTACTACCGCGACGAGACCAAGGCGACCGGCTGGAACAACCTTGCGTTCCCGAGCGTGGGCATGCCGCACGCGCTGTGGGAGCTGCAGGGCCAGCGCGGCGCGAAGTACGTCGAGGTGGCCGACCCGCACGATCCGCAGAAGAAGATCCACCGGTTCGACGGCTTCGAGCAGCTCACCCCGGGCAAGCTGACGCCGTTGCAGTACGACGAGGCGGTCGGCGACCTGGTCGCCTACCTGCAGTGGATGAGCGAGCCGGCGCAGGGCCAGCGCGTGCGCATCGGCGTGTGGGTGCTGATGTTCCTCGCCGTGTTCACCGTGATTGCCTGGCGCCTGAACGCCGCCTACTGGAAAGACGTGAAGTGACCGTCTTCGCGCCTGCCGACCTCAGCGGGTCGGCGGGCAACGCATCCCGCCGCCCGCGCGCGTCGCGCGCCGGCGGCGCTTTGACCTTTTGACGTATCCCAGGGAGCTGCCGCCATGATGGTGCTTTATTCCGGAACCACCGACCCCTACTCGCACCGTTGCCGCTTCGTGCTGTTCGAAAAGGGCATGGACTTCGAGATCCGCGACGTCGACCTGTTCGCCAAGCCCGAAGACATCGCGCTGATGAACCCGTACAACGAGGTGCCGATCCTCGTCGAGCGCGACCTGATCCTGTACGAGTCGCACATCATCAACGAGTACATCGACGAGCGCTTCCCGCATCCGCAGCTGATGCCGGGCGACCCGGTCGCGCGTGCGCGCGTGCG
>Ga0075366_10001534_pt1 | contig 11550 bp, 25 predicted proteins | sample EndMethybrTD3031_FD_72351 | JGI IMG/M metagenome (GOLD analysis project Ga0075366, IMG submission 72351) | Populus endosphere microbial communities from Tennessee, USA - Endosphere MetaG P. TD hybrid TD303-1 | ecosystem: Host-associated > Plants > Roots > Endosphere | place: USA: Tennessee... | reverse complement strand
ACTGGGGCCACGGGGGCATCGAGCTCCCCGGTGCTGCAGACCCTCTCGATCCACGGCTCGGCGTTCCAGGTCACCAAGGCGCTGAACTGGACCTATTCCCAGGGCAACGGCGTGAGTGGCGGTGCCGATGTGACGGATGCGGTCGCCTCGGATGCTACCTGCCCGCTGATCTTCCCGATCGGGACGGAAATCCACGAGATTCGCGTGTACATCGTGGACAACGCGTCAGGACCCACCGTGCTACAGGCATCCCTCCGCTCCCTGTCATCGCTCGCCGTGCCAGCGACGCTCTCACTGTCGGTCCCGTCCGCTGGTAACGGCACCCAGCAGACCCTCTTCGTGCTTGATGCGGGCACCGTCGTGCAGGCCCTGACGGGGTACGCGATCCTGGTTGCCACGGTTCCAGGCGGTATCCAGGCGCAGTGGAGCGTGCATCTGGCGGAAGTTGATTACCTGCTCCCGCCGTGAGGCTACAGATCCTCGAGCTTGGCGGTCATCACCTCAGCTCACTCTCATTCAAGAAAGATCATTAATGGCAGATATTCGAGTCAATCGGCCCGATGGGGCACACACGGGCGCTCATGGTGAGCATGGTGAGCGTGGTGAGCGGGGACATCGGGGTCCCCGGGGACATGACGGGCACGACGGGCGGGATGGTGAGACAGGAGCTACCGGAGCTACCGGTGCGACGGGTGTCACTGGAGCCACTGGAGCCACTGGAGCTGCTGGAGCTGCTGGAGCCACGGGGGCCACGGGGGCCACCGGCGCTGCAGGTTCATCAGGGTTCACGGTTCTCCTCTGGGGGCTCGGAATCTTCACGACGGTTCCAGCCTTCGTCCAACCAGGAGGCACCGATAATGACACGGCCTCGACGGATGACTTCGCCTTCGTCGTTCCCTCCGCGGGCACCCTCCGCAACATGTTCGCGCGGCACAATGCGGCAGGGGGCTCTGGTCCTGTGGCGACCTACACGCTTCTCGTCAATGGCGTGGCCACGGCGCTTGTCGTCTCGGTGCCCACGGGTGCTGTGGGACAGGCGAGCAACCTCGTCGATACGGTCATCGTGGCGGCGGGCGATCGCCTCTCCCTGATAGTCGACTCAGAATCTGTAGGACCGAACCTCGTCGAGGCCAAGATCAGCATGCAGTTTGGTCCGTGAAAGATCCTGGGAATGGATCAAGGATCATTGCATGCTTATCCGGTTATCACCCATCGCGACCATCCGTAGTGCCCGGATGATCCCAGTCTCCGTCATACAGCTCTGCGTAGGTCAGCGCCTCGGCCTCAGTCGCCAGACCGAGCAGGGACCGAAACGCGTTGAACGGGTAGAAGCGCCGGTTGAACCGGAACGCGAACTCGTTGAGGCCGGTTGGCGAGCCGGAACGGCTCGGCCGACGTTTCTTGACGCGCGGGACCTTCTCCTGTCCTACACGGCGCGTGTGTGCTGCTTTGCGGTAGCGCGTAATTCTGCTCATTTCACAACCCCAAGTTTCTTGAGGCATGCGAAGCAACTGACACTCGCAGGCTTGTCGGTCTTGTGACGAACGTGACGACGGCCACAGATAGCGATAGCAACGTGATCGTGGCTTGCCTTCACAGCGTAGTGAGTCTTATCCCGGTAAATGCCATCCCATCCCATCTATTTGCCATCCGGTGCCATAGGGTACATACCAGCCATGGATACGTTGAGCGTCAACCGGATAAGCATGGATCATTGGGCCGGTAGCCAGCTGCCAGTAGGGCGGTCTCGAGGTCATCTGAGAATTCCGCATCAATCGCGCGCCTGCGCTGCGCGTACTGCCACAGGAGATCCTGCGCTGTTGGATCTCTGACGCTGAGTGGGACCTTACCTGCAGGGCAAGTCGGATATTTGTCGGATTGAAATTCGCCGTTGACCAGGTGTGCTCCCATTAGGAATTCTCCACACTGAACTTAGGAGTGTTGATTCTCCTGGCGTTGTGCCAGCCAACGCCGGGCGATCGGGGCACATACGACACAGGGTGTGAAGGGCACGGTGGCGTGTCCCCCGATCCAATCGATCAGGGATTGATAGCAGTCAGCGCACAGGAGAGTCTTCAATTCTCGGGCGGCCGGATCGTCCCTGATGGGCTTCATCTTGGGGCTCCTGCCTGGGAGATTACCCTCCAGGCAATGGCGGGTACCAGCAGGTAATTGAAGCCGGGCTCGTACACGGGATAGTCCGGCGGCCATGCCTCCGCAGCACGTGATCCAGCGATCGCGAACCGTGCCTGCTCGACCAGTGCCCTGGTGTCGAGGTCTGCTGCGGCGGTGATCCGATGCCGGAGGTCATCTGCAGCTACCTGCAGGTCGGCAAGGGACGCCTGGTTGAGTCTCCAGAAATTCTTGGAAGGATCACACCGGTACTCGGCGAGCGTCGATGTCATGCGGCGCAGTTGTGTACGTGTCCCCGGGCGGAGGCGCTCCCAGAGCTCGGGCACCAGGATGAGGCGGAGATCGGCGTCGGCCCCCGTGCTGGCGTTCAGGCGCCCGAGGTTCCGCAGGCAGACTTCCGTTACGCGGTGGAGCTCGTCATCATCCATCGCGACGTAGCGGGACAACTTGTCCAGGAAGTGTGGACGATCAATGACCCGTCGGAGAGCCGTTAACGGGACCAGGGCTGGCGCGCTTGTTGGAGGCATACGGAGACTTTTTCAGCACGCATCGCTGGTGAGGTCATCAATAATCTTGAGCAGTCCAGAGACTTGACCGTGCGTCAGTGCTAGGTGTCTGTCGCCAGGCTCAGCACACCAGACTCGAATCCAGCGTAACAGGACGCTCGCATCTGCCCGCGTGATGGGCTCGATGTCAGGTGTAGCGGGAACACGATTCGTATACTCATCGAGGATCTTGTTCAGTTCGTCGCGCAGCATGATTAGACCTGGCACGCACGCTGGCATGCCGTCGCGTACAGCGTGCTTGTGAATATCGATCTGAACAGTGCGCGCTCCGTGAAACATCACAAATAGTTTTTCGAACGGTGCGCCGATACAGGGTTCACCCTTGAACGTATGCGTGACGGTGTCTCGCCAAACCCTGACGATTTCGTCAGGGCCGACAGTCAATAGATCGGGCATCGTCAATCTCCTCTTGACCCTTCTTCAGGAGGCCTCTACCACCTGGGGACTGGAGTACAGGAGCTCGTGGAAGAAGGGCTGACAGGCCTCTTGCTGCGAGCGCCTGGGTATCTGGCAGTGCATACAGGCTGATTGGCGAAGGTGTCCAGGGAGCGTCACCTTGATCAGGATGTCGGTGGTGGGAGTCATCCCAGCAGGATCCCTGGAGGCCTCAAAGATCTGTGAGAACTCGTACAAGCCGCCTGGTCCGGTGAGCGTGCAGCGGGACACTGCCATGTCTGCCCCGCTGTAGGTGGCTCGCTGGATGGCGCTGATGGCCTCTGCTGTGCGAGTGACTGGATCTGGCAGTGTGAAGCGAGTTCCGGAACCAACAGTCATCCAGCCCAAGACCTGATCTCGATCATCATCGCTGACGTAGCGGCAGAGGTTGATGGCTGGCCCTGACAGGTAACCAAATCCAAGTAACCGCTCTGTAGCTACACCAATGATCTCTATCGCTAGGTCCCTGACCTGAGCAACCACGGACTTCGAGTCGAAGACACGGGGGTGCTGTCGTCCGCGTGCAGTATCTGGGACACGGTTGTAGCTAGATGTCGGAACTTCGTGCGCACATGTCACGATCATGACGCGTCCGCCACGGACCTGCACGAATCCCAGTTGTCTGGATACGGACATCTTCATGGGTAGACTCCTTGGAACGAGGCCCTCTGGGCGCCGCATTGGGGGCAGCCGATGTCGCCGCAGCGCCCAGCGCAACGGTGTGCCTGGCGCCATTCATCTGCATAGCTCACGCAGGCACGATCGAATGCCCGCTCGTTGAGGTAGTCTTCGCGCTGTGGGGCTCCCTGGGGATATGACTTTGCGGGCTGGAGCCAGAAGCGCTGTACCTGGACTTGTCTGCTCATGATGTTCTCTTGTACAGGGCTGCCTATCCAATGCGACGGAGCGTGACAGTGCGGGTATGTTCTCCGAGTCTGAGCATCGCGACTCCTGAGAAATTGGCATTTCGCCTGATGTGCTCGATCTCGGAGTCCAGGGCCTCCCGTATATCCTCTCCGGTCGTGGCGTCGACGAGCATGATGCGGGGGCGCTGGACGTTGAGTAGCTCGAGCAATTTGTCTACATCTTGCTCTCCTCTCCGTCGCACGGTCTCGATGGGGACGCGTGGCTTCACGGCAGCCACATGCTCGTCCACGCGCCGGCACTATCTGACCAGAACCCCCGTGCGTCGCGTTTGGCCACCACGATGCGGCTGGCCCCGCACGTGCAGACCTGCTTGTGCTCGAGGCTGCCATCTTCGAGCAGTCGGGTGCCCGCAATGGTGTTGACCTGGTGGAGGTGACTGAGGTGACTCAGGGGTACGGCGTTTTTATTGGGAGGTGGGGGGTGCATGTCTTAAAACTTTGCTAGTGGTCAGTTCACTCACGAGCCACCACGTGGGCCGTAGTCCGTTGGTCTGGATGCCCATGATCCTGCAAAACTCGGCGAGTTGATCAGGCCATGCCGGATCTATCGCCAGGCTCTTGATCTCGGCCATATCTCCACGGGAGGAACGCACGAGTGATGCCCGAACGGCCACATAGGGCATGGGGCACTCTCTCGTGCAGTGGGTGGAAACCACGCAGCTCGAGGTTTCTGCCAGCTCGTACTTCCGGTACATGTATGCCACGTGCTCCTCGATGAGGGTCTGCTCTGCCGGCGTGTAATCCGTGGGTGTTCTCCCGTGACTGTCGGTGCGCTCAGGGTACGGAGCCGTTGGCTTGATGATACCTCTGGCGCGCGCGTAGCGGTCTTCCCAATCCTCGCCGTTGTCCTCATCTTCCTCATCAATCAACCACGGCCAGCGTGCCTCATCGTCCCAGCAGTACCCGTAGAACAGGATTGCGTCCGTTGATACCGTCATTGGACCCCGGCCTTCCTGAGCTCCCTCAGGTCATAGGCATCGACGCCCATGGCGCGGGCCCTCTCGAGCGTGAGATGTGCCGCGCGGGCCACTTCCCGGACGCCCGTGCTGTCGTTGCCGCCCGCTAACCGGCGGTGCATCTCTGCGAGGGCGACGGCGAAACCGGCCAACCATGCGTCGAGCTCGGGCTGCTGGGCGGATCTGTTGCGACGGGGTTTCCGATGGCCGATGTTCAATTTTGCCAAGATGCAGTCGCCGAGCCGATATGGATGTGTTGATGAAGAGTCGTACATGCTGGCCACATCTGCGGCTGCCCTGGCCCCCCGCTGGAACTCGTCGCGCCCCTGCGGCTGTCTTGACGGCACGGCGGGAGTGCTCTCGCGATGTTTGTTTGGTGCGCGCTTACTCATGGTGCTTTTCTCGGGCTTGGATCAGGCTCACTGATTGACCAGCCCTCTGCGAGCCTCCGCTCGGTTTCGAGCGCACGATCCACGGCACGCTCGATGCGCTCCGTGGCCTCGAAGGTCTGGGCAGCTCCATTGCGGTGCAACGCGACAGCGGCGCTGTAGACGGGCTCGACTACATGTAGCCGCTGCTGGAGTTGGTGGATCGTGGTGACATGGCCTACCGAGGAGGTCTCCAGTCGGGTCACGCGTGCCTGCAGCTGCCCCAGGGAGGTCTCCAGGTTGGTCAGTCGTACTTGCAGCTGCTCCAGGTACTCGTCGCGCTGTGCCGCGACGGGGGAGCTTGCTCCCCGACGCTCCCAGTGGGCGGCGATCTTCTCGAGGTCGCGGGCAGCCTCGCGGAGCTGGTTGGCAACCTCCTCGGCTCCCTCGGCGTACTGCTCGCCCCCGTCATCGATCTCGCCAGTCCAACGCTGGTATTTCTGGTACGCCCGGATCGCCCCACCGAGCTCGGGCGGGAGCACTCCACCAGCTCCCATCACGGCAGTGATCAACTGTCGCATTGCGACAGCGTCCTCCAGCAGGCGCCGGATTCGGGAGATGAGCCCATGAACACCGTAGGGGCGAGGAGCAAAGTCGATGGGATGACGGCGACTCTCCGGTGAGACCTCCCGCAGGTCGCCGGTGCTCAGCCGCTGCGAGATGCACTCGTCACACACGGGGTCAGCGGGGGTACTCGGAGGATTGGCGACGAATACGTAGCGCTCTAGGTCATGCTCATCGCTGCCGTAGCTCCCCCGTACGATCCACTGGCCGTCCTCGTAGGTCACGTCAGATGCGCAGTGACTGCCCTGGAGACCCCTGTCGAGATCGCTGGGGCAAACACTCCGATATCGATTCCCGCACCAGACACAGGTCACGGTTCGCGGATATGGGCTACCCGGTGCAGTGGGAGCGTTCGAGGATCCGCGACTTGTTGGCTCGGGGAATCCGCGATCGTCATCCGTGGCCACGGCGAATTCGCGATCGTCATCCGCGGCCACGGTGAATCCGCGATCGTCATCCGTGGTCACGGCTATCTGAATTTCAACGTTCTTGTGACGATAGGCCCCCGCAATCTCGGTGGGGCTCATCTCGCGCTGGCAGTTGCGACACTGCCATAGTCCACGGTCACCATACCAGTCACATACGGCACCTGGCCGACACCATGGGCATGCCTCGCCGTGGGGCTGAGTAGTTTGCAGTGTGTCACTTGATGTGGTGGCGATCGCCCCAGCCGCATCACTGGAGTGATCCTGATCGGAGCTCATCGGGTGCCTCGCTTTCTGGCTGTGGCCCGTCGTCGTCGTCGGTGGTAGCTCGCCACCAGACGAGCGCGCTCGGGCCCTGTGACGACGCGTGCCCCCTCGGCGGTCTGTGAGCGGAGCAGGCCGTCCGGATCCTGCACGAGTAGATACCACGTGCCATTGTAACCGACCTGATCGGCAACGACCTCACCAATTTCATCGATCGCGGCGTGCCTTGTCCAGGTCACCCAGCGGCCAATAATGCCGGGTGTGACAGAGGACTGCTGCCGTGATGATCTCCGGATTGTCCGGGGTCGGGTAATTGATCGGGTGATCACGGGGCCCCCCGCTTCCTGACGAGGTGTCGCTCTACGGCACCGACCATCGCGGCATGAACCTCTGCCGCGATACCGTAGAGCAGTCGTACATCATCACCCTGCTCCTCGGGCTGTAGGCACTCCATGCGGAGCGCGTTGTCCGCTCCAGAGCGAATCACGATCCACAGTGGTGTGTTGGACCAGCCTGGTCCGTTGGCAGGCTCGGCAACAACGGCCACGATGCGATCATCATCCGTGAGCATGAGGGTCTTGGCATGGGCGGTCATCGGGTTCCCAACTCGGCGCCACACTTGGCCCGGAGCTCGATGTTCTCACGGCGCAGCTTGATGTTCTCACGCTGTAGGTAGTCGGCATCACGACTGGCCAACACCGCCACAGCCATGATTCCAATAAAAATCACGAAGCCAACTCTCATCAGCCATAGATCGTTGTTCATCGTGTGCCCCCTCGTCGAGGATGCCCCCCGTGCGGCCTACTTGTGGTGGAACCAGCCGGGGTTACCGCATCGACGGATACGTATCCGGCCTTGTCAACGAGCCAGACAACCCAGTGTCCGCTCGACACCATCTCCGGCCCCATGAGCACGCGCATGTTGCGCTGAGTGGGCGGCCCGTCGATGACCGAGTGGTAGTCGACCATGACGCCTTCGACCAGCCACTTCGGCGGCGCTGGTTGCTCGCGCTTGCCCTTGCCGCGGCTGGTCACGACGCCACCTCGTCGGGCAGGACGATCTCAACCGCGATCAGTGATCGCGACGAGAATCTCGACACCCGTGATCGGTGCCCGGTGCATGGGTTGGAGTTGCGGATCATTCATCTATGCTTATCCGGTTGTCGGCCATCAGGCATTCTCGATTCTCTTTACGGTGATGCCGAGCGCAAGCCAGACGGTCCATGCCCACCACGCAGGCGAACGGCGCGCTCGCTGTTCGCACAGTTGCCGTAGTCCATCGATTACGAAGCGCTTTTGTTGGAGCATCGGGTCGAAAAGTACACGTAGGATCTCTGGCCTAAGGCTCATGGGGTGTTAATGCGGCCTGGGCTGCCTGGGGGGACCGTGTCTGGTGGGCGGGGTGTGACCATGGTGAAGTCCAACCCAGTAGGGGACTCCATTGAGGCCGGTGCGCTCCTCGCTGGAGACGTACTCACCGCACCAGGCACATCGGCCAGTGTCGTTGTGATCTTCAGGCCTGCCGCTCATGGCGGGCTCTTGCGGTTAGCAGCCGTCGCGCGAGAGACGACCTCAGCGCTAATCCGTCGCATCTCCTCGATTGGGGTCAGTCGGGTCCGGGGGGCGCAATAGTCGACCACCAGGCGTACGGCCTCGGCGACTGCCTGGAGGGCCCTCTCGGGTGTCTTGCCGGCGGAGAGGATGTCGAGCTCCAGGCAGTGCGACGTCCACTGATTCGGTGTGTCGGACTCGCGCGTGAGCCGGATGGTCAATGTCAATTCATCCAGGGGCGGCGGGTGCTTGGGGGTCATGACGGGGCCTCGCGACGATCAGGGGTCATGGCGCTCATCGTGAGTCTTCAGGAGTGGTGCGCGAGGTGCGAGCGATGAAAGCCATGAGCCTGCGCATCACATCAATGGCGGGTAGCTGATCTTGCCGTGATCGGTAGTTGATCATCAGGCGAACGAATTCGGCGACCTCCCTGAATGCAACCTCGGGTGTCGCACCTACCGAGAGGAGGCCGAGCTCCAGACAGCGTGCTGTCCACTGGTCAGGTGTGTCGGCCTCGCGCGTGAGCCGGACAGTCAGTGTCAATTCATCCAGGGGAGTCATGACAGGGCCTCATAGAGCACGCGCCGGGAGTCGCTCACTTCACCCGCTCCAGGCATTGCTGGCGTAACTGTTCCAGCTCGACACCATCCCGATGCGAGCGGACCGCTCCAGCGATAGACAGTCCTGTCAGCATCGTGAAAAGCAGGATGACTACCCTGCGCCAGAACTGGCCGTCGGAAGATTCTTGTTTCTTGTCCGTCATCTCTCATCTCCTAGGGGAGGGTGCCCGGTGGTCATGACGGGATCTCACGATTGAGGGCGCGGCGGACGGACCGGCGACCCTGTCGTTTCAGCTCACGCTGCTGTCGCTGATTCCGTCGACGCGAATCACCACCCACGTGAGAGATCGTGCCACCCCACTGGTTGCCGTCGGCCGCTGGCTCGTCATGAAGCGGATGATACCACTCACCGCGCTGCTCGTCATGAAGCGGATGATACCACTCACCACGCTGCTCGTCATGAAGCGGATGAAGCGGATGATACCACTCACCACGCTGCTTGGTCAGTCTGACTGGGGCGGTCTGCCGGTGGGGACTCTCGCCGCGTCGCCGATGTTTTGTCCTGCTCATCAGCGAAACCTGACAATCTTGTCTGGGCCATAAGGCATGACCAGCCCCATGGTCTCGTGGTACGCCCGGAGGACTTCCTGCGGACTCTGGCGCGAGGCCCAGAAGCTCTGGGCCCGCTGCTCGGCCCGCTCCACGCACCTCCCGAGGAGATCCAGGAGTCCTGCACGCTCCCCAGCTGCGACGACCAGACACTGCCATGGCCAGCCCGCGAGGCGGTAGAACTTCTGCTCGAGCGAGCTCACCAGGAGCGAGATCTTCCACGCGTCCAGGAGCAGCAGGAGATCTTCGCTGGGGATCCTGATCGTGAGGTCCCTGAACATGACTTCCTCGTAGGGGCGATCCGTGTTGCACGGACCACCCAGCTCCAGGCAGATCGTATCGACGATCCTGATTCCCTCAGTCTCCTCGAGCACTCCCGGTGGCACGGCCCGGCGCATGGCCTCCTGGACAGCCGGGAGGAGATCGTCAGATACCACGTGGTGCATTCCATTCGCGTAGCGGAGGCGCTGCCAGCAAGTCATGAGGGCTCTTCCCCCGTGTATGGGGTCCAGTGTCCACGCGCTGGATCCCAGTACGCAATCTTATGCCACGCGGCACCTCCTTCCCTGGAGGAGATCGTCTGCGCGAGATCGAGGGCCCCGATGTGGAGGCATCCCTCTCCCCTGGTGGGAGGGATGCTCTCGATCAGGTGGAGGGTCGCTCCGAGATTACTCCAGCGGAGTGCCTTCGCGAGGGAGGCGAGGGCAGCCTCCTCATTCAGGGCCCGTAGCGCGGTGGTGGCCAGGCACCGTCCGTGAGATTCGAGTTTGCGGGTGGTGGGATTCCAGCGCTGCAGCTCGACCATGATGTCTCCCACTGGATTCGGCGCCATTGGCTGTCTCTCAAGTCGTGGTGAGAGCGGAATCCCTATTCCTTGCTCTTACGCCTGGACCTTGCCTTCGCCTTGGCCTTGGTGGTCTTCGCCTTGGTCCGACTGCGGCTCTTCTTCGAGCGCGAGCGCTTCTTGCCCCCCTCCTCCGTGGGGGACTCTGCCGCGGCTTCACCGTTCTTGTCCGCAGGAGCCTTGCCGGGGAAGTACATCGTTGCTCGCTTCTCGCCCTTGACCGAGACGGCCCCGCTGGCGATCAGCTTGCGGATCGGCAGCGCGAGATCCGCCGTCTTGGTGCCCAGCTGCTTGTTGATCTGCTCGATCCGGAGCCCGGGGTTGGCGCGGACGAACTGCTCGAAGCGTTGGGACAACTGGTCCAGCTCGTCGGCTCCCCGCTTGACCCCCCGCGCCCTGCTGGTGGCCGATGCTGGTTGAGAGACACCGCCCAGAGAGGAGAACGACTCCTGAAGGATGTGGGTGGCGTGCTGCTGGCTCAGCTGCTGGATCCGGGTGATGAAGTCGGTCGTTGTCTGAAAGATCTGGTCTCGTAGGGTTTCCATAGTCTGTGTTGCTTTCCTATCGTGGTCAGAAGAACTGGTAACCTACTACCGAGTCTGAGTGACTTCCAGGGCTCTCTTCCATATTTTGTCAAGCCAAGGACAAATCCAGACCAGGAGATCCTCTCGCATGTTTGTCAAAAGTCAGGTCAAAAGCCAGGATAAACCTAGAGGTACCTCCTCCCGACACCCTCCAAACGTCACTGAAATTATGGTGGTCGAGTGTCCGACACGGGGCCTGACTCCCCTGGTGGGGCTGTTCAGTCAGCTTTTGCCTGTACACACTGCGAGGTATCGAGCCATGCCGCGACCTGGTCTCGGAGGAGGGCCTCCGGTCTCAACCAGATCACATGGGGGCCAAAGGCCTCCCATGCGGGACCGACCTTCCACAGATCTCCCCTCGCCAGGGAGTACGCGATCACGTCTACCAGCACGCCTGAGAGCCATGCTGCCGTGATCGGAAACCTGACGAGCGCTGGATCGCGCCAGGGCTGGATGTCCCCACTGGGGCTGGGGTCCTGCTGGGTCTCCTCGTCCGACTTGCGACGGAGAAACTGGGGATCTTGGGGCCTCTGACGTGCTTCCTGGGGATCTTTCGTGCGTGTGATGACCTGATCAGGATCGATGATGGCGCGCCCACCGATGGTCCTGGCGCGTTTGTGACGGAGAAAGCGGGGGCCTGAGGGAGGAGTACCGGACGGGCGAATGAGCTGGGAGGGGGGCTCCTCACTGGAGGTCCCACCAGGGA
>Ga0075366_10001531_pt1 | contig 11562 bp, 11 predicted proteins | sample EndMethybrTD3031_FD_72351 | JGI IMG/M metagenome (GOLD analysis project Ga0075366, IMG submission 72351) | Populus endosphere microbial communities from Tennessee, USA - Endosphere MetaG P. TD hybrid TD303-1 | ecosystem: Host-associated > Plants > Roots > Endosphere | place: USA: Tennessee... | reverse complement strand
GCCGCGCGCGCGGCACAGCGGCTCGAGCTCGGCCTCGTAGGGCGCGCGGTCGACGAGGTTGTAGAGCGGCTGCAGCGTTTCGTAGCGCGGCAGCCCGGTCGCCTGGCTGGTGTCGAGCGCCTGCGCGAGCCGCGCCGCGGTGAAGTTGGACGCGCCGATCGCACGCACCTTGCCGGCGCGGATCAGCTCGGCGTAGGCGCCGAGCGTCTCTTCGAACGGTGTGTTCGCATCGTCGTCATGCGACTGGTACAGGTCGATGTGATCGGTCTGCAGCCGGCGCAGCGAATCCTCGACCGCACTGCGGATGTACGCGGCGGACAGGCCGACGCGCCCCGGCCCCATCTCCTTGCCGACCTTGGTCGCCAGCACGACACGGTCGCGCTTGCCGCTGCGCTGGAACCAGCGGCCGATCAGCGTCTCGGACTCGCCGCCCTGGTGGCCACTCACCCAGCGTGAGTAGACATCGGCGGTGTCGACCAGATTGAAGCCTGCGTCGACGAAGGCGTCGAGCAGGCGAAAGGTGGTGGGCTCGTCGACGGTCCAGCCGAACACGTTGCCGCCGAAGGCGAGCGGGGCGACCCGAAGGCCGGAGTTGCCGAGCGGACGCAGTTCCATGCAGGCTCCCGTGAGGTGGCAAGAGCCAGTGTAGGCATGCAGACGGCGCGGCGCCGCCGTGGGGCGATGCCGCGCCGCCGTTCACCGGCGATCGGCCGGCGGTCAGGAGTGTTCGACCGTCAGCAGGTTGTCGACGCTCATCACACCCTTGACGTTCGCGGCGATGCGTGTCGCGCGGTCCTTCGCTTCCGCGTCGGGCGCGGTGCCGCGCAGCGCGACGCGGCCCTGTGAGGTGTCGACGTTGATCTTGGTCGCGCTCAGCTTGCCGTCCTTCGCGAGTTCGGCGTTGATCGCGGTCGTGATCGCCGCATCGCTGACGACGGAGGTGGCCTTCTCACTCGCCTCGGCGACGGCGCGCTTGGCGTCCTCGGTGCTTTCCTGCATCGACTGCTTCGCCTGGCTGGCGTCGCGGTTCATCTCGGCGCGCGTGTCGTCGGCCTTCTGCTCGGCGCGGGCCACGGCTTCGTCGACCTTCTGGCCGGCAGTCTGGTCGTCCGGGTTGCGGTTGCATGCCGACAGCGCAAAGGCGGCCACGAGGGCCGCGGCCACGGCAGTCAGGCTCGGGCGGAATGTGTTCATCGGGATATCTCCTGGCAAGGTCACGCAGGACGGTGCCTGCCAGCCAAGAGTAGGAACGCGCCGGGCGGCGCTCCATCGGCGATGCGCGCGCAGCGCTGTCGGAATCCGCCGACGCGGGTGTCGGGATGTGTGGGTCCAGGTCCTAGCCGTGCAGCCGCGACCAGGCGTTCTGGGCGCTTTCGCCGACGGCGATCAGCAGCACCAGCGGTGCGGCGAGGACGGTTGCGACCACCGCCGCGCCGGCGAGAACCAGCAGGCAGGCGAGCAGAAGCAGGATCAGCATCGCCGGTCCCTGCTTGCCGACGCGACCGAGGTACCCTCCCAGAAGAGCCTGGAGCAGGGCGAAGGGCCGAGTGGGTGGCGTCATCGGTCAGGTCTCGCAGCGACGTGTACGCACGGTAGTCCTGTCTTCCCCCCTGAACAAGGGCCCCTAAGTCATCAATTTGTAACGCTCGTTAACGATCTGCGTCACCGAACCGCAGCGCCGCGAGCAGTTTCGAGGCCTCGCGCGTCAGTACGGTCGCCGGCCGCGCGCGGGGTGTCGCGAGCAACAGCGTGTTGCGAATCGCCGGCGGGCCGATCGCGCAATGCCGCAGCGTCGCGGCGGCCGGGTCGCCGCTCTGCGCCAGCGCGCTCGGCGGCAGCACCGTGTAGCCGACCCCTTGCGCGACCAGCGCGACGACGGTCTGCACCGCGCCGACTTCGGCGACGATCTGCAGCCCGATGCGCCGCGGCCGTAGCGCCGCGTCGACCAGGCTGCGGATCGCGTTCGGTGCGCTTGGCAGCACCATCGGCAGCTCGGCCAGCGCCGCCAGACCGACCCGCGCCGGCAACGCCGGGCCGCCGGGTGGCGCGACCAGCCGCAGCGGCTCGCGCATCAGCGTGCGGTACTCGAGCAGCGGCGAGGGCGGCGGGTCGAACAGCAGCGCGAGATCCAGACGGCCGGCGATCAGCCATTCGTGCAGGTGCAGGCTGAGGCCTTCGGTCACCGCGAGCACGGCGCGCGGGAAACGCGCCCGGAAGCGCTGCACCAGGTCGGCACTGAACGCCCGCGCGATCCGCGGCGGCAACCCGACGCTGACACGCCCGGCCGGGCTCGCATGCAGCTCGCGCAACTCGTCCTCGGCGCGGCGCGCAATCTCGAGCATCGTGCGCGCGTGCACGAGCAGCAATTCGCCGGCCTCGGTCGGCGCGGCCCCGCGGCCGGTGCGCACCAGCAGGCGCTGGCCGAGGCGGCGTTCGAGCAGCGCGACCTGCCGGCTCAGCGTCGGCTGGGCCAGGTTCAGCGCGACTGCGGCGCGACTGAAGCTGCCGGCCTCGGCGACCCGGACGAAGCTGTCGAGCTGGCGCAGATCCATACGTGATCAGCATAACTGCTATAGGAGCCATGCGGATCCGCTTTTGCGGCGTCGCCCCAGAATGCTGCCCATGAAGATCCCCGTCCTGCCGCTCGGCGCCTGCAACGCGCACTGCCATGTGTTCGGCCCGCGCGAGCGTTTCCCTTACGTGACGAGCGGCAGCTTCGTGCCCGAGCACGATGCGCCCAAGGAGGCGCTGCACGCGCTGCACGCGCGGCTTGGCATCTCGCGCTGCGTCGTCGTGCAGTCGACCTGCCACGGCTTCGACAACCGCGCGGCCGAGGACGCGGTGCAATCGCGCCCGGAGAGCTTTCGCGGCATCGCGCTGCTGCCGACCGACGTTCCCGACGCCGAGCTGCGCCGGCTCGACGCGGCCGGCTTTCGCGGCGTGCGCTTCAACTACATGCGCCACCTCGGCCAGACCACGCCGGTCGACGCGGTGCTCGGCCTCGCCGCGCGCCTGGCGCCGCTTCGCTGGCACCTGCAGATCCACGGCGAGCCGTCGCTGCTCGTCGAGCTCGGCCCGATGCTGCGGCGCTCGCCGGTGCCGGTCGTGATCGACCACATCGGCCGCGTCGATGCGTCGCTCGGCATGGCGCAGCCGCACTTCCGCGCGCTGCTTGGGCTGATGGAGGACGAACGCTTCTGGGTCAAGGTCAGCGGCTGCGAGCGCATCACGCGCCAGCCCTGGCCCTACGAGGACGCGCTGCCGTTCGCGCGCATGCTGGTCGAGCGTTTTCCCGAGCGGGTCGTCTGGGGCCTTGACTGGCCGCACCCGAACTTCACCGGCCCGGTGCCGGACGACGCGCAGCTCGTCGCGCTGCTGCCACGCATCGCACCCGACGCGGCGGCGCTGCAGCGGCTGCTGGTCGACAACCCGGCGCGCCTCTACGGCTTCGACGCGATTGCTGCGGCATGAACAAGCGGTTCGAGGGCAAGGTCGCGATCGTCACCGGCGCCGGCTGCGTCGGTCCCGGCTGGGGCAACGGCCGTGCGATCGCGGTGCGGCTGGCCGAGGAGGGTGCGCAGGTGCTCGCGGTTGATCGTGATCCGGCGCGACTCGATGAAACGCTCGAACGTGCCGGTGCCGCGCGCGACGCGATCCTCACGTGGGCTTGCGACATGACCGATGGCGCCGCCGTCGCGGCGATGGCCGGCGAGTGCCTGCGCCGCTTCGGCCGCATCGACGTGCTCGTCAACAACGTCGGCGGCTCGGCCGCCGGCGGGCCGGTCGAGATGGACGAAGAGGTGTGGGACGCGCAGGTCGACCTGAACCTGAAGAGCGTGTTCCTCGCCTGCAAGCACGTGCTGCCGGCGATGCTCGCGCAGCGGCGCGGCGCGATCGTCAATGTCGCGTCGACCTCGGGCCTGCGCTGGACCGGCAGCGCGCAGGTCGCCTATGCGGCCACCAAGGCCGGCGTGATCCAGCTGTCGCGCGTTGTCGCGGTCCAGCACGCTGCGCAGGGCATCCGCGTCAACACCGTCGTGCCGGGCCAGCTGCACACGCCGATGGTCGAGGCGCGGCTCGCGAAGCAGCGCGCCGGCGGCGATGTCGACGCGCTGCTCGCGCAGCGCCAGAAACGCATCCCGCTCGGCTTCATGGGCGACGGCCAGGACACCGCGGCCGCGGTGCTGTTCCTCGCGAGCGACGAAGCGCGTTTCGTGACCGGCACCGAGATCGTCGTCGACGGCGGGATGACTGCACGCTGCGATTGAGCTTCTTCATTCTGACAACGACACCGAGGAGACCGTCATGAACCGCCGCCGACCGCTGCTTCTCGCGCTCGCCGCGCTCGGCCTCGCCGCCGCGCCGGCTCTCGGATTCGCACAAACGAAGACGACCCGCATCGTCGTCGCCTTCCCGCCCGGCGGGCCCGTCGATTTCGTCGCGCGGGCGCTCGGCGAGCAGCTCGGCCGCGAGCTGCAGCAGACCGTCGTGATCGAGAACAAACCGGGCGGCAACGGCGCGGTCGCGGCGAGCGACGTGATGCGATCCGCGCCGGACGGCACGACCTTGTGGATCACGAGCGTCGGTGCCGCGGCGATCAACCCGTCGCTCTACGAGAAGCTCGCCTACGACATGCAGCGCGACTTCGCGCCGGTGTCGCTGGTCGTCAACAACGTCGAGCTGCTCGTCGTCAATCCGGCCAACCCGGCCGCGACCGCGGCCGAGTTCGTCGCCGCGAGCAAGACCGCGAAGGAGCCGGTCGCGATGGCGAGCTCGGGCATCGGCAGCATCCCGCACCTCGCGATCGAGCAGCTCGCCGACGCGAGCGGCGCGAAGCTGCTGCACGTGCCGTACAAGGGCGCGGCGCCGGCGATCACCGACGTGATCGGCGGCCAGGTCGGCGGTTTCTTCGGCGACATCCCCGGCCTGATCGGCCACGTGAAGGGCGGCAAGCTGAAGGCGATCGGCCTCGCGTCGACGCGGCGTCACCCGGCGCTGCCCGAGGTGAAGACGCTCGCGGAGCAGGGCATCGCCGGCGTCGACACGAACAACTGGTACGCGCTGTTCACGTCGGCCAAGGTGCCGGCGACGACGGTCGACGCGGTCAACCAGGCGGTGCGGCGTGCGCTCACGAACCCCGCGCTGCGCGAGAAGCTTCTCGCAACCGGCGCGGAGCCGGCGCCTTCGAGCGCGCCCGAGCTCGCTGCGCTGCTGAAGGCCGACAGCGACAAGTGGGGCGCGCTGATCCGCGCGAAGAAGATCAAGGCCGAATGAGACCCTCTGTCTCAACGTCCGCGCGAGCCGAGCGCCGGGCCGCTCCCAAGCCGGCCCGCATCCCCTCGGGGGATCGGCCGACGTACCCGTCGGACGAGGGGCAGGCATGAGCGCGGACGACATCCGCGTGCCGCTCGTCGTGCCGGGCACGCAGCCCGAGCTCGCCGAGATCGAAGCGCGCATCCTCGCCGAGCGCGGCCGCATCTCGCTGCTCTACCAAGCGCTGCTGAACAGCGCGCCGATCGCGTCGGGCTGGGAGCGGCTGCTGACTGCGGTGCGCCAGCAGACCACGATCGCCGCCGACCTGCGCGAGCTCGCGATCCTGCGCATCGCGGTGCTGAACCGTGCGGCATTCGAGTTCGACGCGCACGTGCCGCATGCGCAGCGCGCCGGGGTCAGCGTCGCGAAGATCGAGGCGCTGCGGGCATCGCCGCTGCCCGACGTGTTCACGCCGCAGGAGCATCTCGTGCTCACGCTGACCGACACGATGACGCGCGAGGTCGAGGTCGGCGACACGCTGATGGCCGAGCTGCAGCGCCACTTCGATGCGCGCGGGCTGGTCGAGCTGGTCGCGACGATCGCCGCCTACAACATGGTCTCGCGCTTCCTCGTCGCGCTGTGCATCGGACACTGAGGCGCCGATGGACGAGGTGCTGCTCGTGGGCTTCCGCTGGGCTGGCGATGTGGCGCCGCAGGAGCTCGTCGCGCTCGCGCGGCGTGCCGCAGTCCCGCTGTTCCGTGCACTCGACGGCGACGACGGCTGCGCCTATCTCGATGGCGAGGCTGGGCGCGAGCTCGCCGACTCGGCGCAGTGGCAGGCGACACGCCTGCAGCGCCTTCAGCACCTGCCCGGCGCGGCCTTCGGTGCGGCGGCGCCGTACCACTATGTCGTCGCGACCGACGTCGCGCCGGGCGGCGACGCCGAGCTGAACGCGTGGTACGCCGAAGAGCACCTGCCCGGACTCGCCGCCGTGCCCGGCACGGTGCAGGCGACACGTTTCGTCGACCCGGTCGGCTCGCCGCGTTACCTCGCCTGCTACGACCTCGCCGTGCTCTCCGCCTTCAACAGCCCAGCCTGGCTCGCGGTGCGCGGCACCGCCTGGAGCAGCCGCGTGCGGCCGACATTCCGCGCGACGCGGCGCACGATGTACCGCCGCATCGATCCGTAGCGGCGGCGCGCCTACACTCGGCGCGGTTGCCGATCTGCCGCCGCCCGATGTCCCTGCCCTCCCTGCCGACACGCCTGCTGGACGCCGCCCCGCGCCGCGGGTTCGACGCGCTGCGCCTGTGGGCGCTCGGCTGGTGGCAGATCGTGCTGTTCAGCGCGCACGTCGGCGTGCTGGTGCTCGCGCCGTCGAGCTGGCGGCGCGCGCAGCGGGTGCGCATCGTGCGCCGCGTCTATCTCGCGACGCGCCCGCTGCTGCCGGGCTTCATCGTGCTGTCGGCGCTGGTCGGCGTCGTGATCATCCGCATCGTGCTCGCCACGTCGCAGAGCTACGGGCTGTCGCGCTACGCGCTCGAGGTGCTGGTGCGCACGCTGGTGCTCGAGCTGATCCCGCTGTCGGCGGCGCTGTTCGTCGCGGTGCGCCTGACGCTCGCTGCCGGCGACCGGGTGCGTGCGATGCGCGAAGCGCGTGCCTTCGAGGAGCTGCTCGCGAAGGGCATCGACCCGACCCGCGACCTGGTGCTGCCGCGGGTGCTCGCTGGCGTGTTCGCGGTGGTCACGCTCGCGCTCGCGAGCGGCGTCGTCACGCTGGTGCTCGCCTACCTGCTCGTCTACGGCTTCGCGACCTGGGGCCTGCCGGCGTTCACACGCACCGTCGGCCAGGTGTTCGATCCGGTGATCGCGCTGGTCTTCATGCTGAAGACCCTCGCGTTCAGCCTCGCGGTCTCGATCATCCCGATGGTCACGACGCCACGCGAGGTGCTCGCCGAAGCGCTCAAGGTCAACGCCGACCTGACGCGGCTCGCGCGGCTGCTCGCGGTGCTGCTGCTCGTCGAGGTGCTTTCGCTGATCGGCAACTACTACTGACATGGACCCGCTCGACGACACCCCCGCCGACACCGTGCCGCCGGTCGAGAACCTCGATCGCAAGGCGCGCATGCTGCTGGTCGGCGTCGCGCTGCTGATCGCCGCCTGCGCGCTCTACGTGCTCTACGCACGCGGTGCCTTCGAACGCGAGCAGACGCTGGTGCTGATCGCCGACCACGCCGAGGGCGTCGTCGTCGGCATGGACCTCACCTTCGCTGGCTTCCCGATCGGGCGCGTCAGCCGCATCGAGCTCGGCTCGGACGGCAACGCGCGCATCGTGGTCGGCGTGCCGGTCAAGGACGCGCACTGGCTGCGCACGACCAGCGTGTTCACGATGGAAGGCAGCCTGGTCGGCTCGACCCGGCTGCGCGCCTTCAGCGGCGTGCTGACCGACCCGCCGCTGCCCGACGGCGCCGAGCGCAAGGTGCTCGCCGGCGACGCCGCCGCCGAGATCCCGAAGCTGCTCGCGAGCGTGCGCGACCTGGTCGCGAACCTGACGACGCTGACCGACAAGGACGGCGCGCTCAGTGTCACGCTGCGCAACGTGCAGACGACCACCGAGGCCATCAACGGCCCGCGCGGCGCACTCGGGGTGCTGTTCGGCGAGGACAAGGAGACGACCAAGAAACTCGGCACGACGCTGGACCGCACCAACGCGCTGATCGCGCGGCTCGATGGTTTGGTCAAGCGCGCCGACGGCATGGCCGCGAAGGCCGATGCGCAGGTGTTCGGCAGTCCCGGGCTGGTCGGCGAGTCGCGCGCGGCGGTCGTGCAGCTCGGCGGCCTGCTCGCCGACACACGCGCGACGCTGAAGAAGGTCGACGCGCTGCTGCAGGAGGCGCAGGGCATCGCGTCGAACGCGCGCGAAGCGACCAGTGATCTCGGCGGCCTGCGCGGCGAGGTCGAGGCGAACCTGCGCAAGATCGAAGGGCTGGTCAACGAGATCAACCGCAAGTGGCCGTTCGCGCGCGATACGGAGATCAAGCTGCCATGAGGCGGCTCGCATTCGTGGTGGCGCTCGCGCTCGCGGGCTGCAGCAACCGCCCGCCGACGCCCGACTGGCAGATGAACGCGCACGATTCGCTCGCGCGTGCCGGCTCGGCCTACCTGGCCGGCGACACGCGCATCGAGGCAGCCGAGTTTCGGCGCGCGCGCGACAACGTGGCGGCGACCGGCCGGGCCGATCTGCTCGCGCGGCTCGAACTGGCGCGCTGCGCGTGGCGCGTCGCGAGCTTGGTGTTCGAGGATTGCGTGGGTTACGCGCCGCTCGCGCAGGACGCGGCGGCCGCGGAGCGGGCCTACGCGGCCTACCTCGCCGGCACGCCGGCCGTGGGCGATGCGGCCCTGCTGCCCGAGCAGCACCGCGCGGTCGCGGCGAGCGGCTCGGCCGAGGCGCTCGCGCGCATCGACGATCCCGCCGCGCGCCTCGTCGCTGCCGGCGTGCTGCTGCGCAGCGGCCGCGCGACGCCCGTGGTCGCGACGATCGCAGTCGATACCGCGTCGGCGCAGGGCTGGCGCCGGCCGCTGCTCGCCTGGCTCGGCGTGCAGGCCAAACGTGCCGAGGATAACGGCGACGCGGCCGAGGCCGCGCGGCTGCGCCGCCGCATCGATCTGGCGGCACCGGCCGCGCCCCGCGCAGCCGCGTCGGCCGCGGCCATCGATCCTGCGACGTCCGCGCGCTATGCGAACGCCTGGCGCACGCTGCGCACGGTCGACTGCGCACGCTGCCACGGCGCGCGTTACGACGGCCAGTCGGGCCCGTCGATCGTCGAGTTCGCGCGCACGCAAAGCCGCGAGCGTTTCATCTCGGCGATCATCGACGGCAACCCGGTTCGCGGCATGCCCGGCTACCGCAGCAACGATCTGGTCGTCGAGGCGGTCGACGACATGCACCTGTACTTCAAGGCACGCGCCGACGGCACGTTGCCGGCCGACTGGCGGCCGGCGACGCCCTGAAGGCGGGCGCGGCTCACATGCTGCGCCGGTACTGCCCGCCGACCTCGAACAACGCGGTCGTGATCTGCCCGAGCGAGCAGCAGCGCACCGCCTGCATCAGCAGCTCGAACACGTTGCGGTTGGCGATCACCGCCTGCTGAAGCTGCTTCAGCATCGCCGGCGCCTCGGCGGCATGGCGGGCCTGGAAGTCGGCGAGCCGCTTGAGTTGGCCTTGTTTTTCGTCGTCGGTCGAGCGTGCCAGCTCGATGTGGTCGGGCACCGGGTCGCCGTGCGGGTTGCGGAAGGTGTTCACGCCGATGATCGGGTACTCGCCGGTGTGCTTCTGCATCTCGTAGTGCAGGCTCTCTTCCTGGATCTTGCCGCGCTGGTAGCCGGTTTCCATCGCGCCGAGCACGCCGCCGCGTTCAGCGATCTTCTCGAATTCGGCCAGCACCGCTTCCTCGACCAGCTCGGTCAACTCGTCGACGATGAACGCACCCTGGTTCGGGTTCTCGTTTTTCGCGAGCCCCCACTCGCGGTTGATGATCAGCTGGATCGCCATCGCGCGACGCACGCTCTCCTCGGTCGGCGTCGTGATCGCTTCGTCGTAGGCGTTCGTGTGCAGCGAGTTGCAGTTGTCGTAGATCGCGATCAGCGCCTGCAGGGTCGTGCGGATGTCGTTGAACGCGATCTCCTGCGCGTGCAGGCTGCGGCCCGAGGTCTGCACGTGGTACTTCAGCTTCTGGCTGCGCTCGTTCGCGCCGTAGCGCTCGCGCATCGCGACCGACCAGATGCGCCGCGCGACGCGCCCGAGCACCGTGTACTCCGGGTCCATCCCGTTGCTGAAGAAGAAGCTCAGGTTCGGCGCGAAGTCGTCGATGTGCATCCCGCGCGCGAGATACGCCTCGACGAACGTGAAGCCGTTCGACAGCGTGAACGCGAGCTGCGAGATCGGGTTCGCGCCCGCCTCGGCGATGTGATAGCCCGAGATCGAGACCGAGTAGAAGTTGCGCACCTGGTGGTGCACGAAGTACTCGGCGATGTCGCCCATCACCTTCAGGCTGAATTCGGTCGAGAAGATGCAGGTGTTCTGGCCCTGGTCTTCTTTCAGGATGTCGGCCTGCACGGTGCCGCGCACGTTCGCGAGCGTCCATTCGGTGATCTTGGCCGCTTCGTCGTCGGTCGGTTCCCGGCCGTTGTCGGCCTTGAACTTGTCGAGCTGCTGGTCGACCGCGGTGTTCATGAACATCGCGAGGATCGTCGGCGCCGGGCCGTTGATCGTCATCGAGACGCTGGTGCTCGGGCTGCACAGGTCGAAGCCCGCGTAGAGCACTTTCATGTCGTCGAGCGTCGCGATGCTCACGCCCGAGTTGCCGACCTTGCCGTAGATGTCCGGCCGCAGGTCGGGGTCGTTGCCGTACAGCGTGACCGAGTCGAACGCAGTCGAGAGCCTTTTCGCCGGCATGCCCTCGGACAGCAGCTTGAAGCGCCGGTTGGTGCGGAACGCGTCGCCCTCGCCGGCGAACATGCGGGTCGGGTCCTCACCCTCGCGCTTGAATGCGAAGGTGCCGGCGGTGTAGGGGAAGCTGCCCGGCACGTTGTCGAGCATCAGCCACTGGAGGATTTCGCCGTGGTCTTCGTAGCGTGGCAGCGCGACCTTGCGGATCTTCGTGCCCGACAAGGTGGTGTGCGTCAGCGCGGTGCGGAGCTCCTTGTCGCGGATCTTCACGACGTACTCATCGCCGGCGTAGGCCGCCTGCATCTGCGGCCACATCGCGAGCAGTTTCTTCGCACGCGGATCCTGGCGCGCTTCGCGCTGCTCGGCGAGGTTGATCGCGGCTTCCGACGCACGCGGCTTGTCGGGCTTGCCGTCGGCGAGCATCACGGCTGACGCACGCAGCTGCTGGATCTCGCGCGCGAGCCTGGCCTCGCTGCGCGCGTGGCGCTTGTAGCCGCGCACCGTGTCGGCGATGTCGGCGAGGTAGCGCACGCGTGCGCCGGGCACGATCGCAATCTGGTGCGTGCTGTGGCGCGTGTCGACCTTTGGCAGCCGGCCGTCTTTCAGCGGCAGCCCCAATGCCGCGAGCCGCGCGGCAAGCGCCTGGTACAACGCGGTCACGCCGTCGTCGTTGAAGCGGCTGGCCATCGTGCCGAACACCGGCATCTCGTCGGCCTTCTTGCCGAACGCCTGGTGGTTACGCTGCACCTGCTTGGCGACGTCGCGCAGCGCGTCGGCCGCACCCTTGCGGTCGAACTTGTTGATCGCGACGAACTCGGCGAAGTCGAGCATGTCGATCTTCTCGAGCTGGCTTGCGGCGCCG
>Ga0075366_10001528_pt1 | contig 11570 bp, 6 predicted proteins | sample EndMethybrTD3031_FD_72351 | JGI IMG/M metagenome (GOLD analysis project Ga0075366, IMG submission 72351) | Populus endosphere microbial communities from Tennessee, USA - Endosphere MetaG P. TD hybrid TD303-1 | ecosystem: Host-associated > Plants > Roots > Endosphere | place: USA: Tennessee... | reverse complement strand
TTAAATAGGTTAATACAATATAATGGAAAGTCATTTTTATTCATTTTTCAAGGAGCACAAGTATTCGTTAAACATTGCGAAGGCCACCAGGTACCATGCCCTAAATGATTTCCATTACCATGTAGAAACCGAACTTATTTACATTATTGAGGGTGAAGGGACATTGTTACTGGGAGATAAATTGATTCGGATATCGGGCGGGATGTTAATTTTAATTGGTAAAAACACCCCGCACATGTTTAAATTCGATACATTCAAATACCAGGATGATTTGCTGCAACGGGGAAAAATCCCGCTACCGGTAGAGTTATTAACGCTGCATTTTGATCCTAACATCTGGGGCGATGCTTTTATGAAGCTTCCCGAAAACGAAACCATGAGCGCCCTTTTTACCAAAGCTGTAAGGGGGATTAATATTGATGGCGACAAAAAAAACAGAGTTATTGAATTGATGTGGAAGCTGCCGGATGCCCCCGCTTATGAGCATTTTTCCATCCTGATGAACCTCTTCAACACAATAGCCATAGGCGGGGAGCACCAATTCCTGGCCGAAGCACCGGACATAGACACATTAAACAAAACCGACGAAAAGCGGCTGTCTAAAATATACATTTACACCTTAAACAATTTTACCAGGGCAATTAAGCTAAAGGAAGTTGCAGATATTGTTTACATGTGCCCCAATGCTTTTTGCCGCTATTTTAAACTCCGCACCAACAAAAGTTATTTCGAATTTTTAATAGAAATCAGGATTGATTACGCGTGCAGGTTATTACGCGAAAAGGATTATAGTACAGCCGTAATTTGTTATAATTCGGGCTTCGGCAATCTTTCAAACTTCAACAGGCACTTTAAAGCACTTACCGGAAAAACCCCATTAGAATATCGCAAAAATCCGGATATACCGTTGACAACATTACCCTTTGCCAAAATCAATTGATGATTTTTAATTGGTCCGGGGTTAAAAATGTCGGTGCTGTAAAAGCGTCGAAGGAATTAATCAATCCCTTATTTTGTAGCCTACTTGCTTATTAGTTGCCAACTAAATCGTTGGAGTGAAAATATTAAGGCCCATTTGAAAAGTGTCGCATAATTGCGTGTATCTTGAATTTTAAAGTTAGCCGCCATCGAAATATTTATCATAACACAAGGCGATTTTTTGGTGTAACGGAATAACTGATTGGGAAAGGTTGTAAATGGCGGCATGCCGGGTAAAAATATTTGCAACTCAATCTGGTACCATAAAGCCCGGTGTATGTATTATCATAAAGTAATAATTACCCGGTTGCTGCTTATACCAATTAAAATAGAATAATAAACCTGCGGAGGCGCAGCCATCGCTCAAAATGAACTGAAACTACTTTACCAAGCCCGGCAATACCCAACTATAATTTCTGTTGGTTTTACCGCCAAGGCATGCTGTAACAGGGGTTTCAACAAATACCAATGATGAACAGAAATTTTGCTGTAGCAATATACTTGCTTGCCACCATCTTGAACACAAACCTGGCCCTTGGGCAGGATAAAGGCGATGAGGACAAAACAATGGCAAATGAGGCCAGGGGCCGCGACAAAAAAGCTATTGACAACGCCGTAAACGGTTGGTGGACGGCAAGCATCAAAACACATGATACCCGTATAGCCTGGTGGCGCGATGCCAGGTTTGGTATGTTTATTCACTGGGGCATATACTCGTTACCCGGCGGCGAATGGAAAGGCAAACGCGTGGATGGCTATGCCGAGCACCTGATGCGCAAGCAAAAAATACCCCGTGCCGAATATCTTCAACTGGCCCACCAGTTTAACCCGGTAAAGTTTGATGCCGATAAATGGGTTAAAACAGCCCGGCGGGCGGGAATGCGCTATTTAATTATTACCGCTAAACATCATGATGGCTTCGCGATGTACAACTCCAAAGTATCTGACTATAATATTGTTAAGCAAACGGCCTGGAAGCATGATCCCATGATAGACCTTGCTGCCGCGTGTAAGAAATACGGGCTGAAGTTTGGCTTTTATTATTCGCATGCCTTTGACTGGGAACATCCGGATGCACCGGGCAACGATTGGGATTATAAAAACCCCGGCGGCGACCTGAATTTGTACGGCGGCCGCGACTGGTACGACCTGCACCCCGAATTGTTACCTAAAGCGGCAAAGTATGTTGATGAAAAAGCGATTCCGCAAATTAAGGAACTGCTAACCACTTATCACCCGGACATTCTGTGGTTTGATACGCCGCAAAAACTCCCCCTGTCCGAAAATATCCGTATCCTGCAGGCCATCCGCGAAACTGATCCTAACGTTGTGGTGAACGGCAGGCTGGCGCGCGGCGGTAATAACCTTAATTTGGGCGATTACAAAAACACATCCGACCGCCCCGCCGAATTTTTTCCGGTCGAAGGCGATTGGGAAGCTATCCCTACAACAAATGAATCATATGGTTATTCAAAATTTGACAAGAGCCACAAGCCGGTTGGCTTTTTTATCCAACTGCTGGCCAAAGCAGCTTCGCGGGGCGGTAATTTACTGATGAATATCGGCCCTATGGGCGATGGCGAATACGCCCCCGAGGATGCAGCTATTTTAAACGGGATAGCCGCATGGATAGATAAAAATTCGGAAAGTATCTATAAAACTACCAAAACACCTTTACCTTTTCAAAGCTGGGGCGTATCTACGCGTAAGGGAAACCTTTTATTCCTCCATGTATTTAAATGGCCGGCCGATGGCAAAATCATAGTCGGTGGCTTAAAAAGCGATATCAGCGAGGCTTATTTATTGGCCGGTCCGTCAAAAAAAGCCTTGTCGTTCCGACGCATTAATCCACTGGATATCAGCATCAGAGTTCCGTTAAAGGCCCCGGATACCGCAAATGCCGTTATTGTATTGGTAACAAAGGGCAATATTGAAACGGACTCGGTGAGACTACTATCGGACAACGCCACCACAAATCGGTTGCTGGCTTTTGATGCCGAATTAACCGGCAAAGGTTTTGGTTTCGGCGATGGTAAGGCCGGCAAATATTACCTGGATGGCTGGAGTAAAATGGACCAATCAATTAAATGGGATTTCAGGCTTTTAAAACCTGTTACTTATACTATTGTGATAAAATACGTGGCTGATAGCAGCGATGCAGGCAGGTTTAAATGCACAATAGACGATATAGTTAAAGAGGGCGAAGTTTTATCGTCTGCAAAGGATGAAATAAAAACTTCTTCCCTGGGCAAGGTAAGCCTGCCGTCGGGCGTGCATACACTACAACTCATCCCAACCGCGATAACCAAAGGCAGCCTGATGAAAATTTTAGAAATTCAATTAACGCCTATAACAAATAAATGATGAATAATAAATATACAATAGCATGCCTTTTATGTGCTTTTTTGCAACTAAGCGCATTTGCCCAAAAAAACGTGTCAAAAGGGTTTGCTTTGGCCCAAAAGCAAACGGATGTTATGTTATCGGCAATTGATCTGGCCAAAAGTTCAGGCAGCACCGGGGTTACTCCGCGTTCTTTATCCCCCAACGGCGATTTAGCGTTAGTGCCATCTAAAGACTGGTGCAGCGGGTTTTTCCCCGGCGAACTTTGGTTCCTGTACCAGTATACAGGCCAGGAAAAATGGCTTAACCAGGCTAAAACATATACCGCTTTTATTGAAGACCAAAAAAATAACGCCGGTACCCATGACATGGGCTTCAAAATTTACGCCAGCGTAGGCAATGGCTACAGGCTAACTAAAGATGCGCATTACCGCGATGTAATTATTGAAAGTGCAAAAACGCTTTCAACCAGGTTTAACCCAAAAGTGGGCTGCATTAAATCATGGGATAACAGGATATGGAAGTTTCCGGTAATTATTGATAACATGATGAACCTGGAACTCCTTTTTGAAGCCACAAAGCTTTCGGGCGATTCATCGTTTTATAAAATAGCCATCACACATGCCAATACCACAATGAAAAATCATTTCAGGGCCGATTATAGTTCCTATCACGTGGTAAGCTATGACCCCGAAACCGGCGAAGTGTTAAAAAAACAAACGCACCAGGGCTATGCCGATGAATCGGCATGGTCGCGTGGGCAAAGCTGGGCATTGTACGGATACACCATGTGCTATCGCGAAACCGGGGACAAAGCTTACCTGCGCCAGGCAGAGCATGTTGCCAAATTTATTTTAGATAATCCCAATCTGCCGCAGGATCTTGTTCCGTATTGGGATTACAACGCCCCAAATATCCCAAATGAACAGCGCGATGCTTCGGCCGCCTCGGTTATGGCTTCTGCATTGTATGAGTTAAGCACCTATAGTTCCAATGGCAAGTTGTACAAAAGTAAAGCCGATTTAATAGTTAAAAACCTAACCGATCATTACGCCGCCGAACCCGGTACAAGCAAAGGCTTTATTTTGCTGCACAGCACCGGCTCAAGGCCTGCAAATACCGAAGTAGATGTGCCACTGAGCTATGCCGATTATTATTACCTGGAAGCGCTGTTAAGGCAAAAGCATCTGGCCGATAAAAAACCGGTGGTAGATTGATCTTAATTAATCACGACGGGCAATACAGGTTTTAACAATTAGCTAAAACGGTAAAATAACCTGTCGGAATTTTTTGTTTGGGTTTTTGTTTATTTATATTTGATCGCCATATTAATGTAATAAACCATTGCTCAATCAAACTGAAAATATTTTCCCGTTGGATAATCCCGGCAAAACTGATATTCAAAGCCGGCTTGCCGGCGGCGATCAGGAAGCTTTTCAGGAATTTTTTGAGGCCAATCATCGCAAAGTTTTCAATTATATATTCCGGGTAGTTAAATCAAGGGAGGTTAGCGAAGAACTGATGCTTGATATTTTTGTAAAAGTGTGGTCGGCCAAAGAGATGATGGTCGATGTTAAAAATATCGACGCTTTTTTGTACCGGATGGCCTTAAACAAAGCTTTGGATTTTTTAAAAACCGCCGCCCGCGAAAGTAAGCTCAAGGCATTACTCTTAAACCATATCCAATCGCAGGCCGAAGCTTATACCGACGAAAATTACAGCGTTAAAGAATTTGAGAACCAGCTAAAAGGTTTTATCCATCAATTGCCACCTCAGCAACAGCTTATCCTAAGCTTAAGCCGCGAAGAAGGTTTATCGCACCAGCAAATAGCCGAGCAGTTATTGATATCGAAGAATACGGTAAAAAATCACCTCGTTACTGCCCTAAAAACTTTGCGAAAGCATATTAAGGGGATCCATATGTTAATATGCCTGTATATTTTTCATCTTTTGTAATTTTTTTTATTTCCTCACTAGTCCTGTCCGTCCTGTTTGTCGTCAATACAATAAACCGGTTAAACAGGGGCAATCTATATGTCATCAAATTCGCTTTTCAGGCTTAAATTCCTTTTCAATAAGTATTTAACAAATACTTGTACGGCAGAAGAATTTGAAGAGCTGTTTACGCTCATCAACAGCGAGGAAAATAGTAAACAGGTAGAAACAATCCTGCAATCTTTATGGGAAGATACCGGCGCGGTAAACACCCTTGACGAGCCGGGTGATGATTCAAAGCAATTGTTTCAGCGGCTGCTTGGCATGATAGAGGACAAGCCCGATTACCAGCGGCACTTTAAAAAATCAAATTATTGGGGGCGATGGGCTGTAGCAGCATCTTTAATTTTGATGGTTGGTGCCGGGTGGTATACAATCAAAAGACACGCCCCTCAAAATACTCCTGAATTGGCCAACCATGCCGTTGTCGAAAAAAGAAATACCACCATTTTGCTGCCCGATGGAAGTAAAGTAGTACTCAATAAAAACAGCCATTTAAACTATCCGGCAAAATTCAACGGAGTAAACAGGGAGGTATATTTAACCGGCGAGGGCTATTTTGATATAGTCCATGATGCCGCCCACCCATTTCTTGTCCATGCCCGCAACTTAACAACCAGGGTGCTGGGAACAGCTTTTAATATTAAGGCATATCCCGGCGATAAGCTGGTTGAGGTAACCGTAACCCGGGGCAAAGTACAGGTATCTGACGAAAGAAAGAACCTGGCCATATTGCTTCCTAATCAGCACATCAGCTATAACGAAAATAATAGTAACTATAAGCAAGACGTCACCAATTCAAAACTGGCGGTATTATGGAAAGAGGATGACCTGGTGATGGATAACATCAGCATAAAAGATGCGGCAGCCATTTTATCCGATCGTTATGGCGTAAAGGTGATGATGGCGAACACTAAAATTCAAAATTGCAGGTTTACAGCCTCGTTTTTAAACACCACCGGGCTCGACCAGGTACTGAACGTGGTTTGCAGGCTTAATAACATGAAATTTACCACAAGCGATGACGGAAAAGAAATAACACTCCTCGGCGAGGGGTGTAACTGATTTATATAAACCGATTATTTAACCAAACTAAAAATTATGAAAAAAAAAGTACCTATCCCATTTAACCCATAGCGATACGCTGATACAAAAAATGCCCCAAGCCACCGACTCTCACATCATTAGCTATAGGGCATAGTGAGTTTTAACCATTTTTTAAACGATTAATAACTAATGCAAGTTATGAAAAAAAACTTTGCGTTTTCTCTCCTGTGCGAAACGAAAGATTATAAAGCGCATCCATTCATAAATCATGTCAGGTATTTTATGAAATTAAGTTTTTTTGTCCTGTTGCTGGTCCTTACATCTTTTCAGCTATTGCTGGCAAATGATGGTCACGGACAATCAATCAACAGTGTAAAGGTTCATCTTGAGCTGAAAAATGAAACACTTTTTTCGGCATTAAAAAAAATTGAATCTAAAGTCAATTTCAGGTTCGCTTTTAAAGAGCAGGATATCCGGAACCAAAGCGATGTAAATATGGTATCCTCGACCAAAAGCCTGGACGAAATTTTACAAACCATACTGGATAACCGTGGCTTAAATTATAAGCAGATAGGCACCAGTATCATTATTTACAGGCCCGAAATTGTGGTGCCTGTGGCCTTGCCCGAAAATAATAAGCCGGGTGAAAAAACAGCACCGGCCAAAATTCCCCTTTCGGGAAAAGTAACCGATAGCAAAGGCGACCCTTTGATAGGGGTAACCATAATGGAAAAGGGCACCACCAACGGAACAGTTACCGATAAGGACGGTAAGTTTTCTATCAGTGTAGAAAATGAAAATGCTGTTTTACTGTTCAGGTATATAGGATATACCGACCTGGAAGTAAAGCCGGGTACAGATCGTTCCCTTAGCATCACGCTTAAAGAAAGCGAACGCTCATTGAACGAAGTAGTAGTTGTAGGCTACGGTACCCAGAAAAAGGCCAATACCACGGCGGCCATATCTACTCTGAAAGGGCAGGACATAGCCCAAAAGCCGGTAGCCAGCTTAAGCAATAGTTTAACCGGCCGGGTTGCCGGTGTCATCATTACCCAGGGCAACGGCGAGCCGGGGCAGGATGGGGCAAGTATTCATATCAGGGGTATTGGTACCACGGGTAACAATTCGCCATTAATTGTGGTTGATGGGGTTTACCGCAGCTTTGAATCCCTCGATCCAAATTCGGTAGAATCATTTACTGTTTTAAAGGATGCCGCGGCGGTTGCGCCGTACGGTTTGGCTGGGGCAAATGGTGTAATACTTATTACCACCAAAAAGGGTAAATCGGGTAAGCCAACACTAACTTATAACAGTTATGTGGGCCTTCAAAACCCAACGAGGATTACCTCGATGGTCAATTCCTACCAGTATGCGCTGATGCAAAATGAGGCCGCGCTGAACGAAAACAGCGCTACCACCCCGTACTCGCAAACCGATTTAGCAGGTTACTTAAAAACTGTTAATAAACAAGCCGGCGCCGATATTGACAAGTACCCAAGCAGTAATGGTTTAAAAGACCTTATTGCCAACAACAGGATCTTAACCTCGCATAACCTTCAGCTTTCCGGCGGTACCGATAAAGTGCATTATTACGCCGGGCTGGGCTATCTTTATCAGCAGGGGCAGTGGTCGTCAACTGCCATGAACAGGTACAACTTAATTGCTAAAATTGACGCCCAGGCTACCAATACAACCAATGTTTCGGTAAGTATAAACAGCTATGTAAAAGATTTGAAATATCCGGGTACTTCAGCCGGCGGTATCATGTACCAGGCTTTCCGTACACCGCCAACGTATGCCGTTAAGTATTCAAATGGTTTGTATGGCGGTTACCAAAACCGAAGCTTATTGGGCGAAGTGTATGATACGGGTTATGATAAAGAAGAATCTACCCAATCGTACACTAACTTAACTATCGAACAAAAACTGCCTTTAAAAGGCTTAAGCCTTAAAGGGGCGGTAAGTTATGACCCATATTCCGATTATGAGAAAACCTGGCAAACACCCGCAACTTATTATTCGGTAAACACAAGCACTACCCCCTACGTTTTTTCAAAGGCGCAGGATGGCCAGTCTAACCCGCTGTTGGTTATTCAGAATAATTTCAGCTCGTCGTTAACTTACCAGGGCTATCTAAATTACCACAATAAATTTGGTAAAAGCGATATCGCTTTCCAGGGTGTTGGCGAGTACAGGAATGTAAACAGCCGCTCGCAAAGGGACGAAAGAGACAATTATAACCTGGATATTGACGAGCTTGATGCCGGCAGCGCTATCAGCACCGATGTCAAAAACAGCGGCTCATCAAGCCAGCAAAAACAGGTGGGGTATGTTTACCACGCTACTTACAACTACGATGGCAAATATGTTGCCGAAGCCATAGGCCGGTATGATGGGCATTACTACTTTGCGCCCGGTCACCGTTACGGTTTCTTCCCAACCTTCGGCTTATCATGGAACCTATCCGAAGAAAATTTTATTAAAAACCGCTATAACTGGATCGATTTCTGGAAGCTGCGTGCATCGTACGGCCAGTCGGGTAACCTTGCGGGCGGGCCTTTTCAATATTTAAGCGCCTATCAATTGGGGCAGGGAGCTGTTTTTACTTCATCCGGTACGCCAAAGGCAACGCAGGGAGTTTACGAAAGCGGGCAGCCTAACCCCAATATCACCTGGGAGCGGCAAAAACAACTGGATATAGGTATGGAAGGTTCGTTATGGCAAGGCAAGCTTACGTTTGATATCGATTACTTCCACCAAAAACGTAACAATATGCTGGTAACCAGGCAAATTACCGCCCCTTCGGAGTACGGTATCAGCCTGTCGCAGGAAAACTATGGCATCATGAGCAACCAGGGCTTTGATTTAACGCTGGGTACTGCCCAAACACTGGCAAACGGCATGCACATAGGTGTTAAAGCCATATTAAGCTATGCCAAAAATAAATTACTGCGGGTTGATGAACTGGGCTCATCATATAATAACCTAAATACCCGCCAAACAGGCCGGCCTTTGGGCACGCCATTCGGTTACGTGGCGCTTGGTTATTTTACGCCGAATGATTTTAACGCCGACGGATCATTAAAAGCAGGCATCCCAACACAACCCTGGGGCGCCGTACATCCCGGCGATATCAGGTATGCCGATTTAAACAACGACGGAAAGATAAGCACCAACAACAGCGACCAAAAAGTGATAGGCAATCCTTCAACACCCGGAGTACAATTTAGCCTTGCGCCTAATTTTTCGTGGAAGGGTTTCGATCTCGATCTGTTGTTCCAGGGCGCAACCAAAAGCAGCATCCAAATAGGCGGTACCATAGCCTATCCGTTTGATATTGCTTCATCGGCCACTACACTGCAGTTTAATGACCATTGGACACCAGCCAATACCAACGCGCTTTATCCCCGTTTAACAAGCGCGCCTGTGCCTAATAACCAGCAGTACTCATCGTGGTTTATGCGTAACGATACTTATGTAAGGCTTAAAAGCGCCGAGATTGGATACACCATTCCTGTAAAAATATTGCAGAAGATCAAGATCCAGTCCGTGAGGTTTTATGTAGCAGGCCAGAACTTATGGACCTGGACACCTTATATGAAAGAAGTGATGGATCCCGAAGCGCAGTCGACCAATGGGCAGTATTATTTCCAGCAACAGGTAATATCGTTTGGAACTAACATAACATTTTAATTAACGACTAATCATAAAGAAATGAATCATATAAAGAAATTTTATGGCTTAGCCTTCATCGTTATGCTCCTGGGCGGTTTGGCAGGATGTAAAAAAGATTTGCTGAATGTTACCCCTAAAAACCAGCTATCAGATGCTACGGTTTTTGGTACCGAAAGTAATGCGGATATATTTTTAAATAACGTTTATACCGATTTACCGCACCTGAACAACGAAACCGAGCTGCTTGACCAGTTTAGCGATAACTCATATGTAGGCGCCGAGTGGTTTGATGCCCGGCAAATGATTTATACAGGCGCAATAGCACCCAATAGTATGCCGGTTGGCCCCTGGGGTATGTGGCGATGGGCAAGGGGTACAAACTCCAATAACGACGGCGCGGGTAATTACGAATTTATAAGGGCCTGTAACCTGTTTATCCAAAAAGTTACTGCTTCAAATTTTTCGGCCGATTTTAAAAAAGAAAAACTGGCTGAGGCCCGTTTTTTAAGGGCGTTTTTTTACCAGTACCTGTACATAGCTTACGGCGGTGTGCCAATTATTACCGATGTACTTAACAATACCACGCAAGGCGATGAAATTTACAGGCCAAGGAACACATCGGCCGAAACGGTTAAATTTATTACCGACGAGCTGACCGCCGCTGCTACCGATTTGCCGCTTACTACCGATCAGTACGGCCGGGCCACAAAAGGCGCAGCGCTTACCCTAAAAGCATGGGTACAGCTATATGCCGCAAGCCCGCTTCATAACTCGGGCGCCACAGATGCCGTTGGCGATGCCAGCAAATGGGCACAGGCCGCTGCTACCTATAAGCAGGTAATGGATTTAGGCGTTTATAATTTATTGAACGATTTTGGTGCCGTTTGGTTGCCAGCCAGCAATAACAGCTCCGAATCTATCTTCGCGATGCAGATGACCAGCGCGCAAAATGGGGGAGGAAGGCGTGAAGGGCTGTATGGCCCTGTAGTTGTACACGGCGCGGTAGAAACCTGGGGCAATTTTGAACCAACACAGGAATTGGTAGATGATTTTGCGATGGATAACGGGAAGGCCATAACCGAATCCGGCTCTGGTTATAACCCTCAAAAACCGTATGTAAACCGCGAAAAGCGCTTTTATCAAAGTATCATATATGATGGCGCGCCATGGCAGGGCGATACTATCTTCACAAGAGTAGGTATTGGAAGCCCCAACGAGATCGACCTTAATTCAACCCGGGGAGATATTACAAACACAGGCTACTACGCCCGTAAAACCCTTGACGAAAGTATAAAGGGCAACGATAACCTGAATTGCAGCTGCGGATTACAGAATTATATGTTTTTCCGCTATGCCGAGGTGTTGCTTGGCTATGCCGAAGCCCAAAACGAGGCCGTTGGCCCGGATGCGTCCGTGTTGGATGCTGTTAACAAAGTGCGGACGCGTGGCGGCAATTTGCCAACCGTTCAGGCTACCTATGGCGGCGTAAGCCAGCAGCAGATGAGGCAGATCATTCACCGCGAACGCCGGGT
>Ga0075366_10001526_pt1 | contig 11574 bp, 10 predicted proteins | sample EndMethybrTD3031_FD_72351 | JGI IMG/M metagenome (GOLD analysis project Ga0075366, IMG submission 72351) | Populus endosphere microbial communities from Tennessee, USA - Endosphere MetaG P. TD hybrid TD303-1 | ecosystem: Host-associated > Plants > Roots > Endosphere | place: USA: Tennessee... | reverse complement strand
AGATTCTTCCGCAGGGGATGCATGCCCTGGCCGTGCGACTGGACCGTGAGCTGACCATCCTTGAACAGGGCAATGGCGCAGGACGGCGCCATCGAAGCATGCGCCACATAGGGGCGCGACACGGTGATGGTCGCGACGTTCTTCAAGGGCGCCGTGGGTTCCGGCGCGCCGATGTGCCGATCCTCGGCCGGCTGGCCTTTCAGCCACCGGGCTTCCTGCTGCTGCGGCGTGAGCGGCCGGACGTTGCTCCACTTGGCGTGCGACGGGGCCGCCGCTGCCGCGGCCTGCGCCACGCTCTCGATCGGGCTGACGAAAGCCACGAAGTTGGCCTCCCGCACGATTTGCAGTTCGCCTTTCGCGGCTTTGCGGATTGCGGCTTCGTCGAGTGAGGCGAGCGAAGCGCCGCGGCTGGGCTGGCGCAAGGTGCGCGCGTGCAGCACGTCCTTCGGCAAGACATCGTGGATATAGGCCGCGCCGCTCAGTTTGGCCGGCAGGTCGATGCGCGGCACGCTCTGGCCGACCACCTTATATAAGGCGGCTGCCTTCACCGGTGCGTTGCCAGTCGGTGCCTGCGTGAAATCGATCTCGCCCGCGACGGTCCAGTAATCCTGTCCGGTGGGAGCGCCGTTCTGGTGGAACGCGCCATCGACAACCGTGAGATCGTCCTTGCTGCAATTGAGCCGCAGCGCTGCGCGCTCCAGCGCCTTGGCGCGCACCTCGGCGCAGACCAGCCGGATCGAGCCCCCCGACATCATGATCGACAGCGACGAGGTCGTGTACATCTCGTCGGGGCCGTGCACGGTGCTGCCCGACAGGATGGTGACCTTGTCGAGCGGCAGGTCGAGCTCATCGGCCGCGATCTGGCCGAGCGCCGTTACCACGCCCTGGCCGATCTCGACCTTGCCGGTGGCGATGCGCACCGTCCTGTCGCCTTCGAACTTGATCCAGCGGTCGAGCCGCGGATTGTCGACCAGACTGCCGGGGAGATTAGGAGCGTTCATGCCGTCCTCCCGTTCGCCAGCGAAGCGGCGGCCCGTTCGACCGCTCTGAGGATGCGTGTGTGCGATCCGCAACGGCAGAGATGCTTGTCGAGTGCCGCCACGATGTCGGCGCGGCTCGGTTTGGGGTTCTTGTCGAGCAGCGCCTTGGCCGAGATCAGGATGCCCGACAGGCAATAGCCGCACTGGCCGGCCTGCTCGTCGAGGAAAGCCTGCTGCAGCGGATGAGGCTTGGCCACGCTGCCGAGACCTTCGACCGTTGTCACCGACCGCGACGCCACCGTGCCCAGTTCACGCGTACAGGAGTGAACCGGCTGGCCGTCGACCAGCACCATGCAGCAGCCGCACTGCTCGAGACCGCAGCCATAGCGCGTGCCCATCAGGCCCAGATGATTGCGCAGGGCGTCGAGCAGGGTCGCGCTTTCAGGCGCTTCGATCTGTCGGGCCTGTCCGTTGACGGTGACCGGGATGGCCATGGTGTTTCCTGCTCAGGGTTTGACGAACTTCAGAACGAATTCGTCCTTGGGCTGCGGCGGATCGGGTGTGTTCTTGTCGCGCGGATCGTTGGGATTGCGCAGGAACATTCCTTCTGCGGCAAACTTGAAGCCTGCCGCCTCGACTTCCTTGCGCAGGAACGCTTCTTCGATACGGTGAAGCGTGCCCGCTTCGGAGATGCCGGTGCCCGGCCGGCCGGCGTGGTCGGCAATCACGTAGACGCCGCCCGGCTTGAGTGCCTTGAACACGGCCTTGTTCATGGCGTCGCGATCGACGCCGAAATGGCCGAGGTCATGATAGTTGAACATCAGCGTCACGAGATCGAGTCCGCCATTCGCAACCTCGGCCGGCATGGGATCCTCGAACGGCTGCACGACGGCGACGATCGGCGCGGCCGCCACGCCGGCGGCTTTCAGGGCCTTGTCGCGTTCGGCCAGAGCCTCGGGCGAGGGGCGCGGCGGTCCCGTGGGCGCCGCCGCCGGCAGGTTTGGATTGCTGTTGCCCTCGCGCGCCGGCGGAGGAGTCGGCGCAGTGGCAGGTCGCGGCCGGCTCTGGCCATAGACCTTGCCGGCCGGTCCGATACTGCGCGCCAGGAGTTCGGTCGTGTAGCCGCCCGCGGCGCTGAGATCGAGTGCCACGATGCCGGGCTTGATCGCGATGAAGGCCAGCATCTCCTCGGGACGGCGGCGCAGATCGTTGGTGCGATCGGCCGCGCTGCGCGACGGATCGGCGACGATTGCCTTTATGTCGGCCGCGGTTGGAGTTTGTGCCTGGACGACCGATGGGCCACCCGAAACCGCGAGCGACGCGGTAGCCAACAAAAGAGCGATCAGCCGATGTTTCATCGATGCCTCCTCAGGCCAGCCGGGCACAGGCCCATTCCGCCGCGTCGCGGACCAGCGGCGAGGCATCTTTCCTCAATCGTTCGAGGGCGGGAAGGGCGGTCTTCGGGGCGCCGCTGTTGCCCAGCGCATAGGCGACATTGCGCATGAAGCGGTCGCGGCCGATGCGCTTGACGGCGGTGCCGGAGAAACGCGTGCGGAAGGTCGCCTCGTCGAGCGTCGCGAGCTCGGCGAGATGCGGCGCATTGAGTTCGGAACGCGGGCTGAGCGCCTGCTCGTGCGCCTGGCGGGCGAACTTGTTCCAGGGGCAGACGGCGAGGCAATCGTCGCAGCCATAGATACGGTTGCCGAGCAGGGGCCGCAGCGCCTCGTCGATCGGGCCCTCGTGCTCGATGGTGAGATAGGAGATGCAGCGCCGTGCATCGAGCTGGTAGGGCGCGGGGAAGGCCGCCGTCGGACAGATGTCGAGGCAGGCGCGGCACTGGCCGCAATGATCCTGCTCCGGCTGATCGAACGGCAGTTCGGTCGAGAGCAGCAGTTCGCCCAGGAACAGCCAGGAGCCGAACTCGCGCGACACGAGATTGGTGTGCTTGCCCTGCCAGCCATGGCCTGCGGCCTGGGCCGACGGCTTCTCCATCACCGGCGCGGTATCGACGAAGACCTTTACGTCGTGACGGTAGGTGTCCCAGATGAAGCGGCCGAGTGCCTTGAGCTTGGTCTTCAGCACGTCGTGATAGTCGCGGCCCTGGGCGTAGACCGAGATCGCCGCGCGCTCACGCTCTTCCAGCACGGCAAGCGGATCGCTCTTGGGCCCGTAGTTGAGCGCGACCGAAACGACGGTGCGCGCCTCGGCCCACAATGTGGAAGGATCGACCCTCGCCTCGGCGCGGTCGCCGAGCCAGCGCATGTCGCCCTGGCGGCCCTTTTCCATGAACTCGCCGAGGCGCTGCAGGCGCTGCGCCCGCGCCTCGGCGGATATCGTCGCGGGCGCGAAACCGACCGCGTCGAAGCCGAGACGCAGCGCTTCGGTGCGGATGGCATCGCGCAGGGCGACGGGATCCGCCTTCTGTGGCGGCCGTTTCGGCGTGGGCGGGAGGCGGCTCATCGCCTCCGCTAGCCGCGGCCGCGATAGGGCGCCACGCCCTGGTCGGGCAGCCACAGTCCCTTGGGCGGCGTGCCGGTTTGCCAGAACACGTCGATCGGCATGCCGCCGCGCGGATACCAGTAGCCGCCGATGCGCAGCCAGCGCGGTTTGAGCTCCTTCACCAGCCGCTGGCCGATCTTGATCGTGGTCTCCTCGTGGAAGCCCTGCTCGTTGCGGAAGCTGCCGAGATAGAGTTTCAGCGACTTGCTTTCGACCAGCTTCGCGCGCGGCGCGTAGTCGATCACGAGGTGCGCGAAGTCGGGCTGGCCGGTGACGCCGCACAGCGTGGTGAACTCAGGGGCCGCAAATCGCACCAGGAACAGCGCCTTGGGATCGGGGCTCGGGACGGTTTCGATCAGGGCCTTTTCGGGCGTGGCGGGGGCCGGCGTGTTGCGGCCGAGCTGGCGCAGGTGCGGATATCTGGACATGTCCCCATCATATGCTAAGCGGGCACCCATGACGTACAGGGTCGCCATCGTGGGCGCCGGGCCGTCGGGATTTTATGCCGCGGATGGGCTTCTGCGCGCGATTTCCGCCGATGGGCTGGACCTCCATATCGATCTCATCGACCGTCTGCCGACGCCGTTCGGTCTGGTCCGGGCCGGCGTGGCGCCCGACCACCAGGGCACCAAGGCGGTGGCGCGTCAGTTCGACAAGATCCTGGCGCACGAGGACATCCGCTTCTGCGGCAATGTCGAGGTCGGGCGCGACGTCGAGTGGGACGAGTTGCGCGAGCATTACGACGCCGTGATCGTGGCGACCGGCCGCACCATCGACCGCAGGCTCGGCGTGCCGGGAGACGAGCTGCCGCATGTCTGGGGTTCCTGGCGTTTCGTCGCCTGGCTGAACGGCCATCCCGACTTTCGCGCCGGACCCGATCTCAGCCACGTGCGAAAGGTCGCGGTGATCGGCAACGGCAATGTCGCGCTCGATGTCGCGCGTGTGCTCGCCAAGTCGGCCGAGGAGATGGCCAGGTCCGACATCGTGCCGGAAGCAGGCGCCGCCATCGCCGCCGCACCGCTTGCCGACATCCATGTCATCGGCCGGCGCGGACCGGAGCACGCCTCCTTCACCAACAACGAGCTGGCCGAGATGGGCCGGCTGGCGCGCGCCGTCGCGGTTGCCGACGCTGCCGCATTGAGCGTCGCGCCACCGGCATCGGACTCCACACCGGAGAAGCTGCGCAAAGGCAAGAACCTGGAAATCCTCAAAGGCTTCGCGGCCAACAGGCCGGGCAGCAAGCCGATCACCGTGCATTTCGAATTCAACAGGCCGACGCAGGCGATTGCTGCGGATGCGTTCGACCTGGTGATCACCTGCATCGGCTACGACGGCGAGGCGTTTCCTTCGGGCGACGGCATCTTCGCCGTCGGCTGGGCCAGGCGTGGCCCAACCGGCACGATTCCAACCAATCGCGCCGACAGCCACGCGGTGGCGCAACAGGTCGTGGCCTGGCTGAAGGAGCGCGATCCCAAGAGCGGTACCGACATAATCCCCGAATGTGTCGATGCCGCCGGTTGGCACCGGATCGACAAGGCCGAGGTCGCGGCCGGTGCCGCGACGGGCCGGCCTCGCGTGAAGTTGACGGACCGGGTCCGGTTATTGGCTGTCGCGCAGGGCGATTGAGCCGCCTATTCTTCGGTCAGATCATTCGTCCCGACATTCAAGGGAGTTCTTCATGCTGGGTCGTCGTCTCGCCTGCGCCGCCGCCGCGCTCGCTTTCACAAGCGGAGCCTTCACCGGTGCCGCGCAGGCTCAAACCGTGCTCAAGCTCGCGCTGCATTCGGATCTCAAGATCATCGATCCGATCTGGACCACGGCGCTGATCTCCACGCACCACGGCAACATGGTCTACGACACGTTGTTCGCGGTGAACGACAAACTCGAGGTCAAGCCGCAGATGGTCGACAAGTTCGACGTCTCGGCGGACAAGCTCACCTACACATTCACTCTCCGCGATGGGCTGGAATGGCACGACGGCACCCCGGTGACCGGCGCCGACTGCGTCGCCTCGATCAAGCGCTGGGCGGCCAAGGACGGCATGGCCCAGAAGCTGATGTCGGTCGTCGCGGATCTTTCCGCGCCCGACGCCAAGACCATCAAGATGGTGCTGAAGGAGCCGTACGGTCTCGTCATCGAGACGCTCGGCAAGTCCTCGTCCAACGTGCCCTTCATGATGCCCAAGCGCATCGCCGACGGCGATCCCAACACCCAGGTCACCGACGCCACCGGGTCCGGTCCCTTCATCTTCAAGAAGGACGAATGGAAGCCCGGTGAGAAGGCGGTCTACGTCAAGAATCCCAAGTACAAGCCGCGCGCCGAGCCGGCCTCGGGACTGAGCGGCGGCAAGGTCGTCAAGGTCGACCGCGTCGAATGGGTCACCATTCCCGACCAGCAGACCCAGGTGAACGCCTTGCTGAACGGCGAGATCGACGCGATCGAAATCGTGCCGCCCGACCTGCTGCCGCTGCTGCAGAAGGACAAGAACATCAAGATCACGGTCGTCAACCAGGCCGGCCGCCAGTACGCCATGCGCTTCAACGTGCTGCACAAGCCGTTCGACAACGCCAAGGTGCGCCAGGCCGTGCTCTATGCACTCGAGCAGAAGGCGTTCCTCGACGCCAATGTCGGCAATCCCGACTACTACAAGGTCTGCAAGTCGCTGTTCCCGTGCGGCTCGCCACTCGAGAGCACCAAGGGCTGGGAGGACAAGGTCTCCGGGAACGTCACCAAGGCCAAGCAGCTCCTCCAGGAAGCAGGCTATGACGGCACGCCGGTGGTGCTGATGCACCAGACCGACACGGCCGGCCACAACAACCTAGCGACTGTCGCCAAGTCGCAGCTCGAGGCGGCGGGCTTCAAGGTCGATCTGCAGTCGATGGACTGGCAAACCCTGGTGGCGCGCCGCGCCAAGAAGGACCCGATCGCTGCTGGCGGCTGGAGCGCCTACTTCACCTCGTGGGGCGCGACCGACGTGCTGAACCCGGTGTCGGCCGCCTTCCTCAACGCCTCGTGCGACAAGTCGACCTTCGGCTGGACCTGCGATGAGACGCTGGAGAAGCTGCGCGACCAGTTCGCCAAGGAGACCGATCCGGCCAAGCAGAAGGCGATCGCCGAGCAGGTCCAGCTCCGTGTCATCGAGTATCCGACGCACGCGATCCTGGGCCAGTTCACGACGCCGACGGCTCTGCGCGCCAACGTCAACGGCCTGGTCCACGCGCCGTCGCTGGCGCTGTGGAACGTCGAGAAGAAGTAGCCCGTTCGGTCGCTTTCCCCTGGGCCTTCGGCCACCTCCCCCGTCGTACGGGGGAGGCAGAGAGGGGGAGGGCCTCAGTCGAGCCTGACCGCAATCCCCTTGAGATCGTCGCGCGAGGCCGGATAGCGCTTCATCACCTCGGCGTCGTGGCCCGGCACCACCATCTCGAGCCGGCCGTCGGCCAGCTTCTTCAGCTTGTCGTAGCCTGCCAGCATGTCGGCGACCGAATAGACGATGGCGAACAGCTTCTTCTTCTCGATGCCCCAGTAGTAATGGCTGGCATCCGAGGCGAGCACGAGCCAGCCGTTGCGGGTCATCACGCGCACCGACTGGATGCCCATCGTGTGGCCACCGATCAGGTGCACCGAGATGCCGGGCGCGATCTCCTCGTCGCCATCATGGAACACCACGCGCTTGCCGTAGACCGCGCGCACCATGCCGACGATGTCCTCGACCTCGAAGGCATGGCGGAACGTGTCCATGCACATGTGCCGGCCGGTCGCGAACTGCATCTCCTTGTCCTGGAGATGGAAGCGCGCCTTGGGGAAGCGGTCCCAGTTGCCGATATGGTCGTAGTGCAGGTGGGTGACGATGACGTCCTCGACCTCGTTCGGGTCGACGCCGAAATCGTTCAGAAGATCGGCCGGGTTGCGCTTGACCTCGCGGCCGCGCTTCTTGCCGACCGGGGCATTGAAGCCGGTGTCGATCACGATCGGCTTGCCGCCGATCGCGCGCTTGCCGCTCTCGTCGAGCGGGATCGCCACCCAGACGAAATAATCCATCGGGAAGTCGGCGTCGTGCGGGTCCGGCGTGATCTGGACCTCCCACGCCTTGCGCGGCAGGTGGGCGTACTTGATCGCATGCACCTCGTAGATCGGCGTTGAACGCATATGACTTCCATCCCTCTGATTGTTGCGGCGAGCGTACCAAGCCCGGCTGCTCGAACGCCACTGCGCAAACTGCGGAAACCGGGTTGCCGTCGAAAGCACGCTGGAATCATAGTTTGCACAGCAATCCCGGCCGTATGGCGATCCCGTCCTTTGCCGTGGTATTTTCCGTCCATGCCGAGTCCCGCCTTCGACCGGCGACTGTTTCGCTGATGAACGGACCGCTGTTCCGCTTCCATCGGCCGGACGAACGATTGCGCTCCTACATCAGCGCGTATTTCTTTGCCGACTTCTCCGGCGGCCCGCCGGTCGACGTCCTGATGTATCCCGAATGGGCGCACATCCGGATCGCGCTCACCGGCGTGTGGCGCATACAGATCGGCGAGACGGTCTCGACGTCGCCTGAAACGTGGTCGGTGATCTCGGGCCCGACCAGCCGCGGTGTCCTGGTACATGCCGAGCCGCCCGCGACCACGATCAGCATCGGCCTGCTGCCGCTCGGCTGGGCGCGTCTGATCCGGCGCAGCGCCGCCCTGCATGCCGACCGTCTCGATCCGCTCGCCAGCGTTTTTCCCGGGGCCGCCACATCGCTGCGCCAGGCGGTGCTCGACGCGGGCAGCGACGAAGCCATCTGCGCCGTGCTCGACAAGTTCTTCCTCGAACTCGAGGCCGCCGACTCGACTCCGGTGTCGCCGCTGCTGGTGCGCATGCACGAGATGATCCGGGATCCCGCGACCCGCACGGTCGAGCAGCTCGCGGCGGCGCTCGGCCGCTCGGACCGCCAGCTCTCGCGCCTGTCGCGCGACGTGTTCGGCTTCTCGCCCAAGCTGCTGCTGCGCCGCCAGCGCTTCGTTCGCTCGCTGATCGCGCTGCACGACAATCCCAACCTGCCGTGGAAGTCGCTGACCGATCCGGGCTATCACGACCATTCGCATTTCGTGCGCGACTTCCGCCAGTTCATGGGCATGTCGCCGTCGCGCTTCCAGGCGCTGTCGCGCCTGCATGTCGATCGCGTGGCGCAGGTCCGCATGCTGCAGCTCGGCGTGCCGCACCAGACGTTGCAGGCCGGATCGACTCCGGAAGAGTGATAACGACAGTTTGTGTGGTTGGCGGCGGCTCCCGTTAGTCTGACGGGAATCTAACGGTCACCATTTGTGACTGACCCCAGAGTTTGTGTTCAAAGTCGTCGAGTGCTCCCGTTAAAATAACGGTGAATCTAACGAGAGCGGGGGACGCACTTCGCCTGTCACTTCGCTTCGCCATCATCCATCCGGTCCGGAACCGGCGTCTCCGATGGCCCCCGCGCTCGAGCTGCTTGTGATCAAGCAGCATGGGTCCGGGTCCCCAATGCATTCCAAAAATCGCTCAAGAATTTCGGAGTCGGCTCAAGCGGCTGAGGACATTTGAGAATCCTGCGATTTTCGCCTTGTCCGCACCTTACTCAAGAATTCAAGAACTCATGAATGTTCCGCCTGGTGATGAAATTCTCGTCCAGACGCACCCTTCGCCGTCAAGCGGTAGGTGCGTCTAATATGGCGATAATCGCAATACGAGTCAAGAGCTGGCCGATGCTGCATTCAGTGGCGCATAGCCCGAAGAACGTGGCCCAATTTTACAATACGGACCCCGCGCGGGATGTGCCAATCGCGCCCTGAAAGGCGCTCTCCATGGCAGTTCCACCGCCGTCGTTCCGTTTCTACAAGCCGCACAAGAGGCTGCAGCCCTACCTCAGCGCGTACTTCTTCGCCGACTACGCCTCGGGCCGCGCGTCCGAGGTGCCGACCTATCCCGAATGGGGGCACATCCGGATCGCGCTCGGCGGCAAGTGGCAGATCGGCATCGGCAGAACCGTCGCGAAGTCTCCCGGATGCGAAGCCGTGATCTCCGGTCCGACCAGCCGGCGGACGACGATCCGCATCGAGCCGCCGGCCAGCGCGGTCGCCATCGGCATCTCGCCGCTCGGCTGGCAATGCCTGATCGGACGCAGCGCGGCCGAGCTCGCCGACCGGCTTCAGCCGCTGGCTTCGGTATTTCCCGGACATACCGAGCCGTTGCGCCGGGCCCTGCTCGATGCCGATGACGACAGGGCGGGATGCGCGGCCCTCGATGCGTTCTTCCAGTCGCTCGAGACCCAGGGCACGCAGGCATCGCCAGTGCTGCTGCGCGCGCAGAAGGTGATGGTGGATCCCGCCGTCACGACGACCGAGCAGTTCGCCGCGGCGCTCGGCTGCTCGTCGCGCCAGCTGTCGCGGCTCACGCTCGAGCTGTTCGGTTTCTCGCCCAAGCTGCTGCTGCGCCGCCAGCGTTTCCTGCGCACGCTGATGGCGCTCTACGAGCATCCCGGCAAGCCGTGGCACGAGCTGGTCGACGGCGCATACTACGACCATCCGCATTTCATCCGCGACTTCCGCCGTTTCATGGGGATGTCGCCGACGCAGTTCCAGGAGCGATCGCTGCCGCACTTCAAGCAGGTGGCGCAGGCGCGCACGCGGGAGCTCGGCGTGTCGCACGCGCTGCTGGCGGCCGTGATGTCGCCGGTGAAGTAGAAACCGGACAGGAAAACACGCTTCGAGCCTGTCCCGATTTTCCAAGACGGGCCACGGCGACGGTGCGCCAATCGCGGGCGTGCGAACGCACGACTCGAGCCCGCGTTCGCGCGCGATCCAGGAGACCGTCTTCTCACCGTCAAGCCGAAGGCTGGTTGGTCATGCTTTCCCCGTCGCCGCTGTTCCGCTTCTACCGGCCGCATGAGCGCTTGCGCCCGTACATCAGCGCCTATTTCTTCGCCGATTTTCCGGAGGGCCCGCCGGTCGAGGCCCTGATGTATCCCGAATGGGCGCACATCCGCATCGCGCTGGCGGGCCAATGGCGCATCCAGATCGGCGATACCGTTTCGGCCACGCCCGACTGCTGGTCGGTGATCACCGGTCCGACCAGCCGTGGCACCCGGGTGAGTGCGCGGCCGCCGGCCAGCACGATCAGCATCGGCCTGCTGCCGCTCGGCTGGGCGCGCCTGATCGGCCGGAGCGCGGCGCCATACGCCGACCGCATTGAACCGCTGGCCTCGCTGTTTCCCGACCGGGCCGAGCCGCTCCGCCAGGCCCTGCTCGAGGCCTCCAGGGAAGGGCCGGGCGACGACGATTTCGCCTGCGCCATCCTTGACCGATTTTTCCAATCCCTCGAGGCGGCCGGCAACCCGGTGCCACCGCTGCTGCTGCGCGCCCACGAGCTGCTGCTCGATCCGGCGATCGCCACGGTCGAGCAGTTCGCGAGCGAACTCGGCCGCTCCGGACGGCAGCTGTCGCGGATCTCCGCCGACCTGTTCGGCTTTCCACCCAAGCTGCTGCTGCGCCGCCAGCGCTTCGTGCGCTCGTTGATGGCGCTGCACGATCATCCCGACAAGCCGTGGTCGATGCTGATCGACGGCGGCTACTACGACCACTCGCATTTCGTGCGCGACTTCCGGCAGTTCATGGACATGTCGCCGTCGCAGTTCCAGGCCCAGGCCCGGCTGCATGTCGATCGCGTCGCAGACGTCCGGATGCTGCAGCTCGGTGTGTCGCACCAGACCCTGCAGGCGGGCGAATCGCCCGACCATCGTCCGAGGGCGACCGGCGCGCGGCTGCCTCTCGACCGGTCGGTCACGTTCCGCAACTGACCGACTAACGTCGACACTCGCGCGACTGGAAAGCGTAGAGCCCCGCTGATAATTTGCAGCGGGTGTTGGGAACGGTTTGTAATTTGCCATGAGCGCAAAGACGTCGGCTGCTCTTGAGGCGGTCCAGAAGGCGTTGCCTGGCGCAGGCGCGTCGGAGATGCCGGCGAGCGGTCCGCTGTTCCGTTTCCATTTTCCGGACGAGCGGCTGCGCCCCTATATCACCGCCTACTTCTTCGTGACATTCCAGGCAGGAGGGTCGCCGCCCGGCGGTCCGCCGTCCGATGGAACGCTACC
>Ga0075366_10001525_pt1 | contig 11575 bp, 12 predicted proteins | sample EndMethybrTD3031_FD_72351 | JGI IMG/M metagenome (GOLD analysis project Ga0075366, IMG submission 72351) | Populus endosphere microbial communities from Tennessee, USA - Endosphere MetaG P. TD hybrid TD303-1 | ecosystem: Host-associated > Plants > Roots > Endosphere | place: USA: Tennessee... | reverse complement strand
GGGCCGCACCTAACGTCTAATTTCCCGCCTATCAAGGCGCATCAGATGCGAAGCGTTCGACCCGCGCCATCAGTCGTAACCGCTGAAACATGCCATCGTGATCCACGCGGGGAGGGTATGCGGTGCGCATTGAGCGCGGCAGCCGTGCCTCCAATGCTGGTAATGCCTTCGCTGCGGAGCGCCGACAGCGCCGACAGCACCGGCAGCAGGCGGCGCGCGTTCTCGTCTGCCAGCGCGATCGCCGATGCGCGCCCCAAATCACCGGCATGCCGGACGTTGGTCGGGTTGCCAAGACGGCCGCCGTTCGCCTTCCGCACAGCAAGCGCTGCCTTGGTTCGCTCCGATATCAGCCGCCGCTCCTTCTCGGCCAGCGCGGCGTAGAGATGGAGCATGAACGGATCGGCGTCCCGGCCGAGCTCGGCAACCATGAACGGGACGCGCTGCGCCATGAGCCCCGCTACGAACGCGACGTCGCGCGATAGCCGGTCCAGCTTGGACACTACGACGCTGCACTTGACGGCCTTCGCGGAGGTGAGGGCGGCAGCGAGTTGCGGCCGGCGGTCGAGCGCGTCCGCGCCTTTGCCGGTTTCGGTCTCAACGAACTCGGCGACGAGGGTGAGCCCTTCGGCCTCGGCGAAGCGCTGGACCGTCGCGCGTTGCGCCTCGATCCCGAGGCCAGAGCGCTGCTGTTGCTTTGTGGAGACACGATAATAGGCAACAGCGGCTTCCATACAAACTGCATACCACCGTTTGCACTCTGGATGAATCCGCTTTCAGAGCAATGATCTTGCTGTTTTGTTGTTGCAGCAGCGAAGGTGTACGCAGTGAAGCGAAAAAGGCCCGTGTCGGAATCCTGGCGGACGCTGGTGCGTTTTGCTCGCTCGCCGCCGGGTGAGTGCGGACGCTTCAAATATCGCGCCACCGGCCGCGTGTGAGTCAACGAGCGGCCATTCGGTCGCCGTTGGGTGCGTGTTCCGGGCGGCTGTCAGATTTGCTTTCGGCGGGTCTTGTCCATCTGATCGGACTTTATCCGATGGCGGTACATCCGCGGCCGACGGGTCGCCTTCTTGTTGGGGTCCACCGGCACCCGAACCTCTTCGCCATCCGCAAAGGTTCGAATGACGATACGGGCGCCATCCTCTTCGATGATTTCGACGCTGACCGGTTTGCGAGCCACTTGCACTCCTGCGCGCCGTTTTGCGGCTTTACCGGTCAGAAAACTGATTTTCGCTCTGCAGGTTCCTTGGAGCCTTCATCGGGGCTGACCTCGGGAGCGCCGACGTATTGGCCAGGCGGTCGCTTTCTGACATTGTGAGTATCTCAGAAGCGGGAGATGCAACGTGGCGACAGGCACCGTGAAGTGGTTCAACTCCACCAAAGGATATGGTTTCATTCAGCCGGCGGGTGGCGGAAAGGACGTTTTCGTCCACATCTCCGCCGTTGAGCGTGCGGGCCTTAGCACTTTGAACGAAGGCGCAAACGTCGAGTTCGAGGTGGTGTCGAACCGCGGCAAAGAGTCCGCCGAGAACCTGAAAGTGAAGTAGCCGCGCTGCCTCCTACAACGACGGCTTATAGCGTATCGACCACTCCTCCATGTCCTTGCATCGGTGCGGCATGATCACGATCGGCGCGCGCTGAAGCCGCGCGGCGATCAGCTGCAGGCGCTCGGTAGGAGTAGGGGGCTCGCTGAGACGGATCACGTACGGTGGGCGGCTTTCGGCGCCGTTCACACGCCGGATGATCTCGGCCGCGATGTCGCGGGGGGCTGCTCTCGGACCGGCTGGCGCTCGTGGCATCGTCAGAGCCGTGACGCAACAAGCTGCACAACCGGGCCGGCCAGTCCGACCAGCGTGCCCCCGTCGGCCGCGATCTCCGCGTCCAAGACGGTCTTGATCGGCAGGTTCTTGGTAAGGCCAAGTTCGTCCGCGCCCGCTCGGATAATCGCCATCAGTTCGTCGTCCGAGTAATCCGACATATCCCGATGCGCGATCACGCCGGAATGCCGCAGCTCGGTTGGCGTCTCACGCCAGCGGGCGCGGGTCTTGAGCCAGAAGATCTGTGCCGCCCGCTACTCCGCCCGGACCTTCCAACCGCTTCCGAGCCCGGTTGCAAAAAGTCGTTGAATCCTAGGCGCTTGCGAGAAGCATACTAAATTGGCGAAGTCATCAGGTTTGGAGAAGCAGCGCGTCAGAGAGACGAACCGACCCCTTTCTGGAGGCGATCAAGTCAACAGGTTCGATGCGAAATGCCCACGAATGCTGGGCTTCTTCCAACGAGCAGACCGCGACAGAGAGCGTTGGTCCAGAAGTCACTGGCGGAGAGGGTGGGATTCGAACCCACGGTAGACTTGCGCCTACGCCAGTTTTCAAGACTGGTGCCTTAAACCACTCGGCCACCTCTCCTTAGCGTCTCCATGGCGCAAAGGTCACACCGATTGCAAGCTTTGCGTCGGCGCCGCGGCTCGCCTCAGGAAAGCCTCAAAATTTCAATGCGATGTTTACCACTCGGAAAGACCCGCGGTTGGCCGGGCGGCAGACCACGGGTATCTTAACGAAGGCAGGGTAGGGGTCGATCCTGCGGCGATGCTTCGCGTCGCTTGGAATCACGGGGACGTTTCGGGCCGATGGGGTGGTGCGGGCAGACAAAACGGGGGCGCAAGCTCGCGCAGGCGAGCGCGTTGGTCCTTGGCTGCGTGGCGCTTGCCGGCTGCACGACCTCCGATCCGAAGCTCACAAGCCGTCTCGACCCGAAATATGGCGTTGCGGCGAGCCCGCGCGTGGTCGAGCCCGGTCAGCCAGTGCCCAAGGGGGGCGGCGTCTATCGCGTCGGCCGCCCGTATCAGGTCGCCGGGCGCACCTACACGCCGGAAGAGAACCGGAACTATCGCAACGAAGGCCTTGCCTCGTGGTACGGCTCGGACTTCCATGGCCGCCTAACCGCCAACGGCGAAATTTATGACATGCACGCGATTTCGGCCGCGCACCCGACGCTGCCGATGCCGAGCTATGTGCGCGTCACCAACCTGAAGAATCGCAAATCGCTGATCGTGCGCGTCAACGATCGCGGCCCGTATCACGCCAACCGCGAAATCGACCTGTCGTCCAAGGCCGCCGACCTGCTCGGCTTCCGCGGGCAGGGCACCACGAGCGTGCGCGTCGAATATGTCGGCGCCGCTCCGATGCAGGGCACTGACGACCGCCAACTCGTCGCGACGCTGCGTGAAGACGGCGCCCCAGCCCCCGCGCCCGCGGGCGTCATGGTCGCGTCCAACCGTTTCCTGCCGAACTTCAATCGCCCGCAGATCAGCAACGTTCCGATGCCCGTGGAGCGCCCGTATGATCTCGGGCAGGGCGGCGACCGCGTGGCCTCCGGGTATCCGCAGGTCCGCAACGCGAGCGCTGAAAGCTACGAATCCCGTCCAGACGCCCGCGTGCTCGCCGCGCAGGCGCTGGCCCGTCAGCCGGCGCGGGCCGGCATGGTCGAGACCGCTCCGGATACCCCGCAAACCGCATATGTTCCGCGCAACCGTACCGTCGAGGCGCGCAACCAGCCGGTCTACATGCCGCCGGCCCCACCGGTGCAGCCGATGACCTCGCCGGTCACCGCGTATGCGCCGATCTATTTCGACCGTGGCGCAGTCTCAACAGGCCGCGGCCTTTACTAGCCGCCGGTCGCGGCGGAACCGGCCCCAACCCGGCCAATTTGACCTCAAATATCCGGGTCTTGGACCTGGTGGTTCACGTTGCGTGATCGCCTGTGGACGCGCCCGTTTGACACCCGCGGTCGGCCGATTGGGGTTGGCAAATCCGGGCCGCAATCGATACATCTTGTGGGCGGTCCCGTGGAGCAGCCATGCCGGCACCATCTGCAAAGCACTCGCGATTTGTGGCCGTCGCAGGAGCCGTCGGCTTCGCGGCCTTGATGCTGGCCGGTACGGTCGCGTCGGCCCTCGCTCAGACCCCGCCGCCGAAGCGCGAGGACACATTCCAGACGGCTGCGCCCTACGCGATCCTGATCGATTCCGAAAGCGGCACGGTGCTGTTCGAGAAGAGCGCCGACAAGCTCAATCCGCCCGCCAGCATGTCGAAGCTGATGACCGTGGAGGTAGTGCTGCACACCATCGCCGAGGGCAAGCTGAAGTTCGAAGACGAAATGACGATCAGCGAGAACGCCTGGCGCAAGGGCGGGGCGCCCTCCGGCGGCTCCGCGATGTTCGCGGCACTGAACAGTCGCGTGAGCGTGCGCGATCTGCTGAGTGGCGTGATGATCCAGTCCGGCAACGATGCCTGCATCGCACTCGCCGAAGGTATCGCGGGCAGCGAACTGGCGTTCGCGGATTTGATGAACAAACGCGCCAAGGAAATCGGCCTGACGCAGTCGCGCTTCACCAATTCGACCGGCCTGCACGACGCGGACCACAACATGACGGTGCGCGAACTCGCCAAGCTCGCGCAGCACATCATCAAGACCTACCCGGAGAGCTACAAGATTTACGGCGAGCGCGAGTTCCTCTGGAACAAGGTGCGCCAGCAGAACCGCAATCCGCTGCTTGCGATGGGCATCGGCGCGGACGGCATGAAGACCGGCTACACCAAGGAGGCCGGCTACGGGCTCGTGGGTTCGGCGGTGAACAACAACCTGCGCCTGATCCTGGTGGTGAACGGCTTCAAGACCATGAAAGAGCGCGCGGACGAAGCCCGCAAGCTGCTCGAATGGGGCTTCCGCGCGTTCGAGGCGCGCCCGCTGTTCGCGCAGGGCGAGACGGTCGGCGATGCCAAGCTCTACGGCGGCGCGCAGGCGCGCGTCCCGCTTGTGAGCTCGAGCGCGGTGCGCCTGCTGGTGCCGCGCGCGATGAGCGACAAGCTCAGCGCCAAGGTTGTCTATTCAGGCCCGGTGCGGGCCCCGGTCGAAAAGGGGCAGCCGATCGGCAAGCTGAAGGTCTCGCGCGGCGAGAATGTCGTGCTGGAGGTCCCCTTGCAGGCCGGTGAATCGGTTGCGGCCGGCAACCTGCACCAACGCGCGTTCGACGCCGCGAGCGAACTCGTCATCAACGTGTTTCGCGCGGGCGTGGACCGGCTGTGATCTCTCAAAAATGAACCGCGGCAAATTCATCACGTTCGAGGGCGGCGAGGGGGGCGGCAAGTCCACCCAGGTCGCGATGCTTGCCAAGCGGCTCGAGCAGCTCGGGCTTGGCGTTGTGGTAAGCCGCGAGCCCGGCGGGTCGGCCGGTGCCGAAGCGATCCGCCATGTCCTGCTGTCCGGCGCCGCGAAGCCCTTAGGGCCGCATGCCGAAGCGATCCTGTTTGCGGCCGCGCGCGCAGATCACCTGCGGCAGACCATCCGCCCGGCACTGGAGCGCGGGCAATGGGTGATCAGCGATCGCTTTGCGGATTCCACGCGCGTCTATCAGGGCGTGCTCGGCAACGTCGAAGCCAAGATGATCTCCAAGCTTGAGAAGCTGACGGTCGGGGATCTGGGGCCGGATCTGACGATCGTCCTCGATATTCCGCCTGAGATCGGGCTGGCACGCGCTACCAAACGGCGCGGCAACGCTGCGATCGACCGCTTCGAGGGCGAGGCCTTCGACTTCCACAAGAAGCTGCGCGAAGCCTATCTGGAGCTTGCCGAACGCGAGCCGGCGCGCTGCGTCGTGATTGACGCGACCGGCGACCCCCAGTCGGTTGCCAACGCCGTATGGGCGACCGTCAACGTCCGCCTGCATCCGGCGGAGGCGCCGCTCATCATCAGGCACGCCGCCTCGTGAGCGCGTCCGACACGGACGTCCCGCACCCGCGTGCGACCCTCTCGCTCCACGGCCACGCAGAGGCCGAGGACGCGCTGCTGGCCGCCTATCGCGGAGCGCGCATGCCGCACGCCTGGCTGATCGGGGGGCCGCGCGGAGTTGGCAAGGCGACGCTCGCCTATCGTCTGGCGCGTTTCGTCTTCGCGCACCCCGATCCGGCGAGCGCGGCTGTGCGCACGGCGACATCGTTGGAACTCCCGCCGGACAACACGGCGCTACGCCGCGTTGTCGCGCAGGGCCACAGCGATCTGCTCGCACTGGAGCGCACCGAAGGCGACAACGGCAAGCTGCGCACGGTCATCCAGGTCGACGACGTGCGCCGTACGGTCGGATTCTTCGGCTCGACGGCGGGCGAGGGCGGCTGGCGCATCTGCATCGTCGACTCCGCGGACGAACTGAACGCGGCCGGCGCGAATGCGCTCTTGAAGATCCTCGAAGAGCCACCCGCGCGATCGCTGCTCCTCGTCATCAGCCACGCGCCGGGCCGGCTGCTGCCCACCATCCGCTCGCGCTGCCGGCGCCTGACGCTGCGGCCATTGGAGGTGCCGGATGTCGCGCGCGCTGCCGCCGAGGCGCTCGGACACGATCCCGCCGAGCCTGACGTCAAGGCCGCCGCGATGGCATCGCATGGGAGCGTGGGTGGCGCGCTCGAACTAATTGCCGGCAGCGCCCTGCAGGTGCGCGAGCGCGTGAATGCGATGCTGGCCGCGCTCCCGAAGGTCAACCCCATGGACCTGCACGCGCTCGGCGACGCGCTGGGGCGCGACGAAGCCTCGTTCACGGCGTTCGTCGACGCGGTGCGTGACTGGCTGAGCGCACGGTTGATCGCGCAGGCCGAACCTGCCCGCCTCGCCGGTGTGGCCGAGGCGTGGGACAAGCTCAATCGCGCGGCGCGCGACACGCAGACGTTCAATCTTGAGCGAAAACCGATGGTTTTCAACGTGTTCGGCTGGCTTGCCGAGGCCTCTCGCGGTTGATACTTAGGCCGCAAACCTGATTGATAGTCCCTGCGCGCCCGCGATTCCTGACCCTTCGGATCGAGCGGACTTTAGGAGATTCTGATGGCTGCTCGTCCGAAGAAGAAGGCCAAAGCGAAACAGACCAAGAAGGCCGCGACCAAAAAGGTCGTGAAGACCGCGCGCGCCAAATCGGCCAAGAAGACGAAAGTCGCGAAAAAGCCGACACCGAAGAAGAAGGCCGTAAAGAAACCAGCCAAGACGGTCACCAAGAAAGTGCCAGCGAAGGCGCCGGTCGCCAAGACCGCAAAGGCACCTGCAAAACCGCTTGCACCGAAGAAGCATCCCGCGCCGAAGCCCGCTGCGGCTCCAAAGCCGTCACCGCGCGCCGAAAATCCGTCCGGCAAGCCGCGCTACTACATCACGACCGCCATCGCGTATCCGAATGGCGCACCGCACATCGGCCACGCCTACGAGGTGATCGCGACCGACGCGATCGCCCGCTTCCAGCGTCTCGACGGCTACGACGTGTTCTTCCTCACCGGAACCGACGAGCACGGCATCAAGATGGTGCAGACCGCCGGCAAGGAAGGCCTGACGCCGCGCGAACTGGTCGAGCGCAACGTCCCGCGCTTCAAGGCGATGGACGACCGGCTGAACTGCTCCTACGACACCTTCATCCGTACCACCGAGCCGCGCCATCACGCGTCGTCCCAGGCCATCTGGGACGCGATGGAGCGCAATGGCGACATCTACCTGTCGAAGTACGCCGGCTGGTACTCGGTGCGCGACGAAGCCTACTACGACGAGAGCGAAACGAAGCTCGACCAGAACGGCACGCGCATCGGCCCGCAGGGTACGCCGGTCGAATGGGTGGAGGAGGAGAGTTATTTCTTCAGGCTCTCCGCCTACCAGGACAAGCTCCTCAAGCTCTACGCGGATGTGCCGGACTTCGTGCTGCCGCGCGAGCGGCTGAACGAAGTGGCAAGCTTCGTGCGTGGCGGGCTGAACGATCTCTCGGTCTCGCGCACCACGTTCGACTGGGGCGTCAAGGTGCCGGGCGCCGACAAGCACGTGATGTACGTGTGGGTCGACGCGCTGACCAACTACATCACGGCGATCGACTATCCGGACACCGATAGCCCGAAGTTCAAAAAGAACTGGCCGGCCGATCTGCATGTCATCGGCAAGGACATCGTGCGATTCCACGCCGTGTACTGGCCGGCGTTCCTGATGTCGGCCGGCATCGCGGTGCCCAAGCGCATTTTCTCCCACGGCTTCCTGTTCAACCGCGGAGAAAAAATGTCGAAGTCGGTCGGCAACGTGGTCGACCCGTTCGCGCTTGCCGACGCCTATGGCGTCGACCAGTTGCGTTACTTTCTGCTGCGCGAAGTCCCGTTCGGGCAGGACGGCAACTACAGCCACGAGGCGATCGTGAACCGCATCAATGCGGACCTCGCGAACGACCTCGGCAACCTCGCGCAGCGCTCGCTGTCGATGATCGGCAAGCAGCGCGAGGGCGTGATCCCGACGCCGGCTGAATTCTCCGACAACGACAAGGCGATCCTCAGCGCCGCCGACGGCATGATCGCCAAGGCGCGCGAGGCGATGAAGACGCAACAGCTGCATCAGGTGCTCAACGCCGTCTGGGCCGTGGTTGCCGAGGCCAATCGGTACTTCGCCGGCGAGGCCCCGTGGGCGCTCGCCAAGACCGACCCGGTGAAGCAGGGGACCGTGCTCTACGTGACCGCCGAGGTGATCCGGCAGGTCGCGATCCTGACTCAACCTTTCATGCCAACATCGGCCGCGAAGTTCCTGGACTTGCTTGCTGTTCCGGCCTCGGAGCGCGACTTTTCGAGACTCGGCGACGCACACCGGCTTACCGCTGGAGCCACGCTCGGCCCGATCGCGCCGGTGTTCCCGCGCTACGTCGAACCGGAAGCCGACAAAGCCCCATGACGTTATTGGTCTCATGATGCTCGTCGACAGCCATTGCCATCTCGACTTTCCGGACTTCGCGCCGGGACTCGACGCCGTGGTGGCGCGCGCCGAGGCCGCCGGCGTCGGCCGGATGGTGACGATCGGAACGCGCGTGCGACGGCACGCGCAGATCCTCGCTATCGCGGAGCGCTTTCCGAACGTGACGTGCTCGATCGGCACGCATCCGCATCACGCTGACGAAGAGCTCGATATCACGGCGGCTGATCTGGTCGCCTACACGAAGCACCCGAAGGTCGTCGCGATTGGCGAGGCCGGCCTCGACTATCACTACGACAACTCGCCGCGCGACGCGCAGGAGCACGGCTTTCGCACGCACATCGCGGCGGCGCGCGAAACGCAGCTTCCGCTGGTCATTCACACCCGCGAAGCCGACGCGGACTGCGCGCGCATCCTCGAAGATGAAATGGGGAGGGGGCCCTTCCCGGCGGTCCTGCATTGCTACACCGGCGGCGCTGCGCTTGCGCGCCGCGCCGTGGAACTGGGCTGCTATATCGGCTTCACTGGCATCGTAACGTTCAAGAACTCGGCGAGCTTGCGCGAGATCGCGAAAAGCGTTCCCGCCGAGCGCTTTCTCGTCGAGACCGATGCGCCGTACCTCGCGCCGCTGCCGTACCGCGGCAAGCGCAACGAACCATCTTACGTCGTAGAAGTCGCCAAGGTCCTCGCCGAGGTACGTGGAACAACGTTCGAGCAGGTTTGCTCGCAGACGACCAAGAACTTCTTCCAGCTGTTCTCCAAGGTGCCGCGCGCCGCGGCGGCCGCGGCGTGAGCCTGACGTTCACCATCCTCGGATGCGGTTCTTCCGGCGGCGTTCCGCGACCCGGCACCGGCTGGGGCGCATGCGACCCGGCGAACCCCAAGAACCGCCGGCGGCGCTGCGCGCTGCTGGTCGAGCGCGCGGGCCCGGCCGGCGTCACGCGCGTCCTGATCGACACGGGTCCGGACCTGCGCGAACAGCTTCTGTCGGCCGACGTGACCTTTCTCGACGCCGTGCTCTACACCCACGAGCACGCCGACCACACGCACGGCATCGACGACCTGCGCGGCCTGTTCCTGAAGAACCGCCGCCGTGTCGAGGTCTACGCGGACGACCCGACCTCGCGCATGCTGATGACGCGCTTTGCGTACTGCTTCGTGCAGCCGCCAGGCAGCGACTATCCGCCGATCCTGAACATGCACCGGCTGGCCGCCGGCGAGATGCTGACCATCGACGGGAAGGGCGGTCCGATTCCCGTGCTGCCGTTCGTCCAGGAGCACGGCGACATCCAGGCGCTCGGCTTCCGCTTTGGCAACGTGGCCTACTCGAGCGATCTGCACGACCTGCCCGCCGACAGCGCCGAGATGCTGACCGGGCTTGATCTGTGGATCGTCGACGCGCTGCGCTATCACCCGCATCCGGCGCACTTCAGCGTCGCGGACGCGATTGCGTGGATCGAGCGGCTCCAGCCGAAGCGCTCCGTGCTGACCAATCTGCACACGGACCTCGACTACGAGACGCTGTGCATCCAGCTGCCCGAGGGCATCGTGCCGGCCTATGACGGGATGCGGCTGCAGGCCGAGTAAAGCCCGCCAGATTGGATAAAATTAAGCGGATTCAATGGCTTGCAGCTAGATCAATATATTCCATAATATGTCTTATGCGAATCATGGATATGCGCCGGCCCATACGCATGGATGGCCACTACCTGCCGACCGAATGATGGAACCGCACCCCGGGGGTTGCGCATTGTCGTGACGCGCCATCCAAGGCGCCTCTCCCACGCCCAGCACAGAGGCACGCCCGTGAGCAAAGTCACCGCACTGAAGCGCAGCAAGCCTGCCGCCGAACTCGACACGCCGACCGACCTGAAGGATCAGGCCGTCAAGGACATCTCGAAGGCGCTGAACACGATCCTGGCGGACAGCTTTGCGCTCTATCTCAAGACCAAGAACTTCCACTGGCACGTCAGCGGCCCGCACTTCCGCGACTATCATCTGCTGTTCGAGGAACAGGCCGCGCAGATCTTCGCCACCACGGACGAGATCGCGGAACGCATCCGCAAGATCGGCGGCACGACGCTGCGCTCGATCGGCCACATCGCCGAGACGCAGACCATTCACGACAACGACGACGCGTTCGTTTCCGCCGGCGACATGGTTCGCGAGCTGATGAACGACAACAAGGCGGTCGCCGCCGCGATGCGCAAGGCGCACAAGGTCTGCGACGAGCACGAGGACGTCGCCTCGGCGAGCCTGCTGGAAAACTACATCGACGCGACCGAGAAACGGACGTGGTTCCTGTTTGAGTCCGCCCGCAAGGTCGATGGCTCAGGCCATTGACCGGGTCGCGTTCTGCACGGCGCTTTCCTGTGCGCGGGCGGCGTTAACAATCGCAAGGGCGAGGGTGGCTTGATAGGTTTCAAGCCGCCCTTCCCTTGGATTCTTTCATGAAACCCTCCCGCGATATCCTTGGCCTTATCGCCATCATGGCGGCGCTACGCACGCCCAAGACCGGCTGCCCGTGGGACCTCGAACAGAACTTCGCAACGATTGCGCCCTACACCATCGAGGAAGCCTACGAGGTCGCGGACGCGATCGCCCGTGACGACCTTGACGACCTCAAGGACGAACTCGGCGACCTCTTGCTGCAGGTCGTGTTTCACGCGCGCATGGCCGAGGAAGAGAACGCGTTCGCGTTCCCGGATGTGGTGCAGGCCATCACCGAAAAGCTGATCCGCCGCCATCCGCATGTGTTCGGCGACAAGGCCGGGATGAAGACCGCCGAGGTCAACGTCCAATGGGATCAGATCAAGGCCGAAGAAAAGGCCTTGCGGGC
>Ga0075366_10001524_pt1 | contig 11580 bp, 10 predicted proteins | sample EndMethybrTD3031_FD_72351 | JGI IMG/M metagenome (GOLD analysis project Ga0075366, IMG submission 72351) | Populus endosphere microbial communities from Tennessee, USA - Endosphere MetaG P. TD hybrid TD303-1 | ecosystem: Host-associated > Plants > Roots > Endosphere | place: USA: Tennessee... | reverse complement strand
CGGATCGCGTTGGTCGTCCCGGGCGAGCCCGTGCTCGCGAAGCCCGCGGGACGGAAGCTGGCCAGGCCCGAGGTCTCGGGATAGGCGGCCAGGTTCCCGTTCGGGATGCCGAGCTCGTTGTTCTTCTCGATCCCGAAGTCCTCGGCGAACTGGTGGGTCCAGTACCGGTTGTAGCCGGCGCGGAACTCGAAGAACTTGCTCGCCCCGAGCGTCTGCGTGTAGCCGATCACCGCGTTGTAGTTGTTGGACTCGGAGTTGTTGGTGGCGATGGCGGCGCCGTTGCCCATGAAGATGTTGCCGGGGGACTCGTCGTCGTAGTCGCGCTTGGCCATCGAGAACCGGGCGAAGAGGGAAGAGCGGTCGCTCATCCGGTAGTCCACGCGCGCGTCGCCCGCGTTCACGGTCTGGGTGAGGACGAGGTTGTCCACGCGGTTGTTGGCCAGGCCGGGCAGGTTCGGCTCGGGGTAGATGCTGTTGGCGATGACCGAGCTGATGGGGTTGATCCGGTTCGCGGGGATGATGTTCCCCGGAAAGGGCACGTGCGTCACCGGGTCGTAGACGACGTCACGCACTTCGCTGAAGTTGCCCTGCCGCATGAGCAGCGTGGGGACGGTCATGATGTTGGTGCGCCCCTGGTCGAGGCGGAGGCCCTGGTAGTCGGCGAAGAAGAAGGCCTTGTTCTTCAGGATGGGGCCGCCCAGCGTGGCCCCGAACTGGTTCGACTTGTAGGGCGCCTTGGTCTGGGCGAAATACGACTTGCTGTTCAGGGCGTCGTCGCGCAGGTAGTTGAAGACGGAGCCGTGGATCTCGTTCGTGCCCGAGCGCAGGGTGAGGTTCACGGCCGCCCCGCCGAAGACGCCGAACTCCGCGGTGGGGTTGTTGGTCTGGACCTTGAACTCCTGGATGGCCTCGAGGGGCGGGGTGATGTTGATGTACGCGTTCTGCATCTCGTTGTTGACCACGCCGTCCAGGAGGTAGTTGTTGCCCGACCACGGCATGCCGTTCACGGTGTGGGCGGTCGCGATCTTGGCTCCGGCCGACGACGCGTTCTCCGCGGAGTCGCCGCGGCCGTAGAACGGCATGGCCCCCGGCGTCATGGTGATGAGGTGCTGGAAGAAGCGACCATTGAGGGGCAGGGCCTGGATCTGCTTCATCTCGATGACCTGGCCCAGTTCCGCGGTCGTGCTGCGCACGAGGGGCGCCTCCGCCACCACCTCGACCGCCTCGCTCATGTTGCCGACCTGGAGCGCGATGTCGAGGAGCGTCGTCTGCGCGATCTGGACCACGATCCCGCTGCGCAGGTACTTCTTGAATCCCGATTGCTCGACCACCGCCTGATAGCTGCCGGAGGCGAGCAGGGGGATCGTGTACGTGCCGTCGCGGTTGGTCTGGGCGGAGCTGCCGATGCCGGTGGCGGTGTTCGTCACCGTCACCGTGATCCCGGGCACCGCCGCGCCCGTGGAGTCGGTCACCGTCCCCGTGACCGTCCCGCGAATCGTCTGGGCGGAGGCGGGCACGGCGGCCGCCAGGGCCAGGGCCGCCACGGCCGACACCATCCACGTCCAAGCTCTCGCGCGCTCTTCTTTCATCTGGACCTCCGCCGGATGGCGGATCGTAAGCGCTTACAAACTGAAATGTCAATATACTGGCATTTCAATGAGATCACACGGAGCGACCATGTTTAGAGCCGTTGGCAGCGTTTTCAGCGCCGCCGCGATCGTGATGGGCTCGGCCTCTTCCGCAGGGGCACAGGAGCCGACCGTCGTGCACCATGCGGGCGGATTCGAGATCGCGGTGATCGGCGATCTGAAGGGCTTCGCGCTCGGGTTCGACGTGCGGACGATCGAGACCGGCCTGGACGTGGTCGCCTTGAAGCTGACCGCGCCCGCGCCCGCCCCGCCGCCGCGGTTCACGCTGAAGTGGTCGCTGCCCTCGCAGGACGTGGCCGGGCAGTGGGCGACCGGCCGGCATCTGACCAAGACGCTGCGCCCGGACTGGTCGGGGGGCCGCCTGCAGGCGTCGATGTTCGCGCGCGAAGCGCCCGTGAGCTGCCTCTACGGCAGCGACGACGGCAACGTCCTCACCTTCGCCGTCTCCGACGCGCTCGACACCGTGCTCGTGGGCTCCGGGATCCGCGAGGAGGACGGCCGCCTGTACAACGAGGTGACCTTCTTCAGCGAGCCGCACCCGAGCCTCGCCGCCTGGAGCGCGGAGCTGCGGCTGGACCGCCGGCGCGTGCCGTATGGGACGGCGCTGCGCGGAGTCTCCGACTGGTGGGCGGCCCAGCCGGGGTACGCACCCGCCGCCGTGCCGGAGCCGGCGCGGCTGCCCGTCTACTCGACCTGGTACAACTACCACCAGAGTGTCGACGCGGCCGTGCTGCTCGAGGAAGTCGCGATCGCCAAGAAGCTCGGGCTCGACACCATCATCGTGGACGACGGCTGGCAGACCCTCGACACGGGCCGCGGCTACGCCTTCACCGGGGACTGGGAACCCGAGCGCATCCCGGACATGAAGGCCTTCGTCGACGGCTGCCATGCCCTCGGCGTGAAGGTGATGCTCTGGTACGCCGTGCCCTTCGTCGGCAAGAACGCGAAGGTCGCGGCCCGCTTCAAGGACAAGTCGCTGCGCTACGACGAGCGCCTCGGCGCGTACGTCGTCGACCCCCGCTACCCGGAGGTGCGCGAATACCTGGTCGACGTCTACCGGCGGGCGCTACGCGATTGGGGCATCGACGGCTTCAAGCTCGACTTCATCGAGCGGCTCGTGGCCGACGACAAGACCGTGCTCGAGACTACGGGCGGCCGGGACTTCGCCTCCGTGAACGAGGCGGCCGACCGCATGATGACGGACGTGCTGCGCGAGCTGCGGCGGCTCAAGCCTGACGTCATGATCGAGTTCCGGCAGCCCTACATCGGCCCGTTGATCCGCAAGTACGGAAACATGTTCCGCGCCAGTGACTGTCCCAACTCGTACCTCGCGAACCGGGTCAAGACCGTGGACCTGCGCCTCCTCACCGGCGACACCGCCGTACACGCCGACATGATCATGTGGCACTACGACGAGCCCGTGGAGCGGGCCGCGTTCCAGCTCCTCAATGTGATGTTCGCGGTTCCCCAGGTGTCCGTCCGCCTCCAGGAGATCCCGCGCGACCACTTCGAGATGGTGCGCTTCTACACCGACTATTGGCGGCGCAATCGCGCTGTGCTGCTCGACGGCGCCTTCGAGGCGCGCTCGCCCAACGCGAACTACCCCGTGGTGCGCGCGAGCGCGGGTGGCAAGCAGATCGTGGGCCTTTACGAGGACGCCGTCGTGGGCCTCGACGGGGGCGCGACCGACGCGATCGACGTGCTCAACGCCAAGAGCTCGAGGCGCGTCGTGCTCGACGCCGTGCGCGAGCTGGGCCGCTACCGCTACACCGTGCGCGACAGCCAGGGCCGGACGACCGACGCGGGCGAGGTCGCGCTGGCCGCGGGCCCACGTGCGTTCACGGTGCCGGTTTCCGGCCTCCTCAGCCTCGAGCGCTTCGTCGGCCGTCCCTAGTGGGCGCGTCTGGCCGATCACACTTCAAGTAACCTCTGAAGCTACTCGTTCCGGAACGAGTAGCCCTCGCGCATCTCACGTCACGCTTGGACGCTCGCCTCAGCTCACGCGGAACTCCCAGTACCGATCGCGGTCCTGGGGCCCCGGATCTTCGAGTGGGAAGGCCTCGAGTTCCTCTGGGGACATGACGCCCTTGTAGCATTCCTTCGTTATGACGACCTTGGTGCCCGGCGGCAGCTGGGCTACAGGAAGCCAGACACGTCCGGAGACGCGGCCATCGCGGCTTCGGACACCTATCGAGAGATACGGAAGCGTTCTCGAGGAGTTGTTCTCGACCTCAAACCGGCAAAGGCTGTCGTCGCTGACACCCAAGAGTCGCCACTTGAACTGCCGCCTTGCGGCGACGATGGCCTCTTCCTCCTCGCTGAAGGGTTTCGGACCTCGTAGGATCTCGGCCCACCGCCTCTTGCCATACCTCCGTCGAGCGGTATCGGAGCGCTTCTCGAGCCAGTCACCGAAACTGCCAGCGATTTGGATGAGACCGTGAGATGCCCACTCGAAGACGGGGGATTCCGGCTCGGGGGTGGAGAGAAGCGTCTGCTTCAAATACGCCTTGGCGTCGTCGAAGTGACCTATGCATAGCAGTGGCTCAGCCGTCTCCGACCTGGCCTGATCGGGGAGGGCCCGCACGCCCAGTAGGTAGCCTGAGCCTTGCCTGTACAGCCTTGCATTCCCGAAACGGAAGGTGAACTCCCGATAGGATGGCGGTAACGACCCCGCCCCACGCAGTACCTCCCGCTGAAACGCCTCCGAAGCCAGCCCATCGACAACGTGAAATCCCGGAGTCTTGACCTCGGCGATCTCTTTCTCTAGCCACTCGTACATGTGAACCCTTGAATCGAGGTTACGACCGTGTGTCGCCCTAACGGGGCTCTTTCAGCGGCCATCGATACGTGTCAGCGGGATGGTCCGAGCAGCGGCCAGATGACGCCCTCCAGGAACGGGCGGTGGAACAGCAGCGGCAGCGGCAGCATGACGGCGAGGAGTGTGACGGCGCGCCCGAAAGGGCCCCGCGCTCGCTCCACTTGCGTCAGCGCCCCGTGGATCGCGAAGTAGAGCAAGGGCTGGCCGTAACCGGCGCGCACGGGCAGGCTGATCGCGACTTCGTGCAAGACCCCGGAGAAGAGGAACGCGGCGGCGAGCGCAGCGGGCCGTCCCCGGCGCGCGGCGATGGGCCGATAGACCGCGAGCGACGTCATCTCCGAGAAAGCGAGGTTCCAGCGCCGCGACCAGAACTCGCCGAGACTCTCCGCGCGCCAGGGCGCGCGAAAGAGCGGACCGACGTCCGCGCCCGCCATGCGCCACAGCCCGGCCAGGAGGCCGAAGACCCCGAAGTGCAGGAGGAAGCTGAGGGCGGGCAGCAGGAGAATCGTGGAAAGCCACGCGGACGCGGTGAGGCGCCAGGTGAGCATCGCAAGCAGGAACAGCGCCGTCCCCAGCGCCACGTAGCCGAGCCCGGTCTTGAGCAGGGCGGCGGCTCCAGTACGGTGCTGCAGGCGAGCCATCAGGGCTGGACGCATTCCCGGCCAGAGCGTCGCGAAGGCCGCCCAGCGCAAGGGCGACAAGAGCGTGCCGTCGCTCGCACGGGACTCGACGGAGACGAGCACCTTCATCGCGCCGAAAAGGGCACCGATCAGGACCAGCATCCGTAACCCCGCGGGCTGGGCGGACGTCACGTGGTGGGCGACGCCGACGGACAGGACGACCAACGCCCATGCCGAACTGCGCGCGGAGCTCATCGCGCGAGGTTCGCCACCAGGGCGCCGGTGTAGGTGACGCTCAGGAAGACGAAGAGCGATACCAGCGCGGCCTCGGCGGCAAGAAACCAGCGACCCTGCGGCGCGTCCGACCGGTCGAGGTACGTGAACTGCAGGACGAGCCGTGCGCTCCAATACAGCGCGATGAAGCCGCTGACGGAGGCGGCCAGGCCCGTGCCGTCGAGCAGCCAGCCGGGGGCGAGGAGCGACAGGAGTCCGAACGCGACATGGAAGCCGAGGATGTAGCCGGCATAGATCCAGAAGAGCTGTCGGAGCAACGGGCGCAGCGCCGCCGTCTCCGCGCGCCATCGCAGCACGACCGGGATCGCCGTGCTCGCGGCGGCCAGCGCGAGCTGGCCCAGGCCGGCCAGACGCACGACGGGCTCGAGGCTCACGCGCGCACGTAGGGAAACCAGAACAGCACGGCGAGGTCGAAGAGCACATGACTCACCAATGCGGGTACGGCGCTCCGGGTCTTCAGCACGAATGCGCTCCAGAACGTGCCCGCGCCCATCGCGGCCAGGAGGAGGAACGGCACCCCCATCGGGAGGTGCGCGAGCGCGTACAGGGCGGCGGCCGCCGCCGCCCCGCGCCACGGTCCCCACCGCGCGGCCAGCGGCAAGGTCACCGCATTGCGCCAGACGATCTCTTCGCCCAGCACGATGATCAGGAGCAGCGGAACGGCCCAGGCACCCGGCACCATGCGCTTCCATCCGTAGAGCTCAACGATCTGGGCCGCGAGCGCGGGTGACGCCGTGAGCAGCCGAGTCACGAAGGCGCCGACCGCATACATCACGGCGGCGGCCACGGCGCCCGGCGCGAAGTGGCGCCACGAAGGCCGATAGAGGGCCCGCCAGTCCAGGCGCACACGCGCGAGCGCGAAGGCGGACAGGACGAGCCCGCTTGCGGCCATCCGGGACCAGACGTTCGGCACGGTGAGCGCGAGCACCGTCTGAACGAGCAGCGCGAGGACGGCGAGGGCCACCGCGGGCACCAGGGCCGGCCGATACCGTGCGAGCCATTCGGCGTGGCCACGGCGGTCGGCGACGCGCAGGCTCATCCCGAAGAGGGGACCGATCGCCCCCTCGATCGCGCGCACCGAATCCGCCGTGAACGGCCGCGGCACGAGGCCCAGGTCGCGGCGTGCCGGCTTGGTGTCACCGTAGAGCCCGTCCACGAGCATCTGGAGCTGGGCGGGCGTGGAGAGGGGCTGCGTCGTGACCGCGTCCATGACGCGCACGGCCGCGCGCTGCACCGCGAGGGGAGTGGGCACGATGTGGACGCGGAGGCCGATGCCATCGGCGACGACCCCCACGACCTCGGCCAGCGGAAGCCGGTCCGGGCCCACGACGTCGTAGGTGCCCCCGATCGAGCGCGGCCGATCCAGCGCCGCCGCGACCGCCTCCGCGACGTCGCGCACGTCCACGGGCATGAGGATCGACTCTCCTCGTCCGACCACCGGGAAGAGCGGCGCGAAGCGGATCATGCGCACGAGGTGCGTGACCATGTCGTCGCCGGGACCGTAGATGACGGCGGGCTTGAGGATCGTGAAGTCGAGACCGCTCGCCCGCACGGCCTCTTCGGCCTGCCACTTCGTGTCGTGGTAGGGAAGGTGCGGGTCGGGCCGGCTGCACACCACGCTCAGGTGGACGAATCGCCGGACGCCGTCCGCTTCGCACGCGGCCAGCAGCCGCCGCGTGGCCTCGACGTGCACGGCCTCGAACGTCTGCGTCCGGTCTTCGCGCTTGATCCCGGCCAGGTTCACGAGCGCGTCCGTGCCGCGGAGAGTGCCCGGCGGCACTGATTCACGCGCGAGGTCGCAAGCGACGAGCTCCGCGCCCAGGGGGACTCCGTGCCGGCCTCGCGCCAGCACGATCACGGAGTGTCCGCGCGCCCGCAGCGCCTCCACGACATGACGGCCCACGAATCCCGTGCCGCCGGCGACCGCGACCTTCATGACTTTCCTTCCTTCGCACAACCGCCGTCGCCGCAGCCGGCGCCGGGGGAGACGGCGAGGGCAATCTCCTGATCCGACATCATGCCCAGCGCCCGCGACAGGCGGTGGCGGCGCGTGGAGACCCACTCGACGATCCCGCGCGCCAGCGGAAGGAGCGCGGGCCGCGCGAAGCGGAAGGACCACTCGCGGTAGTCCTGAAGGGCCCAGAGGCATGCGATCCAGGCCTCGGGGCCGCGGTAGACGTCGCCTTCGTCGCTCACCACTACCAGCTCCTCCGGCTCCGACGACGACAGCGACGGGAAGCGGCGCCGGGCGTCCTCCGAGTCCGCGGCCAGGAGCTCGAGGGGCACGATCTGCTTCTGCCCCTCGAGCCAGCGGCGCGCCTTCGAGCACAGGCCGCAGCGCGCGTCGTAGAGGACGGTCAGGGAGCGCACGGCCGCCTCACACCCTCACCGGGATCCGGGCTGACGGCGGGACGGGCGGCGCGACTTCGCGCAGCGCTCGGCGGCGCAGCCGGGAGAACACGATCATGTTCATGAAGTGCATCCCGCCCAGGACGAGCAGCACGAGGCCGATCTTGGTGCTGAGCAGCTCGATCGCGGTCTGCATGTCCACCGGCATCTGCGAGAACTTGAGGGCGAGCGTCACGTACCCGATGTTGATCAGGTAGAAGCCGACGACGAGCAGGTGGTTGACGGAGTCGGCCAGCGGCTCGTTGCCGTGGAAGGCGTCCACGAGGAAGATCCGGCCGTTGCGATGGAGCGTGCGCGCCACCCAGATGGTGAGCGCGACGCTGATGGCCACGTAGACCAGGTAGCTCCAGACGGGGTAGGTATTGGGCGTCATCTCGTCCTCCTGCCCATTCCTACAGGGACGGCCGGCCAAGGTTGTGTCGGGCGACGAGCGTCCACCCGAGGAGGCCGGCCAGAACGAACCCCAACGCGTTGAGCGGCCCGTGGATACGCGCCATCTGGGCGATCGAGATGACGGGGTGCGATGTGACTTCGCCCACCGCGTAGGCCAGGGCAAGGGCCATGGCGGCGAAAGCGGAGACGGAGGACAGGCCCAGGAGCGTGCGGGCCGCGGGCGGAACCCGCGGGACCACGCGCACGAGCGTGAGCGCACCGAGGCCGCAGACGGCGAGGGCGACGATGCCGGCGGCGACGACCTCGAGGACCGGCGAGAACGTGATGCCGGCCGCGAGCAGGAGGGGGCCCGCGATGGCGGCACTGGCGATGACGCCGAACACGCGGCCGCCTCCCACGGCGCGGCCGACGTTTCCCACGAGCACGAGCGTCGCGTAGGCCGCGAAGTGGAAGTGGACGGCGGTGAGCAGGATCAGCGGCTCCTCGAAGCCCAGCACGCCGAGGCCGAGACGCGAGAGGACCAGCCAGCCGCCGCCGACCGGCAACAACAGGCAGCCGGCGCACACGGCGATCTGGGCCATCGTCGCGGAGTGCCGGAGCCGCGCCAGCCCGTGCCACGCGACGAGCGCCGTCACGACCATCCAGACGCCCGCGAGCGCTCCCGCGACGGCGCCGCGATGAACGAAGAACGACGCCACCACCGCCAGCGCCGCCCACGGCTGAATCCGTCGCGCCGCCCAGAGCGCGGGCGTGGCGTCCGCGGGAGCGGCGGTGAGTCGCATGGCCAGCGGCGCCACCACCACCGGCGCGAGCAGGAACAGGATCTCGATGGGCCCGAGCGCGCTCATGAGGTACCTCCTGCCTTTCCGTACAGGAAGGGGAGGCCGCAGTTACGCTCGGATCAGCGGGCGCGGACGACGTAGGCGGCGAGGTCGCTCACCGGGGGTACCAGGGCCAGCAGCGCCCCCAGCCAGAGCCGCCATTCGCGGCGGAGCGGACGCGACGCGCGCCAAGCCTGGAGGATCGCCATCCAGAAGAGGAACACGACGGCGATCTCGATCACCCCTCCCAGGATCGGGATGTAGGCGAAGGCCCACTGCGCCCCGCGATCCTCGAAGAGGAGGCGCAAGGCGTAAACGCTCACGGACAGGATCCCGATTCCGAGGACCATCCGCGATTCCCGTAAGGGCTGGTCCGGCCGCGCCCGTTCCAATCGCTCGTCACGCCAGTGCCGGCGCAGCGCGCCCTGCGCGGCCACGGCCACCGCGATGGCGCCGAGGGCGGCGAGGGTCGGCCAGGTCTCGAAACGCGCGCGCGAAAGGATGCGGCCGTCAGGCAGTCGTTCGTTGCCCAGCATGATGAGCGGCTGCACCTCGCCCGGCGCGACGACCTTCGGGGTCACGGAGACGAGCAGGGCCCAGAGCGCGACCGCGGTGGCGAGCGTGAACACGAGGGCGGCCGCGCGCAGCCAGTCGCGCTGGTCGGGCAGGAGGTCGTCGACGGCGCCCTCACGGGCGCCGAACCGCTCCAGCGCGCGCGCCATCTCGTCCGCATCCGGGTAGCGGTCCTCGGGCCGGGCGGCGGTCGCCCTCGAGACGATGCGATCGAGCGCGGGCGGCATCGCGTCGGTTCCCGGCGCGGGCCCCGTCACCATCTCGCGCAGCACGATGCCGACGGCATAGACGTCCATGCGCGGATCGGGGGCGGCGCCGGCCAGCGCCTCCGGCGCGAGGTAGCGGGGCGTTCCCGCCACGCGCCCGACCGCGGTGATCCCGGGATCGGCGTCGCCGGTCACGAGGCGCGCGATCCCGAAGTCGGTCACCTTCACCGCGCCCGCGGCGTCGACCAGGATGTTCTCGGGCTTGACGTCGCGGTGCACGACTCCGCGACGATGCGCATAGGCCAGCGCCTGCAGCACGTGGCGGGCGATCACGACGGCGCGGTCGAGGGGGAGAGGAATCACCGACGAGAGGGGCGCGCCCTCCACGTACTCCATGACGATGTAGCCCACGCCCTCGTCGCGGCCGTAGTCGTGCACAGCGACGATCCCGGGGTGGCTGAGGAGCGCGAGCGCGCGCGCCTCGCGCTCGAGGCGGCGCTCGAAGTCCGGTTGCGCGGCCAGCTCGGGGGCCAGGAACTTCACCGCCACGGTTCGTCCGAGGCGCAAGTGCCGCGCTTTCCACACCGTTCCCATTCCGCCGCGGCCGATCTCGTCCACGAGCTCGAGCGAGTCGCCGAGGCGGGCGGGAGGGATGTCCGCGTCCAGGAGGCAGACCGGGCAGAGACCGATCCGCCCTTCCGGATAGGCGCGCTGGCAGCGCGGACAGGCGGCGGTTGTCACGAGAGCGCGCGGACGAGATCGCCGATCTCGCGCTCGCCGTCCGCGTCGTCGTCGACGGTGGCCGCCACCTCTTCGCGGAGGATCTCGCGGAACCGCGCGCGGGCCCGATGCAGCGCGGCCTTGAACTGGGGCGCGGTCATCCCGCAAGCCGCCGCCGCCTCCGCGTAGGACGGCGCTTCGTCGAGGCTGAAGAATCGCAGGACGACGTCCCCGCGTCCCTTGCGCACTCCCTCGTCATATTCGCGCCGCAGCCGCTGGAGCGCGCGCTCCATGAGGCCGAGCGCCCACTCCTTCTCGAAGGCATCGAGGGGCGGGCCGGGCGCCGCGGGAAGCTCCCGCTCGGCCAGGGCCACGTCGAGAGGCACGAACCGGTACCCGCCCCCGCGCTTGAGCGCGGAGTCCTTCTCATGGAGGTTCACGAGGTAGTGCTCGACGGACCGCAGGAGGTACGATCGGAACCGGCCGCGCGCGGGATCGAGCCGGGGCAGGAAGTCCTTCTCGAGCAGGTGGAGGAAAAAGCCCTGCACCGCGTCCTCCGCCGCCGCGGGCGGCAGTCCCTTGCGCCGCAGGAAGAAATAGACGGGCTTCCAATACGTCGCGCAGAGCTGCTCCAGCGCCGCCTTCTCCGCCTCCCCGCCGCGGTGCGAGTCGAGGATCAGCGTCCAGCGCGTCGTCGGGAACATCGGTGGGGCAGGCTACCTTAATTTAGTAGGGGGGGCACTCACGCATCATCCGCGATGGGCGTTCGCGACCCCCCCTAAGACCCCCCTCGCGACGCGCCGCTGCTGCGCAGCGCCGCCTCGCTCTACGTGTCCTTTGCAAGGGGCAGTCACGCATCGTCCGCGATGGGCGTTCGCGACCCCCCCTAAGACCCCCCTCGCGACGCGCCGCCGCAACGCAGCGCCGCCTCGCTCTACGTGTCCTTTGCAAGGGGGCAGTCACGCATCATCCGCGATGGGCGTTCGCAACCCCCCTAAGACCCCCCTCGCGAGGCGCCGCCGCTACGCAGCGCCGCCTCGCTCTACGTGTCCTTTGCAAGGGGGCAGTCACGCATCG
>Ga0075366_10001522_pt1 | contig 11584 bp, 8 predicted proteins | sample EndMethybrTD3031_FD_72351 | JGI IMG/M metagenome (GOLD analysis project Ga0075366, IMG submission 72351) | Populus endosphere microbial communities from Tennessee, USA - Endosphere MetaG P. TD hybrid TD303-1 | ecosystem: Host-associated > Plants > Roots > Endosphere | place: USA: Tennessee... | reverse complement strand
GCTCCTGGCGCATCAGGCAGGCCTTCTCGCCAAAGGTGTCGCCCTGGCGCAGCGTGGCCAGCGGATATTCGACGCCGTCGTCGTGGCGCACGACACGCACCTCGCCGTGCCGCACCACGTACAGGCGGCGATCCTCGCGCGAGTCCTGCTTGAGGATCTCCTTGCCGGCAGCCACCTGCTTGACGCCGACGCTGCGGATGAATCCTTCGAGCTCGCTCTTGTCGAGCTTGCCGCGCAGGTCGAACAACTGGCTGATCAGCCCGCCTGCCGAACTGATCGCCACACGGCCGGCAATGAACGCGCGTGCCGCCGGATTCCCGACGACGATGGGCGCGACGACGCTGCGCGGGATGCACAGCAGCTCGGTCTTGGCCGAGGCGCGCGCCGACGACTCGTGCCGGTACTCGCGCAGCATCACGATCTCGGCGAACACCTCGCCGACCTTGCGCACGCCCATGCTGATCTCTTTGCCGCTCTCCTCGGTGAAGACGCGGATCGAGCCCGACTTCACGATGATCACGTCTTCCGCCGCCTCGCCGGCGCTGCACACGGTGTCGCCGAACGCGAGAAAGCGCGATTGCGCACCCGCGGACAGGCGCTCGATCTCGCTGCGCGTGAACACCGAGAACAGGTCCACGGACGCCAGGAAATCGGCGTGCGAGGGCGGCAGCTTTTGTGCGTCCATCGGCGTGGGCGTCCTTAGCAGGCTTCGATCACGTGTTCCTGCGCTCGGGCGCGCAGCCACTCCTCTCGCAGCAGGCGGCGCACCTCGGTGGCGGTGTCGTCGTCGAGCCGGGCCGGATGCTTCGCGTTGACCCTGAAGATCTCGAACACCGTGCGGTCCGCCGAGGCGAACGGGCCGAGCAGTTCGCCGGCGGCGGCGTTGAAGACCTTGGATTCGATGTCTGTCCGCAGCGAGCCGCGCAGCACCTTGCCGATCAGGCCGCCGCGCTCGCGCGTGTCGGCGATCGAATGCTCGCGCGCCATCTCGTCGAAGCTCTCCGGGTCATCGGCCAGCACCGAGATCATCTCCTTGGCCTTGCCCTCGCCGTCGAGGACGATGTGGCTGACCTCGATGCTGTCGAACTTTGGCGAGTTGAGCTTGAAGTAGGACTGCACTGCCTGATCGCTGCAGACGCGTGCCATCATCTTTTCCTGATAGAGGCCGTCGACGAGAAAGGCCTCGAACTCGTCCAGGCTGATGTGCATGGCGTCGAGATACTTGTTGGTATCGGACGCGCGATGCAGCCCGCGCACCCGGCGGAACTGGTCGGCGCGTTCCTGGATCTCTTCGTCCGAGACGTGCAGGGCCTGCTTCTTCGCCGCCTGTACCGTGAGACGGTCCCTGACGAGCTGCTCGATGAGCCCCTCGAACTGGCCGCTCAGCTTCAACGTGCGAATGAACGCGTCGACGCTGATCGTGTCGTCGTCGATTTTCACGAGTGTGGTCATGTCAGCCGCTCCTTCTTGGAATTTGCTCATCCGCCGATCTGGCGGAAAGGATCGAGCGCGAGATCGATCAGGCGCCGCTCGCGCACCACGACTTCCGCGGTTGCGGTCATGCCGTAGCGCAGCGGGTACTTCTTGTCCTCGACGAGGTAATGGTCCTGCTCCAGCGTCACCCGCCCTTCGTAGACCGGCAGCTTGGTCTGCGGCGCGGTCTTCGTGGCCGGCGAGATGTATTCGAGCCGGCCGTTGATGAGCCCATAGCGCTGATACGCGAATGCACTGAACTTCAGCTTCACCGGCAAGCCTTCGCGCAGGAAGGCGCGGTCCTGCTCGGCGATCTCGATGCGCACCACCGGCCGCGCGCCGCGCGGTGCAATGCCGCCCAGCGGCGTATTGGCCTGGATCTTGTCGCCAGGCTGCGTGGAGGTCACGTCGGTGACGACGCCTGACACCGGCGCGAGGATCAGGAGAAAGTTGTCCTTGTCGATGTTCTCGAAACGCACGCGGGTCGCCGACTCGGCCGCCACGCGCGCGGTCTGCAACTGCAGGCGCAGCTTTTCCTCGACAGTGGCGAGATCATTCGTCGCGGCTTCGTACTGCAGCCGGATCTTGTTCAGCTCCTGCCCGCTCGATTCGACCTGAGCCTTCGCCAGGTCGAACTCCTGCGACTGCCGGGCGCCCAGCTCTCCTAGCCTCGACTGCGCGACGCGCAGTGCGTTCTCGGCCGCCAGCAACGCGTTCTTCTTGGCCTCGACCTGGAGCTGCGAAACCCCGCCGCCACCCGGCGTCGCGAACACCCGTTCGAACTTCTCGCTGTCGGACTTGGCCGCGTCGCGCGCGCGGCGCGCTTCTTCGAGGTTCGTGCGCGCCTCGTCCACCTGCGCGCGCTGCGCCTGCGCCAGTTTGGTCGTGCCGAGTGCGAGCCGTTTCTCGTGCTGCTGCTGTTCGAGTTCCATCGCCTGCCGCAGCGTGGCGGCCTTGCGTTCGAGCAGTGCCTTCTTCTCGGGGAACTGGCGCCATTCGCGTTCCGCGTCTTCGAGTTTGAGCTGAGCCTGCTGGGCGCTCGTTGCCGCTTCGATTGCACCGCGGGCATTGAGCCTGGCGAGCACATCGCCCTTCGAAACGGGCTGGCCCTCGGCGATGTAGAGATTGGCGAGCTCACCGTCCACGGGTGCATAGAAGCGCCTGAGTTCCGAATCGGGCTGCAGTGCGCCTTGCGCCGTCACGATCACATCGGCACGGCCGACGAACGACCAGGCCAGGCCGCACACCACGAGCGCGATCATCGCGTAGATGACCGCGTGCAGCATGCGCCAGGGTTCGGCGGTCAGGATCGCGATGCCCTCGGAGCTGTGATCGCCGAGAGCTTCGGTCAGAGGTCTAAGGCGATTTGCGTGTGTCATCGCTCGACTCTCCAAGCAGCGCCAGCTTGCTCTTCAGCAGCTCCGGCGCGAGAACGTTTCGCAGCTCCAGCAGCGCGTTGCGCTGCTGTTCTGCCTCGATCCTGATCTCGTCGCGAATTGTGCTCCACTGCGCCGGCGCAGCGGCTCCAACTTGCGCGTAGATCTGCGAAGTCTCCTGTGCGTAGCGTCTCGCGTCGGACAGCAGCCGAGCGCGGGTGCGGAACGTGTTGGAGATCGTCGTCTCGACCCGCTGGGCGGCTTCGATCACGCCGTTGTTGCGGTACTCCTGCCACGACGCGCGGGCGCGGTTTGCAGACTCCTGCGCACGCACGAGCGACTTGTCTTTCTGCGACTCCATGTCCGCCTGGGTAGCGCGCACGAAGTAGGCGTCCTGGTCGGGATCGAGCGATGCGCGAAACGCCAGCAGTTGCTCGCCATAGCCGCTTGACGTGCGCGCCTGCTGCAGCGTCGTGAATTGCGCCAGCACGGCTTGCCGGCGCTGCTGTTCGCCCGCGACGGCGGGCGCCCAGGGGCCGGCGGCCATCTTCTGCAGGCCGGCGAGAGATTCGGCCGCGTTGCCCTCTTGCCAGGGGCGGGTGGCCGCCGCGTATTGCCGCACGAGCTCTTCGCCGGGGAGCTGCCGCCCCGCTGCGAGCGTGCGGAAAGCCTCCTGGAAAGGCGGCGTCGTGAAGCCCGCCTTGAGCAGCAGGGCGAACAAGCGCCCCGAGTTGCGCACGCGCGCCTCCTGCCTGATCTCGATGTAGCGCGACAGATCCTGGCGCAGGTTGTCGAGCCCGCCGAGCCCGGGGTACTTCTCGGCAGTTTCCTTCAGCACCGGGATCAGCGCCTGCGGATTGTCCCGGTCCAGCTCTGCGGTGATGGTGGCCTTCAGGCGCTCGATGGCTGCCAGGTACACGGTGGCATCGCTTTGCAGCTTGCGCAGGTGGGTCAGCGCCTGCGCATAGGGTGCAGCGAACTGCGGTACGTACGAGGCGATCCGGGCCAGGCTGCGTTGATGCTCGCCGGTGTTGTCGTTCCAGCGCTGGATGAGCGCGGCGATGCCGTCCTCGTCGACATAGATGCGGATCGGCGCGTCCGGCCCGCCGCGAACGCCGATCAGGCGCTCGAGATTGCCCAGCCATTCCAACTCGCCCACGAGTGGGCGCAGATCGGGGTTGCGAACCGCGAGCGTCGACAGGCCGGTGAGCACGGCCTTGGCGCCGTCGAAGTCGCGTGCCTGCAATTTGGTGAGCCAGGCGGGCACGTTGGCCTTGAGCGCTGCCTCGGTGGCGAGCGCCTTGAGCTCGGCATCGTCCGGGCGCTGCTCGAGGAAGCGGTCTGCAAGCGATGCGGCCTGCGCGTACTCGCCGCGCGCGACGGCGTCCTTCAGTTCGCGCTCGGACGCACCATGCATGTAGAGCGCCACTGCTGCCGCGACCAGCACCACGGCAACGAGTGCGACCTTCCACCAGCTGCGCCGATCGCCGTCATGCTTGGCATCTGCGAAGACTCCGACGAGTTCGGACAACAGCACCGCGCTTCGTCCGCGCGCCTTGCGCTTGACGGGCTCTGCCGCCGGGGCGCTGGGCAAGGGCGCGGCGTTCGTGTCGACACTCTCGCCCGCTTCCTCGTCGACGCAGAAGATGTCGAGAAACGAGGTCGGGGCCACGACGAAGGTCGTCTTGTCGCTGGCGGGCGGCACGGCGCTCTCGTTGCTTCGCTCGACGGGTCTGCGCTCGGGCGTGCGTGTGCCGGAGTCGGCCGGCGCCAGCCCGCCTTCCTTGGCGATGCTGACCCGGTAGGTGAAGTGATCGCCGCCGAACGCGAGCAGCATCCCGTCTTCCAGCGGCACCGCGTGCTCCTGCAGGCGCAGGCCGTCGACGAACGTGCCGTTGGAGCTGTCGAGATCCTCGATGCAGGCGCCGCCGTCCTTGCGGAAGATGTGCGCGTGGCGCCGCGACAGGAAACTCAGCTGCCGGCCGTGCTCGTTGTGATAGCGCGAGAACGCCGCGTCGTTCTTGCTGACGAGGAACGGAAAGCGGGTGATGACGATCGGCTGGAGGCCGGTACCGGCAGTGGCGGGCGTGAGCGTGAGGCTGAAACCTTCTGCGCTGCGCTTGGGGCTGCCGGTGCGTGGCGCGATCTCCACCCGGTACGAGAGCACGCCGCCGAAGCAGATCTCGTCGCCGTCGCGCAGGCGGCACGGTGCTTGAACGACGGCGACGCGGTTGACGGTCGTTCCGTTGCGGCTGTCCAGATCGGCAAGATAGGCGACGCCTTCCTCGCAGAAGATCCTGGCGTGCCGGCGCGAGAGCATTTCGAGGATGTCGTGCGCGTAGGAAGCGAAGGGCGGCTCGCTGCGCCCGATGGCGAACATGCTCCCGTCGATGCGGATCTCGCCCAGCTCTGGCCGCGACAGCGGCCTGAGCACGATGTCGAGATCCTGATGGGTCGCCTGCATGCCGCCGGTCCGTTCTTCGTCCTGTGCCGACGAGGGGGAACGCTTCTCAGTTGCTTGCATTCGCGACCTTGGTCGGCGCCCAGCCGCCGCCGAGCGCCTTGTAGAGCGTCACCGTGTCGGAAAGCACTTGCTGGTGGCTCGCCAGCAGGGCGAGTTGCGCCGCCAGCAGGGAGCGCTCGGTCTCGAACACCTCGAGCTGCGAAATCATCCCGGCCTGGAGCTGCACCTCGGTCTGAGACGACACCTGCTTGAGTTGATCGACCTGCATCTGCAGTTCGACCCTTTGCTGCCGGTGGGCGTCGAGGTTCACCAGCGCGTTCTCGACTTCTTCGAACGCGGCGATCACCGTGCGGCGGTAGTCCTGTTCGCTGACCTTGGTTTGCTCTTCACTGGTCTTGGCGTGGGCCTTGATTCCCGGATTGAGCGCAGGCAGGTTGATGCTCGGCAGCAGCCCGAAGGTGAACGACTTCAGCAGGTCGCCGAGCGCGAAACTCGCAGAGCCTCCGCGCCCGGTCAGGCTGATGGAAGGCAGTTGCGCCAGCTTGGCCTGGCCCATCAGGTTGTGGGCCTCCAGCACGCGGAATTCAGCGGCCACGATGTCGGGCCTGCGGGTGAGGAGGTCCAGAGGCAGCCCGCCGGGCACCGCAGGAGTCTGAACGCGGTCCTGGAGCCGGCCGGCAGCGATCTTGAAGTCTCCTGCGGGCACGCCGAGCAGCGTGGCGAGCGAGTTCTCGGACACCTGGCGGAAGCGGCGCAGCTCGATCAGGTCCTTGGTGAGCCGGCTGATCTCCGCACGCTGGCGCAGGACCTGCGTCGCCGGCATCAGGCCGTTCTTCAGCATCCCTTCGTAGATGGTCAGGATCTGCTTGTTCTTCGCGAGTGCGCGTTGCTGCTGATCGATCTGCTCATCGAGCTGGAGGATCTGGAAATACGTGGTCGAGACGCTGGCCACGAGCTGCAGATAGCCGGCACGCCAATCTGCCTCGGTTGCGCGGAACTCGGCGGTCTGCGCCTGCACGCCCTTGCTGGCGCGGCCCCAGACATCGATGTCCCAGCTCACCTGGGTGCCGACGTTGAACTGCTTCGCGAACTTCTGGCCTGTGGATTTCTCCAGGCTGGCGCCGGCGCCGATGTCCACGGTCGGCAATGCTCCCGCGCGGGCTTCGGCGATCTGCGCGTTGGCCACGTCGATGCGTGCGGCCAGGCCCTTGAGGTCGAAGTTGCCGGCGATGGCCTTCGCCACGAGTGCGTCCAGCTCGGGATCGCCGAACTGCGTCCACCACTGCGGCGAGATCGTGGCGGCAGCCGACACCGGCGCCTCCGCCTGGCGGGACCATGACGACTTTGCGGGAGCATCCGGGCGCTGGTACTCGGTGACGCGGACATCCGCGCAGCCGCACAGAAGGCCCGCACACAAGCCGGAAAGGAGAATGGTCTGCTTCATTGCGCCCTCTGCTCAAGGATTCGGAGTCGCCGACTGGAGTCGCCGACCCGGGACTTGCCGCAGTTGCTTCGGGCTCCCCCGAATCGCTGCCGAGCTTGTCGCGTCCAGATGAGTTGCGGCTGGCGCCCGAACGGTTCATGTCTTCTTGCGCCAAACGAAAACGGCCTAGCGTCTGCGCTAGGCCGTTGCACTACAACCCTTAGTTCTTGGGGGGCGGGCGCCGGTCGGGCTCCTAGGGTTTCACCCGCGCGACGCGCAGCACGGCCTGGGAACGCTTCAGCGTACGCATCACGTCTGCGAGGTGCAGCCGGTCGCGCACGCTGACGAGCAGTTGCAGCTCCGTCGTCTCGGCCGCCGGCTCGTTACCCATGTCGATGTGCGTGATATCCGCTTCGGCCTCGCTGACGGCCTGGGCCACCTGCGCGAGCACGCCCTTGCCGTTGCGTACCAGCAGCGTGACCAGGGTTTCGAAGGAGCGGCTCGGCTGCTCTGCCCAGTCGACGCTCATCCAGTGCTCGCTGTCGCGCTCGAAGAGCCGCTTGCCGACGCTGCACTCGGCCGTGTGCACCATCAGCCCTTCGCCGCGGCCGAGGTAGCCGACGATCGCATCGCCGGGGATGGGGCGGCAGCACGGGGCGAGCTGGATCGAGGCGCCCTCGCTGCCGTCGATCAGGACCATGCCTTGCGACGGGGCGGCATCGTCGGATGCGAAGCGGCCCATCGTCAGCGTCAGCGGATCGGGTTTTGCGCCGCTCTCGGCCATCAGCGAGGCCAGACGCTTCGCGACGATCGTCGCGATCTTGCGGCCCAGGCCGATGTCAGTGAAGAGGTCGTCGCGGGTCTTGTTGCCGCTCCAGCGCGTGAGCTGCTGCCAGAGCGCGGCGTCGTCGCCATCGCCCGCCGGAAGGTGCAGGCCCTCCGCACGCAGCGCCTGCGCGAGCATCTTCTCGCCCAGGTCCTGCGACTCCTCCTGCTCCATGTTCTTCAGGTAGTGGCGGATCTTCGAGCGAGCGCGGCCGGTGCGCACGAAGTTCAGCCATGCCGGGTTGGGGCGCGCGCCGGGTGCGCCGATCACCTCGACGACGTCGCCGCTGCGCAGCTCGGTGCGCAGTGCAACCGGCTCGCCGTTCACCTTGGCGGCGACGGTGTGGTCGCCGATGTCGGTGTGGATGGCGTAGGCGAAGTCGATCGGCGTTGCGCCGCGCGGCAGCGCGAGGATCTTGCTCTTCGGCGTGAAGACGTAGACGGCGTCGGGGAAGAGGTCGATCTTGACGTGCTCGAGGAACTCGTTCGCGTCGTGCGTCTCGTCCTGGATGTCGATCAGCGACTGCAGCCACATCGCGCCGAGCCGCTGCGCTTCCTGCACCTGCGCGCCGCCGCTCTTGTAGAGCCAGTGAGCGGCAATGCCCTTCTCGGCAACCGCATGCATCTGCTCGGTTCTGATCTGAAACTCGACGGCCGTGCCGAGCGGGCTCACCAGCGTCGTGTGCAGCGACTGATAGCCGTTGGCCTTCGGGATGGCGATGTAGTCCTTGAAGCGCCCCGGCAAAGGCTTGTAGAGCTGGTGCAGCACGCCGAGCGCCATGTAGCACTCCGACAGCGTGCCGACGACGACGCGAAAGCCGAAGATGTCGTTCACCTGCGCGAAGCTGAGATGCTTCTCGCGCATCTTCTTGTAGATCGAGAAGAGCGTCTTCTCGCGGCCATAGACCTGCACCGCGAGCTTGCCCTGCGTGAAGCTCTTCTCCACGTCGCGCTGGATGCGGTCGACCACGTCGCGCCGGTAGCCGCGCGCCTTCTGCACGGCCTTGAAGAGCGCTGCGTGGCGCCACGGGCGCAGGTTCTGGAACGAGAGCTCCTGCAGCTCTCGGTAGGTCTGGTTCAGGCCGAGCCGGTGGGCGATCGGCGCGTAGATGTCCAGCGTTTCACCGGCGATGCGTGTGCGCTTGCTAGGCGCGACCGCGGCCATCGTGCGCATGTTGTGCAGTCGGTCGGCGAGCTTGATCAGGATGACGCGGACGTCGCGCGCCATCGCGAGCAGCATCTTGCGGAACGACTCGGCCTGCGATTCCTCGCGGGTCGAGAACTGCAGCTTGTCCAACTTGGTCAGGCCGTCGACAAGGTCGGCAACCGGAGCGCCGAACCGTTCGATCAGCTCGATCTTGCTGACGCCGCAGTCTTCCATCGCGTCGTGCATGAGCGCGGCCATAATCGCCTGCGCGTCGAGCTTCCAGTCGGCGCACAGGCCGGCCACTGCGATCGGGTGCGTGATGTACGGCTCGCCGCTTGCGCGGAACTGCCCCAGGTGGGCTTCGTCGGCGAAGCGGTAGGCTTCGCGCACCTTCTTGATGTCGGCGGGCTCGAGATAGTCGAGCTTGTGGGTGAGGGTTGCGAACGAGGCGGCCGCGGCATCCGCGGCGGAAGGGGCAACCTGTTTCGCGGGCGTGCTCGGGCGTTTCGCCGACTTCGGAGCCGGGTCGCGGAGGGTGTGAGGAGAGCGCTCGCCCATGCGCCGAATTTAACGTGGATCGGGCGGGTGCGTCAGGGAGTGGTGTTCCCTTGACACACAGGGCGCGGCCGAGGCGTGGCCGCGCCGGAACATCGGTCTCAGACCGGCACTTTGCGCAGCATCTCGATACCGACTTCGCCGGCGGCGATCTCGCGCAGCGCGGTCACGCCGGGCTTGTTCTTCGTCTCGATCTTCGGGGCGTGGCCCTGGCTCAGCATGCGCGCACGGTAGGTTGCCGCGAGCACGAGCTGGAAACGGTTCGGAATCTTGACGAGGCAGTCTTCGACGGTGATGCGGGCCATGATGGGTTCCAGGTTCGTTCGATCAGGTCGGCGGATCCGCCGGGTCGTCTGTCAGCCCGTCTGTCAGCCCGAGGGCAGCGAAGACGAGCGATTTGCTTCGGAGCTGCGCGGCGTACTTGAGCCGCTGCGAATGAACGATCGCTTTCAGATCGAAAAGCGCCGTCTCGAACAAAGCGTTGATTATAACGAAGTCGAAGTGGCGGGCCTGCGATACCTCGATGCGGGCATTCGCCATCCGTTGGGCGATGACCTCCGGCCGGTCCTCGCCGCGGCGCTGCAAGCGCTGCAGCAACTCTTCCCAACTGGGCGGGAGGATGAAGATCAGCACCGCGCCCGGGAATTGCTTCTTGATCTGCAGGGCGCCTTGCCAGTCGATCTCGAGCACAACGTCATGGCCGCCTGTGATTCGTTCTTCGATCGCCCCGCGCGAGGTGCCGTAGAGGTGGCCGTGCACTTCGGCCCACTCGAAGAACTGGTTTCGCTCGATCATCGAGCGGAAGGCTGTCTCGTCGATGAAGTGGTATTCGCGCCCGTCCTGCTCCTGGCCGCGCGGCTTGCGGGTGGTGTGCGAGATGGCGACAACCAGGTGTGAGTCCACCTCCAGCAGCGAGCTGACAAGGCTCGACTTGCCGGCGCCGCTCGGTGCCGCGACGACGAACAGATTGCCCGGATAGACGGATGTTGATTCGGTAGCGCGTTGGTTCACGCGAAGGCTCTGCGGATGAGGGCGCCGCGAGCGCGGAGCCGGTGACTTCGATCGGCGACGGAGTCTACCAGCAGCACCCTGGCGCGCCGCGTGGCGGGTTCGTCAGCCGGCCGTCTCCGCGGCGCCGCTGCCGCCCTGTGCTTCGGCGGCGGGCGCCGCCGAAGCAGGCACCGCGGCACTTTGCGCGTGGGCATGCGGCGACAGCGAGCGTGCGATGCCGCGCACTGGCGCTTGCATCACAACCATGTCGGAGCCCACGTCCCGCGAGACGACGCAGTTCGCCCCGATCATCACCCGATCGCCGATCGTGACGCCGCCGAGGATGCGCGCACCGACGTAGATGTCGACGTTGGCGCCGACCTTGGGCGTGCCCGGAAGCAGCCCTGTCCCCAGGGTCACATCGTGAAAGATCAGGCAGTTGGGCCCGATCTCGACGCCCTTTCCGATCATCACGTTGGTCGGATGGATCAGGCACAGCCCGGGGCCGATGCGCGCTCCGCCTCGCCCGGCCCAGAGGTGCACGTTGAAACGGCGGAAGAAGAGCAGGCGCACGATCCGATAGCCGATCCACATCGGCACTCGCCACGGCGAAGGCAGCGCACTCGCCCACATCCCGTATCGGTAGATCGCCGTGATCCAGAAGCCCGCGCTCCAATACCACGGTTCATAGCGCTTCGCGTCGCATCGCAGGTTCTCGAACATCGCCGTCTCTCAGGTCGATGCGAGCACGGCGCGGATGTCGCCGTGTACGTCGGCGACGCTGCGCTGCTGCGAGAACTGTCCGCTGGCTGAAAGCCGCTTCAACACCGCCGGACCCTGGCCGAGCCCGACTTCGAAGGCGAGCCAGCCGCCCTTTCGAAGATAGCGAGGCGCTTCACGAACCAGCCGCTGCAGGATGCGCACGCCGAGCGCCCCACCGTCGAACGCGAGGCGCGGTTCGAAGCCGATGATCTCGTTCGGCAAGGTGTCCACGCGTTGGCTCGAGATGTACGGCGGGTTGCAGACGAGCAGATCGACGGTGCCGTGCATGGCGGGCTCGTCGAACGGCTCGAGCAGATCGCCGACGCGCCAGTCGACTCGCTGCGCGAGGCCCAGGTGTTCGCCGTTGCGGCGTGCGAGGGCGACCGCCTCGGCCGATAGATCGCTCGCGAAGACGCGCGCGTTCGGCGCGCCGGCTGCCAGGCTGAGCGCCAGGTTGCCCGAGCCGGTGCAGACATCAATCACGCGCGCATCGCTCGTCGTGGCGGTGATCTCCTTCAGCAGATCGAGCGCTGCGCCGGCGAGCAACTCGGTCTCGCGGCGCGGGATCA
>Ga0075366_10001521_pt1 | contig 11585 bp, 7 predicted proteins | sample EndMethybrTD3031_FD_72351 | JGI IMG/M metagenome (GOLD analysis project Ga0075366, IMG submission 72351) | Populus endosphere microbial communities from Tennessee, USA - Endosphere MetaG P. TD hybrid TD303-1 | ecosystem: Host-associated > Plants > Roots > Endosphere | place: USA: Tennessee... | reverse complement strand
GGGCCCCAGTCCTCGTGGCTGCGGAAGTCCGCCGGCACGTAGCGGTCGTCCAACTGACGGCCGTTGACCATCACCCGGCCGCCGCGAATCAGCACGACGTCGCCCTCCTGGGCGATGATGCGCTTGACGAACAGGCGGGCCGGGGCGACCGGCACGTGGAACATCACGATGTCGCCAGGTGTCGGTTTTCCGATCTTGTACGACAGCCGATCGACGACCAGGCGGTCCTGATTCTCGAGGGTCGGGGCCATGCTCTGGCCCTCGACGCGCGCCAGCTGGACCGTCAGTCCCATCAGCAGCGCGAAGCCGGCGGTGGTGGCAAATGCATACCGCGTCACGGTTTGAGCCATCGCCGCAAGGGTCGCGGGGCGGGGGACGCGGGTGAGGGTCTCGGCGAGACGCATGGTGCGGGCAGTTGGCGACGCGGGGCTGCCGGCGCGGCGACCCTTCGTGGGGTGACGTCAGTGCAAAGCCACTGCCGCACGTCCGGGTATCCGACAGGGGGCGATGAGTGGGAGGACCTGAGGACTTCGAGGCGTTGCTCCGGGAGCTGCACGGCGAGGGGCCGGAGGCGTCCGCCCGACCGGCGGTGCGGTCGGCCGGCGGGGCGACGTTCACTCCGGCGGCGGACCTCGAGGCCGGGACGCCGGCCGGTGACCGCGCCCGGCTGGACGCCTGGCTCCACGAGCTGGTGGCGCGGAGGGCGAGCGACCTGCTCCTGGTCGCGGGCGCCCCGCCGGCACTCCGCATCGACGGCCGGGTGGTCGCCCTGGGCGGGCCGGCGCTCGAGGGTCCGGCGATCGAAGCCGCAGTAATGGAGGGGCTGCCGCCGCACGCCGCCGCGCAGTATCGCGACGCCGGCATCGCGGACGCGTCCTACCGGCTCGTCAACATCGGCCGCTTCCGCATCAACCTGCACCGCGAGCGGGGGCGCGCGGCGGCAGCGATCCGCGCCCTGCCGACCGACGTGCCGCGACTCGCCTCGCTGCAGCTGCCCGCCGGCGTCGAGGCGCTGTCACGCCTGACGCGCGGCCTCGTCCTCATCGGCGGGCCGACCGGATCCGGGAAGTCGACCACGCTGGCGGCGCTCGTCGACGACATCAACCGGCGCGACGAGCGCCACATCATCGTCATCGAGGATCCGACCGAGTACGAGCACGCGCACCGGCGCAGCCTCGTCGAGCACATCGAGATCGGCATCGACGCGCCGGATTTCCCGACCGCGCTGCGCGCGGCGCTCCGCCAGGCCCCCGACGTCATCGTCGTCGGCGAGATGCGCGATCCCGAGACGATGCGGATCGCGCTCGCGGCCGCCGAGACCGGCCACCTCGTGCTGTCGAGCGTGCACACGACCGACGCGGCGTCGACGGTCTCGCGCATCGCCGACTCGTTTCCGCTCGAGCGCCAGAACACCATCCGGCAGGAGCTGTCGATGGCGCTGTCGGCCCTGATGACGCAGATGCTGCTGCCGAAGATCGGCGGCGGGCGCGTCCCGGCGGCGGAGCTCCTGATGGTCGGCTACGGCGCGCGGCAGCACATCCGCAAGGACGCGCTCCAGCATCTGCACCAGGAAATCACGATCACGCGGCGCCAGGGCTCCGTGGCGCTCGAGGAGTCGTTGGCCCGCCTGGTCCGCGAGAAGCTGGTCGAGCACCGGGAGGCCCTGGCCCGGGCGGCGCATCCCGAGGAATTCGAGCGGCACGTGAAGGCCGGGTAAATCACGTGCAAGAACGGCGGGCGCGCCGTCCCATGTCCCTTCGCGGTCGTCGCTGACGCATTCGCTGTGGGGGCTTGCATGCCGACCCCGAGAGGTCCATGCTTGGCTCATCCGTCAGCAAGTCTAGGGGCCGCTACCAAGGGAGAGGCCGCCAATGACGCGCCCGAAGGCCGGGAACATGCCCGCCAGGCGTCCGATCCCGGACGCCGCGCTCGACGAGCCGACCGCGGCCAACCTGGTCGCGGAGCTCGAGGCGCAGGCGCGGGCGTTGTCGCAGGCGAACCGTGAGCTCGCCGATCGCGAAGCGCGCCTGCGGGCGCTCTTCGATGCCGAGCCCGACGGTGTCGCCCTGGTCGCGCGCGACGGCAGCTTCCTCGACCTCAATCACACCGGCCTGCGACTGCTCGAGGCCGACGACTTCGCCCGCCTGACCGGGCTCCGGTTCGAGTCGTTCGCCACCGATCCCGAGCGCACGGCCTGCCGCTCGCTGGCCGGGAACGTCCTGCGCGGCCACCCCGTGACGCGGGAGCTCGAGATCGTGGGGCTGCGCGGCACGCGCCGCTGGATCGAGGCCCATGCGACGCCGCTCCTGGGTGAGGACGGCCTCGTCGCCGCCTTCGTCTGCGTGGCCCGCGACGTCACGGCGCGCAAGGCCTCCGAGGCCGCCCTGCGCGACAGCGAAGCCCGGCTCCGCGGCATCTTCGATTCGCCGATGGTCGGCATCGTCTTCTGGGACAGCACCGGCGGCATCATCGACGCCAACGACGCGTTCCTCCAGATCGTCGGCTACCGGCGCGAGGACGTCGCGGCCGGCCGCGTGTCGTGGATCGACATCACGCCGGACGAGTTCCGGGAGCTCGATCAGCGCAACCTCGAGACGCTGGCGCGCACCGGGGTGCTGGCGCCGTTCGAGAAGGCCTTCATCCGCCGCGACGGCACGCGCGTCCCGGTCGTGATCGGCGCCGCGATGCTGGATCCGGTGGCGCGCACCGGCGTCGCGTTCATCCAGGACCACACGGCGCGCAAGCGGGCCGAGGAGCAGCTGCGCGAGAGCGAGGAGCGGTTCCGCAACCTCGCCGAGAACTCGCCCTACATCCTGTGGGTGACCGACCCCGACGGGATGTGCACCTACGTCAACCAGACCTGGTACGACTTCAGCGGCCAGCCGCCCGACGGCGGGCTCGGCGCCGGGTTCTTCACCGCCCTCCACCCCGAGGACGCAGCGGCTGGGGAGCAGGCCTACCGCGACACCGTCCGCCGCCGCGCGCGGTGGGAGCACGAGTACCGCGTCCGGCGGCGTGATGGCGTCTATCGCACGATGCACGACGTCGGGTCGCCGCGGTTCGGCCCGAACGGCGAGTTTCTCGGCTACGTCGGCATCCTCCAGGACATCCAGGATCGCAAGGACGCCGAGACGGCGCGCCAGCGGCTCGAGGCACCGCTGCGGCAGGCGCAGAAGATGGAGGCGCTCGGCACGCTGGCCGGCGGCGTCGCCCACGACTTCAACAACATCCTCGGGACGATCATCGGGAACGTCGAGCTCGCGCGCGAGGATCTCGATCCCGAGCATCCGGCCCAGGAAAGCCTGTCGGAGGTCGCCAAGGCGAGCGCGCGGGCGCGGGACCTGGTGCAGCAGATCCTGACCTTCAGCCGGCGGACGCCCGACGAGCGCCGCGTCACCGCGCTGCGCGACGTGGTCCAGGAGTCGGTGCGCCTCCTGCGCGCCACCCTGCCGGCCGGGGTCGAGATCGTGGCCGAGATCGAGGCCGGCGTGCCCTGCGTGCTCGCCGACCGATCGCGCATCCACCAGGTGCTGATGAACCTGTGCACGAACGCGTGGCAGGCGATCGACGGCCTCGGGCGCATCACGGTGTCGCTCGCGTCGGTGCGGATCACCGACGAGCCGCTCGTGCCGCCGGTCGCCGGGCTCGCGCCCGGACCGTACGCGTGCTTGATGGTCGCGGACACGGGGCGCGGCATCGACGCCGCGATCGCGGACCGTATCTTCGATCCGTTTTTCACCACGAAGGCGCCGGGCGAGGGCACCGGGCTCGGGCTCTCGGTCGTCGACGGCATCGTCAAGAGCCATGACGGAGCGATCACGGTGGACAGCACAGCGGGCGATGGCGCAACCTTCCGAATCTTCCTGCCGGCCGTCGACGGGGCGGTGGCGCCGGCCGACGCCGCCCCGGCGGCCGCGCCGCGCGGCCGTGGCCAGCGCATCCTGTACGTCGACGACGAGGCGGCGCTCGTGCAGCTCGCGACGCGGCTCCTCGGCCGCCTGGGCTACGAGGTCGAGGGCTTCACGCGTCCCGCCGACGCGCTGATCGCCTTCGCCGCCGATCCGGCGCGCTACGACATGGTGATCTCGGACATGAACATGCCGACGGCGTCCGGGCTGTCGGTCGCGGCCGACGTGCTGCGCATCCGCCCGAACGTGCCGGTGGCGCTGATCTCAGGCTTCGTGACCGAGGAGCTGACGGAGCGCGCCGAGGCGCTCGGCGTCCGCGGCGTGATCTACAAGCCGAACCTCACGCGCGATCTCGGCGCGACGATCGCCCGGCTGTTGGGGTGACCGGGCGGCCGCGGCGCCCTACAAGGTGATCGTCTGGCCGTCCTCGGCGACCTCGACCTGCAGCGAGTCGAGGTGCGCCAGCGTCTTGGCGCCGAGGTGCGTGAGGATCGTCCGCCGCGCCTTCAGGTCGGGCAGGTTGGCGCGGAGCTCCGTGTAGTGCAGGTGGGACGGGACCGGGCCGTCGTAGCCGGTGCACTCGCAGATGAACAGGTCCGCGTCGCGGGCGATCTCGCCGAGCGCCGGCGTCCACGCGGTGTCGCCCGAGTAGCCGACGACGCGGCCGCCGATGCTGACGCGCAGGCCGTAGGCCGTCGAGCCGCTCGGGTGGACGACCGGCACCGGCAGCACGCCGAGCGGGCCGACCGCGAGCGACTCGCGATCCTTGAACTCGATGAAACGGAGCAGCAGCGACTCCACCTTGGCCGGTGCGCCGGGGTAGAGGCAGCCGAGCGTGTCCATCACGCGCAGGCGCGTGCCCGAGGGACCAACGATCGTCAGCAGCTTGGTGCGCGGCGCGTTGAAGCACGCGTCCATCAGCAGGAACGGGATCCCGCCGAAGTGATCGCCGTGCAGATGGCTGACGAGGATCGCGTCGATCGCCGCGATGTCCATCTGCAGGTGCCGCATCACCGCGATGGTGGTGGCCCCGCAGTCGATCAGCGCCTGATACCCGTCCGCCGCGATGTGGAAGCACGTGTGGAGACGCCCGCCGTTGCAGAAGGCGTCCCCGGTGCCGAGGAAGAGGACCGATGCGCCGGCCATGATGTCGGGTGCGGCGGGCCGGGCTAGGACTTCGGAGCCGGCGCGGGGAAGACCCGCGGCCCGGTGTAGTCCTTCAAGCCGCAGAAGCCCGCGGTCTTGAAGCCCTTGGCCTCGAGCAGCGCCAGCGCGCGCGAGGCGCGGCCGCCGCCGCGGCACGCGGTCAGGATGACCTTGTCCGTCGGCAGCTCGCCGAGCCGGGCCTCGAGCTGTCCGAGCGGGATGTGGATGGCGCCCTTGACGGTGCCGGTCTCGGCCAGCTCGCTCGGCTCGCGCACGTCGAGCACGACCACCTCTCCCTTGGCGAGGAGCGCGTCGATGTCGGCGGCCTGCACGCGCTTCGACTCGTCGAGCGGCTGGGCGTGGTCCTGGGCGCGCGCGGACGCGGTCCCGGCGAACGAGGCGCAGGCGAGGAGCGCAGCGAGAACGGTGCGTCGCGAGAGCGGAAGGAAGGTCATGAGCGTTCTCCGGGTTGGCGGCATTGTATCCGCACCCGGTCAACGCCCATCCGGCTGGTCCACGTGGGCGACGATCTGCCAGTTGCCCGCCGCGTTCTTCCGCCAGACCCGGACGTAGTACCCGCCGCCGGGCGCCGCCGGGCTGGCGGCGGCGACCCGCGCGTCGTAGCGGCCGTAGGTGTAGCCGAGATCCATCGATGTCGCCTGTTCCGCGGCGAGCGCCTTCCACGTCGCCGCCGTCAGGCGGGGCTCCGGCGCGGCGGTGATGGCCGCCCTGCCCACGAGCGGCAGCGAGCCCGGCCGGTGGTAGCGGGCCTCCACCGCCAGCGCGGCCGCAAAGCCGGTGGCGCTGTTGGCGGTGGTATCGGCCTGCGCGAGCGCGCGCAGGGACACGTCGACGCTGGTGGCCGCGGGGGTGGACGGAGGCGACGCCTCCTTGGCCGCGAACCGCCCGTCGCGGGCGGGCATCCGCACGAACCCGGGGGCGAACGCCACCGGCGACGGCGCGTCGGCGCCGACGTCGATGTGGACGCGCCAGCCGTCCGGCGTCTTCTTCCACACCGACAGGTAGTTCCCGTAGTACTTCGTGCCGTCCGGGGCGGTGAACGTCGACGGTCCGGTCAGCCAGCCCAGCTCGCCGCTCGCCGCGACGTCGCCGGTCCGCGGTTCCCACTCGAGGTGCGCCGCCGTCGGGTTCGGCGGCTTGGGCCGCGACGAGATCTGTTGCCAGGCGTTGCCGAGCGTCGGCCGGAAGCCGATCGAGTCCTTGGCGAACCAGGCCAGGAACCCGTCGCGGATCCCGACCTTTGCGGTCTCCTGCGCAAAGGCCCGCTCGGCATCCGCGAGCGCGGTCATCGCATCCTGGCCGCGGGTCGCGGCGCCGAACAGCAGCAGCGCCGTCAAGACGATCGTCGTCCGTCGCATCGGATCCTCCTGGTGTCGAGCGGTCCCGAGGATACCGCCGCCCGCCCGCGGCAGGGCATCGCCTCGTCACAGGATGCTCACACGGCGCTGGTCAGGGTGTCCGCTGGCGGGCAGTCGCATCCCGCATCCGCCCGGGCGGCACGCCACGAGTTGCGAAGATGTCGCGTGAATCCGAGGAATTCGCCGCCTCCAGGCTGAGCACGCCTCTTGCTCCGCTCCGGCGCGATGACCCCGATCCGACTCGCGTTCCGCTCGCTGCGCCGCGCTCCGGTCTTCACGGTCACGGCGCTCGCCACCCTGGCGATCTGCCTCGGCGCGACGCTGACGATTTTCGCGCTCGTCGACGCCGTGCTGCTGCGGCCGCTGCCGTATCCCGACGCGGACCGGCTGGTCACGATCTACCACGCGTATCCGAAGCTCTCGCTGCCGGCGGACGGCGCGTCGCTCACCAGCTACTACGAGCGCCGTGGCCGCATTCCGGCGCTCGCCTCGATCGCCGCCATCGACGAGACCGCGTCGCTGATCGGCGGCACCGGCGCGACCTCGCGCGAGCGCGTCGGACGGGTGACGCCCGAGTTCTTCGCCACGCTCGGCGTCTCGCCGGTCGTCGGCCGGGCGTTCGTCGAAGGCGAGCTGACCTACCAGACCGATCACGTGGCGATGGTCTCGTTCGACTACTGGCAGCGGCAGTACGCCGGGAGCCCGCGCGTGCTCGACGAGGCCGTGCGGGTCGACGGCATCGAGCGGCGCATCGTCGGCGTCCTCCCGCCCGGCTTCCGGTTCCTGTCGTTCGACGCGCCGGTCTACATGCCGCTGTCGTCCGATGCGGGCGAGCGCAGCGTCGCGGCACGCCACACGACCGGCCGGATCCTGATCGGGCGGCTGCGGCCGGGCGCGACGCTGGCCGAGGCGCAGGCGCAGATCGACGCCGACGATCAGGCGCGGGCGCCGGAGTTTCCGCAGGCGGCGATCGTCACGGACGCGGGCTTCCACAGCGTCGTCGCGCCGCTGCACGCGCAGCACGTCGAGGCGATCCGTACGCCGCTGCTCCTGCTGCAGGCCGGTGCGCTGGTGCTGCTCGCGATCGGCGGCGTGAACCTGGTGAACCTGTGGCTCGTCCGCGCGACGGCCCGGACGCGCGAGCGTGCCATCCGCCAGGCGCTCGGCGCCAGCCGGCGCGCGGTGGCGACGGAGATCGCGGTCGAGACCCTGATCGTCGCCGCCGCCGGCGCCCTTCTCGGCATCGTCGTCGCGGACGCGGGCGTCCGCGCGCTCCTGCTGCTCGGTGCGGATCGGCTGCCGCTCGGCGCGCGGCTCGCGCTCGACGGGCGCATCGTCGCCGCGGCGATCGTGTCGGCCCTCGTGGTCGGCGGCGCCGTCGCCCTGCCGGTCGCGCTCTTCATGCGCCGCGCGACCCTCGCGGCGACGCTGCAGGCCGAGTCGCGCAGCGTCAGCGGCGATCGGGGCGCCGAGCGCCTGCGGCGCGGCTTCATCGTCGGCCAGATCGCGCTGTCGTTCGTCCTGCTGGCGGCGGCGTCCCTCCTCGGCATCAGCCTGCAGCGCGCGATGGCGATCGCGCCGGGCTTCCGCAGCGCCGGCGTGACCGCGGCGCAGTTCACGCTGCCGTGGAGCGGATACCACGACGGCCCCGCCTTCGTCGGGTTCTTCGACCGGCTGCTCGTCGAGGCCGTACGCCTGCCTGGCGTGTCGGCGGCCGGCGTCGCGACGATGTTGCCGCTGAGCGGCCGCACCGACACGGCGGCGGTGAGCGTCGAAGGACGGGCGGCGTCGGCCGGAGCACCGGTCGCGACGCCGCTCCAGATCGGGATCGCCGGCGACTTCTTCCGCACGCTGGACGTGCCGCTCGTCGCCGGCCGCTACCTCGACGCGGCGGACGCGAGCCGCCGCGGCTGCACGTGCGTCGTCGACGAGGCCTTCGCGCGCCGGGAGTTCCGCCCGGGACGCGCCGTCGGCGGCCGCCTGCATCGAGGCGCGGCGCCTGGCCCCGACGTCCAGGTGTGCACCGTCGTCGGCGTCGTCGCGGTGGTGCCGTACGGGTCGCTCACCGACTCCACGACGCCTGGCGCCATCTACTACTCCTGGGACGACACGATGGCGCGCACGTATCACCTCGTCGTGCGCAGCGCCGCGAGTGCCGAGCGGCTCGGCCCGTCGCTGGCGCGCCTGGTGCGGACGATCGATCCGGAGCTGCCGCTCACCGACGTCCGCGGCATGGACGCGCGCGTCGCCGACAGCCTCGAGCCGCGGCGGACGCCGGCGCTGATCGCCGGCCTCTTCGCGCTGACGGCGCTGCTGCTGGCGGCGATCGGCCTCTACGGCGTGATGGCCTACGCGGTCGCGGCGCGGACCAACGAGTTCGGCGTCCGGATGGCGCTCGGCGCGATGCGCGGCGACGTCCTGCGGCTCGTGCTCGGCCAGGGCGGGCGCCTGGTCCTGTACGGGCTGGCGCTCGGCCTGGCCGCGACCGTGTGGACCTCCTCGTTCCTGTCGCACCAGCTCTTCGGGATCAGCGCAACCAGCCCGATCGCGCTGGCCCTGGTCGCCGCCGGCCTCGCGGCGGTGGCCGCGGTCGCCTGCGCGGTGCCCGCCGTCCGCGCGGCGCGCGTCAACCCGCTCGTCGCCCTTCGCAAGTAGGCTGAGACGACGCATGCGCACGCTCCGCTACGCCCTCCGCCAGCTCGCCGCCACGCCCGGCTTCACCGCCATCGCCGTCCTGATCGTCGCCATCGGGATCGGATCCTCGACCGCGATGTTCAGCGTCGTGGACGCCGTGGTACTGAAGCCGCTCGCGCTGCCCGAGTCGGACCGGCTGGTCCAGGTCTACGAGACCAACCTCGAGCGCGACCTGCCGATGTTCGAGGTGTCCGTCCTGAACTACGTCGACTTCAGGGCGCGCTCGAAGAGCTTCGCGTCGCTGGCGGCGGTCGGCTGGCAGGCGATGAACCTGACCGGCTCGGGCGAACCGGAGCTGATCCAGGTCCGTCGCGTGACCGCGAACTTCTTCGGCACCATGGGCGTCTCGATGGCGCGCGGCCGCGATTTCCGGCCGGAGGAGGATCGGGCCGGCGGGCCGAAGGTCGTCGTGCTGTCGGATGAGTTCTGGCGCCGACGCTTCGCCGCGCGGCCGGATGTCGTCGGCCAGGTCGTGCGCCTCGACGGCGACGCCTACGAGATCGTCGGCGTCCTGCCCGAGGGACTGACCGTGCCGGGCGACGTCGACGTCGCCACCCCGGCGGCGTTCAACCTCGCCGAGGAGCGGCGCCTCGACCACGGGCTCGACGTCTATGGTCGCCTTGCCCCCGGCGTCTCGCTGCAGGCGGCCGACCAGGAGCTGCACGCCATCTCGGCCGAGATGGCCCGGACGCTGCTGCCCGCGTCCGAGCACGGCTGGCGCACGCGGATCGTCCCCCTGATCGACGGCATCGTCGGCGACAGCCTGCGGCGCACCCTGGGCGTGCTCTTCGGCGCGGTCGCCCTGCTGCTGCTCGTCGCCTGCGCCAACCTCTCGAACCTGCTGCTGGTCCGCGCTTCGACGCGGACGTTCGAGCTCGCCGTGCGCAACGCCCTCGGCGAATCGCGCGGACAGGCCATCCGGCAGCTGCTGGTCGAGAGCCTCGCCGTCACCGCCCTCGGCGGCGCGCTCGGCATCGCCCTCGCGGCCTGGAGCGTGGACGCCATCCGCACGCTGCCGATCGCCCGCGTCGCGGAGATCGGCATCGACGCCCGCGTGCTCGCCGTCGCCATCGCCGCGATGCTGGTGTCGGGTCTGCTGGCCGGGCTCGGACCGGCGCTGCGCGCCTCCCGGGTCGCGCCGCAAGAGGTCCTGAAGGCGCATGCCGCCAGACTGGCGCCGCGGTCCCGCCTGCGCGACGGCATGGTGGTCGCGCAGCTGGCCCTGTCGCTGACGCTTCTGGTCGGGGCGACGCTCGTGGCCCGCAGCTTCTGGAGCCTGCTGCGCGTCGACCCCGGCTTCAGCAGCGAGGGCACGGTCACGCTGGCGGTACGCCCGGCGGCGGACGCGGAAGCCTTCTACGACGCCGTCGAGGCGCGCGTGCGGGCGCTGCCGGGCGTCGAGGCGGCCGGCCTCATCACCACGCTGCCGCTCGGGCCCGGATCGACGACCAGCCAGAACGTCTTCGCCGTCGGTGCCTCGCGGCTGGCGGCGGGGCAGTCGATCCAGGCGTCGTGGCGGCTGATCGGCGGCGACTACTTCGGCGCCATGCGCATCCCCGTCCTGCGCGGGCGGACCTTCGAGGGCCTCGCGCCACAGGAGGCGCGGCGCAGCGTCATCATCTCGGCGTCGCTGGCGCGCACGCTGTGGGGCGACGAAGATCCGATCGGTCGCGAGATCAGCCCGGTCAGCAACCGTCCCCTGCGCATCATCGGCGTCGTCGGCGACATCCGCAACACGCGGCTGGCGACGCCGCCGATGCCGGCCTTCTACTGGTCGTACCACCGCTTCGTCTACGGACCGATGCGCCTGGTGGTGCGCAGCGGGCAGGCGCCAGCCGCGATCATCCCGGCGCTGCGCCAGGCCATCCGCTCCGTCGATCCGGCCGCGCCGATCTTCCAGGTGCGGACGATGGCCGAGATCCGCGCCGAGAGCCTGAGCGAGGAGCGCCTGCTGCTGACGATGCTCTGGGCGTTCGCCGGCGTCGCGCTGCTGCTCGCCGCGCTCGGTACCTACGGCGTCGTCGCGTTCGCCGTCCAGCAGCGGACGCGCGAGTTCGGCATCCGCCTCGCCATCGGCGCCGAGGGACACGACGTCCGCCGGCTCGTGCTCGGCCAGGCCGCGCGCCTCACCGTCGCCGGTGCGGGGCTCGGCCTCGCCGGCGCGATCGCCGCGAGCCGGCTCGTCGCGACGCTGCTGTTCGGCGTCACCGCGTTCGACCTGGCCAGCTACGGCGCCGCAACAGGAATCCTCGCCGCCGCGGTCCTCGTCGCCGCCTGGTGGCCCGCCTGGCGCGCCGGCCGCGTCAGCCCCCTCGTCGCCCTGACCGGCAAGGCGTAGCTTCGTCGGGAGAGTCGTCGGGAGAGTCGTCGGGAGACTTTGCAGAAAGCGCGATCTCTCCCGACGACTCTCCCGACGACTCTCCCGACGAGGGCTGTGCTAGAGTCCGCGCCGTGGGAC
>Ga0075366_10001520_pt1 | contig 11587 bp, 5 predicted proteins | sample EndMethybrTD3031_FD_72351 | JGI IMG/M metagenome (GOLD analysis project Ga0075366, IMG submission 72351) | Populus endosphere microbial communities from Tennessee, USA - Endosphere MetaG P. TD hybrid TD303-1 | ecosystem: Host-associated > Plants > Roots > Endosphere | place: USA: Tennessee... | reverse complement strand
ATATTTTTATTTTTAACCGGCACGCATACAATTAACTATCAATTAATTATAAAATATTATTTCAATTTATTCTACAATTCAACTTAGATAAGTATTTTAGCGATACTTAAAACAACCTCATCGCAATATGACAAAGCTCACACCAAATCCCCTGCAATCAAAATATTATCCGGCTTCAAAAACCTGGGTATAGTACATTTTTACCAACAATATCTATCCGCCATTGCCCCATTGTCAGCATGAATTATCTTTTTTGGTTCACGCCGCGCTGATGTGGGTTTCCATTATTTAATTAAACTGTCAATCAATATTATCCCCTTTTTAATCATGAAAAAATCAATCTTTATCGTCATCACACTTCTTTTGGTTTCTGCATTTGCACATGCTCAGTGGACTAATACCACTCCTAATATCAACAATACCAATACCGGCAATGTGGGTATTGGCACTACTAATCCTCTTTATAAACTGGATGTAAATGGCACCGCGAATTTTGGAGGCGGCACCACCGCCACGGGCAGAACAGTTATTTTAAAAGGAGTAGGGGCCGCATCTCCTAATGGAGCTGGAGGGCTTTTGCTACAGACAGCGACAGGAGGATTAGACATATATGCTACATCTACCGACGCAGACCCTGTATGGGATTTCAGAACATTTACTTCAGAACAATTATCATTTAGCCCAGGCGCTATAGAGCGAATGCGGATCAATTCGGTCGGGAACGTAGGCATTGGCACAACAAGCCCAGCCGCACCTTTGCATGTAAGTAAGCTGATGACGCCGGGCGCTGTAACCGAGATGCTGCGTTTAGAAGTAAGAGGAAATAACGGGGATGAGCTGGCCGGCGAAGGCGCAGCTATAAATTTTTACACTCCCGTATCGCCTTCCCCCGATGTTTTGGGGGCACAGATATACTCGTTCAGGGAAAGCGCTGCAAACCTTACGTCAAATACTTCATTGCGCTTTGCTACCAATGACGCAGGAACCATATCAGATAAACTTGTTATTTCGGGCAGCGGGAATGTGGGCATAGGCACTGCCGATACAAAAGGTTATAAGCTTGGTGTAAACGGCGGTGTAATAGCCACAGCGGTAACCGTTAAACTTTACGCCGACTGGGCCGACTACGTGTTTAACAAAGATTACCGTTTACCATCCCTAACCGACGTTAAAACTTATATCGACAAAAACCATCACCTGCCCGAAATACCCTCGGCACAGGAAGTTGCCCAAAATGGAATTAACCTGGGCGAAATGAATAAGTTGCTGCTTAAAAAAGTGGAGGAATTGACTTTGTATTTGATTGAGAACCAAAAGCTAGTTCAAAAACAGCAAGCTCAAATCAACCGCTTAAATGAACAAATGAAATCATTAGTAAAGCCATAACCTTTGTTTATTAACAAATGAAAAAGTAACCCTAATCGTAATTCTAACCACGATTCATCCAAAACAATCAATCAGTATGTTACAATACACAAAATTTTATATAACGTTTTTTCTATTTATCATATTCTCCTCTGTTTACGCTCAAACGCCGTCATTGCCACCTGTAATTCCACCTTCACCAGATATTGCTGCGTTATCCAGATACGCTGAAATTCCAGTTGGATACAGTACCGGGGTACCAGATATCAGCATCCCGATATACACAATAAAAACCGGGAAACTCACCTTACCTATAAGCATCTCCTACCATGCAAGCGGCATTAAAGTACGTGATATGGCAAGTATTATAGGGCTTGGATGGGCACTTAATGCAGGAGGGAATATTGGCAGAACAGTACTTGGGAGGCGTGATGAAAGCAATGACTATATTGCACCTTATAAGACAACAGACGATCTTATAACGGCCCGCAATTCAGTAGTAAGTGATAACGATATCACTGATCTCATATACTATTATCAAAATATGAGTAAATTAAATTTCGAAACGCAGAGCGACCGTTATGCTTATAATTTTAACGGTAAATCCGGGATTTTTCGATATGATTGGATAACCGGGGGAGTACATCTCATTCCATATGCACCATTAAAAATAACAAAACAGTACTTAAATAATAATGCATCTCCGTTAAATCTATATTACCAAATAGTTGACGAAGAGGGGACTCAGTACTCTTTTCAGGCTGCGGAAACCACTTCTCAAAACGGATTATCGCCGGTAACTGCCTGGAATTTAACAAAAATCGTGTCGACTGATCAGAAAGACGAGATAAATTTATACTACACGTCAGGAACGGAAACGATTGTGCAGGCTTCCGAGGTTTGCACAATGGTTAAGAGTCCAGGGAACCTTAATGGTGCTCCTTATGATGTTCCTCCGATATCAAGTTTTACAAGAACACCAATCGGAACCCAGCAATTTCCGCAGCGATTGGACAGTATAGTGACTAAAGATGCTATAGTTCGCTTTTTGTATGCTGCCGACAGACAAGACGGCAGGCAAATGAGACTTACAAACATCTCCGTTTATAACAAATCGACCAATACCGTTCTCAGGCAGGCCTCGTTTATTCAATCTTATTTCGGGACCGCATCAGCCCATAATGCACGGTTACGCCTGGATAATGTTAATTTGGGTGGATCGCAGACCCCAACCATTGAAAACTATACTTTTGGATATAACAATGCGGTAGGCCCGGGTTATTATATGACCAATGGCTACGTCTTCCCCGGCGGGACATCTTTCCCAGCCTATATTGCTGAAGATTATTGGGGATATAACGGGCAAGGGAATGGCGGAATTCCAAGTGAGTTTCTGGGATTCTTAAATTCTTCGGAGTTGGCTACCTATGGTGGTAATAAAAACCCGGATCCCGTTCAGGCACAACAAGGTATCCTTCAGCAGATTCAGTATCCTACCGGAGGTAAATCTGTTTTTGAATTTGAGTCAAATAAAACCGATGACCCCAATTTCTATCATTATCTCAACCAAACCAATGCGAATAACAATGTTATTGGCGGGCTGAGAATTAAAACCATAAAAAATTATAATAGTGACAATTCTTTGAGCAATCAAAAAAGCTATACATATGATTTAATAGGAGCACAGCAGGAGATCTCTGCTGTGCTGTTCAACTATCAACAACAGGTACACTACTTTAGAACTAATATGAATCAGGGTGTCTATGCGGGTATAGATGATCTTCGCATTATACCAAGTAACATTGCCACATCATCCAGTGTTTACCCATTGTCTGTTATGGGCTCTTCCCCGGTTATTTATGCAAAAGTGACAGAATACAACGGAACTATCACGTACAATTCCGGAAAAACGGAATATGTATATAATGTTCCGTTGGAAACCACTCTTGAATCAACTAACATATTGAGCAGCCCGAAATTTATAAATGAATTTACGATCGACCGGGGTACACCCAATCCGTTATTACAATCAAAAACAATATATAAAAACGTAAATGGAACGTATAGTAAAGTTAGCGAAATAGATAATACATATACGACCGTAAAAACGGACGATTTTTTTACAGGAATAAGGGTAGATCAGGAAGTTGTTTTTAACGATCTTGGAGGACATTTTTCGCCGGATGATTATTCTACCCCTTATTTGTTTGATTATTTAAATTCATATACATGGGAAGCAACGAAAGGACACGAAGATGTTGCCTTACTTACCGGTGTAACCACTACCGATTACTCAGACATTAATAACCCTGTAAGTAAAGTTGCGACATATCAGTATGCAAACCTTAGTCACTTGCAACCAACACAAAAAACAGAGACCAGTAGCACGGGAGATAACCTTATAACCCAGTATAAATACCCTTCGGATTTTGTTTCAACCTCTCCTTATGACAATATGTATAATACCTTGCATATCTGGACCCCGGTGGTGGAGCAACTCGACTCCAAATACAATCCCGTAAGCAATACCACGAGTTTTTTACAATCTACCAAAACAGATTATCAAATATGGAATAACAATAGCCTTCAGGTGTATCCGGCAACTGTATCAACAAAAACAGGTGCAGGTAATTATAGCCCACGTATACAATATACCGGTTATGATACCCAGGGCAATATTATTGGCGTAAGCAAAGCGGGGGGGCCGTCTGTCAGTTATCAATGGGGGTATAATAAAATATACCCGGTAGCGCAGGTTACCAATGCAGGCAACACAGAGTTTTATTATGAAGGGTTTGAAGAAAGCACTGCAACCGGTGTAACAACAGGCACATCGCATACCGGGAAGAAATATAGCACAACAGCGGCTGTGAGCTGGACAAGGCCGAACAGCCGCAACTATGTAATTAGTTATTGGTATAAAAACAGTAGCGGCGTTTGGCTATATCAGCCTGCGATCGCCTATACGGCCAATACTTATACCATGCAAACGGCAAGCGGATACGATGATATTCGTATTTGCCCCGCTGATGCTCAGATGACGACTTATACTTATGAGCCGCTGATAGGCGTGACAAGCACCACCGATGCCAAAGGCGAGACGACTTATTACGAGTATGATAATTTTCAACGCCTGATTAACATTAAGGATAAGGACGGCTATATAGTTAAACACATGGATTATCATTACCAGGGCCAGTAATTGGGCTATAAATTATTAATGACCTATCAAAAAATTATCACATGATAAATAAAACTATCAAAAAAAGGCTTTGGGATTTTGCCGTCTTCAGCTTTTTATTTTTCGCGGCCTGCCTGCCGTTTGCTACGAGCCTTCGCGCACAAACCTATGTAACAGCGCCTATGACGGGTACGCCCGTTGCAGGCTCATATTATAATGGCAGCAGCATCACGTTAAGCCCCAACTTTAGTTTTGCTGCAGCAACCGGCAGCAGCCTGAATTTATATATTACGGGCTGCATACCGCAAACTCTTACTTTAAGCGCCAATCAGAACTATATATTAACCTCGATACCGCGGGTAGGCGGCATGAAGAGTGTAGGAACTACGATAAACTCCGGTGATTTTGCCAACCGCAGCACTTGCGAGTTGATGCAAACCGTGCAGTATTTTGACGGGCTGGGCGGGCCCCTTCAAACCATACAGGTCAAAGGATCGCCTGCCGATAAGGATGTGGTGCAGCCTGTTGCCTATGACCAGTTTGGCCGCGAAACCGTCAAATACCTACCCTATGTCGGTAGCGCATCTGCAGGAGGAGCATATCAGCCTACCGCTTTAAGTGGCACCAGCGGATACAGCAACAGCCAGCAATACGCATTTTACCAGGTAACCGGGCAGGGTTATGTAAACACCACTACCCCCCTGGCGGTCACCAACTTTGAACCCTCGCCGCTAAACAGGCTGCTTGAGCAGGGCGCACCGGGCACCTCCTGGCAGCCTGCAGCAGGCAACACCAGCGGACATACGGTAAAAATGGAATATACCACCAATAACGAAATTGCCATTGGCACCACGGCCAGCACCATGATAGCCGTGTTGTACAATGCGGTAATTAACACAGACCAGACTCACACACTCACCATTGGTAACGCAGAAGGTAACTATTACAAAGCGGGGCGTTTATACGTTATTAAAACCTATGATGAGAACTGGCAAAGCGGCCGTGGAAATACTACAGAAGAATATAAGGACAAAAACGGGCATGTAGTATTAAAACGCACTTTTAATACCGAAGGCGGGGTATTGAAGTTACTAAGTACCTATTATGTATATGATGATCTGGGCAACCTGACTTTTGTACTGCCGCCGATGAGTGGGGCCGATGGAGGGATTACCAGTGCGGCTAACAAGCCAACGCTCGACAACTTTTGTTACCAATACAACTATGATCAAAGAAACCGGCTAACAGAAAAGAAGCTGCCGGGCAAAGATTGGGAGTACATGGTGTACAACAAGCTTGACCAGGTGATAGCCACCCAGGACGGCTTGCAGCGGGCCAAGGCGCCGCAAGAATGGACTTTTACCAAATATGACGCCATGGGCAGGCAGGCATATTGGGGCGTTTATCAATACCCTTCCAGCACCAAGGACATCAGCTATCGGCCAACCCTGCAATCCACAGCCGATGGACAAGGCACACTTTGGGAAAGCCAGCAGGCCACCGGCACGGGCTACAGTGGCGGGGCATGGCCGCAGGCCAATATTCTGCGTTACCTGCAGATCAATTTTTACGATAATTACAATTTTCCCAATAAGCCGTATACGCCCAGCATAAGCGGTACCCTGACCAACCCAACCGGGCTGCCCACAGCGAGCATGACAAGCGTGCTGCTGCCTGATGGCACATATGGCTCGATGTTGTGGTCTGTAAATTACTATGATGCCAAGGGCAGGCCCGCCCAGGTGCTGAAACAGCATTATCTGGGCGGGGAAGCCGCTTTGAACAACAATAACTACGATGAAATAAACACCATTTACAACGACTTTACCAGCGAGGTTACGCAAACCATCCGCCACCATTACGTTGCCGGAGCGCAGGTGCTGTGGGCTGTTACTGGTTATACTTACGACCACATGGGCCGCAAGCTGCGAACAACCGAAGCCATTGCCAATGGTACTGCCGCACTGCCGTCGGCTACTGTGTTGTCACAAATGGATTATAACGACATGGGCCAGGTAAAGACCAAACATCTGCACAGCGCTCCGGGAGCTACAACCTTTATGCAGGACATTGGCTACACCTACAATGAACGGGGCTGGCTCAAACAAAGCTCGGCACCCCTGTTTGCTATGCAGCTAAAATATGATGACGGTACTACGCCGCAGTACAACGGTAATATAGCCAACCAGCTATGGGGCACCCCGGCCAACCTTAACAAAAGCTATACCTATAGCTATGACCAACTGAACAGGCTTACCGCGGGTGTATCAAATGAAGGCTATTCTGAACAGAACATTGATTATGACCTGAACGGCAATATCATGCACCTTACCCGGCAAGCCAACCCGGCATATGTGTATAGTTATAACGGCAACCAGTTACAATCGGTTAGCGGGCTAACCTCTGGTACCTATACCTATGATGTTAACGGTAACGCTACATTCGATGCCAGGAACGGCAAAGCAATCAGCTATAACCTGCTCAACCTGCCAAGGAACATTACTGCCACCGGATTTAATCTGGCTTACACCTATGATATAGCGGGACAGAAGTTGCGGAAGAGCAATGGCACTACAACCACAGATTATATAAACGGCATACAATATGAAAACGGTACCATCAGTTTTATCCAAACGGAAGAAGGGCGAGCGCTTAAAAGTGGCAGCAGCTATATCTACGAATACGCGCTTGCTGATCACCTGGGCAACACCAGGTTAAGCTTCGACCAGAATTCGGCTACTGCGATTAAACAACAAGATGATTATTATCCTTTTGGGATGGAAATCAGCCGGGGCTCTATTGTAAGTCCTAAAAATGAGTACCTTTATAATAAGAAGGAATTGCAGGAGGAATTGGGCGGGATTTACGATTATGGCGCGAGGTTCTATGATCCGGTGATTGCGAGGTGGGGAAGTGTGGATCCGCTGGCAGAACAAGGAAGAAGATGGAGCCCTTATACATATGTGTTTAACGATCCAATGCGATTTGTTGATCCAGATGGAATGTGGGGTGATTATTATGATCAGCAAGGACAGAAGCAAGGGACAGATAATATTAATGATCATAAAATGTATGTAGTTACTAAGCAGGCAGATCTGGATAAATTGAAGGAAAAAAAGGGAGTCATAAAGCAAGGAGATGTTTCTGCTGAATTATTACCCAACTATGATGTTAGACAGGCCATGGGAAAGTCGGTTGCTGATACAAGAAATCCTAATTTGGCGGTTGGAGACCCTAAAGGAGACCATCATGAGGAAGGTGGAACTGCAGGTATGGCTTCGGACGGACAAATGCATGTGGTAAGAGCGGCACCTGGGGAAGGTGATCCCAATATGACAAAAGATGGGGTTAGTGTAAAATCAACCTCGCCAGCAAATCCAAGTTCCGTTCCTGACGGCTATGTACCTAGTCTTACGTTCCATGATCACCCAGCAGGTAAAAAGTTCAACGTAAAAACGGGTGTCACTAGAAGTTACCATCAATCAGCATCTGCTAGTGACATGCGTAACGATCGAACTAGAACATCGAATTTCACAAGGAATTATGTCTTAGGTGTTGGAAATCACACTGTTTATATTTATGACCACTCAGGAACACAAGTCGCAACTTTTCCCTTAAATAGTTTTGTTTTTACCAAGCCTTAATTATATGAAAATAACCTATCTAATATTTCTACTATTATTGTTAATAAATTGTAGTTGCCAGAAAGCGCGGCATCATCTAACTGTGCACTTTCAGATTGATAAAAAAAACATTAATATTAAAAATGCGTATAATGTGGATATTTTGCAAAAAGGAGATACGCTAAAAGCCAATATTGATGGCGACTATTTGGAATTGCCAGAGTTGTCAAACGATGCAGCTACATTAATTTTTACATACCAAAAATACAAATTGGAGTTTAAAGATGTAGAAGTTGAAAAATTGCGTCTAAATCAAAATATGGATTGGAAATTTAAAGTACTGACATCTAATTTTAGTAACATGGTGAACACACTAAATTTAGGGCAAGTAACTGGAATTCAAGTATGGGAGATAAATCCTTTGGAACACGGCGATGGAATCGATATTACTGTTCCTGTATATAAATAACTCTGCTACTGCAAGAGCTTTTTGAGCCCCCCGGCTACCGCAAAGTCTTTTCGCTGCCGCAAGGCTCCAGCCTTGTGGCCCGCTGATAGGTAAACGCCATGCTAAGTAATGAATATGCAATACCCGGATGATTAATTTCATCCGGGTATTTTTGTATACCGGCAGTTCGCGTTAAGGATTGCAGTGAAAAGCCCACAGCGCGGGCAGGCCGGGGCGGCAAAGGCAAAGCGAGGACTTGCAACGGAAAGCCTGGCCGCCGCTTCTACCAGCGGGGGGAACGCTCTGTTAATTCAAAAGTCAAAAATCAAACGTGGAAGTATTGCCGGAGACGTTTCCCGGCAACGCCAGTTGTAACTCCATACATCAATCTGCTGTTGCGGTTTTGTTGCGGTTTGTAAAATATGACAATTCTTAATATATTGATTATTAAATAGTTGACATTTTTCACTGTTTCACCTGTTGCGAACGCAACACTTTGGGGTGTCCTGAATTTATGACATCCATGCCGCCGGCCCCAGTTGTCCGTAGTTTTCCGCTGTAATTAATGCAAATAATCGTTTAACAAGTCCCCATACCCCATCCCTTCACACAAGCTAGAATAGGGGGTATTAATTTAGAATATTTTAGTTTACTTAAAAATATTAACTACCGGTAGTGTACCCCCGTACCAGGGTGTTTCACACCTGACCGGTACACACAGTTTGCGATTAACTTAATCAGTTTTGAACGCCCCCTTACACAGGTCGATTTAACATCGAACACTGAATGTCCAATATAGAATAACGAAGGAAAAACTTCGGTGTTGGACATTCGAAATTCAGCGTTAGATATTATTTTTCACCACTGCCTTTCTTGGAGCCCCTACCCTACTTTGGCCGGTACTTTGATTCATTCAATATCTTTTGCGCATCCTTATTGGCCATCAACTGCTGCAGGGTAACTTCGGGATGTTTGTCCATGTAGGCCCTTACAATTTGCCAACCCGTCCATACGGCCAGTTTGGGGGCCGATTCATTGCGTTCGCCAAGGCCGGGGGTAAAAGGGGCTTCGGTGAGGTACTTCTGTATTTTCGGATAGTCGGTTTCGTACAACAGGTTCTCCTCTAAAAAGTAAGCCCATATTTTCGGCTCAAAATCGGTACACCATTTTAGCTGGTCGCGGGTGTAATTTATTTTCAGGGTATCGCCGGCATCGGGCAAAATTTTGTCCATAAAGTACATGATCTTACCATTATAAACCATTTTTGACAACAGCGATTTATCATCATCATTTTCGGGGAACATATCCTCGCGGGCAATACCTTCAATTACGCGGGGCGTAATATTTTCAGGCGTAAAATGCCTGGATAGATAATGTGGGAAAGTGTTAGTAATAGAAGGATAAAACCGGGAGTTGGCACCCAGGAATAAATCGAGCCCGATGGCAAAATAGCCATCGCCTATAGATGTTTGCGCCTGGAAACCCGAAAAGTAGCTATAAACTTTAGGGATCCTTTTCTGTGGATAGTAATATTTGATATGTTTGAAGGCATCGGTAAGTTCGGCTTCCTGCTTATCAAGTTTGGGATATGTAGCTTCCACATCGTGCCGCAAATCATTATAAGCTTTGTTGGCAAACACATTACGCAGGGTTTTAAAATAGGCGGTATCCCCTATGCTGCCTACCGGTAAAATACGCTCTATAAAATCCTGGTAAAATACCTTGTACTTATTATGCAGATGGATGGCTTGTTGTGCCATGGGTTGGGTGCGCATGGCGTCGAAATCCTGGTCAAAGCGTTCAATCCTCACTTTAAGGTCAATATTACTTACATCAACCTTTTTGTTGCCGCGGCAGGCCGACAATATCATACCGATAAAAAAAATTAAGTAAATTTGTTTTGCTTTATACCGGGTAGTTATCATATTTATCCTTTGAGCAAAAATAATTTTTATTTGCATTAATACGTTACTATACCATCCATGAAAATTGCATTAGCCCAGCTTAACTATCATATAGGTAACTTCGAATCGAACACGGCCAAAATAATTGACCATATATTAAAAGCCAAACAAAACGGCGCCGACCTGGTGGTTTTTGCCGAATTGTGTGTATGCGGCTATCCCGCACGCGATTTTTTGGAGTTTGACGAATTTATTGGCCTTTGCGAAGAATCGGCTCAAAAAATAGCCGAAGTGTGTATTGATATCGCCTGTATTATCGGCCTGCCTACAGTTAACAATAAACCTGAAGGCAAGGATTTAAACAACTCGGCTTATTTTATTGAGGATGGTAAAGTAAAGGCAGTAGTAAATAAAGCGCTGCTGCCCAATTACGATGTATTTGACGAATACCGCTATTTTGAACCATCAACCGAGTTTAACTGTATTGAGTTTAAAGGCAAAAAAATAGCGCTTACCATTTGTGAAGATTTGTGGAACACGATAGAAAATCCTTTATACATCACCCGCCCTATGGATATCCTGATCCATCAGCAGCCCGATGTAATGATCAATATTGCGGCCTCGCCATTTGCTTATAACCATGATGAGGCACGGATTGCTATTTTAAGCGATAACGCCAGCCGTTACAAGCTACCCCTTTTGTATATCAATAATATAGGTGCACAAACCGAACTGATTTTTGACGGCGGATCATTAGTGTTTGACAATGCCGGCACGCTGATAGATGAAATGCCTTATTTTGAAGAGAGCACCGCATATTACACTTTAAATGCTGATAACAGCATCAGTTTTGACCATCCTTCGACGATAAAAGCCGACCGCCCCGGTGATATTGAACAAATTCACCAGGGGATAATATTAGGTATTCGCGATTACTTTTATAAATCGGGCTTTAAGCAGGCAATTTTGGGCCTGTCCGGCGGTATAGATTCCGCCGTGGTTTGCGCGCTGGCCGCCGAAGCCCTGGGCCCTCAAAATGTGATGGCCGTTTTGCTGCCGTCCCGTT
>Ga0075366_10001519_pt1 | contig 11589 bp, 10 predicted proteins | sample EndMethybrTD3031_FD_72351 | JGI IMG/M metagenome (GOLD analysis project Ga0075366, IMG submission 72351) | Populus endosphere microbial communities from Tennessee, USA - Endosphere MetaG P. TD hybrid TD303-1 | ecosystem: Host-associated > Plants > Roots > Endosphere | place: USA: Tennessee... | reverse complement strand
GCATCGTGCTGCTCATCGCGTGCGTCAATCTCGCGGGGCTGCTGATCGCCCGCACGGGGCTGCGCTCGCGCGAGATCGCCACGCGGATGGCGCTCGGCAGCGGGCGGCGCGCGGTGATCCGCCAGCTCCTCGTCGAGAGCGCCGTGCTCGCCCTTGCCGGCGGAGTGGCCGGCATCGGCGTCGGCTGGCTGGTGCTCGAAGGGCTGAAGCAGCTGAGCGCGCACGTGTTCGACTTCGGCTATCCGATGTCGCTCGACGGCCGCGTGCTCGCGGCGAGCCTCGGCATCGCGGTCGCGACCAGCGTGCTCTTCGGGCTGGCGCCCGCCATCCATGCCAGCCGCGTCAACGTGCAGGGCACGCTCGCGGCGTCGGGGACGCGGTCGGTTGCGGGTGGCGCCGGCCGCTGGTCGCGCCGCATCCTCGTCGTCTCCGAAGTCGCGCTCGGCGTCGTGCTCCTGATCAGCGCCGGGCTGCTGGTGCGCACGTTCGTGCACCTGCGCTCGCTCAATCCCGGCTTCGACCCGTCGCACGTCGTCACCGCCACGGTGTCGCTGCAGGACAAGCGCTACGAGGACGCGGCCAAGGTCAACCAGCTGTTCGAGCAGAGCCTGGAGCGGATCCGCCGGCAGCCGGGCATCGAGGCCGCCGGCGTCACGCTCGGTCTGCCCTACACGCGGCTCCTGAACCTTGGATGGAAGCGGGTCGAGGGATTCGATCCGAACGAGAAGTATCTCAACGCCAACGTCAGCTACGTCACGCCGGGTTACCTCGAGGCGCTCCGCGTGCCGCTCCGTCGCGGCCGCGCGTTCACCGACAGCGACCGGGACGGCGCCAATCCGGTCGTCGTCGTGAACGAAGAGTTCGCCCGGCGGTTCTACAAGGGGGCCGACATCGTCGGCATGCACATCAAGATGGGCGACGTCACGCGCGAGATCGTCGGCATCGTCGCCAACGCGCGCGCGACCTCGTCGGGGCTCGGCGGCGACAACTCGCCGCTGATCGTGCCGTACGTCGCCTACGTGCCGGCGGCGCAGAGCAGCAGCGGCTTCTTCCGGCAGGTCCACACGTGGTTCTCGCCGGCGTGGGTGATCCGATCGTCGGCGCCGACGGCGGCGGTCGCCGAGGCGGTCCGGCAGGCGGTGGCCGGTGTGGATCCGCTGCTGCCGGTCGCGAAGATCGAGTCCATGTCGGACGTGCAGTCCGCCGCGCTGGCGAGCCAGCGATTCATGATGAGCCTGGTCAGCGGGCTCGGCGCGGTCGCGCTCATGCTGGCGGCGATCGGGATCCACGGCCTCATCGCGAGCTCCGTCACGGAGCGCAGGCGGGAGCTTGGCATCCGCCTCGCGCTGGGAGCGACCGGCGGGCAGGTCGTCGCCAACGTCGTCGTGCCCGGCATCACGCTCGCGGCGATCGGCGTCGTTATCGGCGCGGCCGCGGCGGCCGCGACGTCGCGCCTGATGCGCGCCTTCATCTGGGGTGTCGAGGCGACCGATCCGATCACGTTTGCCGGCGTCGCGATCCTGCTGCTGTCGGTCGCCCTGGTCGCCAGCCTGATCCCGGCGTGGCGCGTGCTTCGCCTCGATCCGGCCTCGACGCTGCGCGCCGAGTAACCGTCACCCCTCGCCGCGGAACATTGGCGTTCCTGCGAGTGCCGGCGGCACGAAGGTTGTTGCGATCACGTGCAGGAGCGGGCGCCTGCCGCATTTCCGGCAGTCCCCGATAGACACGTGATGACTACCCCCGTTCGTCTCGTCCTGGCGTTTCTGGTTGGGCTCGTCCTGGCGGCCGTCGTGACCGCGGCCGCGCCGCTGGCGCAAACGGCCAAGGAACCCTCCACCAGCGTCCTCACCGGCGCGCCCCTCGGCGCCGTCACGCTCAATCACCAGGCGCATACGAAGAATTACGGCGCCAAATGCGAAGCGTGCCACCATCCGTCCAAGCCGGAGAAGGCGCTGAAGACGCCGCACCAGAAGTGCGGCGACTGCCATACGAAAGCCGCCACGCCGCCGATGACGACGAAGCGGCAGGCGGCCTTCCACGACCCGATGGGGAAGAAGGGCACCTGCATCGCGTGCCATCAGGAGGCCAACGCGAAAGGGAAGAAGACGCCGGTGAAGTGCGCCGACTGCCACAAGAAGGCGTAGCGCGCGGACGGCTTCACGGCGAACGCGTCCGGCGAGTCCGTGCCGCGGCTCCGTCCTTCGGATGGAGAGTCATCCGATAGACGCGTTACTCGAGGCTCCTTCGGTCCACCAGGATCATCTTGCCAAACCGAAGAAGCGTCAGACCGATGAACGCCGCCGTCAGCCAGACGACAGCGACGGCAAGCGTCCTCTGCACGTGCAGCGGAGCGGAACGCCAGAATGTCGACGCCAGGATGCCGATGACGGCGGCTGCCGCCAACGACAGTTCCGGGCGCAGTCGGCGGAGCACAGATGTACCCGCGCTCACGAAGGCGATGCACACCAGGACAGTGACAGCTGCCACTGCCGCGTACTTCGCGGGGCTTCCGATGTCCTGCAGCACCAGGTATGCGCCAAAGCTCAGTTGGATCGCTCCGATCATCAGCAGCGGCCGACGGAGTGCTGGCTGTAGGGCGATTCCACAGGCCGCAGTGAGAAGACCGACGCCGATCACGATTATTGAACCGGTGGTCACAGGCCCTCCCTTCTACAACGCCGGAGAAGTGGCCGCCGGCGCAGTCGGCGCTGCGCGGGCGGCCGCCTGTCTCAGAACATTGGCACCGGCTCGAACGGGTCGAGACCCATCGGCCCCTGAGCGAGGCTCGGTGCGACCGCGTACCACGCGCATGCCGCCCAGTAGCCGACGTAATAGCCGACTCCAAACCCGACGAGACCGACGCCCGTCAGCATGACGGCGGCTCCAGCGGTCGTCAACGTAAGCCCGGAGGCGACGGCGCTCTCGTAGCCGACGTAGGTCAGCGCCAACGACCCGGCACCACCGGCGAGCGCGGCGAGCGCTTGCCCTGCCTCTGAGGCACAAGGACCGCAGCGGGGGTCGGCGGATGGGCCCGAGGCGGTTTCGGACTCGTTCATACAGTCCGACGGATCCGCGTTGCACGCCGAGTAGTAGTCAGACCAACCTTGGTCGACCTGGGCCTGCGCCATCGCGATCGCGGCTCCGAGATCGTCCATGTCCTGCTGCGAGGAGCACGGGGCCGGACCGTCGTAACAGTCGTCGTCCTTCGCCGCCGCCGGCCCGGTCGGACGCTCCGATTCGAACGCGCCTGTCACGCTCCTCTCGAGCGGTGTCGCAGGGACGAAGATCTCTATCTGCGGCGTACCGTCGACAATGAATCTCTTGATCGTCCCGGTGCGCCCGTCAGTGGCCGCCGATTGCGTGATCTTGACAGGCAGTTGTCGAATCTTGTTGTGGCGCTCGGCCGCATTCTTGGTCGTCACGATATCGAGCAGGTTCAGCGCCTGGGCGGCCCTCGCGGCCAGGAGAGCGTCGATGGGTCGCGACCCTGGCGCCTTCGTGACGCTGACCAACTCCGCCTTCATGCGATCGATGTCGAAAGGCAGGCCGTTGAGACCCGTACGAACGCGGGCGATGTCGGCCGCGCTGACACCGTTTGGCGGGGCGGAGGATGGGACCGCCTGTGGCGGGTTCGCTGGCGCCGCCATGACCGAGTAGGGAATGCCCCCGGAGACTGTCGCGAACGCAGTGACGAACACCGTCAGGCGTTTCCGCAAGGGATGTGCATTCATGTAACGTCTCCCTTCGTGAACGTGATGCCGACCGAGTGGCCCCATTTGTCCATACAGACTCTTGCGTCGAAATCGTTGAGGGCTTCTCCTTTCTGAAAAAAGACGATGCCGTCCGCTGGGCATCGCGGGGCAGTCTGAATGTGCGACGGTGGTCGCGCAACACAATACGGGTTCCCTATTGCGTCAATGTCGAAGGGAGCGCATAATCCGGAACTCTCGCGGCCAACGAGGAGGGAGCCACGGACGAACAGGTTTCCACATGGTCGTCTGTCTGCGTGCTTCAGCTTGCGCAGGTCTGTCAGGTCCTCGTCGGCGAAGTCCTCGCCGGGCCAACGTGGCCAGATCTCGCCGCTCTCGCTACGCGATTCGATGCGGTCCCGGCGCCCGCCTCGTACGCCGAGGCCGTCATGGCGGTCGCCGTCCTGCTGCAGTTCACCAATCGACTGGGCGACCAGGTGCATCGGCGCGTTCATGCGCCGGGTGACCACACGACTTGCCGTTTCGATCCTCGACAGCTCTGTCTTCCGGACACGATCGATCCCAGGAACCCAGCGCACTGGCGGGCTCGAATCTCTTACCAGTGCTGGTCACGCAGGTTCCGGAGCGCGCTCGCCCGTGCGCATGTCGCCGCGGTGAGCGTTGGTGCGCAGCGACGCCTTCGTGCGGACCTCCTTGCGCCCCTTCGCCTGCGTCAGCTCGCGCGGGACGAGGGCTGCAGCGTCTCGGCGTTCCAGCGGCGATTTGCCCGTGAATCCGGCGAGACGCCCGGTCAGTGCCACACGCGCTTGCGTGTGCTCGAAGCGATCAGGTTGCTGCGAACGACCGCGTGGAAAGTCGAGGCCGTGGCGCGAGAGGTCGGCTGGAAGAGCAAGAAGGACCTGTACAGAGGCCTGTACAGACTGTGTGGCCTTTCGCCTACGGATGTCAGAGCCCTTGGCGATCGCGCGGCAGACGATCTGATCGATCGGCTCACGCACCAGAATCACGGACCAGAGACCGGCGCTTCCTCCCACGAGAAGACATAGGTCGAATTCTCCCCGTAAATACTCGTGGCAAAACGCTTGCGCGGCTCGTCCCGCAGGTGTATACCGTCTGCATCCAGGGGAGGAGCCATGCAGAGAGTCGTCCGACACGCGCTCGCGGCGGCGTGGATACTGATCGCCGGCGTCGTACCCGCCTTCGCGCAGGTGCAGACCGGCAGTCTTCTCGTCAAGACCGTGGACCAGCAGGGCGCGGTGATGCCCGGCGCGACGGTCTCCATCACGAGCGCGGTGCTGCCGCGCGCGATTGAAGGCGTCACCGACGCCGGCGGCGTCTTCCAGGTGCCGGGCCTGACGCCGGGCACCTACGTCGTCAAGATCACGCTCCAGGGCTTCCAGACCTACATCCGCGAAGACGTCATCCTCAGGCAGGGGCAGACGATCAGCGTCGACGCGGCGATGAAGGTCGGCGCGCTCAACGAGGCAATCACCGTCAAGGGTGAGTCGCCGATCGTGGATACCAAGACCGTCGGCTCGAAGACCAACATCGACAGCGCCCTGCTCGAGTCGACGCCGGGCGGCAAGGACATCTGGAACATCCTCGAATACAAGGCGCCGGGCGTCGTCGTCGACACGCCGGACGTCGGCGGCAACCAGGGCGGCCTGCAGCGCGCGATGTCGGCGCGCGGCACGCCCAACGCGCAGAACACCCAGCTCCTGAACGGCGTCAACGTGAACGACCCGGGGGCCCAGGGCTTCTCGATGAACTACTACATTCCGAGCGCGTTCGAGAACATCCAGGTCTCGACCGGCGCGCAGGACATCTCGATCGGCACGGGCGGCGTGCTGATCAACATGGTCACCAAGAGCGGCACGAACGCCTTTTCCGGCCAGGCGCTGCAGACGTATCAGGGCCGCGCCACTCAGGCGAGCAACGTCGACGCGAATCTGCTGAGCAAGGGCTTCCGGCCCGAGGCCAACTCGACCGAGCTCATCACGAACTCGAACTTCCAGCTGGGCGGACCGGTGCTCAAGAACCGGATGTTCTTCTTCGGGTCGATGAACTACCAGGCAACGCACGTGAAGGTGCCCGGCTTTCCGACCGCGATTCCAACCTATATCGCGAGTCCGCTCGGCGACACGAGCGATCAGGACACCACCGACATCCTGGCCGGCGAAGGCAAGGTCACGTACCAAGTCGGCGCGGCGAACCGTTTCGAAGGGTACGTGTCGAAACAGCGCTACGACAAGCCGAATCGCGGCGCCGGCGCCACACTGACGCAGGATTCCTCGTTGAAGGAGCTCGACACGTTCGTCATCACGCAGCTCGCATACAACCGGGTGATCACCCCGCAGATGTTCGTCGACGCCAAGGTCAGCTACAACAACACGCACTTTCCCCTGACGCAGAAGACCGACCTGCAGCCGTTGACGGACGTGGCCAACAACAACGCCCTCTACCGCAACACGGGCAGCAGCGCCGTCCGGTTCCGCCGTCGCGTGCAGACGGTGGCGAATTGGCAGTACTACCAGCCGAACCTGTTGTTCGGCCGGCACGAATTCAAAGGCGGCTTCGACAACGGGTACACGCCTGAAGACGTCGACACGACGCGCGTGGACGACGTGAATGTCAGCTTCCGGAGTACGCCGACGCCGACCGCGGCCGCCGTGATGATCTTCAACTCGCCGCTGCACCAGGTCCGGGCGGTGACCAGCACCGCGTTCTACGGGCAGGACTCGTTCACGCGCGGGCGGCTCAACCTCATCGGCGGAATACGGTGGGAGCGCATCGAGGGATACCTGCCGGCCCAGTCGAACGCCGACAGCCGGTATTTTCCCGCAGGGCTCGTATTCCGGGGGGTGACGATCGACGGAGTCGTCAAGGACTTCACGGTCAGGAAGTCGTTCGACGCGATTCACGACAATCCGCTCTGGTACAACTGGGCGCCGCGCATCGCCGGGACGTTCGACCTGTTCGGGAACGGCAAGACGGCGATCAAGGCCTCGTGGGGCCGCTACCTCGATCAGATCAACACCGGTACGCCGCCCAACCCGAATGCCGCCATCAGCCAGACCTATGTCTGGAACGACGCGAACGGCGACCTGACGTTCCAGCCCGGCAGCGCCGCCTGGGACGGGACGAAGTACGTCGGCGGGGAGTTCGGGGCGCTGAATACAACCACCAATCTGGCCGTGGCGGCGTTCGACAAGAGCGTGCGGCGCCCCAAGCGCGACGAGGTCACGGTCACCTTCGACCACGAGCTGTTCCGAAACTTCCTGCTCGACATCTCGTACCTGCGCACGCGTGAAAAGGATCCGCAGGGCACCATCGACAACTCGATCGCGGCCTGGGGGACCGACTACACGGCGATCACCGTCACCGATCCCGGCCGCGACGGCATTGCGGGCACGGGAGACGACGCGCCGCTGACGGTCTACAACCAGAACGCCGGCGTGATCAACTCGACGAAGACGATCAACGACGACCGCCTCGCGAACCGGTACGACGGCCTCGACCTGATCGTGACCAGGCGCTTCGAGGATGGCTGGACGCTGCTGGCGGGTTACACCTATTCGCACCAGGAGGTGGATCTCACGAGCCTCGCCAATCCGAACAACGCGCTGGTCAACGCATCGGGTGTCAGCGGCGGGCGCCGCCACAACTTCAAGGCGAGCGGGTCCTACACGCTGCCCCACAAGGTGCTCGTGGCCGCGAACTTCCGGCTGCAGTCGGGGCTGCCCATCACCCGCACGTGGACCATCCCCACCTGCAGCGCCGCGATCACGACCAACTGCACCCGGCAGAATGTGACGGTCAACGCCGAGCCCCGCGGCAGCGTCGAGCTCGGCACGCTGCCGACGCTCGACCTGCGCGCCGGACGCTTCTTCGATTTCCGCAACGACCGCGTCGAATTGAGCGTCGACTTCTACAACATGACCAACGCGAACACCATCTTCAACGTGCGGACGGGAACGGGCACGACCGGCATCCGCGTCAACGGGGATCCGGCGCAGCCGATCACGCAGATCACCACGTTCCTGTCGCCGACGCAGTTCCTGGCGCCGCGGGTGGTCCGCTTCAACGTCACCTACACGTTCAACCGCCGCTAGGCGGGCCATCCGGCACGGCCATGTCCCTTACAATAGTAGGGACATGACCGTGCGTCAGCAGATCGAAGAGATGCTCCGCCAGCCGCGGACGATGTCGTCCATCGCGCACGAGCTGAAGCTCACGCGGGACGAGGTCGAGGACCACCTCAAGCACCTGCTCAAGTCGGCCAAAGCGGCGGACAAGGATATCCGGGTCGAGCCCGCGCGCTGCCGCAGTTGCGGCTTCGTCTTCCGCAAGGACAAGGTGCTGGGGGCGACGAAGTGTCCCGAGTGCAAGGGGACGCGTTTGTACGAGCCGTTGATCCAGATACGCCCATGAGGGTATCGTCTGGCGCATGCAGACAGTGCAACGCGCCGCGTCCCTTGCTGCCAGTTTTGTAATCGCCGCGGCGGCGCCAGCCCTCGCCCAGAACGAGGCCGCGCTCAAGGACTACTTCGAAGGCAAGTCCATCCGGGTCAAGATCGATATGCCCGCGACCCAGGAGGGGATAGACGTCTATCCCGACGCCCGGCGTCCCCTGGACTTCGGCGTCTACTCCAACCGCATCAAGTCGTACGGCACCGCCCTCAGGAACGGCGACTCGGTGATGATCACGCGGATCCGCGTGAAGGAGAAGGTGATCGAGTTCCAGCTGGGGGGCGGCGGCTACGGCACCTTCGGCGACGACACCGGAACGGTCAGCGCGACCACGGTGTCGAAATCGAACCGCGAGAAGGATCTCGAGAAGGCGGTCAAGAACGAGCGCGACGCCGACCGCAAGCGGCGCATGCAGCGCGAGCTCGACGATTTGCGCCGCGAACGCGAGCGCGAAGACGCGATGAACCGCAACATCGCGGCGTCCGCCAGCGAGGCCAACAAGGCGCGGATCGCGGAGAAGCGGCTGCAGGGCGGCTCGCGCTTCAACCTCCGCTACCAGAACGGCGTCCCGCCCGGCCTGGAACCGGCCGGCATCATGCGCGCGCTCGAGGAGTACGTGGACTTCGTGTTCGCGTCCGACGCCCGTCCGTCCCGGCAGGACCGCCCGCAGCCGCGCGAGATCATCCCCATGAGCGCGCCCGGCGGCGAGATCAGGAAGGGGATGTCGCTGGCGGACGTCGAGCGCGTGCTCGGCAAGCCGACCAAGAGCGCGTCGCGCAGCGAAGGCAGCCTGCGCGTCGTCAACGCCACTTACACGCGGGGTGACGAAATCATCACCGCGGAGTTCGTGGAAGGCATTCTCACCAAGTATTCGATCTCGTCGAAGTAGCGGCATGGCCGACGAGTCCCGGACGCCTGCTCTCGGCCGGTGGGAGCAGTTGAATCGTTGTCCCGACTGCGGCTCCGACATGCGGCGCCTGCCGCAGGTCGGCGAGCAGCTCGGCCTGTACTATCACTGCGACCGTCATGGACGGTTCCGCTACTGCTGGGATCGGGATGCGCTCGAGCGCCTGCCCGCCACGGAGACACCACGGTGATTCGAGCGACTGTCTGCGCGTCCGTCTGTGCGGTGCTGCTTCAATCGCAGACGCCCGCGCCGCCCACCGCACCGGCGGCTGACGATCCGATCAGGGCGCTGGTCGGCCGCCTCGATCTCGAGAAGTACAAGTCGACCATCAAGGGGCTGACGCAGTTCGGCGATCGCCGCCAGGGCACCGCGCGCAATCGCGCCGCGCTCGACTGGATCGAAGCGCAGTTGAAGAGCTACGGCTGCCCGACGGAGCGGATTACGTACACGTATACGCCGCGCGCCGGACGCGGCCGGGGCGCGCCGCAGGTCGATCCGGCGACCGGACAGCCCGTTGCGCAGCCGGCAGGGCAGGCGGCGGGACGCGGGCGCGGCAACGCGGATCCGACGGCCGGTCAGGGCGGCAGCCGCATTCGCGGAATCCGCCGGCCGACCGGCGTCAACAACGATCCGATGAAGCAGCCCGACGAGAAGCTGCGCGAGCTGAATCGCGAGCAGACGCCCGAGGGGCCCGGCGAGCGGCAGGACGTCTTCTGCACCAAGGTCGGGACGACGCGGCCCGACGAGATGTACATCGTCGGCGCGCACATGGACGGCATCGGCTGGGGCGAGGCCGCGAATGACGATGGCTCGGGCACCGCGCTGGTGATGGAGCTGGCGCGCGTGTTCAGCAGTCCCGACGTGAAGACGGAGCGCACGATCCGCTTCGCGCTCTGGAACAACGAAGAAAGCGGGACGGAAGGCGCCGGCGCGTACGTCGCGCAGCGGCAGGCGCTCCAGGGCAAAGAAGATCCGGCGGGCTCCGGCAAGTATCCCGAGCCGACGTGGCTCGGCATGATCCAGCACGACATGATGCTGTTCGATCACGGCATGCCGCTCGCCGACGGCACGCTGCCGAAGGAGCAGCGTCCCGAGGCCGACGTCAACATCGAGTTCGCGAAGACGTCGAAGTTCGCCGCCGACGCGCAGGCGCTCGCCTGGACGCTGCATGCCGCGAACGAGAAGTACGCGACCGACTATCCGGCCACCGTCGGGCCGCACATGACCAACACCGACTCCGGCCGCTTCCAGGATGTCGTCGCCGCCGTCAGCCTGCGCGAGAACGAGCGCGGCGCCCAGATCGGCGCCGGCTGGGATCCGCAGTGGCACCAGCCGACCGATCTCTACGTCACGTATACCGACAAGGACTTCCGCCTCGGCCTCAACGCCGCGCAAACCACGCTAGGGGCCGTCGCCCAACTGACCGGCGCCGCGATCAAATAGCACCGGCGGTTACGCACGGACTCGTCAGTGGGACGCAGAGCTCGCGAAGTACGCAAAGCCCAAGAAGATTTGCTTGGCGATCGTTGCGGGCTCTGCGAGCTCCCGTGGGTACGTGCGTGACAGGCGCTTCCAGTCTAGTACTCCGCGAAAGCGTCGTGCGGGTAGCAGAACAGCCATCGCTCGCCGGGCTCGGCGGAGGCGATGACCGGGTGTTTGGTCGCGTGCGCGTGCTTGGTGGCGTGGCGGTTGGGGGAGTTGTCGCAGCACCGCGTGCCGCCGCAGGTCTGGCAGGTGCGCAGGTGGACCCAGACCCCGCCGATCTTCACGCAGTCCTCGCACTCGTGCGCCTTGGCCGGCTTGACCGTGTCGACAGCGTCGATGTGGGCGCAGGCTCCGGTCTTCATCGGGCGATCTCCTCAGCGGCGGGCCATTGCTCGCGCGGGCGCTCGAGCGCGCCGCGGTCCCACCGCGCGAGCGCCGCGCCCGCGTCGTAGGTGCTGCGAAGAAACGCATACAGCGCCGCTTCGGGCGACGCCGCCGTCCGGACCGCCTCGTAGGGGAGCAGGAACTCGGAGAAGTCGGGACTGTAGAGGGCGCCGGCCGGTTCCACGCGCGCGGTCTTGAAGCCGTCGGGCTCGGGCGCGGCGTAGGCGTAGAACGCGGGCTCGTCGATCGGGCCGCCGCCGGGCCACCAGCCGTGGCTGATGACTTCGTGCGAGTACGATTCCCGCGTGATGGAATCCGCCTCGGGCCGCTCGGGGGCGCGGCGCCCCGAGAAGCGCGTGACGGCGAGGTCGAAGCTGCCCCAGAAGAAGTGGACCGGGCTGCACTTGCCGATGAACTCGGCGCGGAACGCCTCGAACACCGGCTTCATCGCGAGCACGATCTCCCAGAAGCGCCGGATTGCGTCGCGGTCGTACGACCGGTGCGTCGTGTCGCGGTCGAAGCGGATCGGCTCCACGACCTCGACGGGCATCTTCCAGACGCGGGGATGGATGCCCAGCTCGTCCAGGGCGCCCATGGTGCCGACGTAGAAGTCGGCGACCGTCTGCGGCTGGA
>Ga0075366_10001518_pt1 | contig 11591 bp, 7 predicted proteins | sample EndMethybrTD3031_FD_72351 | JGI IMG/M metagenome (GOLD analysis project Ga0075366, IMG submission 72351) | Populus endosphere microbial communities from Tennessee, USA - Endosphere MetaG P. TD hybrid TD303-1 | ecosystem: Host-associated > Plants > Roots > Endosphere | place: USA: Tennessee... | reverse complement strand
GCTGACCAACCAGGCCGGCACGCGCGTCACCGGCGTCGAGTATTACGACGACAAGAAGCAGCGTCAGGTGCAGGAGGCGAGTGTCGTCATCCTGGCGGCCTGGTCGGCGCAGAACCCGCGCATTCTGCTCAACTCGGTGACCGACAAGCATCCCAAGGGGCTCGCCAACAAGAACGAGCTGGTCGGCAAATACATGATGACCCACAGCATCGCGCCGACCTGGGCGCTGTTCGATGAGGACATCACGCCGCACATGGGCACGATCGGCGTGCAGTTCATGTCGTATGACCGCTACGACAAGAAGGTCAACCCGAACGGCTTCGGCTCGACCTTCATTGCGGTGGGTGCGGCGATGAAAACCAACGACTATGCCAACGCCCGCGGCGATCTGTTCGGTCCGGACCTGCACGCCTTCATGAAGCGCGCCGCGAAGGGGCTGACCCGCATCACCATGTTCGGCGAAGGTCTGCCGCGGCTGGAAAATCGCGTCGAGCTGGCGAGCGACAAGGACGAGTTCGGCCTGCCGTTGGCGCGCCTCACCCACAGCTTCGACGACGACGCGCTGGCGGTGTGGAACGGCAACTACGAGCTGGGCGTGAAGATCGGCAAGGCCACCAAAGCCAAGGAGGTCTGGCCGGGCCGCGGCCCGGCGGTGCCGACCACGCATCTGCATGGCGGCGCCGTCATGGGCACGAGTGCGGCCAACTCCGTGACCAACAGCTACGGCCAGACCCACGAGTTGCCGAATCTGTGGATGGCCGGGCCCTGCATCTTCCCGACGGAGGGCGCGTCGAATCCGACCTACACGATCTTTGCCGTATCGCAGCGCGGCGCTGAACATCTGGCGTCGAACTGGGGCACGATCGCGAACTGATTGCGAATGTGAGCAGTGCCCTTCCTCGCGCCAGGCGAGGAGGGGCTTTTCATTGCGCCATCGCTAGGTTCGAGGGCTGGCAGTCCGGCCTGTCGCTGTCGTCTCCGTGCATCCCGGGCTCCGTTGGACGGCGCTCAGCGATCAAAAAGTTGGTCAACGATAAACAGTGTTTAACGCGGAGGTTCTAAGCAGTGCGGGCGTCCAGGAGGCGTCCAGGAGTTCGCCCGCATGACCTTGCTTGATACGGCCGCAGACCTGTCCCGGCCCGTTGCACCTGCGCTGCCGCAGGCTGCGGGACGGATCCCGGCGCTGTTTGCCGCGACCCTGTTCGTTTCGGCACTTCTGCTGTTTGCCGTTCAGCCGATGTTTACCAAGATGGTGTTGCCACGGCTCGGCGGTTCACCGTCGGTCTGGTCGGTGGCGATGGTGGCGTTCCAGGCCTTTCTATTCATTGGCTATGTCTACGCGCATGTGTTGATGCGCGCGCTGTCACCGCGACGCGCTGCGATTGTGCATCTCGGGTTTCTGGCGCTGGTTGCGGTGTCTCTGCCACTCGGGATTGCGAAGGGTTTTGAGGCGCCGCCCTCCAGCGGTGTGATGTTCTGGTTGGTGGGATTGTTCGCAACCTCGATAGGGCTGCCGTTTGTTGCGTTGTCGGCAACGGCTCCGCTTCTGCAAAACTGGTTCGTCGCGACCGGTCATCCGCAGGCCCGTAATCCCTATGTGCTGTATGCGGCCTCCAATCTCGGCTCGTTCTGCGCGCTGCTGGCGTATCCGTTCGCGATCGAGCCCTTCCTGACGCTGCATTCGCAGGTGCTTGTATGGTCGGCGGGCTACGCGGTGCTTGCTATCGGTATTTGCATTGCAGCGTTCATGGCGGTGCGTCCGGTCCATTCATCATCCGGCATAGGCCTTGCCGAAGCCAAACCTCCGGCATTGCCCGAGCGCGCCAGGATTTGGGCGGTCTGGACCGCGCTGATGGCGGTGCCGGCGGGCCTATGCATCGCGGTGACGGCTTTTATCACCACGGATCTGGCGGCGGCGCCGTTCCTGTGGGTCATTCCGCTTGCGCTCTACATGCTGACATTCGTCGGTGTGTTCCGTGAGCGGCCGTGGATTCCGCATGCGTGGGTCCTCCGCCTGCTGCCTTTCGCCGTCGCCCCGCTGGCGGTGACGATCTTGGGCGGTGTCGGGTTGCATTGGCTGGTGATGATCGCGGTCAACCTTGCCGCCTTTGTTTTGATTGCATTCGCTTGTCATGGTGAAGCCTATCGCCGGCGGCCCGAACCGCAGAGGCTGACGGAGTTCTACCTCTGGACATCGTTCGGCGGTGTGATCGGCGGCGTGTTCGCAGGGCTGGTCGCGCCTAACATCTTCAACGGTATCTACGAGTACCCGATCCTGATCGCGGCTGCGCTTCTGGCGATGCCGGGAATGTTCGCCGGCGGCGTCGGGCGCTTCGTGCGCGAGGCCACGCCGCCGCTGATCGCGGCGGCCATTGTCGTCTCGCTGCGGGTGCTGTTCGACGTGCAGTTTTCACTCGATGCCGAAGTGCATCTGTTGGCTATCCTGGTGATCCTCGCGGTTCTCATGCTGTTGCAACGGCGGCTGCCGGCGCGCTTCTTCGGCTTTGTGGTGCTGGCTTTCACGATCGGCGGGTTCTGGAAGGCCGGTTTGACCCCGGTCGAGACCGCGCGCAGCTTTTTTGGCGTACATCGGGTCGTGGAAACCTCGGATGGTGCGGCTCGCATGCTGTTCCACGGCACGACCATTCACGGTGCCCAGCTCATACGCGATGCGGCAGGCCAGCCACTCACCGGTCGCCCCGTTCCGCTGACCTACTACTATCTCGGCGGGCCGATCTCCGCCGTGGTTCAGGCGGTACGGGGCCAGCGCGGCAGCCTTGATCAAGTGGCGGTCGTCGGTCTTGGCACCGGCTCCACTGTCTGCCAACGGCAGGCCGATGAACGCTGGTCGTTCTTCGAGATCGATCCCGAGGTCATCCGGCTGGCGACTGACAAGAAGATCTTCCGCTTCCTCGCGGACTGTGGGCCGGTCGAGCGGATCGTCGCGGGCGACGCGCGGATCACGCTCGCGGGCTCGTCGGGCCTCTATGACCTGATCTTGCTCGATGCCTTCTCGTCGGACGCCATACCAGTGCATTTGCTCACACGCGAGGCCTTCGCCGGCTATCTCAGCCGTCTTACGCCGCGCGGTGTGATCGCGATTCATATCTCCAACCGGCACTTGGAGTTGGCAAGCGTCGCTGCGGCCGTCGGCGCAACGCAGGGCCTTGTTGCCTATCTGCGGGAAGACGACGAGGCCAACGATTTCCTCAAGGATTATCGCGCAAATGCCAGGGTCGTCGCGCTCGCGAAATCCCCAACCGATCTCGGCGACCTTCCGTCACGGACCGGATGGTCGCGGATCGATCCGCGTCCCGGCGTCGCAGCCTGGACCGACGATTACTCAGACGTGCTGGGCGCGATCATCCGGAAAAGGTTTGCTCACTGATCGTGGATTGCTCAGCGGTCCTCACCTCATACGTGGCGTCCGCCGCCATGGTGAAGCGATCGTTGAATGGAGCAAACCCTACGCGACCTTGAGCTTCGGCAGAAGCTTCCGCGCCGTTTCGTTCTCGATCGAACGCAGATCCGTGGCGTTGAAATTCCACGCCGCGATGCCGTCGTTGACCTCGGCGCCGTCGCGGTACGGATAGTCGGTGCCGTAGAGCACTTGCGACACACCGACCATGCTGAACAGGCCGGAAAGCTGCGCCTTGGTGTTGCCCTGCGCCAGTTCGTAATAGAACTTCTGGAACTCCGGCATCGGTCCGTTCGGCAGATGCGCGTGCTTCTGCACCTTCTGCTGCTGGATAAAGCGCTGGGTGAGGAACGGCAGCGTGCCGCCGGAGTGCGAGAAGATCCAGCGGATGTCCGGGTACTTCTGCGACGTGCCGCTGAATACCAGATGCGCGATGGTGCGGCTCGTGTCGGTGGCGTATTCGATCGAGCCCGGCGGAATGCCGGGCACCACGTTGTTGCAGCAGTTCGGCGTCAAGGGATGCACGTAGATCACCGCCTTGCGGCGGTTGAGCTCGTCATAAACCGGCGCAAACGAGGGATCGCCGAGATACTTGCCGTCGTAGCTCGTCAGCAGGCCAAGCCCGTCGCATTTGAGCGTGTCGAAGGCGTATTCGATTTCCTTCAGGCTACCCTCGACGTCGAGCGGTGTGATGGTGGCGAACAGGCCGAACCGGCCGGGATGGTCCTGCACCAGCTTGGCGCCGTATTCGTTGATGGCGCGGCTCAACAGCCGCGACTCCGCGGAATCGCCGTACCAGGTGCCCGGCTGCACCTGCGACAGCACCGAGGCCGCGATGCCGCTTTTGTCCATTTCTTCGAGCGACATCTGCACCGACCATTTCGGCGCGCCCATCTTGTGCTTGGCGAGCGCTTCGCGATGCATCGGCGGCAGGAAGTGGTGATGCACGTCGATCCGGGTCCTCGCCGCCTGCGCCTGCACCGCGGGTGCACCCATGATCCCGGCCGTTGAGCCGAGGCCGAGCGCGGCAAGACCACCGGCGAGGAAGTTCCGGCGATCAAGCGGCACACTGTTTCGTGCCGGCGACGGTTCGCAACAGGCGCAGTTGGCGAAGAATTTGCGTTGTGAAGCGCCGGCCATTCGCTTGATCGTCATGTCACTCCTCCCAAAGCTGTGCCTCTTGCGGGCACACTCGTCCCTGCGCCCAGCTTGGCGCATCAGGAAACTGGGTCAAGGAGGCTTGCTCCGATTTACTATTGCTTGAGGCGGGGAATAAGCTTGAAAGCGACGTCGCGCTCGATTGAGCGGATGTCTTCGGGATTGAAGCCGTAGGCGGCGATGCCGGCGTTGACCTCTGCACCATCGCGGAACGGAAAATCCGTGCCGTAAAGCACCTGCGAGACCGGCACCATCTTGAGCAGCGCCGCGATCTGCCCCGGCGTGTTGCCCTGCGCCAGCTCGTAGTAGAACTTGCGAAATTCCGGCAACGGCCCGTTCGGCAGATGCGCGGGCTTTCGCTCTTCCGCAAGCCTCACGAAACGCCCGCTGAGAAACGGCAGCGTGCCGCCCGAGTGCGAGAAGATCCAGCGGATGTCGGGATACTTCACCGACAGGCCGCTCATCACGAGCTGGCCGATGGTGCGCGTCGAGTCAGTGGCGTATTCGATGGTGGAGGCCGGAATGCCCGCCGTCACGGCGCCGCAGCAGCTCGGCGTTGTCGGGTGGACATAGACCACAGCCTTCCTCCGGTTGAGCTCGGCGTAGACCGGCTCGAACGAAGGATCGCCAAGATATTTGTTGTCGTAGCTTGTCATCAGGCCGATGCCGTCGGCCTTCAGCGTGTCGAGCGCGTATTCGATTTCCTTGAGGCTGCCTTCGGTGTCCGGCGGCGAGATCACCGCGAACAGGCCGAAGCGGCCGGGATGATCCCGCACCAGCTTGGCGCCGTATTCGTTGCACTCGCGGCCAAGCTTGCGCGACAGCGGCACGTCGTCGGCAAACCAGGTGGCGGGCTGCACCAGCGACAGGACAGCGGCGGCGATGCCGCTCTTGTCCATGTCGTCGAGCGACATTTGCGCCGACCACCTCGGCGGACGGCCGCCGCTTCGCCGTGTCGCCATCACATCGGCATGGCCCGGCGGGACGAAATGATGATGCACGTCGATCCGGAGCTTCGCGGCAGGCTGCGCCCGTGCTGACGGTCCGGCGGAAACCGCAGCGGTGGCGCCCAAGCCAAGACTTGCAATGCCGCCCGACAAGAAACTGCGACGGCTGGGAGCAGGGCCGGATGCCGCGAAGCCCGCCGGGCAGCAGCCACAGTTGGAAAACAACGACGCCGTCCGCATCATGATCCACTCCCCAAAGTCGCGCTTCTTACGGGCGCATCGCCTGGGACAGTTGGCGCATTCGGGATTGCGGTCAAGATAGGCACGGTAACCGGATGCCGCCGCCGTTTACGCTCCGCTAACCATAGTGACGCCGCCAGCGTGACCGTCCCCTCCAGACTCTCAAGGTTAATGGGACCTTTACTCGCTTTGCTCATTGTCGCTTGGAGAGGGCGTGGGGTTGGCGTTGCGTTTTTCCAAGCAGACCATTTTGAGAACTTTGGCTGTTGTCCTGGGCGTCACCGCCGCAGGCGTCCCCATGCTCGCGTTCAATTCCTGGATCAGAAGCCAAGGCGAAGACGAGGCTGCCGTCACGGCCGTATGGGCGCTCGGACACGCCGAAACGCGGATCGGGCAGGCGGTTGCAGTGGTGAAAGACCTGGCGACCAAGGGCGTTGATGTCTGCAAGCCCGCTCAGATCGAGGCGATGCGCCGGGCGGTGCTGCTGACGGGGCCGATCAAGGAACTGATGTTGATCGGAACGAATGGCCAGGTCGCCTGCACCGACAGCGGCATCCAGACCCGCCACAACGTCGTGGTGTCGGTCGCCACATCGGACCGCGACATCATGCTTGATCTGGTCCGCATTGGCGAAGGAGGCGAGCGCCTGCTGCGGGTTCGCAAGGCCGCGCAGGCGGACAAACCGGGCATGGCCGCGATGGTACCCGCCGGTCTGCTGCTGCCACAGGTCTCGGTCCAGGGCGGCCCACTGAAGGGTCCGATCCGGCTGATCATGCCCGGCGGGGCAGTGGTCGGTGAATCCGGCGCGGAGGATGCGACGCAGGAACAGCACCATGCCCGGCTGAAGTCCCAGCTCTATGGACTGACGGTCGGTGTGTCGATGCCGGCCACCGGCTTGATCGCAGACCAGGACGGTTTGAGTCGTATCGGGCAATTGGTGACCGGCGTGATCGCCATTCTGATCCTGCTGTTCACTCTCCAGCGGATGCTGCGCCAGGGTGGCGGAGCGGCCGTGGACCTCGCGCGGGCGATCCAGGCCGACGAGTTCGTGCCGTACTATCAGCCGGTGGTCGATATCCAGACCGGGAAGCTGCTCGGCGCCGAGGTTCTGGTGCGCTGGAAGCAAGCCGACGGCAGCCTGATCGAGCCCGAGGCTGCCGTCGGGTTGATCCAATCCAGCGGGCCTGCGCTTGAGCTGACGCGTTCGCTGATGCGGCGGGTGCGCGACGAGATCGGGCCTGCAATTGGAAAACGCCAGCACGTGGCGATAGCCTTCAACGTCGCGCCTGAGCACTTCGACGGCGCGGCGATCATCAATGATGTCGGCACGATATTCGACAGCTCCCCGGTCAAACTGACGCAGATTGTTTTGGAGCTGACTGAACGTCATCGAATGGACAACCTGACCGGCATGCGCCGGACCATCTCCGCATTGCAGGGCATGGGCTGCAAGGTCGCGATCGACGATGTCGGCACCGGCCACAGCGGACTGTCCTACCTTCTCAAGCTTGGCGTCGACATCATCAAAATTGACAAGGTCCTCGTCCAATCCGTCGAGTCCGAAGGACATTCCAAGACGATCATCGAGACGTTGGTCGATCTCGCCAAGAATATGCGCATGGAGATCGTCGCCGAAGGCGTCGAGAACTTCGACCAGGTCATGCGCCTGCGCGAACACGGCATCGCCGCGGCCCAGGGCTATGTCTTCGCGCCGCCGTTGCCGGCGAGCTCGTTTCTGCAATTGCTCGACGCCATGGACCCGGTCGGGGATGCTCCGCCGATGGTTGTCACAAAGGCTGACGGCAACCGGTTGAAGATCGCGCCGGCCAAATCCGCAAAGCCCGCGTCGTGCCAGGCCCCGGCGGCGAAACCGGCCCAAGCCGCCTCGGTTCGTTAATCGATCGTAAACGTCGAAGGTGCCGCGGCGGTCGGCCGGCCGAAAATTTTAAGCTTAAACCGCCCTTAATACTGCTCATTCAATTTAAGCGTGTCTTTAAGTGGAGTTCTGGTGTCGCCGAGACGCAAGCTGCTCGTAGCGATCGCCGTCGGCGTGGTTCTTGCGGGACCACCGGTCGCGGCGTTCAACATATGGCTGAGCGGCCTCGTCGAGAGACAAGGCCGCGAGGACCTCGAACTCGCAGCGCGCCGGCACATGGTGCTGGCGGAGGCGCGCGTTGCACGCGTGCTTGCCACGCTGGAAGACCTCGCCACACGGGGCATCGATTCCTGCCGTCCAGTCCATGTCGAGGCCATGCGGCAGGCGACGTTCACGGCCGTTCCGGTCAAGGAGCTTTCGATCGTTGCTGCCGACGGCCGGACGCTTTGCACTGACGTCGGCAACCAGTCCGAACAGCGTCGCGTCGTATCGTCCGAACCGGTGGCGGCGAACAGTTCTGTATCGTTTGAAGTGGTCCGCCTCGGATCGCCGGGCGAAGTCTGGGTCAGGCTCCGCAAACCGGGCGCCGGCATGGCCAACGGTCTCGCAGCGCTCGTTCCGGCAGCGTTGTTCGTGCCGCAGGTTTCAAACGGCGGCCAGCCGATGAACTTCCATGCCCGGATGCTGACGGGGCGTGGCGAACTGGTCGCCGAGTCCGGCACGATGCAGGAGGGCGGCGATCCCAGCGACCGGATCGTCGCGGACCTGCCGTCGAGCCGGTACGCGCTTCGCACCAACATCACTGCGTCGTATAGCAACCTTGCGCCCGGCCAGAGCGATCTGCGGTCCATTGGAACGATCGCGAGCGGGCTGCTCGCCATTCTTATCCTTTCGACCAGCTTGCTGTTGCCGCGGCGCGAGCGCGCCAATCCGATCGCTGAGATCGAGCGGGCGCTGGGCGCCGGCGAGTTCGTGCCTTACTTCCAGCCCATCGTCGATATCCGGTCAGGCCGGTTACGCGGCGCCGAAGTGCTGATCCGCTGGCGCAAGCCGGACGGCACCATCGTGCCGCCGGCGATGTTCATTCCGCTTGCCGAATCGAGCGGCCTGATTATCGAACTGACGCGTTCATTGATGCGGCGGGTCTTGCAGGACGCGGGCGCGGCGCTCGGCAAACGGCCGCACCTCACGGTTGGCTTCAATCTGACGGCGCGCCATTTCGCGAGCGAAGAGATCGTCGAAGACATGCGCACGATATTCAAGCGCTCGCCGCTGAAAATGTCGCAACTCGTCCTCGAACTCACCGAGCGTCAGCCTCTCGAAAATCTCACGGAAACGCGGCGCATCATTGCCGCTCTGCAGGGGCTCGGCTGCAAGATCGCGATCGACGATGTCGGCACCGGCCACAGCGGTCTGTCCTACATGCTCAAGCTCGGCGCCGACATCATCAAGATCGACAAGATCTTCATCGACTCGATCGGCATCGACCGCAACTCCAACACCATCATCGAGACGCTGATCGATCTGGCGCAGAACATGCGCATGGACGTGGTGGCGGAAGGCGTCGAGAGCTTCGAGCAGGTCGTGCACCTGCGTGAGCTGGGGATCCGGGCGGCGCAAGGCTATGTGTTCGCGCCGCCGCTGCCTGCGCCGGTTTTTCTGAAGCTGGTCGAGGCCATCGATCCGCTCAAAGCCCGCGACAAAGAGCCGGTCAAGGACATCGCGGCAGTGGCTGCTGCGCTGTAGCGAATTTTCCGCGCGCCGGTGCGGGCTGTCCGTCCGGCAACCCATTGTACCCCCGATCGAACGCCTGTAATTTCCTCGCTCAACAACGGGTCCCAGCAGATACTACGTCACCGCTCTCCGGATATCGGAGAGTCGACCGCCCCTCGTTTCGAGGGCAAGGAGATCAGAACCATGAATGCCGCTTATACGCTCGGCCGTATTTTTCTATCGCTTATCTTCGTTGTGGCGGGAGCCCAGAAGCTGATGGACATCAGCGAGATCACCAAGCTGCTGACCGACAGCAACGTGCCAATTCCGGATCAGATCGTGCCGTATCTTCAGGGCATCCCCAAATACCAGGCGTTGGGTTATCTCGTCGCCGGGGTCGAAGTGCTTGGCGGATTGATGGTGCTGGTCGGTTTGAAGGCGCGCTGGGGTGCGCTGTTGCTGGTGGTGTTCACCGCGGCCACCATCGTCGTCGTCCACCATTTCTGGGATATGACCGGTGCGGCCTTCAAGTCCAACTTGACCGATGCGCTCAAGAACCTGTCGATCATCGGCGGACTGCTGCTGGTCGTTGCGGTGGGCTCGGGCCCAGGCGCGATGGACCGCCGCTGACAACGCTTGCCGTCAAAATGAAAGAGGGCGGCGCAAGCGCCGCCCTAAGTTTGATACGCCACGCGGGAGGAACCTCGACGGGTCGGCGTTCACAAAACGCCGCCGAACCGCGTGACTGTGAATTCAAGTGTCCCTGTGGATAAGTACTGATTCGTAGCGATTCGTCACGTGATTTCTGGACGATAGAATTATCCACAGCGCGAGCGCCAAAGTGGATAACTACCGCCGCCAGACGGTCAGGACGAGGCCCGCGGAGGCGTCGAGATCCTGCATGGGATCTGGCTTCAGACCGTGTTGCGCCAACAAGCCCTCGGGCGTGGCGGGGGGGATGCCGGGGAAGACGGGCACGCCGCCCGGAAGGCTCGCATACCTGGCGCGGCTCAGGTGGAAGGCATCGTAGCGATCCAGAAACAGGCCGAACGGCCCGGTCCCGCCGATGACGGCCATGAGCCCGCCGGTGAGGCCGAGAGCATCCCAGGCTTGTTCGAGGGTGGCCGTCGCAGGATTCCAGAGCATCGCGCGGCCGTCGCGAGGGTCGGGCGCCAGGCCCGCGACGTGCCGGGTCAGAATCAGGCGGCGGCGCCGCGTAGCGTCCGGTCCGCCTTCGCCGGAATTCTTCCCGTGCACCAGCACCGCGGCCTCGTCGAGCTTGCGGCGGAAGTAGCGCTGGTCGGCCTCAAGTTTGAGTGCGTCCGGCTGCACGGCTTGCGGGTCCGCGATCATGCCGTCGGCGGACACGATGGCGAGACCTTCGATGCGATCGGGCAGGGCCATGCGGCTGATTTATACAGGCCAATCCGGCCGCCTAAAAGAAAGGGCGGCTCGATGAGCCGCCCTGGCATTCGTTGCGAGATAACCGCCGCGGTCAGTCGACCGTCTTGATGACGCTCGAGGTCGGGCGCTGGCTGACGGTCGGCAGCTTGGTCTCCTTGGCGAGCTCCTGGTCGTACTGCGGCAGCGTCGCCACGGCGGTGGCGCCCCGCATGTGGACGATCTTGTAGCCGCCGGCCTTCAACTCGGCGAGGAGCTGCGGCACGGCGTGCGCGGTGCCCTGCTGGAAGTCATGCATCAGCACGATGCCTTTGCCGTGCTTGGCAAGCTTGGACATGATCCCCTTGATGATCAGCTCGGGCTTGCGGATCTTGAAGTCGAACGAGTCCATGTCGGTCGAGAAGATCGCAATATTCCGCTCGCCCAGATAGGTGACCATTTCCGGCGGATGGCGCAGTGCCGGGAAGCGGAAGAACGGCGCCTCCTGGTACTGGTCGCCGAGCGCCCACTTCACGGCGCTGATGGCCTTCTCGATCTCGTCCTTGGCTTCTTCCGGCGTCTTCTTCGACAGGTCCTGATGCGACCAGGTGTGCGAGCCGACCGAGTGGCCGGCGGCTGCGACCGTACGGAGGATCTCCGGGTAGTACGTGGCGTGCTTGCCGATCGCGAAGAAGGTGGCCCGCACGCATTCGTCGGCCAGCGCCTTGACCACCGCAGGCGTGTTGTTCAGCCATGGGCCATCGTCGAAGGTCAGCACCACCTCCTTGTCGCGCAGGAAGTCATGCTGCTTGAAGTGCTCGAAGCCGAAGCCCGGTCCGCCGGTGGTGTCGATCTCGAC
>Ga0075366_10001517_pt1 | contig 11594 bp, 9 predicted proteins | sample EndMethybrTD3031_FD_72351 | JGI IMG/M metagenome (GOLD analysis project Ga0075366, IMG submission 72351) | Populus endosphere microbial communities from Tennessee, USA - Endosphere MetaG P. TD hybrid TD303-1 | ecosystem: Host-associated > Plants > Roots > Endosphere | place: USA: Tennessee... | reverse complement strand
CGGCCGGCGCATGTAGCGCAGTCCAGAATGATGCCGAGAGCTCGGGGTAGCCTGAGTCGGCAAACGTTGGCACATCGGACAGGTTCGGCATGCGCTTGTCGGTGGAGACGGCGAGCAGTCGAAGCTTGCCGGCCTTGACGTGCTCGATGATGGCGGCAGGCGTTGCGAAATTGAGGTCGCATTCCCCCGACAGCAGTTCCATCACCGATGCCGGATTGTTGCGATAGGCGACATCGGTGACTGAAAAGCCCATCGATTTCCCCATCATGATCCCGAACAAGTGTGTCACGCTGCCGGGACCGAGCGTGGCATAGAACATCGGTTTGTCGCGGCCCTTGGCGTAAGCGACAAAGCTCTTCATGTCGGTGACGGGCATTTTCGCATTCACGGTCAGCGACAGCGGGCCGTTGCAAAGCATGGCGACGGAAGCGAAATCCGCCAGCTTGTAGGGCAGGTTTTTGCGCAGCAGCACGTTGAGCGAGATCGGGCCGGTGCCACCAGCGAGCAGCACCGAGCCATCTTTGACTGCGCGCGCCACATATTGCGATCCGACGATGCCGTTGGCGCCCGGCTTGTTGTCGACCAGCACGGGCTGGTCGAGCACCTCTGACATCCCCTTGGCGATCGAACGCATCAGGCTGTCGATCGAGCCGCCGCTCCCATAGGGCACAATGATGAAGACGGTTTGTGACGAGCGCGCGCTCACGATCGCAGGTGCAGCAAAGGGCGCGACGATGGCGCCGGCCATGAGCGTCGCGGCCTGACGTCGGCTGATCTTGGTCATGGCGGTTCCTCCCCGGGATTATGTTGTCGCGTTGACGCAAATCTATGGCCCGACCGATCGGTCAGTCAACAGGACAAAACCCGCACTATTGCAAGACGTGCAGCTTGGTGTTATCAGCACATCGACTGACCGATCGGTCAGGTGGTGATAACGCCGCCGTCCGGACGTCGAAGTACCAAGATCAAGCAAGAGCCAGGAGGAAGCCATGTCCGACGATATCGTGACGCTCGAAATATCCGACCACATCGCAATCGTGACGCTGAACCGTCCTCCGGTGAATGCGCTCAATCGTGCAATGCGCGATCGTATCGTCGCAGTGTTCGACGAGATTTCCGAGCGCAGCGACGTGCGCGTTGCGATCCTCACCGGCAACGGCAAGGTGTTTTGCAGCGGCGCCGATCTGAAGGACCGTCCGGATCCGTCGAAGGTCGGCGCGTTCCACGATCACAACCGCATCACCCGCGAGACCGGGAACTGCATCCGCGAGTGCTCCAAGCCGGTGATCGCCGCGATCAATGGCGTCGCGCTCGGTGCCGGCCTCGGCCTGATGGCGTCCTGCGACATCTTCTACGCGTCGGAAGAAGCCGTGTTTGGCATGCCCGAGATCAATGTCGGCCTCGCCGGCGGTGCGGCGATGCTCAACACGCTGTTCGGCAAGTCGCTGATGCGCCGCATGTTCTTCACCGGCGTCCGGATCCCTGCGGCCGAGCTTTATCGCCTCGGCATCATCGAGGCCTGCACCGGCAAGGAAGAACTCATGCCCGAAGCGATGAAGGTCGCGCGCGAGATCGCGGCCAAGAGCCCGATCGCGATGGAGTATGCCAAGAATGCGGCCAACATGGTCGAGCTGATGCCGCCGCGCGACGCCTATCGCTTCGAGCAGAATATCACCATGGCGCTGTCGAAGACCGAGGACGCCAAGGAGGCGCGGATGGCGTTCCTGGAGAAGCGCGCGCCGGTGTTCAAGGGGCGCTGACGATGCGACCGGGAGAAGGTCTCGACGCGTTGATGATGCCGCGCTCGATCGCGATCATCGGCGCGTCGCAGGATGCGACCAAGATCGGCGGCCGGCCGGTGGATCTGCTGCGGCGCTACGGCTATGCGGGCAAGATCTACCCCGTGAACCCGAAGGCGGACGTGGTTCAGGGCCTTCAGGCCTACGCATCGGTGAGCGCGCTGCCTGAGGCGCCTGATCTTGCGATCGTCGCGGTCGATGCCGAGAGGGCGCCCGAAGCGATCGAGCAGTGCGCCGAGCGCGGCGTGCGCAGCGTTGTCGTGTTCTCGTCCGGTTTTGCCGAGCTCGGCGAGCAGGGCCGCGCGATGCAGGATCGGCTGCAAGCGGCAGCGCGCCGGACCGGCATGCGGCTGCTCGGTCCCAACTGCCTCGGCGCGGTCAGCATTCCCGAACGGGCCATTGCGACCTTCTCGATCGTGCTCGAGCACAGTATGCCGAAGGCGGGCTCGCTCGGCATCGTGTCGCAAAGCGGCAATCTCGGCAGCTACACCATGCGCATGGCGAGTGATCGCGGCGCTGGCATCAGCCGCTTCATGACCACCGGCAATGAGTGCGACATCGATATTGCCGACGGCATCGCCTGGCTGGCCCGCGATCCCGAGACCAAGGTGATCCTGTGCTGTTTCGAAGCCTGCCGCGATGCGGGCCGGCTGATCGCCGCGCTGACCGAGGCGCGCGATGCCGGAAAGCCGGTCATTGCGCTGAAGGTCGGCACGTCGGAGGCGGGACAGGCCGCGGCGGCGTCCCATACCGGTGCCATGGCGGGATCGGATGCGGTGTTTGACGCGCTGTTGGCGCGGTACGGCGCGGTGCGGGTGCGCAGCATCGAGGAATTGATCGATCTCGGGCACGCCGCCTCCATCCTGTTGCCGGATCGGCTGCCGAAGGGGCCGCGCCTCGCGGTCGTGACGGCGTCAGGTGGCTTTGGCGTATTGCTTGCCGATGCTGCACAGGCTGTTGGCCTGTCATTGCCGGAGCTGAGTGAAGTGACGCAGCGTGCGATCCTTGAGCTGGTGCCGTTTGCGTCGGCGCGCAATCCGGTCGATGCGACCGCGCAGATGTCGAGCCGGCCCGACATGCTGCAGAAGATCCTGTCGGCGGTGGTGGCTGACGACCGCACGGATGTGATCGTGCTGCCGCTGCCGTTCTCGCTCCACATGCCGCGATTGCGCTCTGTCTATATGGAGACGCTGCGCCATATTCGCGTGCAGTATCCCGATCGTCCTGTCATTTTGTGCGTCGAGGGGCCCCCGGACGCGCTCGCCGAGTTGCACGCGATGGGCTATCCGACCATTCCGAGCTTTGACGGCTGCTGCGCCATCGTCGCGGCCTTGGCGCGCTTGCAGGCGCTGGCGACTGCGCCGAAGGAGGCGAGCCCGCCCGCCATCGCCAAGGCGGCGCCGCTGAAGGCGGATGCCTTCCGGCATGAGCTTGGCGCGAAGCATGCGCTTGCGGAGGTCGGTATCCCCGTGCTCGCCGAGCAACTGGTATCGAATGCCGACGCGGCGGCGCGAGCGGCGTGTGAGATCGGCTTCCCCGTGGTCTTGAAGATTGCCTCGCCGGATCTTCCGCACAAGACGGAGGTCGGAGGAGTGGCTGTCGGCCTGCGCTCCGAAGAAGAGGTACGACAGGCCCATGCCCAGATGCTGGCGCGTGTCGCCGACAAGGCGCCGCGTGCGGTGATCGATGGCGTGATCGTTGCGCCGATGGCCCAGGGCCTGTCCGAGCTGATCCTTGGCAGCCGGATCGATCCGGTGTTTGGCCCTGTCGTGATGGTCGGCCTCGGCGGCATCTTTGCGGAGATCGTGCAGGACACCGCCGTGCAGATGGCGCCCGTCAGCGAGACGCAGGCGATGGCGATGCTAAGATCGCTCAAGGCGTTCGCGGTCCTCGACGGGGCGCGTGGACGGCGCCGCACGGATCTGAAGGCCGCGGCGCGGGCGATCACGGCGTTGTCGCGCTTTGCGGTCGCGCAGGCGAACGCGGTGTCGGAAATCGACATCAATCCGCTGCTGCTGAAAGCGGACGGCGAGGGCGCCGTCGCGCTCGATGCGTTGCTGGTCCCGCACACCAGGAAGGCAACGCAAGACCACTGAACACATCGATCAACAAGAACCGCGAAGTCGGTTCAATGATTTGTGGGGAGGAACTCGTGATGAAGCTCAATACCCGTCTTCTCAACATCGCCGTGATGCTGGGAGCACTGCTGATGTTGGCAACACCGCTGCGCGCGCAGGGCGTGTCCGGTGATGTGATCAAGATCGGCATCATGAACGACCAAAATGGTCCCTATGCCGACAATTGCGGGCCGGGCGCAGTGGCCTCGGCGAAACTCGCGATCAGCGATTTCGGCGGTGCCGTTAATGGCAAGAAGATCGAGCTCGTTGTCGCCGACGACCAGAACAAGCCCGATGTCGGTGTTGCCATTGCGCTGCGCTGGCTCGACAATGAGGGCGTCGACGCCATCGTCGGCTGCTCGGCCTCGTCGATCGCGCTCGGCGTCGCGGACATCATGAAGGCGCGGAAGAGGCCTTACATGCTGGCGGGCACGGCCGGTTCGTTCTTCACCAATGACAAATGCTCGCCGATGACCACGCAATGGATGGTCGACACCTATGCGCAACCGAAGGCCACGGTGAAGGCGCTGCTGTCCCAGGGCGTCGACACCTGGTTCTTCCTGACCGTGGACTACGCTTTCGGCAAGGGCTGGCAGGCCGACGCCACGAACTTCATCAAGGCCGGCGGCGGCAAGGTGGTGGGATCGGTACTGCACCCGCTCAACTCGTCCGATTTCTCGTCGTTCCTGCTGACGGCGCAGGCGAGCGGCGCGAAGGCGATTGCGCTCGCCAATTCCGGATCTGATTTCGGCAATGCCATCAAGCAGGCGCAGGAATTCGGCCTGTCGCAGAAGCAGCTACTGGTGCCGCTCGGGCTTATGATCAACCAGGCGCAAGGGATCGGGCTTCGTGATCTGCAGAATGTGCGCCTGACCACGCCCTTCTATTGGGACATGACTCCCGAGACGCGCGCCTTTTCCAAGCGTTTTAGCGAAGCGTCCAACGGCCAGATCCTAAACGAAGCCAAGTCCGCCACCTACAGCGCGATCACGCATTACCTCAAGGCGATCGCGGCCACGGGCACCGACGATGGCGAGGCCGTGATGAAGCAGATGAAGAAGACGCCGATCAACGATTTCGAGATGAAGGATGTGAGCATCCGGGCCGATGGCCAGGTGATGCGGCCGCTCTACGTGGCTCGCATCAAGACGCCGGCCGAGTCGAAATACGCCTTCGACTATTATGAGATCACGGGGACCATTCCGGCCGAGGACGCCTGGCGGCCGGCCTCGGAGAGCGCCTGCGATCTGCTCAAGACGCAGTGATCGGAAGAAGCGGGACGACGCCGGCCGCCAGCGCAGCTGGTGTCGACCCAAGGTTCAGCTAACGCGGGAAATCGACATGACAGTCATTGATACGGCGCAGCCTGCAACGGCCACGGCCGGCGAATTGTCCGGCGAGGCCTATCGGGTGGCGATACGTCGTTGGCTGCGTGCCAACCTGCCGGCGAGCTTTCGCAGCGACAGTGCGGCCTTCGCGTCGCCGAGCCTGCAGCAATCGATTGAATGGGAAGCCGCGCTGTATCGCGCCGGGCTTGCCGGCATCACCTGGCCGAAGGCTTATGGCGGCCATGGCCGGACGTTGCGGGAGCACCTGATCGCCAACCAGGAGATCGGCGCGCTCGCGATGCCAGAAAGCGTCAATTCGATCGGCAAGGAGCTTGCCGGTCCGATCATTCTTGCTGTCGGCACCGAGGAGCAGAAGCACCGCTTCCTGCCCGCGATCCTCGAGATGCGGGATATCTGGTGCCAGGGCTTTTCCGAGCCGGAAGCGGGCTCGGACCTGGCGGGTCTGCGGACACGCGCGACCCGCGACGGCGACATTTGGCGGATCACCGGTCAGAAGATCTGGACCAGCGGGGCGTATCGCGCCCAGCGCTGTCTGGTGCTGGCGCGGACCGGACCGCTGGAGGACCGCCATCGCGGCCTTGCGATGTTCGCGGTACGCCTCGATGCCAAGGGCGTCCGCGTGCGGCCGATCAAGTCGATCGACGATCGCGAGAGCTTTTGCGAGGTGTTCTTCGACGACGTCGAGGTGCTGCAATCCGACGCGCTCGGCGCACCCGATGAAGGCTGGAACGCAGCGATCCGCGTGCTCGAAATCGAGCGGGCGACCAACCGTATGTACCGGTCGTGGCGCTTCGAGAACGAACTTCGCCATCTAATTTCGGCCTGCAAAAGCGATCCGGCGCTGGCGCAGCTGGTCGCGAACCCGCGTTACGAGGCCAAGATCGGCGAGGTCGTGGTCGATATCGAGGTGCTGAAGGCGCATGTCGAGACAGCGGTCGACGCGCTGGCCAACGGCGACAAGATCGGTGCGCGCGGCAGTCTCGCGAAACTGCACTGGAGCGAGGCACATCAGCGCTTTGCCGCGCTCGCGCTGGAGCTGTTGTCGCAAGCGTCGTTGCCGCAGCTTCCGGCCGTGCAGATCGCGCGCCGCCGCTTCGAGGCGATCTATCTACAGGCGCGCGCCGAGACGATCTACGCCGGTACCACGGAAATTCAGCTCGGCATCATCGCCGACCGAATCCTGCAGCTTTCGAAAGGTAAGTGATGACGACTTTGATCGGCGAAGGATTGCAGCCGAGCGAGTTCGCGGTGACGGCGGCTCGCGCGGTGGCGGATTGCGCGGCGCTTGGTCCGCGCGAGCAGGCGAAGCACCTCGCCAATGACGGGCTGCTGGGCGTGATTGCGTCGGAAGAGGTCGGAGGGCTCAATTTGCCGCTGGCCTTTGCGGTCCCGGTGGTCGCAGCGGCCAGCTCGGGCCTGCTTAGCTTTCCCCTGATGGAGGTGCTGTTGCTGTCGCGCGCGCTGAAGGAGGCGCTGCCGCGTGCGGCAGGGGCGGTCGTGTCCGGCGATATGCTGGCGACGATCGCATGGCAGGGCAGCGTGAGCGCCGAACGCGAAGGCGAATCCATCGTGCTCGATGGCTGCGTCGCGCGCGCGGCCGGTGTCCGCGACGCGGATACCCTTCTGGTGCGGCTCAACACCGGCGGTGCAGTGCTGATGCCGACCGACAGCGAGGGTGTTGTCATCGAGGACGCTGCGGGCCTCGATCTGACGGTGCCCGATCATGCGGTTCGCTTGCAGGGAGTCGCGGTACCGGCGGCGAGTGTCGTGCCGGAGAACGCCTGGAGCGTGCTGTGCTCCGACGCCAACGTGCTACGCGCCGCCGCCATCCTCGGATCCGCCGAGACGTGCTTGGCCATGGCGCAGGAGCACGCGTCGACGCGCCGGCAGTTTGGGCGCGCCCTGTCCTACAATCAGGCGCTGCGGCATTCGCTGGCGCGGCAGAAGCTTGCGCTTGAAGGCATCAGGCATGCACTCACGCGCAGCGTCGGCGACGAGGCTGGTGCGCTGGAACGCGATGCGGTGTTTCTTGCCGCGGCGGCGTATGGCTGCGCGATCAGCGAAGGCGCGCTGCAGGTTCATGGCGGCATGGGATTCACCTGGGACGTGCCGGTGCACCGGCATCTGCGCCGTGTCCGCGCCTTGCAGGCGCAAGGCAATGCCAGCGAAGTTTTGGCTGGGCTCGGCCGTCGCACCGTGGCCGCCATCGCTCCGGCGTCTGATATCGCTGTGCGAGCATAGAGAAGGAGAACGACAATGACTGATGCCAAGGACAAGTCGCTCGCCGGTCGTGTTGCGCTAGTGACCGGGGCCGGCAACGGAATCGGACGCGCGACCGCGCTGCTGCTGGCCTCGCGTGGCGCCATCGTCGGCGTCAACGATCTCAAGCCTGAGTTCGTCGCTGGCACCGTGGATGCGATCAAGGCGGCCGGCGGCGAGGCCGTCGCGATCACCCAGAATGTCGCGAGCCGCGACGGAATGCGGACGGCGGTGCTCGGCTTTGCAGAGCGGCAGGGCCGCCTGGATATCCTCGTCAACAATGCGGCTTGGGTTCGCTACCAGTCGGTACCCGACATCGCCCCCGAGACCGTGGATCGCATGCTTGATATCGGCTTCAAGGCGATCATCTGGGGCATTCAGGCCGCGGCCGAGGCGATGGATGCCGAGCGCGGCGGCGCGATCGTCAACGTCGCGTCGGTCGCCGGCTTGATCTCGGCCAAGAACAGCATCGTCTATAGCGGCATCAAGGCCGGCGTGATGGGCATTACGCGGGCCGCTGCCGCCGAGCTCGGCGAACGCAAGATCCGCGTGAATGCGGTCGCGCCGTCGGCGATTCCGACCGAGGGCACGATGCGCAACCGCAACGCCGAGCTCGATGCGCGCCGGATCGCACGGACGCCGCTGGGTCGGCTCGGCACGGTGGACGATATCGCCAGGGCGATCGCCTTCCTCGTCGGCGACGACAGCGGCTTCATCTCGGCACAGGTGCTGACGCTCGACGGCGGGATGGTGCTTACCAACATCGCCTGAGCGGCATAGCGGGGCCGGTTGTGATGCGCGCGGAACGGCAAGCTGAACGGAACGGACGTGTCGTCCTGATCACGGGGGCCGCTGCCGGGATCGGTTGGGCGGCCGCGCGGCGCTTTGCGGCTGAAGGCGCCCGGGTGCTGATCGCCGACATCGACGCCGACAAGGCGGCAAGCCGCGCCCGTGAGCTTGGCGCAGCGCATGCCTTCTTCGGCGTCGACATGGCGCAGCCCGAGCAGGTGGCCGAGATGGTGGAGTCTTGTGTCCACCGGCTTGGTGGCCTCGACGTGCTCGTCAACAATGCCGGCCGGACCGACACGGATGGGCTTGGCGTGGTAGATCAGCCGGTTTCCACCTTTGAGAATCTCGTGGCGGTCAATCTGCGCGGCAGCCTTGTCGCTGCGGAGCAGGCGGCTGCGGTGATGCGGCGCTCCGGTGGCGGCGCCATCGTCAATGTCGCATCCGGCGCCGCGTTGCGGCCGGTGCCATTTCGCAATGGTTACAGCGCCTCTAAGGCGGGTGTGCTGGCGATGACGCGGCATCATGCCTGTGCCTGGGCGCGCGACGGAATCAAGGTCAACGCGGTTGCGCCCGGCTATACGCGCACCGAGCTCGTCGAAGCGTTGATCGCCCGCGGTCGCATCGATCCGGTCGCCGTGGCCCGCCGCATTCCGCTCGGCCGCATGGCTGCGCCCGAGGAGATCGCGGCGGTCATCGCGTTCCTGGCTTCGCCTCGCATATCGTCGATCACCGGTTCGACGTTTCTGGCCGATGGCGGCTCGTTGCTCGGCAGCTTCGGGCCCACGGGAGAAACCAACGGCCGTGCTGCGCCAACCGGCAAGCCGACCCACGTCGTCATTGGCGCTTGCGGTGCGATCGGCCGGGCGTTGGCCGAAAGGCTGTCTGAAGCTGCGACGGTCAAGGTGCTTGATGCGGACGAGCACGCCATGGCCGAGGCGATCGCCAGCATCGCGCGCCGCTTCGGTCGCATCGACGGCGTCGTGAACGCAGTGGGCGCCGATGCGGTGATCGCAGGTAACTCTAGTGAAGCACTGGCGGATCATCTGACGGGCGCGGTCCGTGTTGCGAAAGCGGTTGGACCCATCCTACAGCAACAAGGCTTCGGCTCGCTGCTCAATCTGACATCGATCGGCGGGGATGTCGCCTTGGGCGACGACGTCGAGGCCGCCGCCAGTGCGGGGGCGGTCGCGATGCTCACGCGTACGCTCGCGTGTGAATGGAGCGGCCACGGCATTCGCGTCAATGCCATCGCCGCGGGACCGACCGAAGGGACGGCGTCACGCGCCATTGAACGGACGCCGCTGGGGCGCGTCGTATCGGCGCAAGACGTTGCCGAGACCGCGGCGTTTCTGCTCAGCCCCGACGCCGGATATGTCACGGGCAGCTTGATCACAGTCGACGGTGGACTCAGCATCCATGCCGGTCCGGATCGCGCCGTTGCAGGATACGTCACATGAACCTCACTCCCGAACAACAGGTCCTGAAGGACGCCTTCATTCGCGCCCGCGGTTACTGGCGGCCGTGGACGGAGGGGCTGTTGCGGCTGGATCCGGAGTTTCTGGCGACCTACGCCCGCTATGGCGGCTATCCCGCCGAGACCGGCCCCCTGTCGCGCAAGATGTGCGAGTTGATCTATGTGGCGCTGGATGGATCGGCGACGCATCTGTTCCGCTCGGGGCTCGCGCTGCACATGCAGTTGGCGCTGGAGCAGGGGGCGACCGCGCAGGAGATCGTCGATGTGCTACGGCTCGCCACGGCGCAGGGGCTCGACGGCTGCAATCTCGGTGTCGGCATTCTCGCCGAGGAACTGGCGCTGGCGGGACTGGATGCGGATCAGGCGGGTCTCTCGCACGAGCAGACGGCGCTTCGCGACGCCTATGTCGCGCAATTCGGGGACTGGCCGGACTTCTGCGATCTGTGGCTGCGCGCCGATCCCGCCTATTTTGCCGTGATGCTCGATCTGCTGACGGTGAAAGACAAGACCGGCGGTCTCGACGAGCGATCGCGCTGCCTGATCTCGCTGGCCCTGAATGGATGCTTCACCGCACTCAATCCGCACGGCCTGCGCTTGCAGATCAGGCGGGCGTTGCGACTCGGCATCGACAAACGAGAGATTCTCCAGGTTCTGCAGATGACCGCGCATCTGGGCGTGCATGCCTGCGCTATCGGCGTGCCGATCCTGACGGATGCGCTCGATCCGGCAGCTAGCAAGTCGTCTTCTGTCGACGCGTCGAGACAGCAGCAGGGAGGTCAATGACGATGACAGGACCGACCATTCGCAACCAGCGCGCCTTTGCCTCGGGTGCGCTGTTCCTCGCTTTTGCAATCTTCTTCTTCATGACGGCGCTGAACTATCCGGCCGGCAGCGCGGCGCGGATGGGACCGGGTTACTTTCCACGCCTGCTTGCCATTGTGCTGGCCACAATCGGACTTGCCGTGATGCTGAGTGCGGTGAGGCGGACGGCAGAACGACAGGAGTTGCAGCGCTGGGATCTGAAGGGCCTCGCCTGGGTCACAGGTTCGGTGGCGCTGTTTGCGCTTCTGCTGTTTCCGCTCGGCCTCATGGGCGCCCTGTTCGTGCTGATCGTGGTGTCAAGCAAGGCCAGCCCGGAATTCGCCTGGACGGGCGCACTCGCCAACGCGGCCGTCCTGATCACGCTGTGCCTGCTCGTGTTCGTCTATGGCCTCGGGCTGCAGCTGCCGGTGTGGCCGGCGCTGCTTAATTGAAGGCTTGATGCGATGGATCTCTTTCACAATCTGGCAATCGGCTTCTCTACCGCCGCCCAGCCTGCCAATTTGCTCTACGCCTTCTTCGGCTGCTTGCTGGGGACATTGATCGGCGTGTTGCCCGGCCTCGGTCCGCTCGCCACCATCGCGATGCTGCTTCCGATCACCTATGCGCTACAGCCGGACTCGGCGCTGATCATGCTCGCAGGCATCTATTACGGCGCCCAGTATGGCGGCTCGACTACGGCGATCGTGGTCAATCTGCCCGGCGAATCCTCGTCCGTCGTCACCACGATCGACGGTTACCAGATGGCGAAGCAAGGCAGGGCCGGTGTCGCGCTCTCGACGGCGGCGATCGGCTCGTTCTTCGCTGGCTGCGTGGCGACGCTGGCACTGGCGGCGCTGGCCGGGCCGCTGACGGCAGCGGCGTTGCTGTTCGGGCCGAAGGAATTTTTTGCCCTGATGATCCTGGGCCTCATCCTTGCGTCGGTGCTGTCCAGCGGGCCCTTCATTGAAGGCATCGGCATGGTCGTGCTCGGCATGCTGCTCAGCCT
>Ga0075366_10001516_pt1 | contig 11597 bp, 11 predicted proteins | sample EndMethybrTD3031_FD_72351 | JGI IMG/M metagenome (GOLD analysis project Ga0075366, IMG submission 72351) | Populus endosphere microbial communities from Tennessee, USA - Endosphere MetaG P. TD hybrid TD303-1 | ecosystem: Host-associated > Plants > Roots > Endosphere | place: USA: Tennessee... | reverse complement strand
TATCCGGGCACCGTGGTCGGCGCGATCATGGCGGCTGCTTCGGCGAGGTCAGACCGCACGAACACGCGTCCCTCGCTGCCTTGCGGCTTCGTGATGCGCCGGATGCGGCCGTGCGCGATCGGACTGCGCAGGAAGGCGACTTCGCTTTGGCCGGGGAGGATCATGTCCGAGACATAATTCCCGCGCCCGCGCAGGAAGCGGGAATCCTCCTTGCGGCGGACTCGTGCGCCGACACCTTGTCCTGTGACTTCAGTCATCCTGGTCCAGCGCTGCTAATGCCTGCGGCCGTGGCGGACATCGGTGTTCTGCGTCGCGACAATGTGCCAGCGGCCGCCGGTCTTGCGCAGCACGCGCGTGCCGACGCTCTCGCGGTCCTCCTGGCTCAGTGCATCGTGCATCACCTCGCCCTTGATCCAGAACCGCGTGTGCAGGATTGCGACATCGGGGGTGACGAACGTCACCTTGATCTCCGGCGAGCGCCGCACGCTCGCCCGGTACGGGCCGGTCGGGCCGTGCAGGCGCTGCATCAGGTCGCGGAAGCCTTGGCGGTTCGTGGTCCAGGCGCCGTTGACGGTGATGAACTGTGCGTCGTCGGCGAGCGACGCCGCGATGGCGTCGGGATCGTGTTGATTCCAAGCCACGTTGAACTGGTTCTCGATCTCGCGGATCGCGTCTTCGTCGGCCTTGCTCATGGGTGTCTCCCTCCTGCCGGATGGTCAGCTTCGGCCGGGATGGTCCGGCGGCGCAGACCACCCAGGCCATGCAATGATTTCAGGGCTCTTTTCAGGGCTCTGGCGACCGACTACTGCGGCGCCTTGATGTTGCCGGCGCGGATCACCTTCGCCCATTTCTCTTCTTCGGCGCGAAGCTGCTGCGCGAACGCCTCGGGCGTGCTACCGACCGGATCAAGGCCGAGTGTCGCGAGCCGCTCCTTCAGGTCCGGCGCCTTGACGATCTTGACGATCTCGCCATTGAGCTGGGCAACAATCTCCTTCGGCGTGCCGGCCGGGACGAGCGCTCCGACCCAGCCATCGCCGTCGAGGCCCGAGTAGCCCGCGGCCGCAATGGTGGGAACATCCGGCAAGGCACTCGATGGCGTCCGGCTCATGACGGCGAGCAGGCGCAGCTTGCCGTCGCGCGCGAACTGCCCGGCGGCGGCGAGACCGACGAATCCGATCGGCGCATGGCCGGCGACGATCTGGGCGGTCGCAGGCCCGCTCCCGGCAAACGGGACGTGCACGAGGTCGAGACCAAGCGCCACGCGCAATTGCTCGCCCAGAAGGTGCGTCGGCGTGCCAAATCCAGGCGACGCGTAGCTGTATTTGCCCGGACTGGCCTTGATCAGCGCGACAAGCTCAGCAACCGTGTTCGCCGGCACTGTCGGGTTGACGGCGAGCACCGACGAGTAGCTGACCGCGAGCGATACCGGATCGAAATCCTTGTAGGGATCGTACGGGACCTTCTCGAACAGGGGAGGATTGATGACGATATTGTTGACGGTGATGAGCACGGTGTAGCCGTCCGGCGTCGCCCGCGCGGCCTGGCCGGTGCCGGTGTTGCCGCTGCCACCGGGCAGGTTCTCGACATAGAACTGTTTGCCCAGGCTGTCGGACAGCCGCTGTGCGAGAAGCCGTGCGGCCGTGTCGGGCGGGCCGCCCGGCGCGAACGGCACGATCACGCGCACCTGCCGTGTGGGGTAGCCTTGGGCCCAACCGATGTGCGACATGGCCGGAACAGCGGCCGCGGCCGCTGTCAGACGCAGAAACTGACGCCGTGGAAAGCTCATACTCACCTTCCTCACGATTATGTTGGTTCGAATGATCCCGAACCGCCCGGCCAGATCGGATTTCGTATACGATCTTGGAAACCAGAATGAGTCAAGGCCCGGCAGAGCCAGGCGATATATGAAGGCGGCCCATGGCAAGACGTGAAGACCGGACCGGCACGAATGCCGATCGCCCTGGCACAGTTGTCCGCAACTTGCCGATGCACGATCAGATCCTTCCGCATCTGCGGAAGGATATCGTGGAGAACCGCTGGAAATCCGGCGAGCGATTGCCCGAGCCGCAGCTCTGCAAGGAGTTCGGAATTTCCCGGACGCCGTTGCGTCAGGCGCTGAAGACGCTGGAGTCGGAAGGTCTTGTCCGGCTCATTCCCCATGTCGGCGCGGTGGTGACCGATCCGGACGCCGCCGAGGTTGGCGAGACCATGGAAATCCTGATCGGTCTGGAGCAGCTCGCGGCGATCCGCGTCGCGCAATCGCAGCAGCCGGCTGTTTTGCGCGAGATCGAGGAGATTTATCGCGAGATGCAGCAGGCTGCCAAGAAAAATGCGGCCGACCTCTATTACGACCTCAACAATGACTTCCATCGCAGCATCGTGCGCGGCACCGGCAATCAATCGCTGGCGGACCTGCATGAGAAAGTCATGTGGCACGTTCACCGCGAGCGCCATCGCGCCGCCGCGGTCGAGCCTTTCACCGTGGACAGTGCCGAACATCATGAGGAGATCGTGCGCGCCATTCTCGACAACCGCGCCGAGGATGCGGGTCTTGCGATGCGCCGGCATCTGGAAAGCGTCAGTCAGCTCATGATGGCGCGCCGGTTGAAAGCCGCCGAGATCACGCAACAATCCAAGGCCGCGAAATCAAAGGCAAAGCAGAAAATCCGGGCGCGCCGCTGAAACGATGCGTTGCGTCGCGGCCGTCAGCGTTTGCGCAAGCGCTGAATCTGCATATTCGCGAGGAACGGCACCAGCGGATGCGTGCCCATCTTCACGATCGCCGGCATGTCCAGCTTGATCAGCGCATCGCGCTGATCGGGCGGCAATTCGAAGCGATCTGCGAAAGCGCCGGCGTTTGCCATGTATGCGTCGCGCTCCTTCGCCTCGTGCGCCAGCTTGTGCAGTGCTGACGTCAGCTCGACGAGTTCGGGCTTGATCGAGGGGTAATGAGCGGTGTGTTCCTGAGCTGGCGCACCGATCCACGCGAGCGAGGCATAGTTGTGGTGCCAGCTCGGATCCATCGAGACAACGTCCGGCTTGCGTTCGCCCAGCGCACCGGCGGCGCAGGCCCAGCAGCGCAGTTCGATATTTCCGGTGTCGTCCAGCTCGGTTTCGTCGAAACCGATCAGCGATTTCAGATTGCCGGCCCGCAGACGCTCGAGGACTTTGTTGTCCCACGCCAGCTCCGGGTTTGAATAACGGTCGGTGCCCGGGAAGTGCGACATGCCTCCGCTCGACAGGATCACCGTCTTCAAACCGAGTGCGGTCACGGTCCGTGCAACGGCCTGTCCGAACTGATAGCAGCGCTCCATCGTCGGCTGCGGCGGGAGATACGCGTTGACATAGATCGGCAATACCGGGTCGGTCAGGCCCAGATGCGTGAGAGGAATGCCTATCGCGTAGTCAATCTTTGCCGTGCTGGTGAACGCCGGATCGAAATTCTGCCGATAAAGCTGGCGGACAATCTCGAAGCCGATCTCGCTTGGAATTTTCCAGTGGAACTTGCGGCCGGCAAACTCACCGGAGGCTTCGCCGCCGACATGAACGGTGAATGGCGGTGCGGCGTTGTGGAAGAATTGTTCGGCGTGGTCGTTTGAGAAGATGATCCAGAGATCGGGATTAAGCGCCTTGAGCCGCGCGCCGATGTCGGCTGCGACCTCACGCACGTGCGCGACCAGGTTCTTGTCTTCCGTGTCCGGCATCGTGAAGAACTGAGGGGCATGAGGCAGCATGGCCCCGCCGATCACCGTCGACATCATGGTCTCTCTCCGTACATTGGCGTGTGATTGAACCTGTGATCGCCACAGTCCCGAGCGGCCGGTCGCTTGCTTCTTCCTAACTCGACCATCTCAGACCCAAGATAGAGCAAAAGGACTTGTCAGCGTATTCTGCGGCCGGTCCGGCGAACGTACGGGGGCTAACGTACTATTGGGCGGCGGTACTATGCGCGGCGAGATCGTAGCGACTCGGTGGCCGCGGAAGGCCTAGCTGCTCACGCAGAGTCGTGCCTTCGTACTCCTTGCGGAACACCCCGCGCTTCTGCAGCTCTGGAATGACCAGATTGCAGAAGTCGTCGTGTGCGCCAGGGATGTAAGGCGGCATCACGCAGAATCCGTCGCAGGCGTTCGCGCTGAACCACTCTTCCATATAGTCCGCCACCCTCTTGGGCGAACCATGGATCGCATTTTTTCCGCGCGCGCCGGCAACGCGCGCACCGAGTTGGCGAACGGTGAGATTTTCGCGGCGGGCCTGGGCGACGATTGAATCGTAGTGGCCCTTGCTACCCTGGCCCGTGGGAAGCGGATCGGGCAGCGGCTGGTCGAGATCGTAGCCCGACAGGTCGATCCCGAGCATGGTGGCCAGGATCTCGCGCCCGACCATCGGATGAATGAGCGACTGCAGGTAGTCGAAATCCTCCTGCGCCTTGGCGTCGGTCTCGCCCACGACGACAGAGAGGCCGGGAAGGATCTTGAGGTGCTCGGGATCGCGCCCATAGCGGCCCATGCGCCCTTTGACGTCGTCGTAGTAGGCCTTCGCGGCTTCAACGGTGAGATGTGGCGAGAAGATCGCCTCGGCATGCTGCGCGGCGAGCTCCCGGCCCTCGTCCGACGCTCCAGCCTGCACGATCACGGGGTGGCCTTGCGGCGGACGTGGCACGTTCAGCGGCCCGCGCACGTTGTAGGTTGCGCCCTTGTGGTTGAGGGAGTGCATGCTCTCCGGCTTGAAATAGCGGCCGGATTGCGTGTCGTGGATGAAGGCGTCGTCGTCCCACGAGTCCCAGAGTCCCTTGCAGACCTCGATGAACTCCTGGGCGCGGCCGTAGCGGACCTGGTGATTATCCACACCGGAGCGCCCGAAGTTGAAAGCCTCGGCGACCTGGTTGGACGTTACGCAGTTCCAGCCCGCGCGGCCCTTGCTGATATGATCGAGCGAGGCGAACTTGCGCGCCGTATTGTAGGGCTCGTGGTAGGTGGTCGAGTAGGTTCCAACAAGCCCAATGCGGCTCGTCGCCATGGCAAGCGCTGAAAGCAGCGTGATGGGCTCGAAGTGCGCCACGAACTGCACCGAGCGCGACAAGGCCTCCATATCAGCCTGACGCGTGGCCGAGCCGTCGGCAAGAAAGATCATGTCGAACTTGGCGCGCTCCGCCGTGCGCGCGATTTCGACGTAGTGGTCAATATTAATGGGCGCGTCCACCTGGGCGCGCGGGTGCCGCCAGGACGCCACATGGTGGCCGGTCGGATTGAAATAAGCCGCGAGCCGCATCTTTCGGTCGCTCATGGGCAGTGTCCTCGCCGGCAAGGGATGCCTGGCGGGCATATTTTCACCAGCAGCCGCGCAACGCAATCGTGACAGCCTTCAGGTGGCGCATTGGGACCTTTGCAAGTCCGTGGAGAGCCGGTAGCCTCAAGCTTGGCTCAGACACACATGCGCCCGCTTGCGCTTCCTCCTCGCTCCTCGCCTTCGCCCCTCACCTGGATTCCGAAATGCCACGTGTTGCCGTCACCCTCGCCTATTTCGACTTCTTCCCGGAGCTCAAGGCCGAACTGGCCGCGATGTATCCCGACACCAAGTTCCGCACTGAGCGCAGACCGCTGTCAGAAGACGAGTTGATCGAATACTGCAAGGGTTACGACACCGCCGTCATCGGCCTTGACCGCTTCACGGACCGCGTATGCACCGCGCTGCCCGAGCTCAAGGTGATCTCGCTGTGCTCGGCAGGGGTCGACCACATCGATCCTGCGATCCTCAAGAAGCACGGCAAGAAGATGTGGTGGGCCGCCGGCATCAACAAAGTGTCGGTGTCGGAGCTCGCCGTCTGCTACATGGTGCTCGCCGTCCGGCGCGTGCATTTCTTCTCGTCGGTGCTGCGCAAGGGCGAGTGGAAAGGCCCGATGGGCATGGGCGCCGACCTGCGCGGCCGCACCGTCGGCATTCACGGCTGCGGTTTCATCGGCAAGGAAGTGGTGAAGCTGCTGCAGCCCTATGGCGTGAAGATCCTCGCCAGCGACCGCGTGGACTACTCCGACTTCTACAAGGAATGGGGCGTCGAGAAGGTGGACGCCGACGAGTTGTGGGCGCGCTCGGACGTGCTCACCATCCATCTGTCGCGCAACACGACCACCATCGGCATGTACGACGCCAAGGTGCTCGACAAGATGAAGCCTGGCTCGTTCCTGATCAATTGCGCGCGCGGCAGCATCGTCGACGAGCACGCGCTCAAGGAGCGCCTCGAGAGCGGCCACATTGCAGGCGCAGCCTTCGACGTGCTCCATGTCGAGCCGGCCAACGGCAATCCCTTGCTCGACGTGCCGACGTTCTTCGGCTCGCCGCATATCGGTGCGACCACGCGCGAGTCGTGGGGCGCGATGCTGCGCTCCGGCATGCGCGGCATCAAGGACGCCTACGAGCCGCAGCCGGGCGTCTACCCGTTCGACTGAGCCGCCGCGAGGCCAACGACACATGCCTGATTTGAAGAAGGCGGGTCCGGGAGAGAGCAATCTGCTGACGGCGCTGCAGATGGCTGAACGGCTTGAAGCAGGTGCAACGACATCGGTCGCGCTGGTTGAAAATTGCCTCGCCCGCATCAAGGCCCGCGATTGCGACCTCCATGCTTGGGCCCATGTCGACCCGGAACAGGCATTGGCACAGGCGCGGGCTCGGGACGGTGAACCACGCAGGAGTGCGCTGCATGGAGTCCCCGTCGGCATCAAGGACATTTTCGACACCCACGACATGCCGACGACCTATGGGTCGTCCATCTATGCGGGATTTCAGCCCACCGTCGATTCCGTCGTGGTCGCGCTGATGCGTCGCGCCGGGATGGTGATCCTCGGCAAATGCACCACGACCGAGTTCGCAAGTCCCGTTCCTATCGGCGTTCGCAATCCTCACGATTTGTCACGGTCCCCTGGGATGTCCTCCAGCGGCTCGGCCGCGGCCGTCGCCGACTACATGGTCCCGCTTTCTGTTGGCTCGCAAACCGGCGGCTCGACCATTCTGCCAGCCGCCTACTGTGGCATCGTCGGCTACAAGCCGACGATGACCGGCATCGACCGTGGCAACATCCGTCATCTGCGGCCCACGCTCGACACGATCGGCCTGCTTGCGAGAAGCGTTGCGGACGTTGCCCTGCTGCGCTCGATTTTGTGTGGCGGCGATGGACATCGGTTGCCACGGGTCGCGATTGAGACATTGCGTATCGGGCTTTGCCGAACGGATCAGTGGCAACAGGCACAACCGGAGACGGTTGCGGCAGTCGAGACTGCAGCCAGCGCGCTGTCGCAAGCAGGCGCCAAGGTCAGCGAGGTCGCGCTCGCTCCGGAATTCCACGATATTGCTGAATCGTTCCGTATCATCTCGACGGTCGAAGCGGCGCGCGCGTTGGCCACCGAGGCGCGCGAACATGCTGACAGGTTGAATTTCTGGGTCCGCGATTCCCTGGTCGCGGCAAAGCAGTTTGATCTGGCCGACTATGAAAAGGCGCAATCGCACGTGATCAAATGCCAAAGGGCGCTTGGCGAGACCTTTGGGCAAGTTGATGTATTGCTGACGCCAAGCGTACCGGGCGAAGCCCCGGCAGATCTCAATTCGATCTCAAACTCCGTCTTCAACCGGACCTGGACGCTGATGCAAGCGCCATGCGTGACGCTGCCGACAGCAACGGGGCCCAATGGGATGCCGGTCGGAATTCAGTTGGTTGGACCGGTTGGTTGCGATGTCAAGACCTTGAGCGTGGCGCAGGCGATCGCTGACCTATTATGTGAGCGCGATCCCTTGTAGTTCAGGACAAGCGACCTGGCGGGACGAGATGTACGATGAGATGGCGCCAAGGCGCCACACCGAGGCGCTTTTAAAACTCAATGTTCTCCTCACTCGGAGCCAAGCAGTTCTTCGTCCTCGAACAATCTCGTCGCAACGAGAATGTTCTTCTGGATTTGAGACAATGACTTCAGGAGCTGTTGCACCTCGCGAGCCGCCAGGGTTTTCACCGACGTATTCACGACCTCCCGAGCGAGCGGTATCAGATCACGCTTGAGTTTCTGCGCCTTCGGCGTCAGGCGGATATGCCATTTCCGACGGTCCGTCTTGCTTCGGACGCGTCGCACGAGGCCGCGGCGCTCCATAATCTGGATGGCGGAAAGCGTCGTGGGCTCCATGGTGCCAATCCGCCGCGACAACTCGCGCTGAGTCAGCCCATCCTCATTCCAGAGCGCGCGCAGGAAATACCACATACCCAGCGTTACACCGTACGGCTCGATTTTAACCTGCAGGAAGCGCTGAAGCGCGCGGTGAGTTGCGCGGACCTGGTAGCCGACACTCTTTTCAAGAGGAAGATCGTGGTTGTCCTGCCGGGATGACGCCACGGATTGCCCCTGACGGGGTTTGCCGGAAACTTTTGTTTTCATGAAATCTCGACGAGTTGGACGGCAAAAACCGTGAAATTCGAACAGCCACACTATGATGCCAGTGCCGCACACGCTGCTCAAGGTCAAACAGCCGGCACCCGGCGTTCTCCCATCCATCCCGCTTTTCACCAGACGCAAAGGCGCTCCCCGGCTCCACGGCGGTGCAAGTGGCCTAAGCGAATCCGGAGCACAGCAGTGGATATATAACGGTTGCAGTTTTTGCTTAGGAGACTAAGTTTATGGCCATTGGAAACTCCTCCAAGAGGCCGGGATGAGCACCGATCCGTCAGAGGTCTGGCAGCTGACGCTCACCGTCACACGAAAGTCGCAGGTGGCAGACGATATCTTCATGTTCGAACTCCGCGACGCCATGGGAGGGGAGTTGCCGGAATTCACACCTGGTTCCCACGTCGCCGTCACAACGCCAGCCGGACAAAAGCGCAGGTACTCTCTCTGCAACGACAGCATGGAGCGCGACCGTTACGTCATCGCCGTCAAGCAGGAAAAGGCCGGACGCGGCGGATCGCTGAGCTTTACCAGGGATGTCAACGAAGGAGACACAATTCAGGTTGATTCGCCCGCGAATGAATTCGAGATGTCCCCCGCCGAGCCGAAAAACTACATCTTCATCGCCGGCGGCATCGGGATCACGCCAATCCGCTCCATGATCCGCCATCTCATGCGCCGCGGGAAAACCAACTATAAGCTCTACTACTTCACCCGCACGCCATCGATGATGGCGTTCCGCGACGAATTCTCTACGTCCGACTTCGCCGACAAGGTCGTCCTCCATCATGATAACGCCGATCCGGACCAGGCCTACGATCTGTGGCCGGTGCTCGAAGCACAGCGTGGTGCACACCTTTATTGCTGCGGGCCACGCGGCCTGATGGATGCCGTTCGTGACATGACAGGGCACTGGCCCGATTCCGCCGTGCACTTCGAGGACTTTGTCGGCGCGACTGCAAATCGCGCGGACGACACCGCATTTACCGTCAAGCTGGTGAAAAGTGCCAAACAGTATGAAGTGGCTGTGGGAACCTCAATTCTGGACACTCTCCGCAAGGGTGGTCACGCTCTTCCGAGCTCTTGCGAAAGCGGCACGTGCGGGACCTGCCGCACACGCTACACGGCAGGCGAACCGGACCACCGCGACCTCGTGCTATCCGATCGCGAGAAGAAAAGCGAAGTCATGATCTGTGTCTCCCGGTCGAAAACGCCGGAACTAACGCTCGATATCTGATACGGAGCCGCGGAATGACAGCGCCACTGCGCCTGGGAGTGATTGGACTCGGCCGCGCCTTCACGCTGATGCTTCCCACGCTATCGCGGCATCCCCTTGTGCGCCTGACTGCGGCGTCGGATCCGCGAGCGGATGCCAGGGCACGCTTTGTCGAGGACTTCGAAGCGACTGCGCACGAGACGGCCGAAGCGCTTTGCGCGGACGCTTCCATCCAAGCGGTGTACGTTGCGTCGCCGCACCAGTTCCATGTCGAGCACGTGAAACTCGCGGCAAAGCATGGAAAACATGTGCTCGTCGAAAAGCCAATGGCCCTCACCGTCTCGGAATGCCGGGACATGATCGCGGCTGCGCGCGATGCAGGCGTCCATCTTCTCGTTGGCCACAGCCATAGTTTCGACAAGCCGTATCTGCGTACGCGCGAATTGATCGAAAGCGGCCGTTACGGCCGCGTCAGGATGGTGAACGCTCTGAATTTCACAGATTTTCTCTACCGCCCGCGCAGGCCCGAGGAACTTGATACGCGGCAAGGCGGCGGCGTCGTGTTCAGCCAGGCGGCGCATCAGATCGATCTAGTGCGGCTGCTCGTCGGCGGAAGGGCGCTCTCGGTACGCGCCCTTGCCGGGCGCTGGGATATGACGCGGCCGACGGAGGGTGCGTACAACGCACAGGTCTTGTTCGATGATGGCGTGTTCGCCTCGCTGACATACAGCGGCTACGGACATTATGATACCGATGAGTTGAACGACTGGATCGGTGAACTCGGACAGAAGCGCGATCCCACCTCATACGGAACAGCAAGAGCGCTTCTGAAAACGGTCAGCAGTCAGGAAGAAGAAACGCGGCTTAAAAACCGCAGGGCCTATGGCCCCGCCGGTACGGACGCATTCCAGCCAGGCGCGGCGCTGGAACACAACCATTTCGGATTCGTCGTCGTCAGCTGCGAGAAGGCGGATCTGCGCCCAACTTCTCAGGGTGTATTCGTCTACGCTGATGACGAGCGTCATGCCGAAACCCTGAGCACGCCCGCCGTTCCAAGAGCTGAGGTGATCGATGAACTCTATGCAGCCGTGATCCTCGGCAAGCCGCCGCTGCACTCAGGAGAGTGGGGCTTGGCGACCCTTGAAATTTGCCTGGCAATTTTGCAATCGGCCAACCAGGGTCAAGAGGTCCGGCTCAACTATCAAATCTGAAATCGTTGCCGCCAAATTTCGGCGTCAGCCTTGCCGCTTCGGATTCGGATTGTTGGCACCAGATGCGATGATGGCTATCGTGTCGTTCTCCGCCGCAGCAATGGTCTTGTAGCGGGGTTCGGTGGTTATAAAGGGCTGCTCCGCCTCCGCAGGATGGTAGATCTCCACGAAGTAGAGACCCGAGCGACGATCCAGCACCGCTTCAATGCGGATCAATGCCATGCTTGTCCTCGATCCGTCGCGGACCGCCCGCCACTGAGGCAGGATTGGCGATCCGCTCCGCCCAGAACACTCTCCAGACTTACGGTTTGAAAACCCTTGTCTGGGGCGCCTACGTTAGGCCGCAGCACCGGCCATCTCACGTTCGGTTTCGTCTTCTTCCATTCCAAGGAGCACCGCAACTTCTTCGTCTGATGCCCCGAGCGTCCGCCACGGCACCGACTTTTCGACTACGCCCTGATAAGAACACAGCTTGGCTTGCGGCAGACGGGGAGCAATGCGGCCAATTACGCGTCCATTCTCAACGAATGCATTAACCGCATCGAGCATCAATCGGCGAAACTGGACGATGGCGATATCGCTTGCACCCAACCTTTCCTGGGTTCGATCCGCGATTCCACCCATCGATTCCCACATCGCGATGTCCTGGTTTGGAATGCCAGGAATTCCCACGAAATGACCTTCCTTCATAAGCGACCTGTCTTGCAGGTAGTTATTGTGCGCATGCCGCTTTATGGGCTGAAACTCCTGGTC
>Ga0075366_10001515_pt1 | contig 11597 bp, 10 predicted proteins | sample EndMethybrTD3031_FD_72351 | JGI IMG/M metagenome (GOLD analysis project Ga0075366, IMG submission 72351) | Populus endosphere microbial communities from Tennessee, USA - Endosphere MetaG P. TD hybrid TD303-1 | ecosystem: Host-associated > Plants > Roots > Endosphere | place: USA: Tennessee... | reverse complement strand
AGCCCGCAGACGAAGCAGGCCGGCACCGCCCACCCGGCGGACGGCGCGAACGCGATCGCCAGCAGCGAGACCGCGATCAGCACTGCGCCGGTCGCCGTCAGCCCGACCTCGCCGAAGCGCCGCACGAACGCGGCGGCGGCGAGCGCGTAGACCAGCCCGCCGGCGCCGAACACCATCACCGTCGCGCCGGCGGCGCTCAGCGAGACGCCGTGCCGCTCGTGCAGGTGCGTGGCGATGAACGCGAACACGCCGTACAGGAACGCGCCCTCGAGGAAGACCACCGCGACGATGCGCCGTGCCCACGGCACCCGCAGCACGGCGCCGAACTCGCGCAGCGTGCGGCCGATCGCGCTGCCGCCGGCGACCATCGTGCGGCGCGCGTGCGCCGGCAGGCGGCGGTCGGTCGCGAACAGGACCACCGAGACGGCGGCGAACACCGTCGCGATCAGGAAGAAGGGCACGCGCCAGCTCAGGTGGTCGGCCGCGAAGCCGCCGAGCAGCACGCCCGACGCGATGCCCAGCACCTGCCCGACGAGGAAACGGGCGAGCACCGGCTGGCGCTGCTCGTACGGCACGACGTCGCCGATCCACGCCATCGCGAGCGGGATGATCGACGCGGCGGTCGCGCCGGCGAGCAGCCGCGCCGCGAGCAGGCCGGACAGCGTGGGGGCGAGGCCGCAGAGTGCCGCCGTCGTCGCGCTCGCGGCGCAGCCCCAGGCGATCACGCGGAACTTGCCGAAGCGGTCGCCGACCGGCCCGAAGAGCAGCTGCGCGACGCCGTAGGCGAGCGCGAACGCGGTGATGACGGCGGTCGCCGCGTCGCCGACCGCGACGCCGAACTCGGCCGCCAGGCGCGGCAGCAGCGGGTCGGTGACGCGCATGGAAACCGCGCTGCCGAACGCACCGAGCGACAGCATCGCGACGGCGAGGTTCGGGGTCCAGGATGGGGCGGTGTCCTCGCCGGCGCCGGGCATGCGTCGATTGTGCCGAGCTGCGCGCCGCCGGGCCGGCGCAGGGCCAAGGCGTCAGCCGGCGGCCTGCAGCACCGGCTCGGCGCGCAGCCGCTCGACCGCGAAATCGACGAAGGCACGCACCTTCGCCGGCGCCTGGCGTCCGGCGACGTGCACCACCTGCACCGGGATCGGCGGCGGCTCGTAGTCGGCCAGCACGACACGCAGGGTGCCGGCGGCGAGGTCGTCGGCGACCTGGTAGTACAGCGCCCGCGCGAGCCCGCGGCCGCGTCGCGCCGCGGCGATCGCGATCTCGCCGGCGTTCGAGACCAGCGGCTGGCGCGGCAGGTGCAGCTCGCGATCGGCGCGCTGCTTGCGGCCGGGCGGGTAGAAGGACCACGCCTCGCCCGGCCCCGGGTGCAGCGCGAAGCCGACCGCGGCATGCGCCGGCAGGTCGGCCGGCGTCGCCGGCGCGCCGTGCTCGGCCAGGTAGGCCGGCGAGGCGACGACGACGCGCCGCATCGCGCCCACACGCACCGCGGTCAGGCCCGAGTCGGGCAGGTGGGCGATGCGCACGGCGACGTCGAAGCCCTCCTCGTGCAGGTTGACGATGCGGTCGACGAAGAAGGCGCGGGCCGTGACGCCCGGGTGGTGGTCGAGGAAGTCGAGCAGCAGCGGCGCGACGTGCAGGCGCCCGAACAGCACCGGCGCGGTCAGCGCGAGCGTGCCCTGCGGCGACGTGGCCGCGCCGCCGGCCTCGGCTTCGGCGTCGGCGAGTTCGGCGAGGATGCGCCGGCAGTCCTCGAAGAAGCGCTGGCCGGCATCGGTGAGCCGCACCGAGCGGGTCGTGCGCAGCACGAGCTGCGCGCCGATGCGCTGCTCGAGGGCGCCGATCGCGCGGGTCACCGCCGGCGGCGAGAAGCCCAGGCGGCGCGCGGCGGGCGCGAAGCCGCTCTCCTCGGCGACGGCGACGAAGACACGCAGACTGTCGAGTCGGTCCATGCGGTGTTCCGGCGGCTGCAACGGTGAAATGCCGGCGGCGGCACTTCCGTTCGCCCCGGCGTTGTTCGACAGTCGCGCCACACCGACTGCCACGACACGCATCATGCCCAAGCCGCCCGCTCCCGCCCGTCCGATCCGCCTGCACGGCATGTCGATCTCGGGCCACTCGCACCGCGTGCGGCTGTTCTGCGCGCTGCTCGGCCTGCCGGTCGAGTGGGTCGAGGTCGACGTCTTCAAGGGCGAACACCGGCTGCCCGGGATGCTCGGCCTGAACCCGATGGGCCAGGTGCCGGTGATCGAGGACGGCGAGACCGTCGTGCCGGACAGCAACGCGATCCTCGTCTACCTCGCGCGGCGCTACGCCGAGCCGGGGCAGTGGCTGCCCGAGGACGCGCTCGGCGCGGCGCGGGTGCAGCGCTGGTTCAGCCTCGCCGCCGGCGAACTGGCCGACGGGCCGGCGAGCGCGCGCGTGACCTGCCTGGTCGGACGCGAGCCGACGCCGGCGCAGCTGAAGACGGCGCAGCGGCTGTTCCGGGTGATGGAGCTGGCGCTGCAGGAACAGGCCTTCCTCGCCGGCCCCGCGCCGACGCTCGCCGACATCGCGATGTACAGCTACACCGCCCATGCGCCGGAGGGCGGGGTGTCGCTCGAGCCGTATCCGGCGCTGCGCGCCTGGGTGGCGCGCATCGAGGCGCTGCCGGGGTTCGTCGGCATGGTGCGCGGGCCGGTGCCGGCGCCGAAGGAGATCCCGGCGTGAGTGCCGCCGTCCCGAACGGCGCGCCCTTCCATGCCGGCGAGATCGCCGTGCAGCAACGCGCCGGCGTGCGCGAGCGCATCGCCGAGATCGGCCCGCGCGTCGTGCGCGACTTCATGCCCGAGCAGCACCGCGAGCTGTTCGGCAAGCTGCCGACGCTGTGGGTCGGCAGCCTCGACGACGACGGGCGGCCCTGGGCCTCGCTGCTGGTCGGCGAGCCGGGGTTCGTCGCGGCGCCCGATGCGCGGCACCTGCGCATCGCGGCACGGCCCGGCTTCGGCGATCCGCTCGCGGCGGCCCTCGTGCCGGGCGCGCCGCTCGGGCTGCTCGGGCTGGAGCCGGCGACGCGCCGGCGCAACCGCATGAACGGCACGGTGGTGGCGGTCGAGCGCGACGCGTTCACGGTCGCGGTCGACCAGAGCTTCGGCAACTGCCCGCAGTACATCCAGGCGCGTGCGTTGCACTGGGCCGAAGCGCCGGCCGCCTACGCGGACCCGCGGCCGGTCGTCGCGCTCGGGGCGCGGCTCGACGCGCCGGCGCAGCGGCTCGTCGAAGGCAGCGACACCTTCTTCGTCGCGAGCGCCTCCGCGCAGGCGCGCGGCGGTGCGGGCGCGGAGGGCGTGGACGTCTCGCACCGCGGCGGCAAGCCGGGCTTCGTGCGCGTCGACACGGTCGGCGCGGCGAGCGTGCTGACGATTCCCGACTTCCGCGGCAACGCGATGTTCCAGACGCTCGGCAACCTCGTCGCGCGGCCGGTGGCCGGGCTCGTGTTCGTCGATCCGGTGCGCGGCGACCTGCTGCAGCTCACCGGTCGTGCCGAGATCGTCTGGGACGGTGCGGAGCTCGCCGCCTTCGCCGGCGCGCAGCGCCTGTGGCGCGTGACGGTGGTGCAGGGCCGTTTCGTCGCGGGCGGGGTGCCGCTGCGCGGCGCGCTGCCCCAGTACGCGCCGCAGTTGGCCGAGACCGGCGCCTGGCGCTGAACGCGTTCAGCCCAGCGTGCGGATCAGCGCCTGCGCCGCGTGCGGCGCACGTTCCTTCGCGCCGTTGATGAAGAAGACGAAGACGTCGCGCTTCGTCTTCTTCGGCGTCGCGGGCGCTTCGACGCGCGGCAGGTCGGCCGGCTCCTGGCCATTCGACCACTGCTGCGCCCGCTGCGCCCACGCCGCGATCGCGGCGGCCGGGTAGCCGGTCGGCTCGTCGGGCTGGGCGCACATCAGCCGGGCGTAGACGAAGTCGGCCGTCAGGTCGGCGAAGGACGGATAGTCCGCCGAGTCGGTGAACACGGTTGCCGCCTGGTGCCGGCGCGCGAGCGCGAGGTACTCCGGGCACCTGAAGCTGTCGTGCCGCACCTCGAGCACGTGGCGCACCGGCACGCCCTCGACGGCCTTGGGCAGCATCGCCAGGAAAGCGCCGAAGTCCTCGGGCTCGAAGCGTTTGGTCGTGGCGAACTGCCAGACCAGCGGGCCGAGCTTGTCGCCCAGCTCCGCGATGCCGCTGCCGGTGAAACGTTCGATCGACTCGCCGGCCTCGGCGAGCACGCGCCGGTTCGTCGCGTAGCGCGAGGCCTTGACCGAGAAGACGAAGCCGTCCGGCGTGTCCTGGCGCCACTTCGCGAAGCTCGTGCGCTTCTGCGTGCCGTGGTAGGTGCTGTTGATCTCGATGGCGGTCAGCGCCTTCCCGGCGAACTCGAGCTCGCGGGTCTTGGGCCAGCCGGCCGGGTAGAAGTTGTCGCGCCAGGGTTCGTAGGTCCAGCCGCCGACGCCGACCCGCACACGGCCCGCCACCGGCTCAACCCTTGGGCGGCACCGGCGTGCCGATCGGCGCGGTGCCCGGGGCGGTGCCGTCGGGCACGACGGTCGGCGCGCGCATCACGCGCGTCTTGCCGGCGCTGGTGACGAGGATCACGGGGTCGCCCGGGTTGAGCGCCTCGCTGCCCTTGCCCTGCACGATCGCGCGGCGTTCCCCGTTGCGCAGCTGCACGAGGATCTCGACGCCGTCTTCCCTCGTCGCGGCGCGCTCGACGGTGTTGCCGATCACCGCGCCGGCGACCGCGCCGACGACGGCGATCGCGGCCTGTTCGCGGCCGCTGCTGCGTGTCGAGCCGGCGACGCCGCCGAGCACGCCGCCCGTCACCGCGCCGGTGCCGCTCTGCGAGCCGTCGATGGTCACGGGGCGCACCGACAGCACGGTCGCGTCCTGCACCTGGCTCATTCTCTGGGCCTCGTGGCGCTGCACGACGTCCGGGCTGGAGGTCGCGCAGGCGGCGAGGGCGAGGGCCGCGACGGCGGCGATCAGGGTCTTGGTCATGCGATTGTCCTCAGCCGTGCAGCCGGCTGTTGCGCGGCACGCTGGCGAGCAGGAACTCCATCTGGTCGACGAGGATGCGCCGGCCGCGCAGGATCATGTCCTCGTGCAGGCTCGGCACGTACGGCAGGTACATCAGGCTCATGCGCGCTTCCTCGGGCAGCCGGTTGCCCTTGTGGCCGTTGCACGGCCGGCACGCGGTGATGCAGTTCATCCAGGTGTCGTGGCCGCCGCGCGAGGTCGGCACGATGTGTTCGCGCGTCAGCTCGTCGGCATCGAAGCGGCCGCCGCAGTAGGCGCAGACGTGCCGGTCGCGCGCGAACAGCTTCGGGTTGGACAGTGCCGGCGTCTGGCGCCAGGCGCGTGTGGGGATGCTGCCGCGCACCGCGATGATCGGGTGCACCTCGATGCGGCTCTGCAGCCCGGTGCGCTGCTGGATGCCGCCGCGCAGGACGGTGACGATGTCTCCCAGCGTCCAGGCGACGCCGTCGCTCGCATAAAGGATCGCCGCTTCTTTCGCCGAGATCCAGGCCTGCGGCCGGCCGGACACATCGAGTTGCAACACGTCCATGGCAGCTCACAGGGTAATCGATTCGCAGCGTTGTGCTCAAGCGGCCGGATATGTCACTACCGTGACGCGTTCGATCCGAACTAGGCGTGAGTGCCTAGAAAAACACGGGGCTTGTCGTGCGGGCTGGACGCGATCCCTGCAAAATAGAACGATCGTTCGTTTCTTTGGCCTGAGTCGCCGACCTCCCTCCGTGGCCGAACCGACCCCGCACACCGCCCGCGACGGCACCCATGCGCGCACGCTGCAGAAGGGCCAGCAGACCCGCGCGGCGATCCTCGACGCGGCCCTCGGCCTGGCGTCGCAGATCGGGCTCGAGGGCCTGTCGATCGGCGCGCTCGCCGAGGTCACGCACATGAGCAAGTCGGGGGTCTTCGCCCACTTCGGCTCGCGCGAGGAACTGCAGATCTCGGTGGTGCGCGAGTACCACCAGAAGTTCGAGGAAGAGGTCTTCTACCCGGCGATGCGCGAGCCGCGCGGCCTGCCGCGCCTGCGCGCGCTGTTCGACCGCTGGGTGAAGCGCGTCGCGGTCGAGATCGACTCCGGCTGCATCTACATCAGCGGCGCGGTCGAGTTCGACGACCGGCCCGGGCCGGTGCGCGATGCGCTGGTCACGATGGTGCAGACCTGGCAGAACGCGCTCGAGCGGGCGATCCACATCGCGATCGAGGAAGGCCACCTGCGCGCCGACACCGATCCGAAGCAGATGCTCTTCGAGGTCCACGGCCTGATCCTCGCGTTGCACCACGACGCCCGCTTCCTGCGCCATCCCGGCGCCGTCGAGCGGGCCCGCGCGGCCTTCGACCGCGCGCTGGCGTACTACGCGGCACCCGAGCTGCCGGCGCGTTCGCGCGCCGGCGTCACGCGCCGCCCCGCCGGCCGACCCATTTCCCAACGCAGCTGACTCTTCCCAGGAGCCTTCCGATGCCCCAGTACACCCCGCCGTTGCGCGACATGCAGTTCGTGATGCACGAGGTGCTGAACGTGGTCGACGAACTGAAGATGCTCCCGGCGCACGCCGAGATCGACCGCGAGACGATCGACGCGGTGCTCGCCGAGGGCGGCAAGTTCGCCGCCGAGGTGGTCTTCCCGCTCAACCAGGGCGGCGATGCCGAAGGCTGCACGCTCGACAAGGCGAGCCACGAGGTGAAGACCCCGACCGGCTTCAAGGCCGCGTACGCGAAGTACGTCGAGGGCGGCTGGCCGGCGCTGAGCTGCGACCCGGCGTTCGGCGGCCAGGGCCTGCCGCACGTCGTCAACCAGAGCTTCTACGAGATGCTCAACTCGGCGAACCAGGCCTGGACGATGTACCCGGGCCTCTCGCACGGGGCCTACGAGGCGCTGCACGCGCACGGCTCCGAGGAGCAGAAGGCGACCTACCTGCCGAAGCTGACGAGCGGCGAATGGACCGGCACGATGTGCCTGACCGAGGCGCACTGCGGTACCGACCTGGGCCTGCTGCGCACCAAGGCCGAACCGCAGCCGGACGGCACGTACCGCCTCAGCGGCAGCAAGATCTTCATCTCGGCCGGCGAACACGACATGGCGGCGAACATCGTGCACCTGGTGCTCGCCCGGCTGCCCGATGCGCCGGCCGGCAGCAAGGGCATCTCGCTGTTCGTCGTGCCCAAGTTCAACGTCAACGCCGACGGCTCGCTCGGCAGCCGCAACGGCATCTTCTGTGCCGGCCTGGAGCACAAGATGGGCATCCACGGCAACGCCACCGCGCAGCTCGTGCTCGAGAACGCGGCCGGCACGCTGGTCGGCGAGCCGAACAAGGGCCTCGCGGCGATGTTCGTGATGATGAACGCGGCGCGCCTGGGCGTGGGCATGCAGTCGCTCGGCCTGACCGAGGTGGCCTACCAGAACGCCGTCGCCTACGCGAAGGAGCGCATCCAGATGCGCGCGCTGTCCGGCCCGAAGGCGCCCGACAAGCCGGCCGACCCGATCATCGTGCACCCCGACGTGCGCAAGATGCTGCTGACCGCGCGTGCCTACGCCGAAGGCGGGCGCGCGCTCGCGATGTGGACGACGCTGCAGCTCGACAAGGAGATCGCGACCGACGACGACGACGAGCGCGCCGACTGCGCCGACCTCGTCGCGCTGGTCACGCCGATCGTCAAGGCCTTCCTGACCGACAACGGCTGGATCGCGACCTCGCACTGCATGCAGGTGTTCGGCGGGCACGGCTTCATCCGCGAGTGGGGCATGGAACAGTACGTGCGCGACGCCCGCATCAACATGATCTACGAGGGCACGAACACGATCCAGTCGCTCGACCTGCTGGGCCGCAAGGTGCTGTCGGACAACGGCAAGAAGCTGAAGAAGTTCGCCAAGCTCGTCACCGAGTTCGTCGAGGACGAGGGCACGAACGAGGCGATGCAGGAGTTCGTCAACCCGCTCGCCGACCTGGGCGAGAAGCTGACCAAGCTGACGCCCGAGATCGGCATGAAGGCGATGGGCAACGCCGACGAGGTCGGCGCCGCGGCGGTCGACTACCTGCGCATCTGCGGCCACCTCGTGTTCGCCTACTTCTGGGCGCGCATGGCGAAGGTCGCGCTCGCGAAGAAGGACGCGGGCGACCCGTTCTACGCAGCGAAGCTCGCGACGGCCCGCTTCTACTTCGCGAAGCTGCTGCCGGAGACGGCCGGCCTCATCCGCAGCTGCCGCGCCGGATTGAAGCCGCTGACCGAGATGGACGAGGCGCTCTTCTGATCCGATCGCGCCGGCCGCGTCCCCCGAACAACAAGCACCAGGAGACACGCATGCTGAAGTCCGCCGCCACCGCGCTCGCCGTGCTGCTGATGCACGGCGCCGCGCTCGCCCAGGTCTCGCCGGTCGGTCTGTGGAAGACGATCGACGACGAGACCAAGAAGGAGAAGTCGCTCGTGCGCATCGTCGACACCGGCGGCGTGCTGAGCGGGAAGATCGAGAAGCTGCTCGATCCGAACGCGAAGGCCGACGACGTCTGCGACAAGTGCACCGACGAACGCAAGGACAAGCCGATCGTCGGCCTGACGATCATCCGCAACGCCAGGCAGGCGAGCGAAGACGCGACGACGTGGACCGGCGGCGACATCACCGATCCGAACAACGGCAAGACCTACAAGCTGCGCCTGCGCCCGCTCGAGGGCGGCAAGGCACTCGAGGTGCGGGGCTACATCGGCCCGTTCTACCGCAACCAGACCTGGATCCGCGTGGAGTGAACAACATGAATCGATTCAATGTCCGCAAGGTCGCCGTGCTCGGCGCCGGCGTGATGGGCGCGCAGATCGCGGCGCACCTCGTCAACGTGCGCGTGCCGGTCGTGCTCTTCGACCTGCCGGCCAAGGAAGGGCCGAAGAACGGCATCGTGACGAAGGCGATCGACGGGCTCAGGAAGCTCAAGCCGGCGCCGCTGGGCATCCCGGAGGAGGCCGCGCTGATCGAGGCGGCGAACTACGAGGAACACCTCGACAAGCTGCGCGACTGCGACCTCATCATCGAGGCGATCGCCGAGCGCATGGACTGGAAGCTCGACCTGTACAAGCGCATCGCGCCGGCCGTCGCGCCGCACGCGATCGTCGCGTCGAACACCTCGGGCCTGTCGATCACCAAGCTCGGCGAGGCGCTGCCGGAAGAGATCAAGCCGCGCTTCTGCGGCATCCACTTCTTCAACCCGCCGCGCTACATGTACCTGGTGGAGCTGATCCCGACGCCGACGACGCGGCCCGAGATCCTCGACCAGCTCGAGACCTTCGTGACGAGCACGCTCGGCAAGGGCGTCGTGCGCGCGAAGGACACGCCGAACTTCATCGCCAACCGCGTCGGCATCGCCGGCATGCTGGCGACGATCAAGGAGGCCGAGACCTTCGGCCTGCCGTACGACATCGTCGACGACCTGACGGGCAAGAAACTCGGCCGCGCGTCGAGCGGCACGTTCCGCACGGCCGACGTCGTCGGCCTCGACACGATGGCGCACGTCATCAAGACGCTGCAGGACAACCTGAAGGACGATCCCTTCTTCCCGAGCTACGGCACGCCGCCGGTGCTCGCGAAGCTGATCGAGCAGGGCGCGCTCGGCCAGAAGAGCGGTGCGGGCTTCTACAAGAAGGTCGGCAAGGACATCCTGCGCCTCGACCCGGCGAAGGCCGACTACGTGCCGGCGGGCGGCAAGGCGGAGGCGATCGTCGACCGCATGCTGAAGAAGGCGCCGGCCGAGCGGCTCAAGCTGCTGCGTGAATCGAGCAACCCGCAGGCGCAGTTCCTCTGGGCGATCCTGCGCGACAGCTTCCACTACGCCGCGGTGCACCTGGCCGAGATCGCCGAGAGCGCGCGCGACGTCGACTTCGCGATGCGCTGGGGCTTCGGCACCTCGCAAGGCCCGTTCGAGCTGTGGCAGCAGGCCGGCTGGAAGCAGGTCGCCGAGTGGGTGAAGGCGGACATCGACGCGGGCAAGGCGCTGTCCAAGGCGCCGCTGCCCGACTGGGTGTTCGACGGTCGCGACGGTGTGCACACGACGGAAGGCTCGTGGAGCCCGGCGGCGAAGGCCTACGTGCCGCGCCGCGAGCTGGCGGTCTACCGGCGCCAGCACTTCCCGGAGACCGTCGCCGGTGCGGGCGCCGTCGCGCCGCTGGCCTCGGGCACCGAGGAGTTCAAGAACGCCGAGACGCGCGTCTGGTCGCTCGACGGCGAGGTGCTGATCCTCAGCATCACCGCGAAGCTGCACCTGATCAGCCCGGACGTGGTCGAGGGCCTGACGAAGGCAGTCGAGATCGCCGAGCAGAAGTACCAGGGCCTCGTGATCTGGTCGCCGGACGACGTGTTCTCCGCCGGCGCGAACCTCGAGTCGCTGATGCCGGTGTTCATGAAGAGCGGCGCCAAGGGCATCGCGCCCGAGGAGAAGAAGCTGCAGGACGCGATGCTGCGCGTGCGCTACGCGCAGGTGCCGGTGGTCTCCGCGATCCGCGGCATCGCGCTCGGCGGCGGCTGCGAGCTGGCGATCTACAGCGCGCGGCGCGTCGCGGCGATGGAGTCCTACATGGGCTTCGTCGAGGTCGGCGTCGGTCTCGTGCCGGGCGGCGGCGGGCTGGCCTACGTCGCGCGGCGCGCCGCCGAGATGGCGAACGCCGGCAACGCGAACGCCGACATCCTCAAGTTCGTCACCGACGGCTTCACGAGCGCGGCGATGGCCAAGGTCGGCACGAGCGCGATCGAGTCGCGCAAGCTCGGCTACCTGGTCGACGGCGACGTGATCGTCGCCAACAAGGACGAGCTGCTCCACGTCGCGACGCAGCAGGCGAAGGCGATGGCCGCGAGCGGCTGGCGCCCGCCGGCGAAGAGCCTGATCCCGGTCGCCGGCCGCAGCGGCATCGCGACGATCAAGGCGCAGCTCGCCAACATGCGCGACGGCGGTTTCATCAGCGCGCACGACTTCCACATCGCCTCGCTGATCGCCGACGTGGTCTGCGGCGGCGAGGTCGATGCGGGCTCGCTGGTGACCGAGGAGTACCTGATGGCGCTCGAGCGCAAGCACTTCTGCGGGCTGCTCGACCACCCGAAGACCCAGGAACGCATCATGGGGATGCTGCAGACCGGCAAGCCGGTGCGCAACTGATGACCCACCCCCGGAGCGCCTTCGGCGCTCCCCCTCAAGGGGGCGCCGCTGGCAGACCGGCAAAGCCGGATCCGCGGCGGCCGCTCGAAACGAATCTGGAGAACGTATGAGCACGAAGCAAGTTCAGGACGCCTACATCGTCGCCGCGACGCGCACGCCGATCGGACGCTCCGGCCGGGGCTACTTCAGGAACACGCGTCCCGACGACCTGCTCGTCGCCGCGGTGCAGTCGGCGCTGAAGCAGGTGCCGACGCTGGACCCGAAGGCGATCGAGGACGCGATCGTCGGCTGCTCGTTCCCGGAAGGCGAACAGGGCATGAACGTCGCGCGGGTCGCGATGGTGCTCGCCGGCCTGCCGCACTCGGTCGGCGGCGTCACGGTGAACCGCTTCTGCGCCTCGGGCCTGACCGCCATCGCGATGGC
>Ga0075366_10001514_pt1 | contig 11600 bp, 9 predicted proteins | sample EndMethybrTD3031_FD_72351 | JGI IMG/M metagenome (GOLD analysis project Ga0075366, IMG submission 72351) | Populus endosphere microbial communities from Tennessee, USA - Endosphere MetaG P. TD hybrid TD303-1 | ecosystem: Host-associated > Plants > Roots > Endosphere | place: USA: Tennessee... | reverse complement strand
CACCGAGCCTTTGACTTCCGACGGACAAAAGGGAGCGGTGGCGGTGCGGGGCAGTGAAAACATGCGGCCCAGTATAGGGCCGTGGGCAGCAAAGTATGATGCGGAATTGCTATGCTTGTGATAGCTGTTAGCGCATAACCTACCTACGCTAGAGCCTTATTTTCTTTAAAGTCTACAAGGCCCGCACGGGCAGGCAGATCTGGCAGGAGAACACGCCCGTCGCGGGGTCGTGATAGCTGCCGACAGGGTAGTACTCGAAGAACGGCCGCGCGTCGGCCTGCATGCCGCTGGCGGGTAGCCAGTCGCGCAGCATCTCGCTCCAGGCCAGGCCGATCTGTACGCCTGTGCCACGGAACTCGCCCAACGCGTAGCGCCCACCGGGCAGTTCCGCCACGCTGACCGGGCTGCGGCCTACAAAGTCGTCGGGCACCTGCACGCAGGCGTCGTAACGGCACTGGGCCGGCGGGGTGACGTGGGGGTCGTCGCGGCCTATGCCGTAGCAGGCCGCGCCATCCAGCCCCTGGGCGCTGCGCCAGGGCATGAACTGCTCGGCCCAGAAGCGGCTGATAGTGGCGCCGTAAGGGCCAATGTGGCGCATATAGGCAATACGGGTAGGGGGCAAGGTGGCGATGCTGACGTCCATGAGAGGCTCCAGGTTGTTGAGACCTTGATGGTTCCCAGAAACACGGTGGGCCGCCTGATCCGGCTTGCGCTGGGCCTGATCCAGATTGCGGTCTTGCTGGCGGCGCACATGGGCCAGCTCGTCCGCCCAGCGTTGCGGTGTGGCCGCGCGCCAGGCGCTGGGCGTGCAGCCAAAGCGCAGCTTGAAGGCCCGCGCAAAGGCCTCGCCCGAGCCAAAGCCCACGGCCAGCGCAATCTGCAGCACCGGCGCCTGCGGCAGGCGGGCCAGTTGCAGCGCACCCACCTCCAGTCGGCGCCGGCGCAGGTAGTCGCCCAGGGTCTCGCCCATCCAGGCGGCAAACACGCGGTGGAAATGGAAGGCGGAGAAGTGCGCAATGTCGGCCAGGCCCGCCAGGTCCAGCGGGGTATCGAGGTGCCGGTCGATGTGGTCCAGCACCCGGTTCATGCGCTGGGTGTACTCGGCAACATGGCTGCGCGGCGAAAGGGGCAAGGACATGGTGGCGCAGTGTAGCGCTATTGAATTGCTAGCTGCAGACGCACGCAACATGTGCGCCAGCGGCCTGTTTTCTTTATAGCGCTTGGTTCAACAAAAAGTCACATCTGCGATTGCGCAAACAGCTCTTGAAACTACGCCAACGGCCAATATTTGAGAAGTATGGCGCCACCACAGGGGTGTCGCCACCACCAGTAAGAAAGGAGCAATCCCATGAATGCATTGGTTAACCGCGGCAGCTTGTTCGATGAATTCTTTCGCGACGTGGTGCCCAGTTTGTACGTCCGCCCCCTGCATGGCGACCCGTTGCCCTCGCCCGCCCAGATCAAGCTGGACGTGCACGAGACCGACGGCGCCTATACCGTCAACGCCGAAGTGCCCGGCGTGCGCAAGGAGGACATCCAGGTGTCCCTAGAAGGCAGCACGGTCACGTTGCGCGCCGAGGTAAAGCAGGAAGACCGTGAAGCCCACGGCGAAAAACTGCTACGCAGCGAACGCTACTACGGCGCGGTGGCGCGCAGCTTCCAGCTGCCGCAAGAGGTAGACCCGGGCCAGGCCAAAGCCAAGTACGACAACGGCATGCTGACCCTGACCCTGCCCAAGAAAGCGGCCACCAGCTCGCAGCGTCTGGCCATCGACTGATGGGCGCGTGCACAGGCAGCTCTTGGAAGGAATTCTGAGACCTGCCTGTGCATTCCTGGGGCGGGCCACCTCGGTGTTTCCCCTGTGTGCTTGTAGGCACAAGCAGGTTTCAATCTTTGCTACATTCAAAGCGCTTTGAAAACCTGATTCTGACCACCGGAATACGCCGCCCATGCTGTCCCTCGCCCACCAAACCCAGCTCGTCCAGCAACACGTCACGGCCCAGCTGGCCGCACGCCCGGAAGCCAAGGCCGCGCGCAAGGCCTGGAAAACCTTTGCCACCCGGCTGGACGCGCACTTCCCCACCCTGGTGGCCGAGCTGGCGCCGCTGTATGGCGTGCGGCCCGACTTTCTGGACTTCCTGGTCGACTTGCTAGCCGTGGGCTTCGACGCCTGGTTGGTGCGCCCGGCCGATCTGCAGGCGCTGGACCTGCAGCGCGAGAAAAACCCGCGCTGGTTCCAGTCGCAGAAGATGCTGGGCGGCGTGTGCTACGTGGACCTGTACGCCGGCAATCTGAAGGGCCTGCTGAAGCAGATCCCGTACTTCAAGGAACTGGGCCTGACCTATCTGCATCTGATGCCGCTGTTCAAATGCCCGGACGGCAACAGCGACGGCGGCTACGCGGTCAGCAGCTACCGCGAGGTAAACCCCGCGCTGGGCAGCATGGCCGACCTGCAGGCCCTGGCTGCCGCGCTGCGCGCCGAGGGCATCAGCTTGGTGCTGGATTTCATCTTCAACCACACCTCGGATGAGCACGACTGGGCCCGTGCCTGCGTGGCCGGCGATCCCAAGTACGCCGACTTCTACTACCTGTTCCCCGACCGCACGCTGCCCGATGCGTATGACCAAACCGTGCGCGAGATCTTCCCCGACCAGCACCCGGGCGCGTTCTCGCAGCTGGCCGACGGCCGCTGGGTCTGGACCACCTTCAACAGCTTCCAGTGGGACCTGAACTACAGCAACCCGGCCGTGTTCACCGCCATGGCCGGCGAGATGCTGGCGATTGCCAACCTGGGCACCGAGATCCTGCGCATGGACGCGGTGGCCTTTGTCTGGAAGCGACTCGGCACGGTGTGCGAGAACCTGCCCGAGGCGCACACCGTGATCCGCGCCTTCAGCGCGCTGGTGCGGATTGCCGCGCCCAGCATGCTGTTCAAGAGCGAGGCCATCGTGCACCCGGACGACGTGGTGAAGTACATCTCGCCGCAGGAATGCCAGCTCTCATACAACCCGCTGCAGATGGCCTTGCTGTGGAACAGCCTGGCGACGCGCGAGGTGAACCTGCTGCAGCAGGCGCTGGAGCAGCGGCATAACCTGGACCCGGACACCAGCTGGGTCAACTATGTGCGCAGCCACGACGACATAGGCTGGACCTTTGCCGACGAGGACGCGATCCAGCTGGGCATCCACGGCTTTGCGCACCGGCAGTTCCTGAACCGCTTTTTTGTGAACCGCTTCGACGGCAGCTTTGCCCGCGGCGTGCCGTTCCAGGACAACCCGGCCACCGGCGACTGCCGCATCAGCGGGACCTGCGCCTCGCTGACCGGCATCGAGCAAGGCGACCCGCTGGCGCCAGCGCGCATCCTGCTGCTGCACAGCGTGGCCCTGAGTACCGGCGGCATACCGCTGATCTACCTGGGCGATGAGGTGGGCACGCCGAACGACCCCAGCTATCTGAGCGACCCAGCCAAGGTCGGCGACAGCCGCTGGGTGCACCGCCCGGCCCGCGTCGCAAGCCTCTACGCGCAGCGGACCACCAAGAACAGTGTGCCCGGCCAGATCTACCAGGGCCTGCGCCGCATGGTGGAAGTGCGCCAGTCGCTGGAGGTATTCGCTGGTGGCCAACTCACCGGCTTTCGCGCCGATAACCCCAGCGTACTGGGCTATATGCGCGGCGCGCCGGGGACGCATGTGCTGGTGCTGGCCAACTTCAGCGAACAAGCACAGCACTGCCCGGCGCGGGTGTTCTCGGCCCAGCCGGATACGGCGGTGGATGTGCTGAGTGGCAAAACCCTGGCCCTGCAGGGCGGCGTGACGCTGGCAGCGTATGAGGTGCTGTGGCTTGCCTGCGGCGGGGCCGGACAGGTCTAGAAATTCAGCCCTATCAACGACGGCGAATCTTGGCCCAAACCGACTGCAGCTCTTCTTGCAGCGGGTGCTTGAAAAAGAACACGCCCGTCACAAAACCCGCCAGACCCAGCAGGCCAGCAAACACAACGGCCAGCAAGGAATGCTCGGGGGTGGGGCCAAACAACACCAGGGCCAGCACAGGCCCAATGGCCGCGAACAGCGTAACGCGTCCACTCCGCGCCAGGACAGGCCACAGCATCGACAGGTCCAGGCCGATGTGCTTGGACGTCAGGCGCATGCTGTACGCGGCGTAGACACCAGAGCCCAGAATCGACGCGCAACTCACCGCCACCAGCCCCTGCAGTGCGCCCACGGCCACCAGGCATATGGTCATCAGCGCGTTGACGATGGTCAAGCGGGCAATCGTGCTCACCGCGCCCGACGACAGCAAGGCGACGCCGCACAAAGAGGTGGGCACGCTCAGCGCTGTGCCCACCGCCAGCAGCCGGGCCAGGATCACGGATTCATCCCACTGCGTGCCGTAGAGCACGTGAATGATGGGGTGGGCCATGCACACCACCATGCTGCAAAAAAACCAGCCCACCGCCGACACATAGGCCGTGGCTTTCACAAAAGGCTCCACAAAATCGCCCTGCTCGGGCGACTGCTTGGAAAACCAGGGCAAACATACCGAGCCCACCGCATCCGTGACCAGGCGGGTAAACATCTGCACCAGGCCATTCGCACGCGAATACAAGCCCGCCGAGGCCAGACTCTGCAATTTGCCCAGCAGTAGCTCGGGCGCACCGCCAGCCGCCACGCCGACGATGGAGCTGACGGACAAGCGCGAGCCGAACGCCAGCACACGCCGGATTTCCGCCACCCCGGGCAGCCAAGGGAAAGACTTGGGCCGGAAATACGTGGCCATCAGCGCATTCACCACCGTGGACGTCAACGACCCAAAGGCCAGGCTGATGGGGCCGAAGTTCTTCCAGGCCATGAAGGTGGACACCAATGCGCCGCTCAGTGCCGAAGCAAAACGCATCAGCGCAACACTGTCAAACCGCATCTCGCGCATTAACCAGGCGTAAGTCAAAGAGCCAAACGGATTGACCGCATAGTTCAAGGCGATCACCAGCATGATGTCGCGCATGCGGGGTTCTTTGTAAAACAGCGAAACCGGATAACTGGCCAGCAATACCAACAACGCCAGGCCCACACCCAAGCCCAGCTGCACCGCCCACACCGCCCGGATGCGCTCGGTCGTCAATTCTCTTTCCTGCACCAGGTAGGAGCCGGCGCCCATATCCCGCACCGAAGCCACGAACATCAACAGCACCATGGTGACGGAAAACACCCCGATCTCCGCAGGTGTGAGCAAACGGGCAATCACCATGGACGAAACGATGGACATCGCCAAACTCGCATAGCGGTCCAGAAACGAGAAAACTAAAGATTTACGAGTGGACATGGTGTGGAATACATAGCTTGCAGAACAACGCGCACGCAAGAAGGCCGTATTAGGCCATGCAACCATGCATGACAAGGGACCGAAGAATCGGAGACAGCGTCAAACATCTGGGCAGCCGAATGCCCCGCTGCAGACCGTGAAAACCAAGCGCGCCGAGGAAGCGGCCAGCCGAGCCATTGCGCTGGCTCAATTGCCAGCCACTGCACGCGCCAGCACCGACCGAGAAAGATAGTCGGAGGCGACCGGTGTGAGGTGGCCGTAATCCCAGGTTGTAATGCCATTTTTTCGATCGTCGCCAATGAATGTCATACAGCCTTCAACACTGCAAAAAACATCGACCAAGCTCACATACAGCAGCCGCGTGTCGTTGAACGATTTTTTCAACAGCCTATCTTTTTCAAGAATCGTTGCATCGATTCCTTCCAAGCTCCTGTGCGCCGTATCGTTCCATAGCTTTCGAACAATGATTTTGGGCAAATCGGAATCCCACTCCGGTGTCGGCCCGGTAAAAACCACCTTGGCGACGCCGAGCTGCGTCAGTTTTGCCTTGATTAGCTGCGCCGCAACTTCGGAATGCCCTGCACGTTGCGCCACGACGACCACATCAGGACGGGCCTGTGCAATCGCCTTCAGAGCAAACCAGTTGGACCGGACGCAAGAGCTGGTAGATGAATCGGAGGCTACATCCACCGATGGTCTGCAACCCGAGCTAGCCACCTGCAATACCTGCCAGTTGCTTTGCAGATTCTTGGTCAAACCAAAATTCAGCATTTGCGCATGCGAATCACCCCATATGAATACCGCTTTGTCATATTTGGCGGTGTCTCTGGCGTAGCAGCTGCTGGGGATTTCATCTTTGGGAGTTCTGTTTTTATCGCCCGAAATTTCTTTTTGAATATCAGAGAAATTGCAGTCATGGCGGAAGTTCTTCTCAAACACCTCCACCAATCGGCCATTGGGAATATTAGAGAAATACCTGTAGAACTCAGGCCGGTCCACCGCACCACCGTCAATTCGGGCCAATCCATTCTGCGCATAAATATAGCCTGCACCAACACCAACCAACAGCATGCTACCCAGCAAGGCAAAGGATTTTTCTTTGCCGTACGCGCCAAAGCGAACCGGTTTCTCTACCCAGAAATAGGTGGCAATCGCCAACACAAATGACAGGAAAACTGCTGCCAATTTAATTTCAGGGCTATTCAACTCCAAAATATGGGCAAATGACAGCAAAGGCCAATGCCACAAATACAGCGGATAGCTGATCAAGCCAATCGACACCAATACTTTGGAGCCTAGAACATGTCTATTGACCCATGCGTTGGGCCCAGCTGAAATAAGCAAAAATGCGCCGATGACCGGAAGCAATGCCAACCAGCCCGGAAAATGTTGCGTCTTGTCGATATAAACAAGACCGACCACCAATAACGCCGCCCCAGCGAAAGACTGTTCGTTTGGGTACCGCTGGTGTACCGCCGGCTTGTACATGGCGATATATGCAAGCACGGCCCCGGCCAGCAACTCCCAAAAACGCGGCATCGGCAAATAAAATGCTGCATCGGGATGGTTGCTGGTCCAATATATATTCATCCCAAAAGAGCCTGCCAATATCAATGCAATAGCAAGCCCCAAAACCCGTCTCCGCCCCCAGAAGAAACTTAGCAAAATGGGCCAGAATATATAAAACTGCTCTTCCACCGCCAAACTCCACAAGTGCAGCATGGGCTTGGTTTCTGTCACATTATCAAAGTAGCTGCTTTCTTTCCACAAAATAAAGTTGGTAATAAATGCAACGCCACTTACAAGATGTTTTCCGAGCTGTTTGTACTCATCCACCAACAGCAAATGCCAGCCAAATACCAAACTACCCAGCATCACCACCAGCAAAGCCGGAAATATTCTTCGAATTCGCTTATCGTAAAAATCAATAATACTGAATTTATCTTTTTCCAGGTTCAGAAAAATAATGGAAGAAATCAAAAAACCGGAAATGACAAAGAATATATCGACACCGACAAATCCACCGTGCACCCAGGATGGAAATGCGTGAAAACCCACCACAGCAAGAACGGCAACGGCACGCAGTCCATCGATATCGGAGCGATATTTAAGATGATGCGCGGTGGGGTTTGTGAGGTGCATATCGAAAAATTATCTACGGCCAATAAAAAGCACGTGCACCGATGCAATATGCAACCCACATAAGCTAGCGCTGATGCAGCAAAATCACAAAATCAACCGCCGGGTATAGCTGAGGTAGCGCAACCCACCGGCATGCACCAGGCTTTTCCAATGGTGCAACAGTGCCCTTGTGCGTTCACCGTCTTCCAGCGCGGCTACCGATGCATCATGGTGTGCCGCGCCGATCTTGCGTTGGATCATGCGCACAATTCGTCGCGGTGGCGCCAACCCCAGCATGCGCTGGAATAGCGGAATGTAGGCCTGGAAATAAGCCGCCGATTTCGACAAGGACCCTGGCGTTTCTTCATTGCAACGAAATACTGGTGCATCCACGACCGCCACCTTTTTGCCATCCAGCGCCAGCCTAAAAGCCACCAGCGTCCACTCTGCGTAGTCGTGGTAGTTCTGGAAATAGCCCACGCCCACAGAGGCCGAGCGAAACAACGCGTTGCCGTTGTGCAACCAGTTGAACTCCATCAGCGTGTCCAATGGGCGAGCGGGTACGTCCGCCAAGCGGTCATAGGACAAAACCTGCCGACCGGCACGGTGCTGGTAGTAGTTGCCAACGACCAGATCCGCCAGCGGGTCTGCTTGCAGCGCGGCCAATTTCTGATCGGTACTGCCAGGCAGATACTCGTCGTCGTCATCCAATGCCGAGAAAAATGCGGTGGTGACCAACTCCCGCCCACGCAGCACGGCATTCGGGGCCGAGGGCTTGGCCACGTATTCAAAATGGATGTCTGGTTGCGCCTTCAACCAGTCGCACACAGCGGCATCAGAACGGTTGCCATTCACAACCGCAATAATCTGCACGGGCTGGGAAGAGGAAGAGCGGATGGAATTCACCGCACGCTGGAGAAGCTCGGCCCGCGCGGCAGAAGCCATGGTGGGAATGATGACGCTGACCAAGGGCGCATCCCCGGCGGAGTTCGCACCCGCAATGTCTCTTGGATTCATAGATCTGGATAGTCTTTGGCTGGATTTTTGAGCGGGTCCACAAACAGGGCCATCACGCTCCGAACCAGGTTTTTGACCCGCAAGGAGGCTTGTGCCGAAGCCCATCCGAAATGCCGCTGCGCAAAGCGCATGCCTTGCGCATAGGCAGCCACACCGTGCTGGCTGCACATATAGAAGTACTCCTGCAAAGTGCTTGCAATCGCGTCCTGGCAGGCCGCGATTTCCACTAGCCCCAGGCCTATGTTGGGATTGTCTCGGATGATCTTGATGGCGAGCAGCCCGTTTTCCGCATTGCGGCGGGCGTTGCGCACATGCGATGCGTTGTCGTCATGCCAGCGGTACTGGGTGATGGCCACCGGGGCGTAGACAAAGCAGGCCTTCAGCAGCAGGCGTACCAGGAACTCCCGGTCTTCGGCCGTGGCCAGCTTTTCATTGAACAAACCCACCTCGTTGGCCAAAGCCCTGGAGACGACCAGGCTGGACGGCTTGATGAAATTGCCCTTGATCATGCGTGGCAGTATCTGCTTGTCTATACGGTAGAAATCGGTGCCCGCAATGGGTGTGCCGAATTTGCGCGAGGGGCTGTCCCAGTAGTCGTCGTACAGCATGTCTTGCAGCACGCCCTTGGCCAACAAGCGGCCGGCGCCGTACGCGCCTTTGGCCGTGGGTTCCGCAGCGAGTGCACGCATCAGCTCGGCAATGTGCTCGGGCTCGAAAATATCGTCGGCATCCAAAAATGCCAGCCACTCGCCCTGCGCCAGCCGAATGCCCTGGTTGCGCGTTGCCGCAATGCCGCTGTTGGACTGGTTGTGCAAGTGGATGGGGTATGGCTGCGGATGGGCGGCAATCCAAGCCGCCACGGTTTGCACCGTATCGTCGGTGGAGCCATCGTTGACGATGATCACCTCCCGTGGCTGCAGCGTTTGTTGGGCAATTCCATGCAATGCATCGGCCAGAAAATGGGCGGCGTTGTAGGCAGGAATCACGACCGAGACGTCGCTTGCAGGCATAAGGGGTTCCAGGGGACAGCGTGGCGGCATTCTAAGACGGGTCCTGGCCTGGGCTGTCCTATGATGGACCTTTGCTTTGTATACAAACACATTCCATGGCAACCTCCTCCTACCTCGATACCCGGCCTGTGCTGGCCGAACGCACTTTCATCCACGCCTCGGCCCAGGTGATTGGCGACGTGCAGATCGGCGCCGACAGCTCGGTCTGGTGCAACACCGTGCTGCGCGGCGACGTAAACCGCATCCGCATTGGCCACAGCAGCAATATCCAGGACCTGAGCATGGGTCATGTGTCGCACAAGAGCGCCAGCAAGCCCGAGGGCTCGCCGCTGCTGATCGGCAACTACGTGACCATCGGGCATTCGGTGATCCTGCACGGCTGCAGCATTGGCGACGAGTGCCTGATCGGCATGGGCAGCATCGTCATGGACGACGTGGTGGTGCCGGCGCGCACCATGGTCGGAGCAGGCAGCCTGATAGGCCCGGGCAAGGTACTGGAGAGCGGCTACCTGTACATGGGTCGGCCGGCCGCCAAGGTCCGGGCGCTCACCCCCGAGGAAATCGCCTATCTGCGCTATTCGGCAGAGCACTATGTGCGGGTAAAGGACAATTTTCTCGCCAGCGAAACCAAAGTGTAAAAATGACCTCCAGCGCAGTAAATACTTGCGCTGGCAGCTATCAAAATATGAGTAACCTGGCTTACTCGACCACCACCGGCACACGCTGGGCCAGAGCGCACATCAGCTCGTAGCCCACGGTGCCGGCCTGCTGTGCTACTTCGTCAATCGGCAACACAACGCCATTCGCAGCCCGGCCCCACAGGGTGACGGGCGTGCCGATGTGGGCCTGGGGTGTGGGCGTCAGGTCGACCACCAGCATGTCCATGCTGACGCGACCCAGGGTGCGGCTACGCACGCCGTCCACCAGCACCGGGGTGCCGGTGGGGCAGATGCGCGGATAACCATCGGCATAGCCGCAGGCCACGATGCCGATACGCATCGCCTGCTCGGCCGCAAAGTTGGAGCCATAACCCACGGTAGCGCCCGGCTGCAGGTCTTGCGTAGCTATGATTTTTGCAGTCAGCGTCATGGCCGGCTGCAGGCCCCAGTCGGCCGAGGTATAGGCCGGAAAGTCGGGTGCGCTGCCGTAAATGGCGATGCCGGGGCGTACCCAGTCACCCGCCACCTGGGCCGCCAGCGCGGGCTGCTGCAGGGGCGCACCGGGGGTGTGGCGCAGGGTGGCGGCGCTATTGGCCACGCTGCGCTCACCGGGCAGGTCGGCAGTGACGGCGTTGAACACGGCCATGGCCTCGGCAATGCCACGCGGACCGTCTGCGTCGCTGAAATGGGTGATTAGCGAGATCTCGTCCACCTGGGGCAGCAGGTTGAGCCGGGTCCAGGCCGAGCGGTAGCGCTCAGGGCTAAAGCCCAGGCGGTTCATACCAGTGTTCATTTTCAGGAACACGCGGTGCGGCACATTCGTCTTGTGCACGGCCAGCATGTCGATCTGGGCATCGCAGTGCACGGTGTGCCACAGGTCCAGGCGCGAGCACAGCTCCAGGTCGCGCTGCTCGAACACGCCTTCCAGCAGCAGCACCGGGCCGCGCCAGCCCAGGGCGCGCACGCGTTCGGCCTCGTTCAGATCCAGCAGGGCGAAGCCATCGGCACCGCGCAGGCCTTCAAAAACACGCTCGATGCCATGGCCGTAGGCATTGGCCTTGACCACCGCCCAGACCCGGGCATCCCCCGCGGCAGCGCGGGCGCGGGCCAGGTTGTGGCGCAAGGAGTCGGTGTGGATAGTGGCCTGGATGGGACGCGGCATGGGTGGGTTCCGGTAGGGCAAACAAATGGGGTTGCTGGATTTTGACTATTTCGCCCCAAGCTGCAGAGTCAGAACGCTCACACCAAGGGAACCCGTGGAACCGGCTTTGCCGGGCCACAAGGGTTCGCCCCCTGTAGGGGGTTGGCGAAAGCGACACGCAGTGCGCGAAGCCTGGGGGGGAATGGTTATTCCGGGATTTTGGCATTCCACCGCGTGATATAACCCGCTGTCTCTGGAGACTTGTCTTAAATCAACCTGCATCAGCCAGACTGATGCCGCCACAAGCATTTAATGAAGCGCGGTTTCTTTACC
>Ga0075366_10001513_pt1 | contig 11602 bp, 12 predicted proteins | sample EndMethybrTD3031_FD_72351 | JGI IMG/M metagenome (GOLD analysis project Ga0075366, IMG submission 72351) | Populus endosphere microbial communities from Tennessee, USA - Endosphere MetaG P. TD hybrid TD303-1 | ecosystem: Host-associated > Plants > Roots > Endosphere | place: USA: Tennessee... | reverse complement strand
CGAGGATCGGATCGGGCATCGCTCAACTCCACGGGCACGCAAGGGTGCGCCCGTGGAGTCTAGCGGCTGATGCCGCTAGCGCGACACGACCAGCGCGCGGTCGCCGTACCAGGCCTGGAAGCCTCCGTTCAGGCGCCCGCGCACCTGCACCTGGTACACGCCGGCCGGGAGCCCGCCGCCGACGGCCGTGATGGAGTTGCGGGCGTGGCCGTCGAAGCCCGCGGTGCCGTTGGCGCTGCAGAAGATGTCGGTGTTCCCGAACGTCGGCGCGAGCGTCTGCACCACTCCGCCACCGCCGCCCAGGATCACGATGTCGACGTCCGTGTAGGCGGTGAAGTTGCCGGCCGGCGCATTGACGGCGCACTCGGCCGAGAACGTGACGACGATGCGCTCGCCTGCGGCCAGCGCGATCCCGGCCGTCGTCATGCCGGGCAGCGGCGTGAAGCCGGCAAAGACGAAGTTGCCCGGTGCGGCCGCCGACGTGATCAGGTGGGCCTGCGCAGGCCCCGTGGCCAGCACGCTCGCGATGCCCAGCGCCGCGGCGACACGGCGCAGTTTGTTTCCGATGTTCATGTCGATCTCCCCAGGGCCGGTGTGGAGGATCCGGTGGCGTCGGCCCTGCACGCACCACCGAACGAAGAGCCGATTTCCCACGCCGCGACGTCACCGCACGGCGTGCCGCCATGCCGGCGTCGGACGGGGATGAGGGATGCCTACGAAGCGCCCTGCGCGAACTGCGCGTCGATGCGCTCCATCTCCTGCAGCTCGTCGAGGCGGCGCTTCGCCTCGCGCTGGATCACCCCGCTGGGTGCGTACAGCGCCGCCTGCAAGGCCTCACGCAGCAGCCGAGGGTCGAGGCGTGACTCGAGCAGGCTGTCGAAGGCGGCCAGGCGCACGCGGTCCGAGGCATCCGAGTCCATCAGCGCCCTCAGCGTCGCCTCCGGCACCACGAGGCCCTCGGAGCGCGCCTGCATCAAGGCGTCGAAGCGCTGCGCCTCGCCGGGGTGCTCGATGGCCTGCAGGATGCGCGCCGTGTCCACCGCGGCAGCTGTCGACGGCGCGCAGACCGTCTCGACCTCGGGCGCGCCGGACGAGGGCGCCACGCCGGCAGCTGCGGCCGTCGGCCGAGCGCGCTCTTTCACGTCGCGCCATCCGCTTTGCGCGGCGATCTGCTCGAGCACCCACTCCAGCGGCTGCTGCTGCACGTGCAGGGTCACGTTGCCGTCGCCGGAGACCGCGATCAGCGGCGCGGGCTCGGGCGCTGATGCGGCGTTGACGATCGAGGCAAGCGTCGCTGGCGCGGAGGGCGGCGGCGCGTCGGCCGCCGCGGGTGCGCGTGCAAACCATCCCGCTGCGGCCGACACCACGATCGTCGCGACCAGCGCGATGGCCCTGCCGGGGAGTGAGGGGTTCATGTGCATGTCTCCCTGTCGCGCCGGACGCGTGAGTGGTCAGCCGGTGCACTGCCCCGGAATCAGCTGGATGGTCGCCAGCGCCGGCTGTCCATCGGCGGCGCTCTTCGTCAGCGTCGCCTCGATGTAGTAGACGCTGTCGACGAAGTTCCAGTCCACGACAATGCAGTGCTGCTGCGTCTGATAGCCGACCTGCGCGGGGTAGGCGTTGCTGTCGATGGTGTGCAGCGCCGAGGGCGCGAAGCCCACGCGGTAGCGCGTCAGGGCTACCTGCACACGCGCGCCGGGCCCGTTGTCGAGGAAGCGCGTGCGGTAAATGTAGGTGCCCGGGCCGGCGAAGCCTTGCAGCGAGACGACGTTGTAGCGCAGGTTCAGCACCGACCCGGCGGCCGCGGTCGCCCTGACGCGCGCCTCGCCGTTGATGAACTCGACGATGCCGGTGTCGGCTTCGTCGACCACGCCGACCGAGGCCGCGGTGGTCCAGGGATGGATCTGCGCATGGGCCGCGCCGGCGGCCGACAGCAGCACGAGCGGCATCAGCAGGCCGGCAACGCGGGCGGCACCGCCGCGAATGCGGGAGAGAAGTCGAGAGCAGGCAGACATGGCGTTCTCCTTGAAGGCGTGATTCAGACTTCGGCGCACAGGCTCTGGTCCTGCGTGCACACGACGGTGACCAGGCGGCACAGGTCGAAGCCGTTGCCGGCGTCCGAGCAGTTCCAGTACACGCCGACGAGCAGAGGCACCGGCTGCGAGCTCGGCATGCGCATGATCTGCAGCGAGCGGCTCACGTCCGGCGGCAGCAGCTTGACGGTGTGGCTGGCCACCGGCGGCGTCTTGGACGCGAGGGTGGCGGTCTGGGCCAGGCTCGGGGCGGCGATCGACAGCGTCGAGAGCGCGGCCAGCGCGGCGAGGAACGGATTCACTTTCATCGGGAACTCCCTGGCGCCCGGTGACACATGCCGCCAGGCTCGGGGCGCTTGCGGATGCCTGGCGTGTCGTTGGCATCACTGTCCCAGTCGCCGCGCGCAGCGTCCTTAAAAGACCAAAAGAGTTCAAGCATCGGCGGCGCCGCTGTCGTCGACGACCATTGCAAACCGATAGCCGCGCCTATGGATCGTGGCCACCGCACGCGCGCCGATCACCTTGCGTAGCGCCGACACCTGCACCTGCACGTTGGCCTCTTCGACCACCAACCCGGGCCAGACGGAGTCGAGCAGCTCGTCCTTCGTGACGACACCGGCGCGCCGTTCGATCAGCGTCACCAGCACGTCGAACGCACGCGAGCCGAGGCGCGCGTCCCGGCCGGCCATCAGCAGCCGGCGTTCACTCGGCCGCAGCTCGAACTGGCCGAAGCGGTAGTGGCGGGTCTCGTCGGCCCGCGGGGAAGAAGCGCTCATCGTCTCGTCTCAAAGCGTTGCGAACGAACGCATTCGAGCGAGATGGCGATCGCGTCGCGTCGCGCGGATGGCGGCGCGACGCGAGGGCGAACGAGACGATGGCGAGACGGTGGCGCCGGACCGCGCCGGTCGATTAGGGAGGCGGGAAGCTCGTCAGATCGACCGGGTAGGGCGGGATCCTCGACGGACGCAGGGCCACGAACGGCACGTCGCGGTGGTATTCGACGATGAAGTTCACCCAGTTCTTCTTGCGCGTCAGGAAGTCGATCTCGGGCGGCGGCTCGCCCTTTGCGCCCTGGCGCAGGTAGTACGGCGAGCGCCAGTCCCAGGTGCCCGTCCGCAGCGGGTCCGGGCAGAGGATGTTCATCGCGAGGTTCGGCCCGGTCAGGTTCCAGACTCTCTCGGGCGCCACGTACGGGCTGCCGCTCACGCCGTACACCTTGATGCCCGACAGCGCATGCAGCAGCTTCTCCGCGGCCGTCTTCACCTGCACGGCGTTGTCGCCGTCGAAGCTGAGCAGGCGCGACGCCAGGCTGCCGATGTCGGTCAGCTCGTCGGGGACTTCGAGATCCCAGCTTCCGACCGTGTCGTACTGCTGCGCATTCGCGATGGCGCTCCGGATTTTGTCGACGTTCGTCATCCGTGCCGCAGGCTTGACCGTCATTGCCGTCACCAGTGCGCCCGCCAGCGCGTCGATCGCGTCGGCGATGCCTGCCATGCGCGTGAGCTGCACCGCGCCGCCCGCGGTGGGCTCATTTCCGGACAGGTGCGCACGGTTGGCCTCGGCGATCCAGCGCGCGAGAAGCGCAGTGCTGGCCGTGCCGTGCCCTTCGGTCTGGATCTTCTGAAAGACGTTCGCGTAGGTCTGGCCGGCACTGAAGAAGTTGTAGTTCATGTAGCCGGTCGCGAAGTCGGCGAACGGCGCAATCGTGTGCAGTACCTCGACCGACATGTTGAAGCAGTTGTTCAGGTGGATGACGGCGAGCCGGTTCGGGTGCAGCGCCTGCGCGTCGGCGAGCGCTTTGCGCAGCGCCAGCGTCGAGAGCGGGCAGTGGCCCGGCAGCAGCGGCGATCCCATGCCGAGCAGCGGGGCACCCATGGTGGGCGAGACAGCGGGCGAAGTGTTGGCCGCGGCCGCGAAGTCCACATCCGGCAGGAAGCCGGCCCCGTGGCCTTCGAGCGCGAGCACGAGCGCGGTGCCGGGGCGGCTCTCGGCGGCATGGCGCAGCAAGGCGCCCAGCGTGCGCCACGAACGCATGTCGTTCTTGCCGCGGCTGGTCAGGCGTTCCTGGTCGCGCCGGCCGGCCGGAATCTCGAGCAGCCAGGTGTCGTCGTCGACCCGGTCGACGAGCGCGCAGACGTTCACGCCGGCGTCCGCGACGTTGCGCAGTTGGGTCACGATCGGATGCCGCGCGACCTCCGGCTCCTTGGGCCGCGCCGGGTCGGGAGGCTTGAGCAGGTAGTCGCTCAGGGTGGTGTCGGTGCCGAACGGCGCGTACACGACCAGCGTGATGCCCTGCATGGGCGGCCGGAAGGCGGTGGAGGGGGCGAACGTCAGGCTCGGCAAGGTAGGCATGTCAACTCCCCGATGGGTGGTGGATCGTCGATCGCATGACTACACTGCGACGCGCCAGTTCGCATTCCCACGCATCGAATTTCGATGGCGAGCCCGCCGGCCCGAGACGATGCGCAGACGATGCAACGATGATGCGATGCCTCGATGAGCACGACCTTCCCTAGTTCGAAGCCTGCTGCGCCGGCGCTCGCCGGGCTCGCGGTCACGGCGCAGACCTGCGAAGCGGTGCTGGAGCAGGTGCTGGTCGCGCACAAGACGGGCACGCTCGAACGGCTGATGCGTCGGCGGCCGCGCGCCACGCGCTGGTTCGTGAGGCGCTTCGTGTCGCCGGTCCTGGCGGCCGGCGGCGACGCCCTCGTCGACGCCGGCTCGCCGCGCCTGGCGGTGCGTGTGCTGCTGACCTGGGGCCTCGGCCAGTTGCGACCCGACGCAGCGCCCATGTCCGTGCCGATCGAGCGCGAGGCCTGGCTCGATCTGACGGCATGGCGGCCCTTGCTGGCACTGGCCTGCCAATACGGCTTCGTCCCGACACCGGACTTTCGCGACCGCTACCACGCGCGCGCCGACGAATCGGCGGCCGAGCGGCTGTGCGGCCTGTGGGACATCGGCCCCAGCACCTTCTACCGCTACCTCGAGAAGGGCCGGCGGCTGCTCGCCGACGTGCTGCTCGACCGGCCGATGCCGTCGGATCGTCTGTTGTCCCTGTACGGCGCCGCGCGTGATGCGGCGTGTGCGCACCTGCCCCCGGGCACGATGGCGCTGGCCGAGTGGCACGCGCGCCAGGCGGACGCCGCAACCGAGCGGCACGATCCGCGCACGGCGCTCTGGCACCGCCTGCAGGCGCAGGACGCGGCCGGCATCACGGCGCTGCTGCAGCGCTTCTGCAACGAGCTGGCGGCCGACCCGCACACCGACGCGCTGCTGCAAACGCTGCCCACCGCAGCGCTCGACGGGCGCACGCATGTGCGCCTGCTGCTCGCGAAGGCGGCGCTTGCGCGCGTGCGCGGCGTGGCCGACCAGGAGCGCCGCGCCTGCGAACAGGCGCTGCGCCTCGCGGCGGCCGACGACGACAAGCTGATGCTCGGCATCGTCTGCGGCGCGCTCGGCAAGTTCCACGAGGCGCGCGAGATCGACCGCGCGTTCGCCTGCTTCCAGGAGAGCGCCGCGTTCCTCGACCAGGCTGGCGCCACCGCGGCCGGCCCCGATGCCGATCCTGCCGCGCTGCTCGCCTACCTGGCGACGCTGGTGCACCTGGCCTGGCTCTACACCTTGCGCAACGACCCGCGGGGCAAGTCGGTGCTCGACCGCGCCGAGGAACTGCGTGCCACGTTCAGCCCGCCAGACGACCTCGTCGCGATCCTCGAGCAGGCTCACGGCGAGTACTGGCGGCGCGCGGGCGACCTGCGGCGCGCGCTCGAAGCCAAGCACCGGGCGCTGCAGATCTACGAGCGCACCGGCAACCGCCCGCAGGTTCTGCGCACCTGCGGCAACCTCGCGTTGCTTTACGGCCAGACGCAGGAGTACGCCCTGGCCATCGACTACTCGCAGCGTGTGCTGGCGCTGGCGCAGAGCACCGCCGTCGATCCCGAGACGGTGGCGTCGACCCACATCAATCTGGGCCTGGCCTATGTCTGGCAGCGGCGCTTCGAGGAGGCCATCGAGCAGTACCACCTGGCGGCCGACCGCGCCCGCGGCGCGCGGCTGCGCGTGGTGGCGGGCCGGGCGCACTACAACCTCGCGGAGGCCTACTACCTGCGCTTCCAGACCTTCGGACGTGCGGAGGACGAGCGGTTGGGCGACGGCCACGTCGATGCGGCGCTCGCCGCATGGCCGGACGACGACGGACCGAGCACGGTCGAGGCGACCCGACAGCTCAAGCGCGAAGTGCTCGGCCAGCGTCACGAGCCCTGCTCGGACCATCTGATGCCTGCCGAGCAGGCGGCGCACTTCGACGAGATGAGCGAAGTCCAACGCCAGCGCAAGCTGCTCGCGGTGCCGCAGACCGCCGCGACGCGCATCGAGGCGCACCTGGCCATCGCCGCCGCCTACGTGGCGATCGCGGTCAAGGAGCGCGAAGCCGCGGTCGCTCTGGTCGACGAGAACAACCTGCAGGATCGCTACGGCTCCGCGATCGGCGCCCTGCGGGTCGACTTCGACCGCGCGCTGGCGCACGAGCAGCGGCTGGCGGACCGCTGGAGCCGCGAGGCCCGCGACCTGCTCGACGGCGAACGCTGCGCGCGCGTGCTGCGTCACCTGACCGAGACGGGTTCGATCAACAAGAGCGCCTACGCGCAGCTGTGCGGCATGGGGCCGGCGACGGCCTCGAAGCACCTGCGCCTGCTGACCGGGCGCAGCCTGCTGCAGCAGGTCGGGGCAGGCCCGAAGACACGCTATGCGCTGGTGTCGGCCGCCGCCGCGAATCCCGGCGACGTCGCGCGGTCTGCGGCCGGCGGGCCGGTGCTGGTGCGGTCCACCGAAGGTGGCGGCCGCTAAAATGCCCGATTCTTCCGCCGGCCGTTGCGCCGGCGCACCAACAAGAGGGCTCTCAGTTCATGGCCGGTCATTCCAAGTGGGCCAACATCCAGCACCGCAAGGGCCGCCAGGACGAAAAGCGCGGCAAGGTCTGGACGCGCATCATCCGCGAGATCATGGTCGCCGCACGCCAGAGCGGCGGTGACATCAAGGACAACCCGCGCCTGCGCCTGGCGGTCGACAAGGCCAAGGCCGCCAACATGCCGGCCGACACGATCAAGAAGAACATCGACAAGGCCACCGGCAACCTCGAGGGCGTGACCTACGAGGAGATCCGCTACGAGGGCTACGGCATCGCCGGCGCGGCGATCATCGTCGACTGCATGACCGACAACCGCGTGCGCACGGTCGCCGAGGTGCGCCATGCGTTCAGCAAGTACGGCGGCAACCTCGGCACCGACGGCTCGGTGGCGTTCCAGTTCCGCCACTGCGGCCAGTTCGTGTTCGCGCCCGGCACCAGCGAGGACAAGGTGATGGAGGCCGCACTCGATGCCGGCGCCGAGGACGTGATCACCGGCGACGACGGCGCGATCGAGGTGATCAGCACGCCGGGTGACTTCGAGGCGGTCAAGCACGCGCTCGAGGCCGCCGGCCTGAAGCCCGAGCTCGCCGAGGTGACGATGCGCGCCGAGAACACCGTCGAGCTCGCCGGCGACGACGCGCAGCGCATGCAGAAGCTGCTCGACGTCATCGAGGATCTCGACGACGTGCAGGACGTGTTCCACAACGCCGAGCTTGTGTCATGAAGGTTCTGGTCATCGGCAACGGCGGGCGCGAACACGCGCTTGCTTGGAAGTTGACGCAGTCGCCCAAGGTGCAGCGCGTCTTCGTGGCGCCGGGCAACGGCGGTACCGCGCTCGACAATCGCCTGAGCAACGTGCCGATCACCGACCCGGCCGCGCTCGCCGAGTACGCGCTCGCCGAGAAGATCGCGCTGACCGTCGTCGGGCCCGAGGCGCCGCTTGCGGCCGGCGTCGTCGACCTGTTCCGCGCGCGAGGGTTGCGTGTCTTCGGGCCGACGCAGGCCGCCGCGCAGCTCGAGAGCTCGAAGGCCTTCGCGAAGGCGTTCATGAAGCGGCACGGCATCCCGACCGCGTCGTACGAGGTGTTCGCCGACGCGCCCGCGGCACACGCCTATGTCGATTCCAAGGGCGCGCCGATCGTGATCAAGGCCGACGGGCTCGCAGCAGGCAAGGGCGTCGTCGTCGCGACCACGCTCGCGCAGGCGCACGAGGCGATCGACTGGATGCTGCTCGACAACAAGCTCGGCGTGACCCACAACGTCGGCGGCGCGCGCGTCGTGATCGAAGACTTCCTCGCCGGCGAGGAAGCGAGCTTCATCGTGCTCAGCGACGGCCGCCACGTCGTGCCGCTCGCGACCAGCCAGGACCACAAGCGCCTGCAGGACCACGACGAAGGGCCGAACACCGGCGGCATGGGCGCGTATTCGCCCGCGCCGGTCGTCACGCCCAACGTGCACGCGCGGGTGATGCACGAGATCATCCTGCCGACGATCGCCGGCATGGCGGCCGAGGGCACGCCGTTCACCGGCTTCCTCTATGCCGGGCTGATGATCGACGAGCAGGGCCAGCCGCGCACGGTCGAGTTCAACGCACGCATGGGCGACCCCGAGACGCAGCCGATCATGATGCGGCTGAAGACCGATCTGTTCGACGTGCTGATGCATGCGACCGCCGGCACACTCGACGAGGTGGAGCTCGACTGGGACCGGCGCGTCGCGCTCGGTGTCGTGATGGCTGCGCACGGCTACCCGATGAACCCGCGCAAGGGCGACGCGATCGAGAACCTGCCGGCCGAGGAGGCCGACGCGATCGTCTTCCACGCCGGCACCACGTTGCAGGACGGCACGCTGCGCACCTCGGGCGGCCGCGTGTTGTGCGTCACCGCGCTCGGCGACTCGGTCAAGCAGGCGCAGACCCGCGCCTACGAGCTGCTCGGCGGCATCCATTTCGACGGCGCGCAGTTCCGCAGCGACATCGGTTTTCGGGCCATCAAGCGTTAAATGAACCACCCCCGTAGCGCCTGCGGCGCTCCCCCTCAAGGGGGCGCCGCCGGCGGACCGGCAAAGCCGGATCCGCGGCGGCCGCTTGATACCGCCGGGTTCATGCGTCGCGGGTACTGCTTCGGTTCCAGGGAAAACTGAAAATGGACACCGCCGCGGTGCGAGCGTACCTGCTCGGCCTGCAGGATCGCATCGTCGATGCGCTGCAGGCCGAAGACGCAGGGCACCCATTCCTCACTGACGCCTGGACCCGCGAGCCGGGTGGCCGGCTCGAGGGCGACGGCATGTCGCGCCTCGTCGAAGGCGGCGAGCTGCTAGAGCGAGGCGGCTGCAACTTCAGCCACGTGAAGGGAACGGCGCTGCCGCCTTCGGCGACGCAGCACCGTCCCGAGCTCGCCGGCGCGCCGTTCGAGGCGCTCGGCGTCTCGCTCGTGATGCACCCGCGCAACCCGTATGTGCCGACGGTGCACATGAACGTGCGCATGTTCGCGGCGCTGCCCGCCGGGCGCGAGCCGGTGAGCTGGTTCGGCGGCGGCATGGACTTGACGCCGTACTACGGCTTCGAGGAGGACGCTGCGCATTTCCATCGCGTCAACCGCGACGCGCTCGCGCCCTTCGGTGACGACAAGTACCCGCGCTTCAAGCGCTTGTGCGACGACTACTTCTTCCTGAAGCACCGCAACGAGCCGCGCGGCATCGGCGGCGTGTTCTTCGACGACTTCGCCGAGCTCGGCTTCGAGCGCAGCTTCGGGATGATGCGTGCGGTCGGCGATGCGTTCCTGAGCGCCTACCTGCCGATCGTGCAGCGCCGCCGCGGCCTCGCGCACGGCGAGCGCGAACGCGACTTCCAGACCTACCGGCGCGGCCGCTACGTCGAGTTCAACCTCGTGTTCGATCGCGGCACCTTGTTCGGTCTGCAATCGGGCGGGCGCACCGAGAGCATCCTGATGTCGATGCCGCCGGTCGTGACCTGGCGCTACGACTGGCGGCCCGAGCCGGGCACGCCCGAGGCGCGGCTGTACGACGATTTCCTCAAGCCGCGCGACTGGGCGGACTGGCAGCCATCTTGAACGCCGCCCGTATCGGCTTGTTCGGCGGCAGCTTCGATCCGGTGCATCAGGCGCACGTCGCGCTCGCGCGTCTGGCGCTCGACGAGCTGCATCTGAGCGAGCTGCGCTGGATCCCGACCGGCCAACCGTGGCACAAGGCGCGCCACGTCACGCCGGCCGCGCACCGCGAGGCGATGGTGCGCATCGCGATGGGCGACGAGCCGCGCTACGTGCTCGAACGCTGCGAGCTCGAGCGCGCGGGCCCGAGCTACACGCTCGACACGGTGCGCGAGCTGCAGGCGCGTGGCCCGGCGGCGGACTGGGTGCTGATCGTCGGCCAGGACCAGTACGCGGGCCTGCACACCTGGCACGACTGGCAGGAGCTGCTGACGCGCGTCACGCTCGCGGTCGCGAACCGACCCGGCGTCGCGCCGCAGATCGATCCGCAGGTGCTGCGCTTTCGGCACACGGCGGTGCCGCTGCCGATGATGGACATCTCGTCGACCGAGATCCGCCGGCGTGTCGCGGCGGGCGAGGGCATTGCCGATCTGGTGCCTGCCGAGGTCGCACGCTATATTGACCAGCACCGTCTCTACCGGGACGGACACAGGAGCCAACTCGGGAGCTGAATGGACATCCGCAAGCTGCAGCGCGCCATCGTCGATGGTCTGGAAGACGTCAAGGCCCACAACATCGTGGTCTTCAACACTGAACATCTCTCGCCGTTGTTCGAGCGCGTGATCATCGCGTCGGGCACGAGCAACCGGCAGACCAAGGCGCTGGCCTCCAGCGTGCGCGATGCGGTCAAGGGCCGCGGGATGCCGGTGCTGCGCACCGAGGGCGAGGACAACGGCGAGTGGATCATCGTCGACTGCGGTGCCGCGGTCGTGCACGTGATGCAGCCGGCGATCCGCGACTACTACCACCTCGAGGAGATCTGGGGCGACAAGCCGGTCAAGCTCAAGCTCGACGGTGCGCCGACGAAGCTCGTGAAGGCCTCGGCGCCGGAGCCGGCCGCCAAGAAGGTCGCAGCGAAGAAGGCGCCGGCGAAGACGGTCGCGGCAAAGAAGGTCACGGCGCAGAAGGCCCCTGCCAGGAAGGCGCCGGCAAAGAAGGTGGCGGCGAAGCAGGCTGTCACGCGCACGACCGGCGTGAAGCGCCCGGCCGCGAAGAAGGTCGCGGCGAAGAAGGCCGCCGCGAAGAAGACCACGCGCCGCGCATGAGCCGATGAAGCTCGCGCTCGTGGCGGTCGGCCAGCGCCAGCCCGCCTGGGCCGAGACGGCGTACGAAGACTTCGCGAAGCGTTTTCCGCCCGAGCTGCGGCTCGAGCTGAAGGCCGTGAAGGCCGAGCCGCGCGGGGCCAAGACGGCCGAGCAGCTGATGGCTGCCGAGGCCACGCGCATCGAGGCGGCGCTGCCGAAGGGCGCGCGCCGCGTCGTGCTCGACGAGCGCGGCGAGCGGCTCACGACCGTGCAGCTCGCGCAGCGCATGAAGGCATGGCTGAACGACGGGCGCGACGTCGCGCTGATCGTCGGCGGGCCCGACGGCCTCGACGCCACGCTGAAGGCGAGCGCCGACGAGACGCTGCGCCTGTCGGACCTGACCCTGCCGCA
>Ga0075366_10001512_pt1 | contig 11606 bp, 6 predicted proteins | sample EndMethybrTD3031_FD_72351 | JGI IMG/M metagenome (GOLD analysis project Ga0075366, IMG submission 72351) | Populus endosphere microbial communities from Tennessee, USA - Endosphere MetaG P. TD hybrid TD303-1 | ecosystem: Host-associated > Plants > Roots > Endosphere | place: USA: Tennessee... | reverse complement strand
CGTCGTGGTCCTGCGCGCCGAACGGCTGCTCAAGCCGAAGCGCCGCAAGCAGGCCGAAGCGGCCGAGGACGGCGGCGAAGACGCCGAGCCCCCCAGCGATCTCGACACGCTGACCGACTACGTCCAGTCGCCGGTCGCCTCGACCACGCTGGTCCTCGTGACCAGCGATCTCGACAAGACGCGAAAGATCGGGAAGACGCTGGTCAAGCACGCCACGGTGGTGGAGTGCTGGGGGCTGAAGAACGAGAAGAACCCGCGGTTCGTGGACTTCCGCGCGACGGCCCGGCGGGCGGAGGAGATGGTGCGGCGGGCGGTCGCCGAATCCGGACAGCAGATCGAGCCGGCGGCGGCGCGGCTGGTGGCCGAGCGCGCCGGCATCGACATCGTCCGGCTGCGCGGCGATCTGGACCGGCTGATGCTCTACACGGTGGGCAAGCCGAAGATCACGCTGGCCGACGCGCAAGACATCGTGAGCGCCGAGGCGGCGCAGGACGACTGGGCGGTCACCAACGCGATCCAGCAGCGCAACGCGGGCGAGGCCCTGCGTCAGCTGTCGCTGGCGATGGAGGCCGGCGCGGTGCCGTACATGATCCTCGGGCAGCTCGGCTGGTTCGTGCGCGACAAGCTGTCGGCGGTCGATCCGCGGCGCGTGCCGCGCGCCGTGGACGCGCTCTTCCGCGCGGACCAGGACCTGAAGAGCTCCGGCGGGGACCCGCGGGTCCTGCTGGAGCGGCTGGTCATCGAGCTGTGTGAACGGGAACGCCGGTGAAATGCCGGATCTGAAGCTCCGGCCCACGTCTGTCGCCGGATCTGAAGATCCGGCCTACGTCGATCGCTGGATCTCACGATTCCCTACGTCGATCGCCCGGATCTGACCGCGCCTACGTGTGTTCTCGTAGGCCGGGTCTTTAGACCCGGCGACGCGCGGGCGGTCGGAGACGCTTACGCGGCGGTACGCTTCGCGACGCGCTTCGCCAGGCGCGACTTGTAGCGCGCGGCGGCGTTGCGGTGGATGACCTTCTTGCCGGCCATCTTGTCGACGAGCGAGATCGTGCTGCGGAGCGCGTCCTTGACCTTCGTCGCATCGCCCGAGTCGATGGCGACGCGGATGGAACGGAGCGCCCCGCGGAGCCGTGCGCGGTACTGCCGGTTGGCCTCGCGCTTGACCAGGGACTGACGGTGCGCCTTGATTGCGGATTCGTGACTAGCCATAAACTCCTGATTTTAGCACAGCAGGGCTCAGCCCCGCCCCTTCCACCGCCGCAGCTCCCGCCGCTCCCGCTTGTCCGGCGCGCCGGCGGAGGCGGGGCGGAAGGGCGCGGCGAGCCGCGCCATGCGGCGCAGCTCGACTTCCTCGGGGGTCGGCTTGGGCGTCAGATCCTCGTAGAGCTGCCTGGCGTCGGCCTTTTTCATGTGCTGCTCGGCGAGCCCGCGGACAGCGACCTTCTGCCGGCGGCCGAACGGCCGCGTGATGTCGAGCTCGTCGCCGACCTTGATCTCGCGATGGGGCTTGGCCGCCTGCCCGTTGAGATCCACCTTCCCGCCCTCGCAGGCCTTCTTCGCCTCCGAGCGGGTCTTGAACAGGCAGGTGACGTCGAGCCAGACGTCCAGACGCATCGAGCGATCTTATTCCGCCTGAAGGCGGAAACTACAGAGAGGCTCCCTGCGGAACCTACGAGAGGCTCCCTGCGGAAACTACAGCGAGGCTCGCTGCGGAAACTACAGCGAGGCTCGCTGTCGTCGGCCTTCTGGCGGACGATCAGTCCTGGCGCAAGGCCCGGATCGGGTCGACGGCGGCGGCGCGTCTTGCGGGAATCCAGATGGCCGCGGCGGCGACCAGCACCAGCAGGAGCGTGACGCCGGCGTAGGTGAGGGGATCGCGCGGCGTGACGCCGCGCAGGAAGGCGGCGGCGAACTGCCCGCCGACCGCGGACGCCGCGAGGCCGGCCGCGACGCCGGCGGCGACGGGCGCCGTGCCCTGGCGGAGGACGAGGTGCCGGATGCGCTCCCGGTCGGCGCCGAGGGCGATGCGAATCCCGATCTCGCGCGTCCGCAGGCGCGTCACGTACGACGCGACCGCATAGATGCCGAGCGCCGAGAGGACCAGCGCGAGCGCCGCGAACGCGCCGAAGAGCGCCGTCCCCATGCGCTGCGGCATCACGAGGCGCCGCACCCGCCATGCGAACGTGCTCACGTCGTAGACGGGCGCGCTCGCGTCGATGCCGCGCAGCGCCGCCGAGAGCGGCCCGAGCGCCGCTTCTTCGTTCTCGTCCGTCCGCACGAGCAGGTGCAGCGTGTTCACCTGGTCGCCGAACGGATCCTGCGTCAGGGGCGAATAGAGAAACGGTTCCGGCGCGTCGCCGATGTCGCGGAGCGTCGTGTCCTCGGCGACGCCGACGACTTCGATCCAGTGCTCCTCGTCCACCTTCAGGCGGCCGCCGACCGCGTCGCGTCCCGGGAAGTACTTGCGGGCCGCCGTGTCGTTGACGATGCCGACGAGCGGCGACGCGGCGGTATCGGTCGGCGCGAAGGGACGGCCCCGCAGGAGGCGCGTGCCCGACGCCGCGAAGTACTCCGGCGTGACCGCGGTGCTGTAGACGTGCGGGTCTTCCTGCGGCGCCGGCTGATAGCCCTCGAACGTGACGCTCATGCTGCGTGAGCCGAGTGTCGGCACGAGGCTCGTCCACGCCGCGGCGGTGACCCCGGGCAGGCGCTTCGCGCGGGCGATGGCTTCGTCGTAGAACTCGCGCGCGCGGACCGGCGTGTAGCGCGCGGCGCCGAGATTCACCGATGCCGTCGCCACGTGCTCGACGCGGAACCCGAGCGGCGCCTGGAGGGAGGCGGCGAGGCTTCGCAGGAAGAGGCCCGTGCCGGCCAGCAGCACCAGGCTGAGCGCGACCTGCGCCGCGACGAGCGTCGACCGCAGCGCGCTGCGCGCCGTCGAGGCGCGCGATTCATCCCGCAGCGATCGGATCGCGTCGGCGCGCGCCGCGCGCCAGGCCGGCGCGATGCCGAACAGCAGCCCGGTGCCGCAGGCGGTGAGCATCGTGAAGCCGAGCACCGGGCGGCTCACCGCGAGGCCGAGCGCGTCGATCTCGATGCCGCCGGGCAGCTGGAACCGCGCGAGCAGGCGCAGGCCGAGCGAGGCGACCACGACGCTCGCGGCGCCCCCCATGACGGCGAGGACGAGGCTCTCGACGACCAGCTGGCGGAAGATGCGCATCCGCGAGGCGCCGATGGCCAGGCGGACGCCGAGCTCCCGGCGCCGCGCCGCGGCGCGCGCGAGCAGCAGGTTGGCCACGTTCGCGCAGCCGATGAGGAGCGTGACGCCGACCACCGCGGCGAGCAGGATGACGAACCGCTGCACGTTGTCGATCCCCGCTCCGAGCGATCGCTGTCCGAGCGGGGTCAGCGTGATCGCCTCGGGATGCGTGCGCGGGTGGCTCTGGCGGTAGACGCCCTCCAGGACCGACGCCGCGGCGGCCGGCGTGACGCCCGGCCGGAGCCGCAGGATCGCCCCCACCCAGGACATGTTGCGGCCGGTCAGCAACGACGGCCGAGCGAAGAAGCCCGTCTGCACGCGCGGCGTGTGCGTCATCGGCAGGAAGAGGTGGTACGGCTCCGACACGCTGGTGCCCTGGAAGCCGGGAGCCGCCACGCCGATGACGGTGACCGGCACGTTGTTGACCTGGATCGTGCGGCCGATCAGTCCCGGGTCGGCGCCGAACCGCGTCCGCCACCAGCGATCCGTGAGCACCGCGACGCCCGGCCCGTTGCGGTCGTCGTCTTCGATCCGGAACAGGCGTCCCGCCGCCGGCGGCACGCCGAGCACGTCGAAGTAGTTCCCCGAGACGAATCCCGCGGCGACGAACTCGCCGCGGCCGTCGGCGACCGCATTGACCCGGCCGCCGTTCGATCCGGCCACGCCGGCGAACACGTCACGGCGCTGCTGGTAGTCGAGGAAGTCCGGATAGGAGCTCGAGAACCGCGGCGCGTACAGCTCGGACGGATGTGACACTTTCAACGGCCGCAGCAGCGTGGAGTCGGCGAGGCTGAAGATGGCGGCGTTGGCGCCGATTCCGAGCGCGAGGGTCACGACGGCGGCGGCGCTGAAGCCGGGACTGCGCCGCAGCAGCCGCAGCGCGTAGGCGAAGTCTCGAAGGATGCCGTGCATGGGAACGCCTTTCGTGAGGAGGAGCCATTCGCGGGGAACGCTGACGAGGAGATCGGCGAAGAGCCGTGGAAGCGCCGCGGCCCCGCGGGCGGCGACGTCCGCCCGCGCGCACTGCAGCATCTCGGCCGTGTGGCTGCGCCGCAGATCGGCCGGATACGCGCGGAGGGCGATCGCGTAGACGCGGAGGAGCCACGCCGTCATCGCGCGCGCACCCGCTTCGCGCGCGCCGCGCCGAGCAGCGCCGCCATCCTCTCGGTCTCTGCCGCCAGGACGGCCGTGCCGAGCGGCGTCGCCCGGTAGTACCGCCGCCGCTCGTCGTCCAGCGCCGGATCCGGCCGCGCGTCCGTCTCCTCGACGAGGCGGCTGGCGAGCATCCGCTTGAGCGTGCCGTAGAGCGTGCCCGGTCCCATCCGGACGGCGCCCTCCGTCATCCGCTCGATCTCCTGCATGATGGCGTAGCCGTGCCGGTCCTCGTCCGCGAGCGCCAGCAGGATGTGGGCGATCGCGGGGGTGAGCGGCAGGAAGTCGCGCGGGTCGGGGGGTCGCTTCGTCATCTACATCCGTTGCGGATATAGTTTAGACGCAGACGGCCGGCGTTGGTTGACTCGAGGGTTCTAGCGGACGGGGACGGCGCCGGGGGACGGCCGGTTGGAGTAGCTGACGATCTCGTGGCCGTCCACGACCTTGACGATCTTGTAGATCACGGTCGGGGAATTCTTCGGGGCCTCGTCGCCTTCCGCCTGCTTCTTGATGCGGGCGACGTAGCTGCGCGTTTCCTTGTACGGCGGGACCTTGCGGCCGTACTTCTCGACGGCGGTCGGCCCGGCGTTGTAGGCGGCGAGCGCCAGCGACACGTCGTTGTCGTAGCGCGTCATCAGGCTCTTGAGGTAGGCGACGCCGGCGCGGATGTTCTCGGCCGGGTTGTACGCGTCGAGGACGCGGTAGACGGCGGCCGTCGCCGGCATCAGCTGCATCAGCCCCATCGCGCCCTTCGGGGACTTCGCGAACGGATTGAAGGCCGATTCCGCCTGGATGACGGCGCGGACGAAGTCGGGGTTCAGTTCGTGAGCGGTGGCGTGTTCGGTGATGAGGTCGTCGTAGCCGGCCGCCTGCACGGATGTGGGCTTGGTCGTCCCGTAGGCGGCGATAGCGGCGCGGCGGCTCGAGCCCGTGGCGACGGCGACGTTCGAGCTTGTGGCGACGGCGGCGGCCTTCGGCGTGGTCTCGCGGCCGAAGACCAGATACGTCTTGGCCCCCGGGTCGCGCGGCTGGTCCGAGATGATCAGCCGGCCGTCCGCATCGGTCCATGAATAGAGCTGCGCCTGAGCGAGCGACGGCGTCAGCGCACAGAGCGCGGCGGCGAAGAGGACGATCCGAACCATATTCCCGTGGAAGGTCAACAGTTTAGCGCGAGACGCGCACCCGTGTCAGCGCAAAGGCGCTGCCGTACCCTGTCAACGACTTACGGGGATCCTATCGGCCGCGGCGACCCGATCCTGCACAACTGATTACGAAACCGGCATCCACCCCAGCCGAGGGGTCAGACCGGGGTCAGACTGGGGTCAGACTGGGGTCAGACCACCTTAGGCAGTCTAGGGGTACGCTAAAGCTGCGCAGCCAGGACGTCGGGGGCCTTCGCGATGAGCTCGTCGATCTTCGACGGATCCTTGCCTCCCGCCTCGGCAAAGTCCGGACGGCCGCCGCCGCCGCCGCCCACGATGGGGGCGAGCTCCTTCACGAGCCGTCCCGCCTGTACCCGCGACGTCAGGTCCTTCGTGACCGAGACCACGAGCGACACCTTGCCGTCGTTTTCCGACGCGATGACGACGACCCCCGAGCCGAGACGGTCGCGCAGCGAGTCCGACAGCCCGCGGAGCGCCCCCTTCTCGAGCCCGCTGACGCGGCGCGCGACCATCTTCACGCCCTTCACGTCGCGCGTATCGTCCTGCGCCGCGCCGCCGCCGCCGCCGAGCGCCGCCTTCATCTTCGCCTGCTCGAGATCGCGCGTCAGGCGCTTCACGTCCGCCTGCAGCCGCTGCACGATCTCGACGCCCTGATCCGGCGTCGTGTTCAGCGCGCCGGCGATGCGATCCAGCGCCGCCCGCTGCTGCTGGTAGTACGCGACCGCCCCGTCGCCGGTCAGCGCCTCGATGCGGCGGACGCCCGCCGCGACGCCGCTTTCCTGCGTGATCGCGAAGAACCCGATGTCGCCCGTCGCCCGCACGTGCGTGCCGCCGCAGAGCTCCAGGCTGAATCCCGGGATCGAGACGACGCGCACGCGGTCGCCGTACTTCTCGCCGAAGAGCGCCATCGCGCCCGACGCCATCGCCTCCTCCGTCGCACGGACTTCGGTCTGGACCGCCGTGTTCCGGTGGATCTGCTCGTTGACGATCCGCTCGATCCGATCGAGCTCGTCGCGCGTCATCGCGGAGAAGTGCTGGAAGTCGAACCGCAGGCGATCGGGGGCGACGAGCGATCCCGCCTGTTTGACGTGCGTGCCGAGCACCTGCCTCAGCGCGGCGTGGAGCAGGTGGGTCGCGGTGTGATTGCGCCGTGTCGCGTCGCGCGTCTTCTCGTCGACGGCGGCCGTCACGATGTCGCGCGGCGTGATGGCGCCGCTCGAGACCGACACCCGGTGCGCGCGCGGCCCTCCCGGCGCGAGCCGTGTGAGCCCGGTGACCGCCGCCGACGCGCCGGTCGCCTCGTTGACGATCGTGCCGCCGTCGGAGACCTGTCCGCCCGACTCGACGTAGAACGGCGTGCGCTCGAGCACGACGAAGCCTGTCTCTCCCGCCTCGAGCGCGGCCACCTGCTTCCGGTCGGCGTCGAAGACCGCGAGGACCGGCACTCCCGTGACGGTGGTGCGCGAGTAGCCTTCGAACTGGTCTCCCCCCGAGACCGCCGCCGTCCGGGCCTCGTCCGAGGCGAACGCGAAATCCTGCGTCTTCTTCGAGTCGAACGCACTGGCGGCCCGCGCGCGCTCCTTCTGCCCCTCCATCGCGCGGTTGTAGCCCTCGCGATCGATCGACAGGCCGCGCTGGCCCGCGATGTCTTCCATGAAGTCGATCGGCACGCCCAGTGAATCGTAGAGGCGGAACACGTCGTCGCCGGGCAGCACCTTCGATCCGGCCTCCGCGCGATCGAGCGCTTCCTCGAGCCGCGGCAGGCCGGAGATGAGCACCACGTCGAACCGCTCTTCCTCGGAGCGTACGACGACGACGACATTGTCGCGGTTGCGCCGCAGCTCCGGATACGCGTCCCCCATCTCGCGGACCACGACGTCGACGAGCGAATGGAGGAACGGCTGCGTGAAGCCGAGCTTCTTGCCGTGCCGCATCGCGCGCCGCATGATCTTCCGCAGCGTGTACCCGCGGAATTCGTTCGACGGGACGACGCCGTCGGCGATCAGGAACGTCATCGCCCGCAGGTGATCGGCCACGACGCGCATCGAGACGTCGGGGTGATCGCCGCCGCCCCGATAGTGCGTGTACGTCCGGCCGGCGGCCGCGCCGATTGCGTCCAGGATCGGCGTGAAGATGTCCGTGTCGTAGTTCGAGAACTTCTGCTGGAGCACCGACGTGATGCGCTCGAAGCCCATCCCCGTGTCGACCGAGAGGGCCGGCAGCGGCTGGAGCTCGCCGCCGGCGATCCGGTTGAACTCCATGAAGACGTTGTTCCAGATCTCGAAGTAGCGGTCGCAGCTGCACTCGATGCCGCGGCACACCGCCTCGCTGCACGGCGCCTCCGGCCGGTAGTACATGATCTCCGAGCAGCGTCCGCACGGGCCCGTCTCGCCCATCTGCCAGAAGTTGTCGTCCATGCCCAGCGCCGTGATGCGCTCGGGCGGCACGAACTGCGTCCAGATCGCGAACGCCTCGTCGTCGCGGGGCACGCCCTCCTGGCCCTTGAAGATCGTCGGGTACAGCCGGTCCTTGTCGAGCTGCCAGACGTCGGTCAGCAGTCCCCAGGCGAACGGGATCGCGTCCTTCTTGAAATAGTCGCCGAACGAAAAGTTGCCCAGCATCTCGAAGAACGTGTGATGCCGGTGCGACGGGCCCACGTTGTCGAGGTCGTTGTGCTTGCCGCTGACGCGCATCACCTTCTGGACCGTCGTCGCGCGCGTGTACGGGCGCTTCTCCCGGCCGAGGAACACGTCCTTGAACTGGTTCATCCCGGCGTTGGTGAACAGCAGCGTCGGGTCGTCCCCCGGCACGAGCGACGAGCTCGAGACGACGGCGTGCCCGTGCTTCTCGAAGTACTTGAGGAAGCCGCTGCGAATCTCCCGCGAGGTCATCCGGCTATTGTAGGTCGGGTTAGGATGTACGGGCGAATGGAGGGCTGGTTCGAGGGGGGCGGGGAAGTCGGCGCGCTCATGCGCCGGCTTGACTGGACCACCACCTCGCTCGGTCCGCCCGAGACCTGGCCCCAGAGCCTGCGCACCATCGTCCGCGTCATGCTGACGTCGCGGTACTCGATGTGGTTGGGATGGGGACGCGATCTGACGTTCCTCTACAACGACGCCTACGCGCACGACACCCTCGGCGCCAAGCATCCGTGGGCGCTCGGACGCCCGGCCCGCGAGGTGTGGGCGGAAATATGGGACGCCGTCGAGGCGCGCATCGCGCGCGTGCTGGAGCGCGGCGAAGCGACGTGGGACGAAGATCTGCTGCTCTTCCTCCAGCGCAACGGCTATCCGGAAGAGACGTACCACACGTTCTCGTACAGCCCGATCCCGGATGACGACGGCGTGATCGCCGGCAACTTCTGCGTCGTCACCGAAGGGACCGAACGCGTCGTCGGCGAGCGGCGGCTGGCGCTGCTGCGCGATCTCGCCGCGCGGCTGGCACAGGCGACGACCGAGCGCGAGGTGTTCGACGCGGTGCGCGTGTGCCTCACCGTCGATCCGCGCGACATCCCGTGCTCGCTGCTGTACCTGTTCGACGCGGACGCCTCGAAGGCGCGGCTCGCGGCGTCGACGGGATTCAGCGGTGACGTGCCGTTCGCGCGGGAGGTCGATCTGCGGCAGCCGGACGCGCCGTGGGGGCTCCACGCGATCGCGCACGGCGGGGCGGTGGTGACGATCGATTGTCCGCCGGACGGCTCACCTGGGCTGCCGTGCGGTCCGTGGAAGGAGCCGCCGCGACACGCGCTGGTGCTGCCGCTGGCGCAGGGGCAGGCGACGCCCGCCGGTGCGTTCGTGGCCTTCCTCAATCCGCACCGGCCGCTCGACGTCGGCTATCGCAGCTTCGCCGGGCTCTTTGCCGGTCAGGTCGCGGCCGGCCTCGCCAACGCGCGCGTCTACGAGGAAGAGCGCCAGCGCGCCGAAGCACTGGCGTCGCTCGACCGGGCGAAGACGGTGTTCTTCTCGAACGTCAGCCACGAGTTCCGGACCCCGCTGACGCTGATGCTCGGGCCGACGCAGGACGCGCTCGCGGCGGGCGGGACGATGAGCCGCGAGGAGCTCGAGACGGTCTACCGCAACCAGCTGCGGCTCCTGAAGCTGGTGAACTCGCTGCTGGACTTCTCGCGGATCGAAGCAGGACGCATCAACGCCGCCTACGAGGCGGTGGACCTGTCGCGCCTGACCGCCGATCTGGCGAGCACGTTCCGATCCGCGATCGAGCGCGGCGGCGTGGCGTTCGAAGTGGAGTGTCCGCCGCTGCCCGAGCCGATCTACGTCGACACGGGGATGTGGGAGAAGATCGTCCTGAACCTCCTGTCGAACGCGTTCAAGTTCACGCTCGACGGACGGATCCGCGTGGCGATCCGCTGGGACGGGGCGGGGGCGATCCTGACGGTCGAGGACACGGGCGCGGGGATACCGGCGCACGAGCTGTCGCGCGTATTCGAGCGGTTCCACCGGATCGAGGGCACGCGCGCGCGGACGCACGAGGGATCCGGCATCGGGCTCGCGCTGGTGCGCGATCTCGTCCGCCTGCACGGCGGCGAGATCACGGTGGCGAGCGAGCTCGATCGCGGGACGACCTTCACGGTGACGCTGCCCGCGGGCTCGGCGCATCTCGACCCGCAGCGAATCGGCCAGTCGAACGCCGCCACGCCCGGATCGGGAGCGGAAGCGTTCGTGATCGAGGCCGAACGCTGGGTCGACGGCGCCTGGGTGCCGCCGGCGGACGACGCGCCGTCCAGTGCGCCTGCCGCGGCGACGCGCGCGCGCATCGTGCTGGCCGACGACAACGCGGACATGCGCGCCTACGTCCGGCGCCTGATTGGCGATCGCTGGGAAGTCGAGGCCGTCGCCAACGGCGCCGAGGCGCTCGAGGCGGTCCGGCGCCGCCGGCCCGACCTGGTCGTCGCCGACGTCATGATGCCCGAGCTCGACGGCTTCGGCCTCGCGGCGGCCATCCGCGCCGACGAGACGCTGCGCGACACGCCGCTGCTGATGCTGTCGGCGCGCGCGGGCGAGGAGGCGCGGCTGGAAGGGCTTCACGCGGGCGCGGACGACTACCTCGTCAAGCCGTTCTCGGCGCGCGAGCTGCTCGCGCGCATCGAGATGCAGCTGCTGCGCGCCTCGATGCGCGCCGTCGAGAACCTGCAGCGGCGGCAGCTCGCCGACATCTTCGAGCAGGCGCCGGCGGCCATCGCGATCCTGCGCGGACCCCAGCACGTCTTCGAGCTCGCCAATCCCGCCTACCTGTCGCTGATCGGCTATCGCCAGATCATCGGCCAGCCGGTCCGCGAGGCGCTGCCGGAGCTCGCCGGCCAGGGCGTCTACGAGCTCCTCGACGGCGTCTTCACCACCGGGCAGCCGCACGTCGGGCGCGCGCTGCGCCTGATGGTCGCGCGGGGCCAGGCGGGTCTGACGGAGGAGTGCTACTTCGACTTCGTCTACCAGCCGATGCGCGACGCGACCGGATCGATCGACGGCATTGCCGTCGTCGTCTTCGAGGTGAGCGATCTGGTGCGCGCCCGGCGCGAGGCGGAGACGGCGAACCGGACCAAGGACGAGTTCCTCGCGATGCTCGGCCACGAGCTGCGCAACCCGCTCGCGCCGATGCTGACGGCCCTGCAGCTGATGCGCCTGCGGGGCGACAACGGCGTCGAGCGCGAACGCATCGTGATCGAGCGTCAGACCAGGCACCTCGTGCGTCTGGTGGACGATCTGCTCGACGTGTCGCGGATCGCGCGCGGGAAGATCGACCTCCGCGTCGAGCGGCTCGACGCCGCCGACGTCGTCGCCAAGGCGATCGAGATGGCGAGCCCGCTGCTCGAGGAACGCGAGCACGACCTGCACGTCCAGATGCCGCGGGGGCTCGTCGTCGACGGCGATCCCGCGCGCCTGGCGCAGGTCATGGCGAACCTGCTGACCAACGCCGCCAAGTACACCGAGAAGGGAGGAACCATCCTCGTTCGCGGCGACAGCCGCGACGGCTTCGCGGTCCTCTCGGTCCGCGACAGCGGGATCGGCATCGCC
>Ga0075366_10001511_pt1 | contig 11607 bp, 16 predicted proteins | sample EndMethybrTD3031_FD_72351 | JGI IMG/M metagenome (GOLD analysis project Ga0075366, IMG submission 72351) | Populus endosphere microbial communities from Tennessee, USA - Endosphere MetaG P. TD hybrid TD303-1 | ecosystem: Host-associated > Plants > Roots > Endosphere | place: USA: Tennessee... | reverse complement strand
GTGGTGGTGAGCGTGGCGCTGAGCGTTTGATCGTCGGCGCTGAACGCCACCTGCGCGCGCAGGCGATCGAATTCATCGTTGATCTGCTGCCGCGTGAGGCCGCCGCCGCCTTTGTCGAGCAAGCTGGCGACGAACGACGCCACCGTCTCTTCGCCCATCAGCGACTTCTCGTCGCCATAGTGCAGCTGCAGCCGCGCCTGCACCACGCGGCCGCGCGTGCCTTTGGGGATCAAGCCCGCGCGCAGGCCGCTGGCCAGCGTGAAGGTCTGCGTGCGCGCATCGAGGTTGGACGGCGTGGCGTCGAACGCCTCGGCCTGCGCCGCCGTGGGGTCGCCCTTGTAGTCCTTGACCAGCGCGGCCACGTCGGCACGCGCCGGCGCCGGCGCGCGCTGCGGCTTGTCGGTGGGCAGGTACAGCCCGACGGTGCGGTTGTCGCGCACCACGCGCTCGTTGGCCACGCGCTGCACGTCGGCCAGCATGAGCTTGCGCACCTGGTCGCGCTGCAGGAAGTACAGGCGCCAGTCGCCGCGCGCGATCGCATTGGAGATCTGCACGCCCACGCTTTCCGGGTCGGTGAAACCGAGTTCCCAGTTCTTCAGCCACGAGGCGCGCGCGCGTTCGAGCTCTTCGCTGGTGATCGGCTCGTCGCGCAGCGCGTCGAGCGTGGCCAGCAGCGCACTGCGCGCCTTCTCGACGTCTTGGCCGGGCGCGAGCTGCAGGCCGAGGAACATCGGCGCCGGCTCGGCCAGCGACCACGCGAAGCCGAAGCTCGACGCCGCGAGCTGCGGCTCGACCACGCGCTTGTGCAAGCGCCCGGCCGGCGCATCGGCGAGGATGGCCGCCAGCAACTCGGCCGCCGCGAAGTCGGGGTGCGAGCCGGCGCCCATGTGATGCGCCACGTACACCAGCGGCGCGCCGCCGACGCGGCGCAGCGTCACGCTGCGCTCGCCGTCTTGTGCCGGGTCGAGCGTGTAGGTGGGCTGCAGCGTGCGCGCCGGTTTGGCGATCGGGCCGAACGCTTCGGCGATCCACGTCAGCGCCTTGGCCTGATCGAAGCGGCCGGCCACGATCAGCGTGGCGTTGTCGGGCTGGTAATAGTTGCGATAGAACGCCTGCAGCCGCTCGATGTTGACGTTCTCCACGTCGGCGCGCGCGCCGATGGTGGCCTTGCCGTAGTTGTGCCACCAGTACATCGACGCCATGATTTGCTGGATCAGCACGCGGCTCGGGTTGTTCTCGCCGCGCTCCATCTCGTTGCGCACCACCGTCATCTCGGTGTCGAGGTCTTTGCGCGCGATGAAGCTGTTGACCATTGCATCGGCCTGCCAGCCCAGGTACCAGCGCAGTGTGTCGTCGTTGGCCGAGAAGCTGGCGAAGTAGTTGGTGCGGTCGAATGACGTGGTGCCGTTGGCGCGCAGGCCGCGCCGCGAGAACTCGCCCCACACCTCCGGGTTCTTCGGCGTGCCCTTGAACAGCAGGTGTTCGAGCAGGTGCGCCATGCCCGACTCGCCGTAGTTCTCCATGCGCGATCCGACGTGGTAGGTGACATTCACCGTCGTCGTCGGCTTGGAGTCGTCGGGCACCAGCAGCACCTGCAGCCCGTTGGCGAGGCGGTACTCGTGGATGCCCTCCACGCTGGCGCCGCGCGTCACGCCGGCGGGCAGCGGTGCGGTCTGGGCCCCGGCGGCGCTGCACAGCAGCGCGAACAACCAAACGAACAGCGGATGGCGCGGCATGAGGAGGCTCCCTCGAAGCTGGCTTGCGGCGCAGTGTAGGCCGCAGCCGCCGGCCGCGCGCGGACCCTCACGTGTGGATCAAGCGCCCGCCGGCGAACGCCCAGTTCTCCCAGGTGGTCTCCTTGAAGCACACCATCACGTTCTCCGGGTCGAGGCCGGCCGAGCCGAGCGCGGCCATCAGGTCGTGCAGCAGCTTCTTCTTCACCTTCACGCTGCGCCCGGCCGACCACAGGATTTCGACCAGCGCGAAGTCGTCGGTGCGCGCGGTTTCCACGTCGGGGTAGCGGGCATCGAAGCGGAAGTGCTCGGCGTCGAGCTCGATCACGCGCTGGAAGCGGTCGGCCGCCGGCACGCCCGAGGCGACCAGCGCCGCGTGCACGGCGTCGAGCACGGTGGATTTGAGCGCGGGCGCACGGCCTTGGCGCAGCGTCAGTGTGATCAGTGGCATGGCGGCTCCTGGCAACGGTGAGTGGATCGCGGTGCGACCCGGTGCCGCCATGTTGCGCCCGGGGCGACGGCCGCACCATTGGCCTGAAAGACATCTATCGATAGAATCGGGCCATGCCCTCGCGACGCACCCTCTCACGCCCGCCCAGTGAACCGATGCCGCGCACGATCGCCGTGGTGGCGTTCCATGGCATCAGCCCGTTCCAGGTGTCGGCGCCGTGTCTGGTGTTCGGCAGCGACTTGCGCGAGCTCGGCGTGCCGCGCTTCGACCTGCGCGTGGTGGCTGCCGAGCCCGCACCGCTGCGCACCGCGGCGGGCTTCTCCATTCACACGCCGCATGGCCTGGCCGCACTGCGCCATGCCGACGTGGTGATCGTGCCGAGCTGGCGCCACCACGGCGCCGAGCCGGTGCCCGAGCCCCTGCTGCGCGCGCTGCGGGCGGCGCATGCGCGCGGCGCCACCGTGGTGGGCCTGTGCGTCGGCGCCTTCGTGCTGGCGGCCGCCGGGCTGCTCGACGGCCGCCGCGCCACCACGCATTGGCACTGGGCGCCGGCGTTCGCCGCGCGCTTTCCGGCGGTGAACCTGGATCCGTCGGTGCTGTACGTCGACGAAGGCCGCGTGGTCACGTCGGCCGGCATCGCGGCCAGCTTGGACTGCTGCCTGCACCTGCTGCGCCGCTGGTGCGGCGACGAGGTGGCCAACCGCGTGGCGCGCCGTCTCGTGCTGGCGCCGCACCGGCGCGGCGGGCAGGCCCAGTTCATCGAGCAGCCACTGCCGCCGCCCGACGCCGACGCGCGCCTGCAAAACCTGCTGCAGTGGATGCTGGCGCACGTCGACCAGCGCCACGACCTCGACACGCTGGCGGCGCGCGTATCGATGAGCCGGCGCACCTTCACGCGCCAGTTTCAGAAGGCCACCGGCAGCAGCGTCGTGCAGTGGCTCACGCACCAGCGGTTGATGTTTGCCGGCCGCCTGCTCGAGACCACCGACCGGCCGGTGGAGTCGATCGCGGCCGATGCCGGCTTCGGCTCCGCACTGTCGCTGCGCCAGCACTTTGCTGCGCGCTACGGCATGCCACCGGCGGCGTACCGGCGGCAATACCGCGCGCCGGCGTGACGCTGCGCGCGTGCCGCGCGCGAGCTTGCGTGTCGTCAAAAATGTGACGGTCATCACCGTCGATCCGCGAATACCCGGCTGACAGCGCCGCCGGTGCATGCACAATCGGCGGCTTTTGCGGCGGGCGCCTGGAGCGCGGCTGCCGTGCGGCATCGGGTGCGCTGGCGCGTGCTCGCGAAGGGGGAATGGATATGCGCAATCGCCGGCGCCGTTGGCTGGCCTTTGTGTGCGGGATGGTGGTGTCGATCGCGGCGAGCGCCGCGGCGACCGAAGCCGGCGCCGGCAGCTTGCCGCTCGCCGGTGACGCGCAGCAGACCCTGCGATGGGTGCTGCGCCAAGCCGATCACCGCGGGCAGCCGTTTGCGATCGTCGACAAGAAGCAGGCGCACATCTACGTGTTCGAGTCGACCGGCGTGCTGGTCGGCGCTGCGCCTGTGCTGCTCGGCCTGACCGCGGGAGACCGCGACGCCGTGCGCAGCATCGGCGAGCGCAGCGTCGACAGCCTGCTGCCCGACGAGCGCACCACGCCGGCGGGCCGTTTCGAGACCGAACCCGGCCACAACGACAAGGGCGAGGCCATCGTCTGGTTCCAATACGACGCCGCGCTGGCCATCCACCGGCTGCGCCCCGCGCCGGCGCACGAGCGGCGGCCGCAGCGCCTGGCCTCGCCCGACCCGGCGGAGCGGCGCATCACGTTCGGCTGCGTCGTCGTGCCGGTGGCGTTTTACGAAGACGTGATCGCGCCCACGCTCGGCTCGCGCCGCGGCGTGGTGTACCTGATGCCCGAGGAAGGCCCGGTCGACGCGCTGCTGCGCGAGCCCGATCTGGCGCTGCGTGCGCCGTGACGCTGCCCTAAGAGCACCCGCTGCCCGGCCCCTTGTCGAACGGCTTGTCGAGCCACGTCTTGGTGTGCTCGGCGTAGCTGCGCCAGCTCGCCGCGTGCGTGCGCACCGAGACCTCGGCCGCGCACGACGCGGTGCGGCGGATATCCGCCAGCATCACCACGCTGCCGGTGCCGCGCAGGGCGCTGTTGTGCACCAGCGCGATCGTGCTGCTCGTCTCGCTTTGGTCGTCGATGGTCACGAAGTACGGCGCACGCGCAGCAGTGCCCGGCAGCAGCGCTGTCGGCTCCTTCACCCAGCAGCGCGCCCACGCGTCGGCCAGCGTCTGCCGCGTGTCGAACACCGACTTGAGGCTGCACACCTTGACGGTGACGGGATCGGAGTCGCGCACCGGCTCGGACGGGCGCACCGAGGCGCATGAAGCCAGGCCGGCGGCAACGCCGAGCACGACGACGAGTTCGTGGCGCCTACTGCAACCCCTTGCTGCTTCGACGGCGGCCACGAGCGACAAACGCGAGGTCATGGTCGCTTCGAGCCTACCCGCGTGAGCCCGCTTTGCCTTGGCTCAGCGCCTTGGGCGCCTTGTGCTCCCAGGCCAGGCGAACCAGCGTCTTGACCACATCGGGTTCGGCCTCAGCGAGCGAGACCCGGACCCCGACGACCTTGCCGCCCCAAAGCAGCTTCTCGGTGAACGATGGGTACATCGCGATCGCTTGCTCGCGCTGCTGCTCGGAGACAAAAACGTGGATGTGCGCTTGGTCCGGCGGCACCGTGACAAAGATCTTGCCGCGCACCCGGAATGAGCCGAATTGATGGTGCGGCTCTTCGGTGGTCTCCGGAAGGGCAAGTGCAAAGGCACGGATCGACGCAAACCTCATGTGCGAGGCCTAACGTTCAAGCGCGGCGTTCTGTGGTGCCACCGAACGCAGCACCTTGATGAGCTGCAGCGCCGGATTGTGCGCATCCCACAGCGTCGGGAACACCTCAATCGGAGCAAAGCCCCGGGCCCGATAGAACTCCCTGGTTTGCGCGTAGGCGGCGCTCGAGCTGGTGTGCGCGACGGTCTTCACCTGCAGGTAGCGCACGCCACGCTCGGTGAGCCACTGCTCGGCGTGGGCCAGCAGCCGCGAGCCATGCCCCGCATTGCGTGCTTCGGCATGCACGGCCACGCAGTGCACCTCCCAAGCATCGGCAAAATGCTCACGCAGGCTGATGAACCCCAGCAGGCCATCGGCGCCGTTCAACGCGAAGGTCGGAAGGCGCTCGGTGTCGCGCGCGTACATCACAAGCGCGTGCTCGATGCCGAACCATCGTGGAAGCGAACGCAGCACGGCCTCGCACTCCGACGCCCGCTTCAGTTCTGGGCCGAGCATGTCCATGCGTGCAGCGCGTCAGCGCGAGCGCAGCTCGCTGGCTGCGCCGACAAGAAGGCGCAGCCCGAAGACGCCGACCAGGGCACCGGCGACACGGTTGAGCGTGGTGCGTTGCCGCGCGTACATGGCCTGGACACGCCGATGCGAGAACGCGAAGGCCAGGAACAGGTGCCAGCAAAACGCGTTGACCAGCACCAGCATCACCGTGGCCAGCAGCAGTTGTGCCGACGGCTCCGCGGGCAGCGCGGTGGCAAAGACGCTGCCGAAGAACAGCGCCGACTTCGGGTTCAGGATGTTCGTGACGAAGCCCAGGCGAAATGCCGCCAGCGGCGTCAGGGGAGCGCTTGCAGCGGCGTGCGCACTGGCTCCCGCCCGCCACAGCCGAGCCGCCACGTACAGCAGGTACATGCCGCCCGCGCACTGCAGTGCCAGGCGCAAATACGGATGCGCCACGAAGATCGCGTTGACTCCGAGCACCGCCAGCGTGGCCCAGAGGGTGGCCACGACCGTGACGCCCAAAGCCGCGAAACAGGCCGCCGTGCGCGAACCGCCTGCCGCGAGGTTGGACACCACCAGCACGTTGGCGCCAGGTGTCACCAGAACGACCCAGTGGAGCAAGGCGACGGCAAAGAGTGTGGCGGCCATCTCGTGGCGACAGTTTTGCGATGCAGCGAAGGTCAGGCAGCGCTTGCGACCAACCCGAGCGACCGCAAGTGGGTCTGCAATTCGGCGATCGAACTCCAAGGCAGGATCTGCGAGCTCGCTCGCTCGTCCGGCGGATGGGACGGCAGCTCGTCAGACCAGCCGCCGCACCCGACCAACGGAAGCAACGGACGCTGGTGCAGCCAAGCCAGGTGGACTTCGGATTTGGTGCCCGCGCGACCACCGATGACGATGCAGGCATCGCCGGCCAGCGCCATCAGGAGGTTGCGTGCATCGCCCATGCCACACGGAAGAACCACGGTCGCGGGCCAATCGGGTGGTGGCATTTGATCGGGAGGCACGATGCTGAGCACCAGACCGTTCGCTTGAATGGCGCGCTCAGCAGCAACCCGTGTTGCCGGACTGCCGCAACCGCTCACGACCGTGATACCGAGTTTGGCCAAGGCTTCGCCGGCCTGACCGGCAAGCTCATGGGCGCGTGACCCAGGCTCGGCGCTGCCGAGAACACACACTTGGGGCTTGCGGTGGGAGACGCTCATCGTGTGGGATCGTAGCGCGCGCTGCATCGGCCTATGGAGACCCTATGGGCAACCACATGTGGACCTTGGCCTTGTAGCCGGCCGGTGTGGCGATGGCCATGGGCTCGGTGCCGAACGCACGAAAACCGCACCGTTCATACAGACTGATTGCAGCTGCGTTGCCCTCTGTGACGGTGAGCGTGAGCACGCGAACCTCCGCGCGCGCTCGAGCGCACGCAAGCGCCGCGTGAACGAGGCTGGCGCCGGCACCCACGCCGCGACAAGACTCGCGTACGAACATGCCAATCAGCTGCGCCTTGTGCCGGGTCTTGGGCCTGGCGGAGAACTCGAGGGTCACCGTGCCCACGAGGTTGCCGTCATGAAACGCACCCAACGCCGCGCTGAGGCCCGACGGATCGGCCACACGCTTCAGCCACCAGGACTCCGGTTCGCCGGCACGCTCTTGCGGCGTGGCAACGAACGCATCGGGGGCCGCCGCATAGGCGTGCAGCATGAGCTCACGGTAGCGAGCCACATCCGATGGGCCCAGCGCGACGACGTGCATGTGAGTTGTGGAGACTGGGTTAGGCATCATCGCTCGACAGCGTCACCCGAGTGATGAAGTGGAGCGCAAGGAGGGCCACCCAAAGTTGAAGCGCACCCAGGGCGACGCGTTGGTAAAGACCGACATCTGCACCTGCGGTCCTGGTCACGATCAACCCCTGGGCAACCACGGCAGCGACTCCGAGGGTGTAGGTCGCGAGCACCACTGCAACACCACGCTTCAACTTCACGAGCCATGCACCAGCGGTGAACAGCGCGGCAGTCAGCGAGATGAACGCCATTGTCGCGGAGCCGTTGTGCACCAGCTGACTGAGCGACGGCACAACTGGCCGGCACCCGACGTCGCACGGGAAAAGGGCTGCCATCACCCGACAAAGCCCGTGCAGAGCGATGAGCGCACCGGAGACCACGAGCAAGCGATGCGCGCGATAGCGTGCCACGAGCCCAATGCCAAACGTTGCCAGAAGGAGGCCCGTGGGGATGATGCCCAGGAAATTGACGACGAACGCGGTGGTGCTGCCGCGCTCGCCGAGTTCGCTGATGAACTGGGTTCGGTGATCAAAGACAGGGCGCTGATAAGTGGCCACCACGACAGCGACCCCATGCGGCACGAAACCAAAAAGCCCCGCAAGGAGCCACAGGCTGGGTTCACGTCGCGACAGAGCTGCGGTCGTGCTCATGCGGTGTGACGTCGGATGCAGCGGAGGGCTCGGCCTCGCACTACTTCTTGCATGACCCCTGCGTGATGACGCGTCCGTCCGCGCACTCCGTGATGACAGCCGAGGCCGCGGGACTTTGCTTGACCGAAGCGCTTGGTGCCGGTGCTCCGCGCACGTAGAGCAGTTTCTTGCGTCCTTGGTCGCAGGTGCCCACGACTTGGCCCGCGGCAGAGGCCGCCGCATCGACCGGAGTCACGGTAAAGCCGGCGACACCGCTTGCACGAATGCGCGCTTCGATCGATTGCTGAAGGTCCTCGCAAGTGGCCGCGAATACCGGGCTCGCTGCAAGCAGCGCCACGAGCGCTGCCGGGCGCAGGGTCGACCGTGTCAGGCAGTGCCGCGCGATCGTCGCAACGAGACAAGGCATGCGGCTAGCGAGCAAAGAAGTGGTACGCGATGCACAGCGCCGCGATGACGAACAAGAGCCAGATGTCGCCGCTCGACCGCGGCACTTCGCCTGGCGACAGGTCGGTTGCCTTGCTTGAAAGAGGCGTTGACCTGAAAGGCTTGGGTCGAGTACCGACCTGACCGGCAACGTTCGCGCCACTCGAGCCAATACCCTTCGCCGCAAGCACGAGCTTCAGTGCTTCGACGATGCCCCCACGCTGCAAGGCGGCAACGATCTCGGCGGGTGATGGGTTTGCGCTGGCAGGCATGTGTCGATGGTCCGATCGTACGACTGATGGCGGCTGTGCGTCCTAGTGTGACGCAAGTGTCAAGTCGGCACGTAGAAGCGGTCGAGCAGGGCGAAGTCAAGCCGCAGTCCGTCACCGGTCGTGCGTCGGGTGCAACGACGGGTCAGGCAGCACCCACGCTCCTCGACCAGATGTACTTGATGTCTTCCAGATTCCACATGTTCTCGAACCCGTGCCCGCTGTCCCTGAAGCCGTGCCGCTCGTAGAAAACTCGGGCTCGAGCGTTGCGGGCGAACGTGTACAGCCAAAGGGTACCCGACGACTCGAGCTTCGCCAGGGCCAGCAGCTGCGACCCGATGCCCTGTCCGATGAATGGCACGGCCACATAGAGTTGTGCGATCGACTCTGGCGTCGATGCAATGAACCCGACGAGGCCAGAAGCACCGAGTGCGACACGCACGGTGTTCTCGGGAAGCACCTTTGCCTCGAAGAACGCCCGTTGCTCCTCGATCGGATGGGAATCCGTGATGCCCACGCCATGCTCGAAACTGGCGCGCCAGAGCTCGACCAGCGGGCGCGCATGCCGCGGGCGATAGAGCTCGATGCGTATGCGGTCCACGTCCTGTTGGGTGCTGCCTGACGTTTGAATTCACGCGCCTGCGCAAGCGGGCGAAGCCCGCTGCAACGATTCGGCGTGCAGCGAAGGGTCAGGCATCAGGGTGCCTTGCACGCGGGCGCTCCATGGCCACTTGCGACGGCACGAACCCCAGCTTTTCGTAGAAACCTGCTACGCCCTCGCGACCGGCGCGAAGCACCCAGGTGATGTTGGAGTCGCCGCCCATGACGGCGCGAACGAGCGTGGTGCCGATGCCTCGCCTGCGGTAAGCCTCGGCGACGACGACCATTGAAATGTACCCATTGGACAGGCCGTCGGTCAGTGCCCGGGCGAAACCGACGACCTGCCCATCGACGAGGGCGACCAGACAAGCCTGTGAGCGCTCGAGCAAGAGAGCGAAGGAGCCACGATCGGAGACGCGATGGTCGTTCCAACCGCCCGCGAGAAGGAGCCGGCGTGCAGCCTCGTACTCGGGCGGCTGTATTGCGCGCACTTGCATCCGACGCCTTGGTGGCTAGCCGTTGACGGATGGAACCTCGTGCGTCTCGAACTCGCCTGGCAACACGATTTCCAGGAGTTCAATGTCTTCGCTGTGACCCACCTCGCGGTGATGAATCTCGGGTGGCTGGTGCACGCAAGATCCGGCCTCGAGCCGGACAACGCCTTGACCTTCGTATTCGAACTCGATCCAACCTTTGAGGATGTAGACCATTTGGAAGGTCGTCTTGTGCATGTGAGGTTGGCTGGAGAAGTCCGTGCCCGCCGCCGCTCGTATGACATGAGCGACAACTCTGCCGCCCGTGGCCGCCTTGATGCCGAGGTCGCGGTACTCGAAGAAGGAGCGCAGGCCGCGGTCGAAGACCGCGTCTCGCTCGTGCGATACGACAAAGCCTCTGGTGGTCATTGCAGGCTCCGTTCGGAAAGTGGATCCGTTGGCAACCGAGGCTAGCCCTTTCTGCCACCGAAGAGCAACAAGGCGGCGCCGACTGCGATTGCAGCGACACCAGCCCAGACCGGGACGTTGACGGACTCCTTCTCCTTGACAGACAACTGGATCGGTCCGAGTTTGACGTCATGTGTTTCTCGGGTGTAGCTAAAGCCACCGTACAGCAGCCCGAGGACGCCAGCGACGATGAGAGCGACGCCCACGAGTTTGGTTGGGTTCATTGTGGTGATCTCCTGCATGCAGCGCAGAACCCCATTTGCCGATCTGGCCAACCCGAGCGCTGCGCGACAGATTGAACCATACGCCCCCGCGGCAGCGGACGACGCCCGCTGCGGCGAGCCAGGCGCAACGAAGGGTCAGGCGGCGGCATGTTCTCTCCCGATCTCGATGGCTTGTGGCATGCGGAGCCTCAGCCGCCCGCACCGGCGCTTTCTTGAGAGAAGTGCGGGAGCGTGAGATCAGAGGCAGCCCATGACACTCGGTGCGAGTGCCAGATTTCCTTGCTGGGCGGAAGGTGGTTCGGATCGTCGAGCGCCGCCGTGGTGAGCTCGATCGCGCCCGGGTCATCGGCGTGCTCGTAGGCCAGAGATGTGCCGCACCTCGCGCAGAAACTCCTGGTGACGGGCGACGATGACTGAAACGTGGCGAACCGCCCGCCGAGGAGCGTGAACTGGCTCTTGCCGACGACGAACCACGCGACCGATGGAGCACCACTCGCGAGCCGGCAACTGCGACAGAAACAGACGCTGCTGGACCGCGGGACGCCCGCAACTCGGTAGCGAATCGAACCGCAGAGGCAGCCGCCTTCGAAGAACTGCATGTGTTTCTCCCGTGGGCCTGCGCGAGCCAAGGGACTGGGCGTCGCTACAGCCTCAAGCGGCCTCAGAGCCAGTGATGCTTCGAATGTCCGCTACCAATTCAGGAAAGGTGTCCTGATCAAACTCGTGCCCCCGACCATCGAGCCGACGGAAGACGGCGTGAGGCAGCGCTTTCTGGTACTTCTGGAAGTGCGTGAACCGAACGACGGGATCATCAGTGCTTTGGTAAAAGAACAGTGGGGATGTGGATTGGAGTCGACGAAGATGCTCGGCAGTGAGCGCGAAATCCGGGAAGTCTTTTCCCCAGAAGGGCGTGGCAACCAGGAAGAGCCCCCGAAAAGTGGGCTGAGGTTCCGCTTGAGCAATGAACCTCAGGAGGGTTGAAGCGCCGAAAGAGTGGCCGACCAGCACCGGGTGGTCGGCCTCGAGCACCAGCTGAGCAATGCGCTCGCGCCACGCGCGGTCATCTGGATTCTCGGGATCGGGCATCCTCGGGGCTCGCACCCGATACGCAGGCCCGAGATCGTCACCGAGCAGGGGCTCCCAGTAAAGTCTGCGCCCGCGGCGTCGGGGTTCACCGGCACCGTGGATCACCAGCACGAGTTGCGACATCG
>Ga0075366_10001510_pt1 | contig 11614 bp, 8 predicted proteins | sample EndMethybrTD3031_FD_72351 | JGI IMG/M metagenome (GOLD analysis project Ga0075366, IMG submission 72351) | Populus endosphere microbial communities from Tennessee, USA - Endosphere MetaG P. TD hybrid TD303-1 | ecosystem: Host-associated > Plants > Roots > Endosphere | place: USA: Tennessee... | reverse complement strand
GCCTATGTTTTTGGCTGCGCATTCCGGTCGTTCCTGCCGCGCGCCGATGTTCAGCGGATCTGCCTGTTCGACACCTGGCTGTCGAGCGTTGTGGTCGGCCGGACGGTCGCGACCGTGGCCGAGATCTGCTTCGCGGCGCAGTGGGTTTTGATCCTGCACCGGCTGGGCACGATGACGGGAGCGGACACCACCGTGAACATCGCGTGGGTGATCCTGCCGCTGATCATCATCGCCGAATGCTTCTCCTGGTATGCGGTGCTGACCAGAAACTATTGGGGCAACGCCATCGAGAACTCGATATGGGCCGTGACCTTCTTCCTCATTGGGATTGGCCTTTGCCGGTTGCTGCCGGAGTTCGATGGCCTGGTTCGCGTGATCTTCGCCGTCTCGATCGTCGGGATTGCGGGCTATCTGGCGTTTCTCATGACTGTCGACGTGCCGATGTACCTGAACCGATGGCGGGCCGAGGTGTCGGTTGGCCGGAAGCTTCTGACGCCTCTCGCGGGTCTGCATGACGTGAGCACGCGCTGGGTGGTGACGCACGACCTTGCTGAATGGAAGGAAGAGATTCCCTGGATGTCGCTTTATTTCAGTGCGGCGGTCTGGGCGAGCCTCGCGCTCTGCGTTTTCTACTCGCTCGAGGACCATCTGCCGCGCTACCGCACCGAAGTGACGGTCCTGAGCTGGGCGTCGGACGAGTCCCGGCCCTCGGTCAACGCTGTCCAACAGCCGTAATCCAGCACCCATGCGCGGAACCGGGGAACCCCGGTTCCGGTTACCCCTGCGAACCATCGGGTCCGACGGCATTGAGATCGGCCCCGACGGCGTTCAGCAGGAGTAGAGCCCATGAGAATGTTGTTGCTGACCGCGGCCGCCGCTGCGGCGCTGGCCTCCACATCGATGGTGGCTCGGGCGCAAGAGGGCAGCAGGTCCGAGCAAGCCCCGGCGGCCGGGCAGGTGCAACCCCGGGCGGTGAAAACCGAATCGATCCGGCCCCCTGCCCCGTCCGACCAAACGAAGCCCGAAGCGAGCACCGACAGCCGGGCCAACCAAACTGCCGCAGCGGACAGGCAGAACGTGCAGCAGCCATCCGCGACGCGACGGGCCGTCCGCACGCAGCGTCAGCGCGTCGCCGAACGGCACCGCCCGCGGCCTGCGCAGGCGCGCACATTGCGGACCCGCAGAGCCGACACAGTCCAGACGACGGCGCGTGTGGCGAGGCAGGACCTGCGGAGCCTGCCCGGCCCGCAATACTCTCAGGCCGCTTACGTGGCGCGTGCGGCGGCGGCGCCCGGAGACAGAATGACGCTGACCGAGCCGCAGGTGGCACGCCTCAATGCCGCGTTTGACGAGTACATCGTGCGGATGAACGTGTGGACGCGACCGCCCTGGGAATTTTCGGCCACCGTCGGCGCCGCGGTCCCGCGATGGGTCCAGGTTTACGGTGTCCCGACCGAGATTGTCGCGGTCTATCCGGAATTCGCGGGCGACGAATTCGTGGTGGTTGGCGATGACATCGTGATCATGGAGCCCGGCAGCCGCCGCATCGTTGCAATGATCTCGCGCACCAGCAACACCGCGGTCGTCGTGCTCGCCGAACCGCCCCTGATCACAAGCTCGTCGACGACGGGCTTGGCACCGCCGCTGGAGGTGCGTGTCAGGCTCACGCGGGCGCAGACCGCCGCCATCCGCACGGTGTTGCGCGACCGGGCGTGCCGCTACGAGCGGCCCGCTGATTTCTTCATCGGCAGCCTGATGCCGGCCACCGCGCCGGTCTGCGCTTTTCCGGAGCACGTGGTCGCAGCGGTGCCGGATATTGGAGAATACCGCTACCTCACACGCCGCAACGCGGTTGTGGTGGTCGACCCGGCCAATGATCGGGTGGTCACTGTGGTCCGCTAGGCTCGCGGCCTTGAAGCGACGCGGCGCCGCTCCTGTCGGGGCGGCGCCGTCGCTTTGGCCCTGCGGTTGACAGCCCGCCCATCCGTATTTAACACCTCCGTTAAATACAGGAATGCAATGGCTCCCGCCGCTGATCCGCTCGCCCCGCACTCGCTCCATCTGCGCCGCATCCTCGATGCGCCTCGCGAACTGGTCTGGCGCGCCTGGACGCGGCCGGAGATGCTGACCGCGTGGTACGGGCCGTCCGAATATCCTCTGGTCCATGTCGAGCAGGACTTGCGTCCGGGCGGCGCCTGGCGCGCCTGCTTGCGCTCGACGACGAAGGATCACGTGCTCTGGCATGGCGGCGTCTATCGCGAGGTCGTTCCGCCCGAGCGGCTGGTGTTCAGCTTCAAGTGGGAGAGTGACGACCACGAGGACGGCGTCCCGGTCGACACCCTCGTCACCGTGCTGCTCACCGAACTGCCCGACGGGCGGACGCAGCTGGATTTCACGCATCAAGGATTGAAGTCCGAGCAGAGCGTTGCCGGACACCGCCACGGCTGGACGAGCAGCTTCGCCCGACTCGATCAGTTTCTGCCGACGCATGGGAGCACGACATGAACACACCCGCGATGCTTTGGACTGGACGCGTCCTGACCGGACTTTTCGCCCTGTTCATTCTCGGCGCCTCGGTCGCACCCAAGCTGCTCCAGTTGCCGATCGCCGACGAGACGATGACCCAGCTTGGCTGGCCTCCCGGCTACGTGCTGATGATCGGGCTGATCGAGCTCGCCTGCCTGGTGCTGTATTTGATTCCGCGCACCAGCGTGCTCGGCGCGGTGCTGATGATGGGCCTGCTCGGCGGCGCGATGGCGACCCAGATCCGCGTGGGCAATCCGCTGTTCAGCCACATCCTGTTCAGCATCTATCTCGGACTGTTCATGTGGGGCGGGCTGTGGCTGCGCGACCCGCGGCTGCGGGCTCTGTTTCCCATTGCGCGGGAGCGTGCCTGATCCGAGGCAGCGGCGCCTCACAGGCCGATCATGCTCGGAGCGCCTGAGGTCGCCTCAACCGCGAAACTTGTTCTTCTTCGGCTTCTTGCCAAACGCACGCTTTGCAAACGGCGCCGCATGGTCGCGCCGTGGCCGGCCGGCATCGGCAGGCTTGTGTTCGTGCCGCGGCTTTTGACCCAATCCTGGCGCGGTCTCGGATTTTAGCAAGCCACTGCCGGAAGCCTCACCATGAGGCTTGTGGCGCCGCTCGTGACGCGGCTTGTCATTGTGACGTGGCTTGTCGGGTGGCTTGCCCTCGTGAGCCTTGCCGTTGCCCGCAGCTTTGTCGGCGGGCTTTTCCGATGGCGCTTCGCCTTGCGGGCCGGCCGGCAGCGCCTCGATGCGGATGTTCTCTTCCTTGTCGGGGCGCTTCAGGTTGACTGAAAACTGCTCCGCGGCCTGCGCCGAAATCTCGAATTCGGAGTGGGTGCCGTAAATCCTGATCGCACCGATGTCATGCTTGCCGATATTGCCGCGGCGGCAGATCATCGGCAGCAGCCAGCGCGCTTCGGCATTCTTTTGCCGTCCGATGCTCAAGCGAAACCATACGCTGCCCTCCGCCATGCTGTGGCGAAAGCCCGGCTTTTTCCTGCGCGAGTCGGTTCCGGTCTGGCTGTCGTCGGGGCGTGCGTTGCGGCTCTCCCGCCTGTCGCCACGATCGTCACGCGATCGGCCACTGGCTGGGCCGGGATCTATGATGTCTTCGGGCGAAGGCAGCCGCGAGCGATAAAGCCTTGCGAGAGCTGCTGCGACTTCCTCGGGCGAGCGCTCGGCGAGCAGCGCGCGCGCCAGCGTCAGATCATCCTCGGTCGACTCATCCGTGAAGAGCGAATCCTGCAGCATGCGCTGCTGATCGAGCTTGCGGATGTCCTCCGCCTGGGGCGCCATGCCCCAGATGGCGCCGATACCGGCCTGATTGAGCATCAGTTCCGCGCGCCTCCGACGCGCCGGCGGCACCAGCATTACGCTCACGCCCTTGCGGCCGGCACGGCCGGTGCGGCCGGAACGATGCTGCAAGGTTTCCGGGTCATTCGGCAGATCCGCATGTATGACGAGGCCGACGTTCGGCAGATCGATGCCGCGCGCCGCGACGTCGGTGGCGACGCAGACGCGCGAGCGTCCATCCCGCAGCGACTGCAACGCGTGGGTTCGCTCGTTCTGCGTCAACTCTCCGGAGAGAGCCACCACGGAAAATCCGCGCTCGAGCAGCGCCGCCTGCAAATGCCGGACGGCTTCTCTGGTGTTGCAAAACACCAGGGTGCCGGGTGATTCAAAATACCGCAGCACGTTGACGACCGCGTGCTCGACATCGTGCGCGACGACCCGGATGGCGCGGTACTCGATGTCGGCATGACCGCCCTCGCCGCCCGCGACTTCGATGCGGAATGCGTCTTTCTGATATTGCCTGGCCAGCGCCACGATGCCGCGCGGCAGCGTCGCCGAGAACAGCAGCGTGCGACGGGTGTCCGGCGTGGTCTTGAGGATGAATTCCAGATCCTCGCGAAAGCCGAGGTCGAGCATTTCGTCGGCTTCGTCGAGCACGACGGCCTTCAATTCTGAGACATCGAGACGACCGCGCCGCAGGTGGTCGCACAGCCGCCCCGGCGTTCCAACAACGATGTGCGCGCCGATGGCAAGCTCCCGCTGCTCCCGGCGCGGGTCCATGCCTCCGACGCAGGAAACAATGCGCGCGCCGGTATACTGATAGAGCCACGCCAGTTCGCGCTGCACCTGCAAAGCAAGCTCTCGGGTTGGCGCGACGATCAATGCCACAGGCTTAGCGCTTCTTTCGAAACGATCCGCGTCGCCGAGCAGATTCTTCGCAATCGACAGTCCGTAGGCAACCGTCTTGCCTGAGCCGGTTTGTGCCGAAACCAGCAGATCGCGATCGACGGCTGCGTCAGCCAGCACCGCCGTCTGCACGGGGGTCGGCTCGGTGTAGCTGCGCTCGGCCAAGGCTTTGGCGAGCTGCGGACTTGTCGGCAAGAATGTCACGAGATGTCAGACCTTGATGGGTTGGTTCGAAATGGCGAAACGAATGGATTGCCGGGCACATCCGCGACGGAGAGCGGCCGCATCGACCGACGAAGTGACTGATGTGGGAGATGCCCAACGCCGCGACAACCAACAGCGCCGATGATCGCTGGCGATTTTGCTAAAGACCGGTCGATTGACCGCCGCATCCGGCCGGCCTGCTGTTCACACTCTTATGCCCGTGATGCGAAGTTGGCGCGCCCGAAGAGATTCGAACTCCTGACCCCTAGATTCGTAGTCTAGTGCTCTATCCAGCTGAGCTACGGGCGCTTGCCTTCCACGAGGGAAGTTCCGGGCACGAAGGCGCGGAACGCGGCTAGAGCTATCGATTTCACCCCGGATTGGCAAGGCCGGGTGAATTGGGCCGCCGCGTGATGGGTTAATCGCGAGACTTCAAGCCCGCGCCCGCGCCGGACGGCGGGATTCGAGGTCCACCGCACGGTCCGGAATGGTAAACTGGAAGGTCGCCCCGATGGTGCCTTCGACCAGGGCGATTTCGCCGCCATGGGCGCGCACCAGCTCGCCGGCAATGACCAGGCCGAGACCGGTGCCGCCACTGCGCGCCGAGCTCTGGAATGGCTCGAACAGATGCTCGCGCGCCTTGGCCGGGAAGCCCGGGCCGGTGTCCGACAATTCGACGATCACGACCGCGCCCTCGCGCCGCCCGGTGATGCGCACCTGATCGCGCGACGGATCGTTCGGCGCGCGGGTTTCCAGCGCCTGCACGGCGTTGCGCGCCAGATTGAGCAGCACGCGCAGCAGCTGATCAGGATCGGCGTCGACGATCAGATCGCGTTCGATGGCGGTGATCCATCCGATGCGGGAGTCGGCCAACGCAAGCGTCTCGCGGACCTCCTCGACGATCGGCTCAAGCGCGACCGGCACCCGGTCCGGCGGCGGCTCCTGGGCGCGGCCGTAGGACAGCGTCGATTCGCAGAACGCGATGGCGCGCTCCAGCGCCCGCATCAGCTTGGGCGCGAAGCGCTGCACCCGCGGATCGGGCAGCATCGTCAGGCCTTCGGAGAACAGCTGCGCGGAGGTGAGCAGGTTGCGAAGATCATGGTTGATCTTCGAGACCGCGAGGCCCAGCGCTGCAAGCCGGCTTTTCTGCTGTAGCATCGATGAGAGATCGGTCTGCATCGACGCAAGCTCGTTCTCGGCAAGACCGATCTCATCGCGCCGCTTTGACACGCTGATTACGCGCCTCGGATTTTCCGGGTCGGCGCGAAACGCCATCATGTTGGCGGTGATCCGGCGCATCGGTCGCACCAGCAGGTAATGCAGGGCGAAATACACCAGCATCGCGGTGATGCCGGAGATCAAGAGCGAGATCAGCAGAATGTTGGTCGAGAAGCGGATCATGGCGAGCCGCAATGGCTTCTCGTCCATCACGATTTCCAGGAAGTCGCCGCCCATCGGCGCGGGCCCGACCACGCGCATCGCGTCGTCGTCGCTGCACAACAGCGTCCGGAACGCGTCGATGATAGCGCGGTGCCACGGCATATCGCGCATGTCGATCTCGTCATGGACCGCGGGCGGCATGTCGGAGACCGCGAGCAGGCGCCGCTGGGTGCCCATCTTCATCGCCACCGCACGCGCGCCGACGCTGCTGAGAATCTGCCGCGCCAGGCTTTCCGGCACCATGCCGCTGGGCGCGGCGTCGAGGACCAGCGCCGCCGTGTGGGCGGCGGCCAGCCGGTCGTTGAGCCAGTTCATCCGGAAGGTGGCGATCGACGGCACATAGATCAGCACTTCGGCGAGCATGACGAACAGAATCGTCAGCATCAGGAGCTTGCCGGACAGGCCAAGCCTAGTGCGGCCGAGCTCCGGCCCGGGACTGGCCGGGGCAGGCGTCGCCGCCGATGCTCCCTCGTCTTGGCTCACTGGTTGGCTCATTGGCCCCTTACGCCGCCTTATCCGAAGCGCCGAAGCACGCTCGAAAGCCGCCGCACCCAGGATGTCGACAATTTAGGCGCGAAGAAGGAGATCGCGGCCCGTTTTCCGACCTCAATATAGGTCGGATAGGGCACGACCAGCTCGGCCATGGCCCGGATGTTGAGCTGATGGTTGATGGCCAGTGTCCAGGTGCTGATCTGCTCGCTGGCGGCCGCCCCAACGATGGTTGCGCCGAGGATCAATCCCTTGGCGTCGGTCACCACCTTGATATGACCGCGGGTTTCGCGTTCGGCCTGGGCGCGGTCGTTGTCCTGATAGGACCAGCGCAGCACCCGGACGGCGCCGTGCAGCTCCCGCGCCTGCACATCGGTGAGCCCGACATGGGCCAGTTCCGGCTCGGTGAACGTCACCCGCGGGATTTCATCGAGATTCAGCGCGATCGGCAGGCGGAACAGCAGGTGCTTGATCAGGAGCCCGGCCTGATGGGTGGCAACGTGGGTGAATTGCGGCAGGCCGGTGACATCGCCGATCGCATAGATGCGCCGGTTGCTGGTGCCGAACCGCTTGTTGACCGTGATGCCGGAAGGCCCGTGCTTGACGCGGGCCGCCTCCAGGTCGAGGCCCGCGATGTTCGGCAGCCGGCCGGTGGCGACCAGCAGGTCGGTGCCCTGGATGCTCTCCTCGGTGTCGCCGGCCAGCACGACCTCGATGCGCTGGCGCAAGCTGCGCACGCGCTCGACCTTGACGCCGCTGCGGATCGTGATGCCCTCGCGCGCCAGCGCGTCGAGCACAATGGCGGCGCATTCCGGATCTTCGTTGGCGAGCGGCTGCGGCGCCTGCTCCAGCACCGTGACCTCGGAGCCGAGCCTGCGGAAAGCCTGCGCCAGTTCAAGGCCGGTCGGGCCCGCGCCGACCACGATCAGATGCTTGGGCCGCTCGCGCGCGTCGAAGATGTTCTGGTTGGTGAAATACGGGCATTGATCGATGCCGGAGATTTGCGGCACGGCCGGCCGCGAGCCGGTGGCGATGACAAAGCGCCGGGCCCTGATCTCGAACTTGATGTCATCTTCCTGTCCGACCACGACGGTGCGGGTGTCGCGGAACCGGGCCTCGCCTTCGATGACGCGGACATGCATGCCGCCGAGACGCTCCTTGGAGGCGTTCGGCGCGAGCGAATTGATGACGCGATGAACATGGTCGTTGACCTCGTCGAATTCGACGGCGGGCCTTCCAAGCCTGACGCCGAACGGCCCGCTGGTCCGGAACACATCGGCGCGCCGGCCCGCCGCGACCATCGCCTTCGACGGCACGCAGCCAGTATTGAGGTGTTCGCCACCCATCCGGCCCTTCTCGATCAGCACGACGGGCACGCCAAGCGTGGCCGCGGCAGCCGCGACCGCAAGGCCGGCCGCGCCCGCGCCGATCACACAAAGGTCAGGCTTAAGCTCCTCGGCCATCAATATCCCCGCCTTTAAAACCGCTTAAGGTCATGCAAATCGCGTCGCCCGTTTTGGGCGTCCCCCCATCTCACTGATATTTGAGGTAAATCGCGACGGTTGCCAACCCAGGGGCGTCCCGTATTTGACGCACCTGCCCGGCGTCCTTATAAGCCCGACTTGACGGCGAACCGGAGACAAGACTCGTGAAGCGGACCTATCAACCCAGCAAGCTGGTGCGCAAGCGCCGTCATGGATTTCGCCACCGCCTCAAGACCGTGGGGGGTCGCAAGGTCCTTGCTGCCCGTCGCGCGCGTGGACGCAAGCGGCTCAGCGCCTGATACCGGCGCGGGCCACCCCGCCCGGGCGATGCAACGGCTCAAACAACGCGCAGATTTCCTGGCCGCAACGGCCGGCGCCAAGGCCCCTGCCGGCGGGTTTGTGCTCCAGGCACGGGATCGCCACGAGGACGGACCGGTGCGCGTCGGCTTCACCTGCTCCAAGAAGGTCGGCAACTCGGTCGAGCGGAACCGGGTGCGCCGGCGTTTGCGCGAGGTGGTTAGGCTTGCGCCGCCGGAACGGATGCGGCGTGGCTATGACTATGTGCTGATCGGGCGCAGCACGGCGCTCAATATGCCGTTCAGCCGCCTGGTCGAGGACTTTGAACGGGTTTTGGCTCGCGTCCATACATCACGGCCGAACAGCGCCGGGCCTAGTACAAGCCCAGCTACAACCCCGTCCACGCGCGCTGGCAAGGGCCCGAACGTCACCCCACATCGTGGGACGAGATAGAGCCGGATATGACCGACCAGAAAAATACGCTTCTCGCCATCGTGCTGTCGGCATTCGTGCTGATCGGGTGGCAATACTTCATCGGCCTGCCGCAGATGGAGAAGCAGAAGCAGGAAGCCCTGCTCAAGGCCCAGCAACAACAGCAGCAGCAAGTCCAGCAGCCGGGCCAGCCGGTGCCGGTGCCGGGAACCACACCAGGAACCACACCAGGACAGACCGCCTCGCCGCAGCTTCCGGGCCAGGGCGGCGCTCCGACACCCAGCCAGCAGGTGACCCGGGAAGCGGTGATCGCGGCCTCGCCGCGCATCACCATCGAGACGCCGCGGATGCGCGGTTCGATCGCGCTCAAGGGCGCGCAGGTCGATGACCTCGCGTTGATCCAGTATCGCGAGACGGTCGATCCCAAATCGCCGCCAATCGTGCTGCTGTCGCCGGCCGGCAGTCCGCACCCGTTCTATGCCGAGTTCGGCTGGGCGACCGACGCGGGTGCCGCCGTGAAGGTGCCCGGTCGCGACACGGTCTGGACGCGGTCAGGCTCGGGCCCGCTCGACGCCGGCAAGCCGGTCACCTTGACCTGGGACAATGGCGAGGGCTTGCAGTTCCGCCGCATCATCTCGGTTGACGACCAATACCTGCTCACGGTCGAAAGCCAGATCGTCAACAACGGCAGCGCCGCCGTCACGCTCTATCCCTACGGCCTGGTCCGCCGCCACGGCACGCCGGAGACGCTGGGCTACTACATCCTGCACGAAGGCCTGATCGGCGTGATGGGCGATCAGGGCCTGCAGGAGTACACCTACAAGCAGATCGAGGACAAAAAGAGCGTTTCGTTCAAGGCTACCAATGCCTGGCTCGGCATCACCGACAAATACTGGGCCGCAACGCTGTTGCCGGACCCCAAGGCGGCGGTCCAGGCCAAGTACTCGTTCGAGTCCGTCGGCGCGCAGAAGACCTATCAGACCGACTACCTCGGCGACGCCATATCCGTCGCACCGGGCGCGACGGCCGCGAACACCGGACGGCTGTTCGCCGGCGCCAAAGAGGTCGCGATCGTCGACAGCTATGAAAAGCAGTTCGCCCTCAACCGCTTCGAACTGCTGATCGACTGGGGCTATTTCTATTTCATCACCAAGCCGATGTTCTGGTCGATCGACTGGCTCTATCGCCATGTCGGAAACTTCGGCATCGCCATCCTGCTGATCACGCTGATCATCAAGATCATCTTCTTGCCGCTCGCCAACAAATCCTACGCCTCGATGGCGAAGATGAAGGCGGTGCAGCCCGAGATGACCTCGATCCGCGAGCGCTACGCCGACGACAAGGTGAAGCAGCAGCAAGCGCTGATGGAGCTCTACAAGAAAGAGAAGATCAATCCGCTGGCCGGCTGCCTGCCGATCCTGGTTCAGGTGCCGGTGTTCTTCGGGCTCTACAAGGTGCTGTTCATCTCGATCGAGATGCGTCACGCGCCGTTCTTCGGCTGGATCAAGGATCTCTCGGCGCCCGACCCGACCAATCTGTTCAACCTGTTCGGGCTCATTCCCTACGATCCGACGCTGCTGCCGGTGCTCGGCCAGTTCCTGCACGTCGGCATCTGGCCGATGATCATGGGCGTCACGATGTTCGTGCAGATGAAGCTCAATCCCTCGCCGCCCGACCCGACGCAGAAGATGATCTTCGACTGGATGCCGCTGATCTTCACCTTCATGCTGGCGACGTTCTCGGCCGGTCTCGTGATCTACTGGGCCTGGAACAACACGCTATCGGTGCTGCAGCAGTCGTACATCATGCATCGGCATGGCACCAAGATCGAGCTGTTCGACAATCTCAAATCGCTGTTCAAGAAAAAAGACGATAAAGACGACGACAAGAAGAAATAACGAGAGTGCGTCGCCAAAAGCAAAATGGCCGGGACACTGTCCCGGCCATTTTCTTTTCAGCAGACACCACCTGTTTCCGCTCTCATCTTGAGGAGCGGGACAGAAGCTTTGCTTCGTAGAAACTACGCCGGCGGGCTGCCCATGAAATCGCGCTTGCCGAGTTCAACGCCGCACTGCCGGATGATGTCGTAGGCCGTGGTGGCGTGGAAATAGAAGTTCGGCAGGCTGTTGCCGAGCAGCAAGCTCTGTCCGGTGAAATCGCGCGACTGCCCGCTCGGGAAGGTGATCTTGATCTCCTTGCCCTCGGTGCCGTCGACCTCGGAGGCCTTCACGCTTTTGAGGAACTCGATGGTCTTGGCGATGCGGTCCTTGAGCTGCGCCAGCGTCGTCTCGTCATTGGCGAACTTCAGGAGTTCCTTGCCGGACAGCCGGGCGGCGGCGTTGGCCGCATGATCGGTCGCGGCGCGGACCTGGCGCACGAGCGGGAACATATCCGGCGACAGCCGCATGTTCAGCAGATCCGCCTCATTGACCTTGCGGGCCGCAGCCCAGGCCGCCGCCTTGTCGAGCACCCCGGACAGACCGTTCAAGTGCTGCATGAAAATCGGAATAGACACCGAATACATCGAAACCGGCATAGAAT
>Ga0075366_10001509_pt1 | contig 11623 bp, 2 predicted proteins | sample EndMethybrTD3031_FD_72351 | JGI IMG/M metagenome (GOLD analysis project Ga0075366, IMG submission 72351) | Populus endosphere microbial communities from Tennessee, USA - Endosphere MetaG P. TD hybrid TD303-1 | ecosystem: Host-associated > Plants > Roots > Endosphere | place: USA: Tennessee... | reverse complement strand
CGAAACACAGGCAGGTGACGTTTCTGCATATATTCCGACAAACGTGATCTCTATTACCGACGGACAGATATTTTTGGAGAACAACTTATTTAATGCTGGTATACGTCCGGCAATCAACGTCGGTATATCAGTAAGCCGTGTGGGTGGTAACGCCCAGATCAAATCGATGAAGAAGGTAGCAGGTACACTGAAACTTGACCAGGCATTGTACCGTGAAATGGAAGCTTTCTCCAAGTTCGGTGGTGATCTTGATGCTGCTACTAAGAATGTACTCGATAAAGGGGCCCGTAACGTAGAAATATTAAAGCAACCACAATACTCACCCTTTGCTGTTGAAAAACAGGTAGCCATCATTTACCTGGGTACAAACGGGTTGATCAAAGATGTACCGGTACGCCGTGTCAGGGAATTCGAAGAACATTTCTTAATGGAAATGGAAAATAAATTACCTGAAGTAATGGCTGAATTCAAGAAAGGAAATTTACCGGAAGATGGATTAAAGAAAATGGTAGAGTTAGCCAATACATTGATACCTCAATACAAGAACTAACTCTCGTTATATAGTAATATTGAAAGCGGTTGGCAGATGCCAGCCGCTTTTTGTTTTAGGTCATATTAAGAAAACATGAAGTGGCTTTTTTACCATTAGGTACACACTGTAAGCCCATTTTGATATAGTAATATTCCGTTTCCTTCGTAAAAGTCACATAAATGTGTATAACATATTAAGCTGACTACCATTACTAATCGTATTTATACTGCATAAAATACGGTTTTTCTTACGAGAAAGTGCTCGGAATACTTGCGAGTAAAAAAACTGCGTATTATGTTTGTCTCAGAATCGCAGATACCCTAAGAAGACAACGTAGATCCGACCATGAAACAAGCCTCTCTAAGTTGAACTTATTTATACCAGCCTGTTTCAACTCTTTCCTAGTCGCTTTTCATTGTGTTCGTAGGGTATGAAGCTCACGAGAGCAGCCGTACCAAATAACCTATAACTAATGAAAACGCTCCAACACGTAACCTTAGATTTAACTTCTTCAAGAGTTAAATCAATCCTGCAGCCCCTCTTCATTCTACTTTTGGTTGTATCATCCCGTACCGCATCAGCACAATTGGGAGTCTATGATTTTACGGGAACTGGTTCTTGTCCCCATCAGAACCCCTCAGTAGTTGCCCAGCCTGCCAATGCTGTGTTCAGTGATTTTTCGAACACAGGCGCTTCCTGCAAGGCTACTAATGATGCGTATGTTCATACAGCATGGAATACCAACAGTACTATTGACCTGGCAGAATATAGCCAGTTTAGCATTACTCCCGCTGTGAACTATGTTTTGAATTTGACTTCTTTGTCTTTTACCCAAAGTGTGGATGATGATAATAACAGTGGAAGCGGAGGAAGTACTATGTGGGCGCTTCGTTCAAGTGCTGACAACTACACAACAAATATTGCTACCGGTACTGCCAACACAAGTTCTCAGTCACCCGTTGTAATGCTGCCTGCAGGCAGCTTTTCGAATTTAAGCACAGTAACATTCAGGTTATATGTAATCGGTGCAAAAGATAATGCTACGTCATGGAGCATTGATGATGTAACGGTTAATGGTTCAGTAGTTATTATACCGGCTGACCCGGCAAATCCAACTTCTAATTCTCCTCAATGCGTTACAACCGGCGTTACACTTACAGCTACCGGAACTGCGCCTGCCGGGGAAACATGGTACTGGCAAACAAGTGCTACCGGTACCAGCACAGCTAATACAGGATCAACTTATACTGTTACTGCTTCAGGTACTTATTATATCAGGTCGCAGGATAATACCACACTGGCATGGAGCAATGGAGCCGGTAGTGTTACTGTAACAGTTATCCCAAATGTAACTACACCTGTTTTTGCCATGGGGTCAAGTTCTACCCGTTGCCAGGGAGCAGGTAATGTCACTTATACTGCCAGTGCATCTAATACAACAGGTATCACTTACAGTATCGATGCAACAAGCTTAGCCGGTGGCGTTACTATTGATGCCGCAACAGGAACTGTAACTTATCCTGCAACATGGAGCGGAACTACCCAGGTTACTGCGAGTGCAGATGGTTGTGATGTTCCTAAAACTGCTGTACATACTGTTACTGTTACACCAACGGTAGGTACGCCGGTGTTTACCTTAGGAACAAGTTCTTTCCGTTGTCTTGGTGGGTCATCAATGACGTATACAGCTACTGCTACCAATTCAACTGGTATCACTTACAGCCTGGATGCATTAAGTATAATAGGCGGTAATTCTATCGTTCCATCTACAGGTGCAGTAAACTTTTCTGCTTTGTGGGTAGGTACTTCAGTTATTACAGCTACAGCCAATGGTTGCGGTGGTACTAAAACAGCAACCCATACAGTTACAATCAACTCTGCCGTAGGTACACCTTCATTTTCTTTAGGTGCAAGTTCTACCCGTTGCCAGGCAGCAGGTACTGTTGCTTATACTGCCAGTGCCGCTAATACTTCCGGTATTACTTATACACTTGATGCTACAAGTACTGCTGCCGGAAATACGATCAACGCTTCTACAGGTGATGTAACATATACAGCAGCGTGGAACGGAACTTCAACGATCACTGCCAGTGCTGCAGGTTGTAATGGTCCTAAAACAGCTACTCATACTGTTACTATAAGAACTTTTGTTACAACCCCGGTATTTACTTCAGGAGCGACTACCACCCGTTGCCAGGGTGCCGGCACAGTCAGCTACACAGCTACTGCTTCCAATACTACCGGTATTACTTATTCATTGGATGCGGCAAGTATTGCTGGCGGTAATACTATCAATGCAACTACAGCCGCGGTAACTTATGCAGCAGCCTGGTCGGGCACAACAACAATCACTGCCAGTGCCGCAGGTTGTAATGGTCCTCAAACTGCTACACATACTGTAACAGTTACTCCTACAGTTGGCACACCCATTTTTGCTTTAGGTGCAACCAGTACACGTTGCCAGGCAGCAGGCAGTACAACTTATACTGCTACTTCAACTGATGCTACTGGTATCACTTATTCATTGGATGCAACAAGCATTGCCGGTGGTAATTCAATCAACTCATCTACCGGTGCTGTTACTTTTGTTGCCGGATGGTCAGGTGTATCTACCATTACAGCCAGCGCAGCGGGTTGTAACGGACCGAAGACTTCAACTCATACCATTACTACTGCAGGAATAGTGGCTACACCCGGTTTTTCATTGGGCGCGGTTTCATCACGTTTGCAGGGAGCAGGTACTGTAACATACACTGCTACTGCCGCCAATGCAACCGGTATCATTTACACACTTGATGCAGCAAGCCTTGCGGCAGGAAATACAATCAATGCGAGTACCGGTGCGGTAACCTATACTGCTATGTGGAGCGGTATTTCAACCATTACAGCAAGTGCTTCGGGTTGCGGTGGTCCTAAAACGGCCAGCCATATCGTTACTGTTAATGCTACTATTGTATTTAAACAATTATACCTTTCTGATCCTTCACAAGCGCTTGACCGCGTTGACCCGGTAAATACGGCTGATGCAACTACTTCAAGTTCAGCATTACTCAGCACAATTGGTACTACCTCTGCTACTTTTACCATGAATCCGGCTTTATGCGATTCTCTAACGATAAAAGCCGGTACTATCACTGTGAGAAATTATGTGACAATATCAAGTGGTACTATGCCTGCTAATCCTAACATCACTGCAGTATTAAAGTATGGCGCAACCACTATCATTACTCTTTCGAACCCTGCTTATTCCGGTGGCCTGTTAACATGGACGGCTACACTCGGAGCAGATGTAACGGTACCTGCCGGCCAGGCGATTTCATTACAGGTTACTACTGCGCTCGCAGGTGTAACATTCAGAATTGATTTCGATAGTCAGACCAAACCTTCAAGAATTGATCTGCCTGTTTCAACTTTTATCAAAGTGTTGTCACTGGATGTATATAGTGCAGCTTACCCCGGAGGTACAATCGTTACAAGCGGCGTAGGCGGCAGTACTAAATATATCCGTGCTACTGTAACTGATCCTTTTGGTTCAGCAGATATCACCGCTTTGAATATCACGATCACTCCGGGAGCTACAGTAGCAGCAACATCTGTTGCTACAGCGGGATGTACCCGTACTTATGAATATGTATGGACCACGTCTTCAACAGGAGGTGTCTATGGTATTTCAGCTACTGCGAAAGAAGGATTTGAGAATACAGTTACACATACAAAGAATATCAACTTCGATATTTGTGCTACCTGCGCTCCTGTTGCAGTCAATGACATCGCATCGGGAGCCGGAGGCACACCAATTGTAGTTAATGTTCTTACCAACGACTACGATCCTAATAATAATATCAATACTGCATCACTTGCAATTACAGTGCAACCCAAAAATGGTTCAGCCTATATTTCAGGTAGCTCAGTTATCTATCTTCCTAACGGTATGTTTTCAGGAAACGATACACTTACTTACCAGGTATGCGACCTGACTGCGCCGACAGCACTTTGTGCCACAGCACAGGTTGTGTTTACTATTGACCCTACTATCGTTGATATTTGCGCTGATGCAGCTAAAACACATACTTATTATATTCCTTACCCCGAAGATCAGTCTTATACAGCCTTATCGGCTTCTTCAAATAGCGCCATGCCGAGTAATAATATCCGGACGGTTATCAGTATTAAAATCCCTTATCCCCGTATGACCGTTGTGTGGGATGAATGGGAAGACGGTTACGAGGCGAACGCATTAAATCCAACACAGGCTACTACTAAAGTATGGGGTGATGGTAATCCTTTCAATGGTATAGCACCGGGGTATGGAAGCGATATTATTCCTGCTGGTGCAAGTATTGTACTTGACAATACAATGATTGCAAACCCGAGAAATCCGGCAAGTGTTTTTTATGATGGAAAAGACAAGATCGTTTCCAGTGGCCAGATAGCGGTAACGCAGGTTTCTGGAGAGCCGGCTCTAATGTCTGTACAGGCGATTAAAACAAATGTTACGTCGGTCTTTGATTTTGGTCAATCCTTTACGATTCCTTTAGGACAGGATTTTAACAGCCAGGATTTCAAATATACCGCCTTATTTATCCGGGCATCAGAAAACAATACGACTATCAATATTGATAAAGACAATAATGGCACGTTTGAAACAACAACCACTTTAAATGAAGGGAATTCTTATTTACTGAACGGCGGTGTATTCACAGGAGCTACTGTTGCCAGCGACAAGCCGATAGGTGTAGAGCTTAACGCCGGCGGTGTGGACAGTTGGTCTATCCGTAATGCTCCCATATTTCCCGCTACATGGTATTCCAATATATATTATACCCCTGTTCCGACTTCTGATATTGCGGCCAATAATCCGAAGGATACATCGGTAGTTATGCTGTATAACAGTTTAAACAGATCGATTAATATCAATTGGTATTCGGGTGCGCCTGCAAGCGGAGTTATTGCTGTTCCTGCAAAAACTGCTATACGTTTTCCTTTGGCTTATTCTGCTACAGCTACCTATAAATTTGTGAATCTTACAGGAGAGTCTTTTACCGCAATTGAAATTATTGATTCATATACTCCTGGTGGCGGTGGCAATTCTGGAAATGAATATGACTGGGCGTTTAACCTCATCTCTGAGCCACGGTTAACAGACTTCGCTACCGTTGCCTGGGCACCCGGTTCATTGGATGGCACCAGAAATGACAACCCTATTTGGGTAACTCCTACTATAAATACAACAGTTTACGTGAAATATGATGGCGATGTTACCAACGGGTCAAGTACTAGTCCCTGCGGCTTAAAATACGATGTAGCTATACCTTTAAATGCACTAAATTATACAAAGATCAGGGACCTTAGTGACAATAATCAAAGTGGTATTGCTATATATACCTGCAATGGTGCAAAAATTGCAGCTGTGTATGGAGAAGACCCGGCAACAGCAGTTGTAGCAAACCCAAGTTGGGATGTTGGAGCTACCATTCAGCCATTTTGTAAACAAAAGATTGTAATTGCTTCCGATGATTATGCTACTACTCTCGTGAATCAGCCTGTTACGATATCAGTATTGAATAATGATTTTGGGTTCCTTGCTGTTATTGATCCTTCTACAGTCACCACCCTTGGTTTATTACAACCAGCGCATGGCACGGTGAACGTTAACAGCAATGGAACGATACTCTATGTACCCGATCCCGGTTTTTCCGGAGTGGATACATTTGAATACAATGTATGTTCAACCCCATCAGTAGTATGTGATATGGCTGTTGTCATCGTTAAAACAAGCACATGCCCTTCTAACGGGAATCAGAATGTTATTTCCGGGCAGGTCTTTATCGACAGAAGCAAGGATGCTCTGAATAATGACGGGGGCTTTGGCCTGGCAGGTGTTAAAGTTTACCTGTATACTGATGGAGATTGCAGCGGTACTATTAATGCAAACGAACTGACGGACTCTGTTACGGTAGATAGTTCGGGCTTCTACCAGTTCGTTAAGTATCCTGAAAAAACTGTAGAAGATAATTTTGACGGACCAGGTGGTACCCGCACCTGCAACAATGGTACAGATGGTGATTCACCATGGGCTGGTAACTGGACAGATACAGACCCTTCTTCCACAGGATTTTGCCAGGCAGTTTCGAATGCAGATGTAGAGATCACCAGGGACGGCGCATTCAGTTTTGGTCTTAGAATAAAAGACCACGATGTATCAGCAACGCGTTCTGTCAACCTGAATGGCGCCATTAAAGCGTTCCTGACCTTCTCTTACCGGAGAAAAAGCAATACATTAACTTCAGGAGAAGATATTTTAGTACAGGCATCTTCTAATGGTACAAGCTTTAGCACTATCTATACCATTTCAGGGGATGGCACTACAGATGCAGGTTATGTCACTGTATATAACCAGGACATTTCGTCTTACTCATCAGCCACTACTGCAATCAGGTTTTTGACAAATAGCAGTGTAGATGATGCCGACACTGTTTATATCGATGATGTTTCTGTGAGATTCCTGAAATACCCGCAATGTTACATAACCAAGATCGATTCTTTATCTGTTCCTGCAGGTTATACAGCTACTACTGCTACCCAGAAAACGATGACGATCAACAGTGGCGGATCATGTGCTTCTTACTATGATTTTGGATATGGTAAACCAAATATTACAGTAAGTGGTACATTACGCAACGATAAAAATGGTTTGACAGATGGAGTGGTGAACGGAGCTGGTGTCGGATCTCCGGCAGGGGCTACTGTTTACGCTTACCTGACAGATGCGACAGGCCTGGTAGCTTTTAAAACTACAGTAAACAGTACAACAGGTGCTTATTCATTCCCATTGGCAGAAGTGTATACTGATTATACTGTGGTTCTTTCTACTACAAGCGTTTCACTGGGATCTGCACCGCCGGCTTCAGCAGGATTATCTATACTATGGGTGCCTGTTGGCGATGCATATGGTACTAATAATTCGGCTGGTTCAGGAAACAAGAGTGGTACACCCGTTGTTTCGATCGCTGTTAAAACAGCAGCCGTTGTGGTAACGAATGTTGATTTCGGTATCCAACGTTTGCCTAACTCTGATAATTACAACGTGTCTGTTACACATCCGTCTCTTAACCAGTATATCACCATGAATGGCGGCGCCAATCCACCGGTATTGAGTGGATCAGATCCCGAAGATTGTACTTCAGGCTGCATACTTACCACCAAATCTGTTACTATTGACCAGGTGCCGAACAATGCGGAACTGTATTATAACAACGTATTACTTATCAGCGGTCAAACAATCAATAATTTCGACCCGTCTTTATTTAAAGCAAAGATCACTGCTGCTACTATGGGTGATACTACAATCGTTTTCCAGTACTCATATGTAGATGCTGCTATGATGAAAGATCCCACTCCGGCTACTTATAAAATGTCATGGCTTGTGCCTTTACCGGCAGATCGCCTGGTAGCCGTTGCCAATCTGCAGGGAAATATGGCAACGATTAAATGGTCAACCCTTTCTGAGCAGAATACAAGTCATTTTATTGTTGAACGCAGCCTGGACAATACAAATTTTACAGCTACAGGTAACCAGGTAGCCGCGGCAGGCAACAGTGCCGAAAAGAGGGAATACGAGATGCCTGATAATGTTTCATCACTTATGCAGAAAGATGTGATCTACTACAGGGTAAAACTGACAGATCTCGATGGAAAGATATCATATAGTAATACGGTGGTAGTAAGATTATCTCAAAAGCCTGGTGTAACTATATGGCCAAATCCTTTCCAGTCATATATTACGATCGGGATCAGCACTACAAGAGAAACAACTCTTGACATAAAACTGGTAGATGTAAACGGAAGAAATATCCGTAATCTCAGCCAGCGTGCACCGAAAGGCACGTCACAGGTCAACATCAGCAACCTGGATCAATTGCCGGCCGGTGTTTACCTGGTAGAGATAACCGATAAACTTGCCGGAACCACCTTCCAGAAAATAGTAAAGAATAATTAAACAATAGCATACACAAAACGGAAGAGATTTTTATACAGTAACAGTACCCTTAGAAGATGAACACCAGCGTGTGTTCATCTTTTTTTTTATCAACTACCCAATGGTAGATTTACGAGCCAGTCACATTTGAAAATCTTCTTATGGAAATATATATTGCTATGATATCTTAACTGAACCAATTTATTCGTCACGTAAACTTACGATGGCTTGTGATAATAAGTTATTGAATAGCAATAGCAGGGTAATTACACTGCAGAAAATACGGTTTTTTTATAGAAATTTCCCTCGGAAAGCTTGCATCTCTAAATACCGTAGTATATCTTGTGCTTAATTCGAACAACCCTAAGAAAACAACGTAATCCGATCATGAAACAAGCCACTCTTAAAAGGGATTTTACTCCCGGTCTGTTTCTTCCAAATTATAAATCGGTTCATTGCTTTCAAAGGTTAAAGTCCAGAAGGTCTATGATTGCCCTATAACAATCGTACTTTTTTAAACCCTGAGCAATGAAAACATTTTTACCCTTAAAGAAAACAACATTTACCATTGCATTACTTATGATCCTGGTATCATCAGGTGTCAGCAGTTATGCGCAGGAACTGGTATTTAAAAATTCTTCTCATGAAGCAGGAACTCCTGCTGCCGGGTTGGACCTATGTGTGTACCGTTTCCCTTCTGTGAGTACTAATATCGACGCATTAGTAAAGATCAATGGCCGTTCTTCAAGCCTGGTGACATTGACTAATATTGATGTGACCAGTTCAGGATTTGATAAAGCTTTCCAGCCACAGATTGAATATAATAACGGAGCCGTTTCAAGTGGACCAAAAAGCTGGTGGATGGAATTTACTATCACCTTTGTAAATAAAAATACCACTACCCCGGTATCTATCCCCACATTTAATGCTACCGCATTGGATATTGATGGTGATAATAACAAGCTTCATGAGTGGGTTTCTTTTTACGGACCAGCTTCATACACCCTGGAGAGCCCTACAAAGCTGACAGTTACCAGTATCTTGCAAACAATCCTGGGTTTATTGACAAATGTGGGTAAGACTTTCGATGGTGTTACAAATGACCATTCAGGGATTGATACATCTGCTACCGATCTGATGACCACTGCGAGATATAATAATGTCAGTTCGATGACCTATCGTATAGGTGCGTCTACTGCAGGTGCTTCCGGTGGTACGCAACGTAACTACTCTCTTTATTTTAAAAGCTTCGCCTATAGCTCACCCATCATCAGCCTGCCGGTAAAACTGATATCTTTTACAGCTGCCCTGAATCAAAACCAGACCAAGGTAGATCTGAAATGGTCAACTGCTTCTGAAATGAATGTGAGCCATTTTGTAATTGAGAAGAGCTATGATGGCAAAACTTTCAATGATGCTGCTGTTGTGTTTGCCTATGGCAACACTACCGAAAAAATGGATTACAGCTTTGCAGATAAAGTTAGCGGAGATCATCAGGTAATCTATTATCGTCTCAGGTCTGTAGATAATGACAGCAAAACACAATTGTCAGAAATAAGAGTTGTTCGTATCGGTAAACAAGCTGAGACGCTTAAAATGGTTACTTATCCTAATCCTGTAACCAGCGAATTAAGGGTAACGGTGCCTTCGGCCTGGCAGGGTAAAGCGGTTGTGCTTGAACTGTTTAATCAAAACGGTCAACGGATGAAAGTAATAAATACGGGAAGCGCCAGCCAGACTGAAACAATTATAGTAAGCGACCTTTCTCACGGACTTTACCTGCTCAAAGCCAGCAATGGTGAAGAAACCATGGAGCAAAAAATTATCAAGAGCTAATTTTCTCTTCCACAATCACATACTAAGACGAATCCGGGGTTCAGCTCTCTGAACCCCCTTTTTTATTTAAAATAATTTGGTTTATATCATAAACTACTTTACGTTTGTGATGAAAATTGACATTTTTATATGAAAAAGTACTTTTTTGGTTTTTTGATGGTTATGCTGTTAGTCAATACTGGCAAGGCTTTCGGCCAGGTTGTAATAAGCGGGAAGGTTTTCTCAAAAAAGCAGGCAGTGCCCGGTGCCAGCATTACCCTCAAAGACACATATGATGGAACCACTACCGACTCTTCGGGTAATTTCAGCTTTTCTACCACTGAAAAAGGGGATCGTTTAATAGTTATAAGCGCCGTGGGATATAAGCCATATGAACAAAAAATATCGCTTAGCGCCCAGCCTGTTTCCTTAGAAGTGACCTTAAAAGAAGAGGTGACAGAGCTGAATGCTGTAATAGTCACCGCCGGCACTTTTGAGGCCGGGGATAAGAAAAGAGCCGCCGTATTAACCTCTATAGATATTGCTACCACGGCCGGTTCCAATGCTGATATTACCGCAGCATTAAAAACATTACCAGGTACACAACAGGTAGGAGAGCAGGAGGGACTGTTTGTTCGCGGCGGCGCAGGTTATGAAACCAAACAATATATCGATGGCAATCTTGTCAATAACCCCTACTTCTCGAGTGTACCGGATATCGCCAGCCGCGGAAGATTTTCTCCCTTTCTTTTTAAAGGAACTGTCTTCAGTACCGGTGGTTATTCTGCGTTGTACGGGCAGGCATTATCTTCTGTGCTATTACTGGAGTCTATTGACCTGCCTGAAAGGTCTGAGATAGATGCTTCCATTTCTCCGATAGTATTGGGCGCAGGTACGCAGCAACTGGCAAAAAATAAAAAATCATCTTTTGGAGTAACATATAATTATGTAAACGTAGGATTATACTTTGCCCTGGTAAAGCAAACTCCTGATTTTTTTAAGATGCCCCAGTTTCATAATGGGGATGCTAATTTCCGGATCAAAACCAGGAATGGCGGCATGTTTAAATATTATACCACTTTTGCCTTCAGTAACCTGGGTTTGAGAAGACCCGATATCGACAGCAGTTATCTCAAAGATGCTTTTTCAGTAAAAAACAGGAATTGGTATAATAATCTTAGTTATCGCGAGAACATTGGCAAGGGCTGGAAAATGACGCTGGGTGCCAGCTTCAGTACCAACCTGGATAAGATACAGCAACAGGTACAGGATGGTAATAATCAACCCAAACAATTTTC
>Ga0075366_10001508_pt1 | contig 11624 bp, 16 predicted proteins | sample EndMethybrTD3031_FD_72351 | JGI IMG/M metagenome (GOLD analysis project Ga0075366, IMG submission 72351) | Populus endosphere microbial communities from Tennessee, USA - Endosphere MetaG P. TD hybrid TD303-1 | ecosystem: Host-associated > Plants > Roots > Endosphere | place: USA: Tennessee... | reverse complement strand
CCGATCGCCCGGCTGCACCGCGCGCTCGCCCAGTTCATGCTCGACGTGCAGACCGCCGAGCACGGCTACACCGAGTGTTATTCGCCCTACATCGTCAACCGCGAGATCCTCGAGGGCACCGGGCAACTGCCGAAGTTCAAGGAAGACATGTTCTGGGTGTTCCGTGGACGCGAGGCGGGCGACGAGGAACAGCGCGAGCAGTACCTGATCTCCACCTCCGAGATCTCGCTGACCAACACCGTGCGCGAACAGGTGCTCGCGGCGAGCGAGCTGCCGATCAAGCTGACCGCGCACAGCCCATGCTTTCGCAGCGAGGCCGGCAGCGCCGGGCGCGACACGCGCGGCATGATCCGGCAGCACCAGTTCGACAAGGTCGAGATGGTGCAGATAGTGCAGCCGGAGCACAGCGCCGCGGCGCTCGAAGAGATGGTCGGCCACGCCGAGGCGATCCTGCAGAAGCTCGGGCTGCCGTACCGCGTGGTGCTCCTGTGCAGCGGCGACATGGGCTTCGGCTCGACCAAGACCTACGACCTCGAGGTGTGGGTGCCGGCGCAACGCATGTACCGCGAGATCAGCTCGTGCTCGAACATGGACGCGTTCCAGGCTCGCCGCATGCAGGCGCGCTACAAGAACGCGCAGGGCAAGAACGAATTCGTGCACACGCTGAACGGCTCCGGCCTCGCGGTCGGCCGCACGCTGGTCGCGGTGCTCGAGAACTACCAGAACGCCGACGGATCGGTCACGGTGCCCGAGGTGCTGCGTCCGTACATGGGCGGCCTCGTGGCCTTGCGCCCCTGATCCGATGGCGAATCCGGAGCTGGCCGGCGCGCTGCTCGACGCCTACGATCGTGGCGTGCTGATGAGCGCACCGCCGAGCGCGGCGACGCCCGGCTTCTCGCTGACCGACGCCTATGCGGTCGCCGAGCTGAATCGGCAGCGCCGGGCGGCGCGCGGCGAACGTGCGCTCGGCTACAAGATCGGCTTCACGAACCGCAGCATCTGGGACCGCTACGGCGTGCACGCTCCCATCTGGGGCCCGGTGTGGGACAGCACCGTCCAGCTGCTCGACGATGCCCAGGGGCGCACTTCGCTGCACCGGCTGGTGCAGCCGCGCCTCGAGCCCGAAGTGATGTTCGGGTTCCGCTCGTCGCCGCGGCGCGGCATGAGCGAGGCGCAGCTCGCCGAGTGCATCGAGTGGGTCGCGCATGGCTTCGAGATCGTGCACACCCACTTCGCCGACTGGCGGTTCGCGGCCGCCGACACCGTCGCCGACTTCGCACTGCACGGCCGCCTGTTCGTCGGGCCGCGCGTCCCGATCGAACGCTTTGCCGATCCGCGCACCGAGCTCGCTGCGCTGAAGGTGCGGCTGCTGTGCGGCGATCGGCTGGTCGACGAAGGGGAGGGCAGCGTCGTGCTGGATGGTCCGCTGACGGCGCTGCGCTTGTGGATCGACGCGATGGACGCGCAACCGCACGGCTGGCAGGTGCACCCGGGCGACATCGTCTCGACCGGCACCTTGACCGACGCCTGGCCGCTGTCGCCGGGCCAGACCTGGCGCACCGAGCTCAGCGACGGCCGCCTCTCGGGACTGCGCCTGAGCATCGAAACCTGAGATGCCCCGCGAGGTGGTTTAGAATCTGCGGCTCGGCGACGACGACCCGCCGTACGAATCCATCGGAGAGGTGGCAGAGTGGTCGAATGTACCTGACTCGAAATCAGGCGTACGGTAACCCCGTACCGAGGGTTCGAATCCCTCCCTCTCCGCCAGTGAATGGCCCCAACCAATGCCCGCACCCGCGGGCATTGTGCTTTGTGAGGGTCAGCTGCGAGTCACGTAGATCTCGGCAGCCGCTTCGGGTTCGAGATCGCAGGCCTCTTCGAACTGGCTGTCGGCGATCATCGCGGCCGAGATCGAATCGATCATCGGCTGCAGCAGCATGGCGCGGTAGGCAAAGCGCTGAACCCATTGCTCCTTCGGATGGGTCGGCGTCATCGGCGAACCTGCTTCGGTGAGCATGGAACCTCCACGAGTGGGCCGACGCCAGTGTCGCCGTTGTGACCAATCGTGTGTGTAGGAGATCGCCGCAACCGCGCGCCCATCAGGGGCAAAGTTCCATGCGCCGGGTCACGCCGCGAATGATCTCGTCGCTGAACCAGAAGAAGTAGGTGGTCACGGTCACGACGCCGCTGTCCTTGCTGCGTGTCTTGTGCTCGACCGGCACCACCCAGCCGACGTAGCCGCCGCTCTTCGCGCCCATCGGGCACGCGCCGCGTTGCGGGGCGCCGATGACCAGTTCGCGCTGCGGGTCGGAAGCCTTCGCGCGGGCATCGAAGTAGTTCGTGATCGACGACTCGTGGTTGTGTGGGGGCAGGCTGCGCACGACCAGATCCTCCGGAGAGGGTGCTCGGCGACTCGCGCAGGCGGTCAGCAGGCAGGCGATCATCAAGGCAGCGGCGGTGGTCTTGTTCATTCGGTGTGCTCGAAAAGCCCTGGTGTGCCCCGTTGTCGCATGCCGGAGCGCGCTTGCCAATCCCCGGACGCGGGCCGTTTCGAATCTTGCCAATGAGGCATGGACTGTGGCTGGCTTTCCAGGGATGAATTCCGTCACGCTCGACGGCGAATCTGTCGCTTCGATCCCGCAGTTACGGGATGCGTCGTGCACGGCGCCTGCGAACAATTGCGCCTATGCAAAAGCAGGTCTTCAAGGAATCGCAGCTGTACAGCTGGGATGCCGAACCGGTCGACGAACGCCCGTCCGAGTTCGTGCACACGACGGGTTATGCCACCTTGTCCGGCTATCAATCGAACTTCGACGCGACGCGCCGAGCCCCTGCTCGCCGCAGCTACGCCGGGCTGGTCAGCGTGCTCGTGTTCGCGCTGATCGTCGTCGCGATCGGCGGCTGGGCGATCGTCAAGTTCGCGCCGATGCTTCGGCACTGATTCAGGGCTTGCCAGCCGCTTCACACATCTTTACCGGGCAGCCAATCCGGGTTCACCGCCGGCACCGAGGATGCACTCCATGCGTGGCCGTCGTGCCACCGAAGGAGCGACCAAGTGAATGAAGTGAAGGCAAGGCCCTGGGCACAAACTGCGGTCCGATGGCTGATGGCGGGGACGGTGCTGGTGACATGTGCCACCGTTGCCCTGTCCGCGGATGCGCAAGAACACGGCCCCGGCCCGATGCACGGCCCCGGTCCCGGCGCGATGATGATGTTCGGCGGCTCGCCCGAACAAGTCGCACGGCATGTCGACCGGATGCTCGACGGGCTGAGCGCCACCGATGCGCAGCGCACCCAGATCAAGCAGATCGCGCAGGCCGCGGCTGTCGACCTGAAGGCGCAGCACGAAGCCGGCAAGGCGCTGCGCGAGCGCGGCCTGCAGATCTTCGCGGCGCCGACCGTCGACGCCAATGCCGCCGAGTCGGTGCGCCAGCAGCTCGAGACGCAGCATGACCAGGCGAGCCGCCGGATGCTGCAGGCGATGCTCGACGTCAGCCGGGTGCTGACCCCCGAGCAGCGCGCGAAGATCGCGGAGCGCATCAAGCAGCATCAAGCCACGATGCAGGACCGCATGCAGCGCATGCAGCGTGAACACGGCCAGCGCGGCGCCGCTGCGTCGAAACCGCAATGAAGGGCAACAAGGCATGGCTCGCGCCGGTCAGCGGGCTCGCGGCGATGGCATTGCACGGTAGCGCGGCACCCTCGGGAGCAGCGCACAATGCGCAGCTGATGAATCCCCGTCTCCTGCTGGTCGACGACGATGCGCGTCTCGCGTCGATGGTCGGCGACTACCTGCGTCACGCCGGCTTCGAGGTCGAGACCGCCGGCTCGCTGGCCGCCGCGCGCGAGCGGCTCGGCGCCGAAACCTACGACACGCTGGTGCTCGACCTGATGCTGCCCGATGGCGACGGCCTCGACCTGTGCCGCGAAATTCGCTCCGAGGCGCGCACGCGGCATCTGCCGCTGCTGATGCTGACAGCGCGCGGCGAGCCGATGGACCGCATCGTCGGCCTCGAACTCGGCGCCGACGACTACCTGCCCAAGCCCTTCGAACCTCGCGAGCTGCTCGCGCGCGTGAAGGCACTGCTGCGCCGCGCCCAGCCGCAGCCGGCCGGCGACGACGTGCTGCGTTTCGGGCGTCTCGAGGTCGACCTCGGCGCGCGCGTGGCCCGGCTCGACGGCAAGGTCTGCGACCTGACCGGCCACCAGTTCGACCTGCTGGTCGTGCTGGCGCAAAGCCCCGGCCGCGTGCTCTCTCGCGACCAGATCATGGATTCGCTCAAGGGCCACCCGCTCGAAGCGTTCGACCGCTCGATCGATGTGCACATCTCGCGCATTCGCGCGGTGATCGAAGACGACCCGAAGATGCCGCGCCGTGTGCTGACCGTGCGCGGCGCTGGCTACGTGTTCGCGCGCAAGCAGGATGCCGACGAGGCCGCCTGATCGTTCCGACAGGTTCAGGCGATGAAAAGCCTGTACCTGCGGATCTACCTCACGGTGGTACTCGTGCTGCTGCTTTTTGCAGCAGCTTCGGGCTGGGTGTTCCAGCGCCATATCGAGCAGGAGCGGGTGCGCGCCGAGTCGATGCTGACCGAGCGCATGGGCGCCTGGGCCGAACTGATCCAGCGCTCGTTGCCGGGCACCGACGCGGCGCCCGCCGACCAGGCCGGCGCGCTGCGCGACTGGTCGCAGCGCCTGCGGCTGCCGCTGGCGCTGGACAGCGCGGATGGCACGCGCATCGGCGAATCCGAGTCGTTCACGCGCCGCCAGACTGAAGGCATCTGGCGGACGCTCGCTGTTCGCCTCGAAGACGGCCGCACCTTGTGGATCATGCGACCCGGGCTGATGCGCCCCGGCGGCGGCCCACGCATCGCCGGTCCGGGAGGGCCCGGTGGGCCCGGTGGGCCGGGCGGCGGCGAGGGGCTGGCGCCGCCAGGCATGCGTGCCGCCGAGCTGCCCTGGTTGCCGTTCGTGCCGCCCGGCTGGCCGCGCGGGCTGGGGCTGGCGGTCGTGCTGGTGGTTCTGTTCATCGCCGTGGCCGCGGGCGCGTTCCCGGTCGTGCGCCGCCTCACGCGCCGGCTCGAAGCGCTCAAGCGCGGTGTCGAGCAGTTCGGCGCCGGGCAACTGCAGCAGCGTGTCGCCATTTCCGGTAACGACGAGGTCGCGGCCGTCGCCTCGAGCTTCAACGTCGCCGCCGAACGCATCGAGGCGCTGGTGCGCTCGAACAAGTCCCTGCTCGCCAACGCGAGCCATGAACTGCGCTCGCCGCTGGCGCGCATGAAGATGGCGGTGTCGATGCTCGAAGACGCCGTGCCGGAGAAGCGCGAACGCCTCAAGCGCGAGATCGACACCAACGTCGCCGAACTAGATGCGCTGGTCGAAGAAGTTCTGCTCGCGAGCCGGCTCGATGCCTCGAACACGCTCGACCAGCACGAGCCTGTCGACCTGCTGGGCCTGGCGGCCGAGGAGGCCGCGCGGGTCGATGGCTCGGTCGACGGCGTGCCGCTGTCGGTGAGCGGCGACGAACGGCTGCTGCGCCGAGCGCTGCGCAACCTGCTCGAGAACGCGCACCGCTATGGCGGCAAGGAGGTCAGCGTGCTGCTCGAGCGCGAGGGCGATCGTGCGAACGTGAAGGTCTGCGACCGCGGGCCCGGCGTTCCCGACACGATGACCGAGCGCATCTTCGAGCCGTTCTTCCGGCTGCCCGGGCATGCCGAGCAGGCCGGCGGCGTGGGGCTCGGCCTGAGCCTCGTCAAGCAGATCGCCGAGCGCCACGGCGGCCAGGTGCGCTGCGAGGCGCGGGTCGGCGGCGGCAGCTGCTTCGTGCTCGCCCTGCCGGCGCTGCGCTGAACGTTGAACGCGCGGCGTCTCAGGCCGCGCGTACGAGAGGCGCGCTGCGCCGCTGCTGGCGCAGCATCCAGAGCAGGAACAGGCTCATGCCGCTGCCGGCGAACATCAGGCCAAGGGTCGCCGCCGACCAGAACCCGAGCGCGCCGCGCAGCGCTTCGGGCGTCCACGCGCTGCCGCTGAACGCCAGCAGATACCCGCCGCCGAGGCCGACGCCCCAGATCGCGAGCGCATAGATCACGAGCGGCGCGGTCGCGTGCCGATAGGCGCGCAGCACGAACGCGGCCACGGTCTGCGCGGCATCGGCGACGTGGAACACCGCGACCCAGGCAAGCAACGGAAGCGCGGCGCCGATGATGACCGGGTCGCGTGTGTAGAGCCCGAGGATCGGCTCGCGCAGCAGGTACACGGCGCCGCCCATCAGTGCCGCGATCGCGACGCCGAGCTCGAGCCCGTGCCAGCCGAGCCGGCGCGCATCGGCGAGGTCGTCGGCACCGACGCGCTGCGCCACCAGCGTGCTCGATGCGTTCGCGATCGCGAGCGGCACCATGAACATCAGCGACACCATGTTGACGGCGATCTGGTGCCCCGCAACCGGCGTGGCGCCGATGCGCGAGATGAAGAACGCCATGAACGTGAAGCCGGTGACCTCGATCGCGATCGACAGGCCCATCGGCACGCCGAGCTTGACGAGCCCGACGAGGCTCGCACGATCGGGCGCGCTGAACCCGCGGCCGAGACCGAACTGCGCGTAGAACGGGTCGCGCCTGAGCACGATCCATGCGCCGAGCATCTGCAGCGTCATCACGATCGCCGTCGCGAAGCCGCAGCCCGGCGTGCCCCAGGCGGGGAGGCGCCAGCTGCTCGTCGGGTCATCGGCATTCCAGCCGAACACGAGCAGGGCCGTCAGCGGCGCCTTCAGCACCAGCGCGCCGACCTGCAGCGCCATCACGACCTTCGGCCGCGACACCGCGGTGTTGAAGCCGCGAAAGGCAGTGAACAGCAGCGCCGGTGGCAATGCGAACGCGAGCCCGATCATGTGCCAGCGAACCTTCTCGCCGACCTGCGCGTCGGCGCGCGAGAGCCACAGGAACGGCTGCGGGAACAGCAGCAGCGCGCAGCCCAGCACCGAGAGCCCGAGCGCAAGCCACATCGCCTGGTGCAGCTGGCGCCCGCACTCGAGCAGCTTGCCGGCGCCGAACAGCTGCCCGGCGATCGGCCCGACCGCGAGCACCACGCCCATCAGCCCGACGAAGATCGAGATGTAGGCGGCCGAGCCGATCGCGAGTGCGGCCAGATCGATCGCCGCGTGGCGTGCGACGAAGATGGTGTCGATCGTCGTGAACAGCAGCACCGCGATCTGCCCGACCAGCACCGGCCAGGCTAGCGGCGCAATGCGGCGAACGCTCTCGCCCCAGCGGCGCCCGGGCCGCCGCGCCTCGAGCGAGGCGGCCACTAGCGCACCGCCTCTTGAAGGGTGGACTCGCGAGCAGCGGCTCCTGAATCGCCGGCCGGTGTGGCGTTGGTGCTCGCCGAGACCGGGGCGCCTTCGCGGGCCCGTTCCGCATACTTGTTGAAGCGCCACGCGGTCGCTTCCATCGTGATGCGGCGCCAGGTCGCGCGCTTTTCGGCCGGCGTCATGACGGGCCAGTGCTGCACTTCGTCGAAGCTGCGCCCGCAGCCCTTGCAGATGTCGTCGCCCTGGCTGGTCGAGCAGATCGCGATGCACGGCGCGTCAGGCGTGCTCTCGTACCAGGCGAGCCAGGCGGCGCGCGCCTTCTCCGGCATCGTCTCTTCCTCGCACTCGGTCTCGTGGTAGTAGACCATCAGCGCATACACGGTGCCGAGTGCGCGCACTTCGGAACAGGCGGTGATGCCGTCGGGCGACGGCGAGCGCTCGCGCCACCAGTTGATGGCCGATTCGATGTCGGTGATGTGGAGGGCTGCCATGGGTTTTCGTGCGGGGCAGCAAGGATAACGCCGCGAACTTTGATACCCTTGGCGGCCGTCGAATGACCCCGACGCCTCACGACCCGCGGAGCCCGACCATGCTTCAACTGCGACCCAACTGCGAATGCTGCAACGTCGACCTGCCGCCCGAATCGACCGAGGCGCGCATCTGCACCTTCGAATGCACGTTCTGCGCCGACTGCGTCGCCAACGTGCTGCACGGCGTGTGCCCGAACTGCGGCGGCGAGTTCAGCGTGCGTCCGCGCCGCCCGGCGGGCAAGCTCGCGAAGTACCCGGCGTCGACCGAGCGTGTCTACAAACCCGCGGGCTGCGCAGCGGCGGCATGATCGTCTCCAAGCGATGGCTGATGGGGGTGGTCGCCGCGACCGCCGCGATCATCGTCGGCTGCGCAACGCCTGAAGAGCGCGAGCGCCGGATCGATACCGGCGGGCATGTCGTGAAGCTGACGCTCGGCAGCGCGCCCAGCGTGGAGCTGCGGCAAGACCAGGAACTGCAGGTGCGCCTGGCCACCAAGGGAACGACCGGGCACGTCTGGTCGCTGGTCGAGATGGCGCCGGGTGTGCTCGCACAGCAAGGCGCGAGCGCCTTCGAGCGCGAGAGCCTGGTCTCGAATGTCGGCCAGGCCGCCGGCTTCGAGGTGTTTCGCTTCAAGCCGGTGGCGGCCGGCGCGACGACCCTGAAGTTCGAGTTTCGCCGCCCACGCGACCTTGACCCCGCGATCCAGCTCGCGAGCTTCACGGTCAGCGTGAAGTAGCGCGCGGCAGGCAACCAGCAAAGGGCGCATTCGATGATCGATCATCTGACACTGCGCCTCGCGACCCGGGCCGACTCCGCACAGATCGCCGCGATGTCGCGCGACCTGATCGAACGCGGCCTCGGCTGGAGCTGGACGCCGCGCCGCGTGCTGCGCAGCATCGGCGACGCGCACACCAACGTCGTGGTCGCGCTGGAGAACAAGCAGGACGGCGCGCAGCGCCTCACCGGCTTCGGCATCATGAAGTACCACGACGACGAGGCCCACCTGCTGCTGCTCGCGGTGCAGGCGAGCGATCGGCGCCGAGGCATCGGCGCGGCGCTCGTCACCTGGCTCGAGAAGGCTGCGCTGGTCTCGGGCGTGGGGCAGGTCTATCTCGAATCGCGCATGAGCAATCTGCAGGCGCGCGCGTTCTACCGGCGGCTCGGCTACCACGAGGTGCAGACCGTGCCGGGCTACTACCAGGGCGTCGAGCCGGGGGTGCGGATGGCCAAGGACCTGTGGCTCGCGCGCGGCGCGAACGAGGACTTCACGTGAGCGGTTCCCGGCCGGGGAGCGCCGCGCTTGGGTCGATCGCCTGGCTGCTCGCGCTGATCCCGTCCCTGGCGCACGCGCAGGGCAGTGCCACCGCGCCAAATGTCGCGCCATTGCCGCCGATCGTTCACAGCGCGGCCGAATGCGCGGTCTGGCGCCGCGAGCTGAGCTTTGCGAAGAGTGTCGAAGCGCACGACGCGAAGGCGTTCGCCGCGCACCTGCATCCGGGTGCCGTGTTCAATGCCGGATCGCGCGCCCCGCTGCGCGGCGGCGACACGGTCGCGCAGGCATGGGCGGGCATCGTCGAGGGCAAGGAGTTCATCCTGCGCTGGCGTCCGGGTGTCGTCGCGATCGGCGGCGACCCGAACATCGCACTCTCGCGCGGGCCGTCGTTCAGCGAAACGCCGGGCGCCGATCCGAAGGAGCGCTACAAGGTCGGCTTCTTCCAGTCGGTGTGGGTGCGCGATGCCGCGAGCGGCGAATGGCGCGTGCTGTTCGATCGGGCGGACGGCCCGCCGCGCATCGTCGCAAGCGCCGACGAGGGGCGCGCGCACCTGGCCGCGCAATCGAGCGACGAGTGCGTCGCTGCGAAGTGACGCGTTCGACGCGTCGTCAGGCCTGAATCACGCCGCCGCGCGCGCTGCGGTCGGTGGCGCCGAGTGTCGAGTACAGGCCGGCGTTGTCGCGCGGCAGCAGCACGTCGATCGCACGGTCGAGAGCGGCCGTGGCACGCGCCAGCGACTCACGTTGTGCCGCGACCTGGCCGCTCGCGCTGGCCAGCCGCATGCGCAGGGCCGGTGGCACGCTGCCGCTGCGCGCTGCACGCGAGAAGTGGTCCACCGCCTGCGCCAGGGCGCGGTGCAGTTCGGTGGCGTGCCTGTCGATGGCGGCGCTGTCGCGCTCGCACAGCGACTCGCCGAGCGCAGCCAGCTGCGACTCGACGGCGGCGAGTTTCTCTTCGAGTTCCGGGCCGTCGGCGTGAACGGGGCGAGGGGCGGCTGGGAGGAACATCTGTGGATCCAGCAAATTCAGCGGTGGCAGAAACAGCAAAGGGCGCGACTTGTGGTCGCGCCCAGGTGTGCGGAACTTACGAAGTGAACTTGGTCAGCAGCTCTTTGGCGTTGCCGATCAGCTTGTCGGCAATCACCTCGGCGTCGATCTTGAACGAGCCGTCGTCGATCGCCTGCGAGATGCGCGCCACCTTCTCGGCGTCGAAATCCGCGCTCGAGGGGTGGCCGAGCAGCGTCGCTGCCGCGTCGGACAGTTCGATCTTCGCGCTCGGATCGGCGGTCACCGGGATCGCGCTGGCCGACTGGGCCTTGGCCGCCTCTTGGGCCGGGCTCGGGCTGGTCGCGACCGTGATCGGTGCGGGTTTGTCTGCGGAATTGCCGACTTTCATGATGCTCTCCAGGGGTCGGAAACAGAGCTCCGACCTGACGATGTGCATGCTGTATCGGCGCGCCTGGCGGCGACTTTAGGAAATTTCTCATCGGGTCGGGCTGCAATGTTGCCTGCAAACCCTTCGGAAGTCACATTCCGAGCTCGAGACGCCGCTCGGCCGTGGGCAAGCCGGTGAGCACGCGCCCGCTTTCGGTCCGCACCCGGGCGAGCTGGCCCTCGATGCCGTTGGTCAGCGCCTGGCCCTCGCTGGCCACGCTGAAGCCCGGGCCTTGCGCCAGAACCGTGACCAATTCCCCAGCCGCGAAGTACTGGCGCGGTTTCAGATGTCCGGCGCGCAGGCTCTGGCCGGCCTTCAGCGCACGAGCCGCCGTGCGGCCGACCACCAGGTCGGCATCGACGATCGGTGCCGAGGAGTCTTCGGCCAGATCGACCTCGGCTTGAGCCACGTCGGCGGGGCCGATCACGCTGCCGGCCGCGACCGCGTTTGCCGCGACCAGCGCGCGCCCGTAGACCTTGACGGTGATCGGCAGGTAGACATTCCATTTGACGCTGCCCTGGGCGCAGCGCAGCCCGATCCGGCTCTTGCCCCAAGGGCGCGTGCCTTCCGGCAGATAGGGTTCGATGCGCTGGCATGGGGCCAGGCGTAGGCGCGGGTCGAGCTGCCCGACCAGCACCTCGATGCGCGGCGCGCCGGGCGTCGCGGCCTGGCTGCCCTCGAGCGCGAGCTGGCGCACCTGCTGCTCGAGCCCGGCATCAAGCCCGCCGGCCGTGGCTTCCTGCGCTTCGGCCGGTGTCGACACCAGCACGAACAGGCCGAGCAGCGCGCCGACCAGCGGCAGCGCGAGGCGCGCCACCGCTGTGAGAAGCGGGGAGCGAACGGGCAGGGCGAGGCAGGTCGGCCGTGATTGCATGGCGAGCACTGTAGGCAATCGGCCGCTCGCACAAGGCATCGAATTGGCCGGCGATCGGGCCTCTATTCGCGCTTATGTTCCAGCGGGCGGCTCTCCACAATGCCTTCACATCGCCCAATTCCGGGCCGGTATTGAAGGGCAGCCATGCTCAATCGACTGACCGACACGCTCGACTTCCAGGCCCAGGCGCTCAGCCTGCGCTCGGA
>Ga0075366_10001507_pt1 | contig 11629 bp, 16 predicted proteins | sample EndMethybrTD3031_FD_72351 | JGI IMG/M metagenome (GOLD analysis project Ga0075366, IMG submission 72351) | Populus endosphere microbial communities from Tennessee, USA - Endosphere MetaG P. TD hybrid TD303-1 | ecosystem: Host-associated > Plants > Roots > Endosphere | place: USA: Tennessee... | reverse complement strand
TAATTAGTAAGTTCGGTTAAGTAGGCCGAGCCGCCAATGGTATCGAGTTCGTCTTTTTTCTTTAGTTCATCGGTAAGCGTCAGTAAATCCACCGGCTTGTGGCGTTCGTACAGCCGCATCATGCCGCCGTAAATCACTGCATGCCGCTTGTCGTAAAAGTCGATAGTATGGACGTGTTCGCTAATGTCGGCTAGGGTTTCTTCATCAATTAAAACCGCGCCGAGCAAGCTCATTTCGGCGTCGAGATTTTGCGGCGGCACTTTGCCAGCGGGAATATCTTTGGGCATAATTATGTCGTCGAGGTCGCTTCTTCTCCCACACTTACCTCTTCTCCTCCACCCATAATAGCAGCAACCGAGGCTGCAAGGCTATCTTTTGGTGGCGGCGGCGTTGGAATCGTTTCAAGAAGAAGTTCACCAGCTCCTGTTTCGAGGAGCGATTGGGCGAGGCTGGCTCGGTAGCGGCTGTCGTCGAGTTTCTTTTTGTAAAAGGCGTTGCCGGTATAAATAGTAAGCGTGGCACCGTCGAGTACATAGCTGCACTTAGAAAGTACGCTGTAAATGGCTACGAAATGTTCCTTAGTGTAGTTAATTAGTGCTGGCCAGTCAAGCTCACCGACAATTTTCGGAGTTGTTTTTGCTTCCGGTTCGGGCTTTGGTTCGGCTGCTTCTACTTCGGTAGCGGGCTTGGGCTGGCTGATAGTTTTAGGCTTTCGCTTTTTTAGCTCATCAACCGAGGCGCTAATAACTGGCGCCGGCGCGCTCAAAGCGGCAGTTTTTGGCTTAGGTACGGCGTTTGCCGCTAAAACAGTCAGCAGTTTTACGCTTGGGCTAGAGGATTTCGGCACTTCAAGCAAGGTGTCAAGCAGTGGCAATAGTGCCGGCTTTTCAACCAGATGCGCCCGGATATAGCGCACCATTTGAGCTACCAACATTGTGGTTTGCGTTCCATTCGTTTCACTTTCGGAAAGTAGCTTTACAATCGTTTCAAGATCCTTCCTCTCATAGGCATCAAGCAGTTTTTCTACTTCTTCGGACGGTGCGAGCCCTAAAATTTGTTCGACCATTTTTTTGGTAATGGTTTCACCACTATCACTTAAACCCTGTAGTTGGTCGAGTAAACTAATGCTGTCGCGGAAACTGCCATCACCACGTTCGGCCACCAGGGCAAGTGCCTCGTCGTCAATGGCGATTTTCTCCTGTTCGGCGATATGTCTCAAGTGCTTAACGGCATCCTCGGGGGTAATGGCGTGAAGGGCAAAACGCTGCGTACGGCTAATAATCGTTGCCGGAAGCTTATCGACATCGGTGGTGGCAAGGATAAACACTACATGCTCGGGCGGCTCCTCAAGGGTTTTTAAAAGCGCATTAAAAGCAGCCTTGGAAAGCATATGGACTTCGTCAATAACATATACTTTCTTTTTCGCGGATACCGGTGCAATCTGCACTTTTTCGCGAAGGTCACGAACATCCTCGACGCCGTTATTGCTGGCGGCGTCTATTTCAATAATGTCCAAGTGGGTGGAGTTGTCGGTATACGGCAAGCCGTTGATTTCGTGTGCCAAAATTCGGGCAATAGAAGTTTTTCCCACGCCGCGCGGGCCAGTTAATAAGTAGGCATGGGCAATTTTTCCCTGCGAAAGCGCGCCCTGTAGAACATCGACTACATGGTTTTGGCCGTAAATTTCCGCAAGCGATTTACTGCGATATTTTCTATAGAGTGCTTTCGACACTGTTTGTTTCCCCTCACTTTTTCTCTTTCTATTGTACGGCTTTATTTAGGCTTCGGCTGTTGTTATTTTGTCGAATTTATCGCGCTCGGCAAAATAACAGTCGCCACAAAGTGGTTCATAAGTTATGCCGTCTTGGCCATCAATAATTATCAATTCTCCTTCGAAAGTAAAATTTCCGTCAACAAGCCGACAGTTAAACTCAGCCTTTTCTCCGCAGCGGCATTCAAGAGGAATATTCTCGATAGTATCGGCAACCTCGAGCAAGCGCCTGCTTCCGTCGAAAAGCTGGGTCTGAAAGTCTGTCCTTAGGCCATATGCAGTCACGGGAATACCCGGCTCTCGTGTCAGCCGATGGAGTTGGTCAACCTGGAGAGGGGTAAGGAGTTGGCTTTCGTCGACAAGAATGTGATGAACGGCTTCCAGCGCTTTTTCGGCCATAATATGCTGTACGCGCTCGCGAAGATTAGTGTCGGGAGTCGTCAGGATGTCTGCCGGCCGTTCTCTGCCGGTTCGTGAAAATATATTGTCGCCGCCTCTGGTTTCTTGTGCTGGTTTTACGGTAATTACCGGCACTCCTTGCTCATCAAAACCGTCAGCGCGATCAATAAGCTCAAGGCTTTTTCTACTCCCCATAACTCCATATCGAAATCCAAGCTCAGCCATATTTCCCTCTAATTATTTTCCCCATAGTATACCAACACTTTGCGGATCGTTCCAATATATACAAGTAGTTGTAAACATTGGAACGACCCCGATCCCCCTCTTACTGCTTGAGGTGAGATCGGGCGTTCCGCCGGAGACAGGTCCCCTACGGACTGAACACGCCGGCAAGCCAGCCCTGCATCCATCGCACCTCACTAATGTCGTGCCGGATACCGCTGAAGTACCGCGATACGCTGCCGCTTTTGGCGCGAATTCTGTAGAACTGGCCCAGGGTCGTAATACCGCCATCCCGCAGGTTGTTGACGAGCCGTTCGACGTTGAGAACCGGCACCGTCGGATCTTGGAGGCACAGGTAGAATGCCTCGACGGGTGCGTTCTTGCCGTCTCCGTAGACCTCGTGGAGACGGCCGCCGAACCGTTCGGTGTCGCCTCTCAAACGGAGGCCGTCCGGCGCCAGGTAATTAACCACCGACGCGAGGCGTTTGGGGCCGACGTTGTGGGTATTTTTCAACTGACGCGGTGTGACGAGCTGTAGAAGCCCCACGGTGCGAACGCGGTAATCCTCGAAAAACGCCCGAACCGGGTTCGAGAACGGTCCGAAGTCCAGCCTGTCGTTCGGTAGGGGCTTAGTGGTGGTCTTGACCATCGGTGCATCCTCCTTAGCGTGGGCGGAACACGCGTATTATACAATAAAAATACGTAATTTCATAGAACGAACCGGTCTCTCGCGGGGAGAGACCGGCTGTTCCGTATCAGGTCAGAACATTGCCGCCAGATAGCCCTGAAGCCATCGTGTGGCATCTTCACCACCGACAAGACCCTGGAAGGTGGCGAAGTTCCGGCAGCATCTGTCGTGAACTTCGCCAAGTGTCGCCACACCCTCTTCCTCGAGCCTTCTCACGAGCTGGTACTCGTTCAGGATGTACGGCACGTGGTCGCAGAGTCGCGTAAGCAGGATTGAGATCGGCACCGCGGCAACACCGCCGTACAACTCGTAGGCGCGGGTGACGAATGGCATGGCGTGGGGACGGAAGCCGCAGCCCTGGTCGATCAGGTACGACCGTGCCTTGCCGACCCGGTCGGAGCCGATCTCGAGCAGGTTGCCGAATTCCTTCTCGCTGACGAGCTGCAACAGGCCGTTGGTTGTGATGCCCACCTGGTGAAGATGGTGCGGGTAGTCTTGCGGCTGCGAGTCGGGAAATAATCCCAGTTGATTTCCTCGAGCACCCTGGTGTCGCGGGCATGGTCTGCCCGTCGGACTTCTTCGAGGGCGTCGCTGAGCTTGTTGAGGAGGGTGTTATCCAGGCCAAGAGCCTGCAGGTTGTCGGCCAGCCGCTGGGCGGTCTGTCGCTGTACGTTCATGTCTTTCCTTTGATCGGACGGAACATTACTATAACTATACAATAATAGTTATAATAATTCAATAATGGGTAGACAACGCTAGAGGGCGGCCTCAACGGCAGCCCAGGTAGCTTCCGGATTGTCTTCAGGAACGATAATCGTTACCTGATCGCCAACGTTAATGCGGAAGTACGTGACGCTGGCAAGAAGAATGCGGTACTCGCGGCCGTTGGTCTCTACGTAGTAGGCACCGTCGTGCTGCACAAGCGTACCAATAATTTGCTTGCGGGCAACTGGGCCGATTTGCTTGTAAATAAAGCCGCCGTCATCAGCAATAGTAAGCTTAAGAATGTCACCTTCAACCAATTTTGATTTACTGGCGTAGTTTGCGGGCACGGGATAGCTTTTGCCGTCGGGACCAATCATGATCTGGCCGTCAAAGACACCTTCGACAACTTTACCGCTTACGTCTTCTTGGGTGTTTCGCGGCGTAACCACCGCACCGTCATCGCCAATAATACTAATAAGTAATTCTTTTGCGGCAGCTAAATTGGTCTCTGCCTCTTGAATAAGCGACTTCAGCCGCTTGACTTGCTTCTCGGGTAGTTCAGACATGGTAACTCGCAATTTCCTTTTGTCTATTTTTGTAGTGATATTACCCTATATATATCAGTGCAGTAATAAACTGTCAAGCCTAGGTGCCGACCCAGCTTTGCCACATGCCGCTTTGCCATCCTGCATCAACTTTATTCATCGAATACGCTGAGGAACACGAGTTACCGTCAAAATTGGCCGCCGGCTGCGGGAACGTTTTTACACCTTCATTAGTAACGGCAATAACGTTGCCGGATTTACTAAGGGCGGCGACGGCGAATGTTTTTCCGTCGGTCGCCGCGCATACTAATAAGTTATTCGCTACGCCATCTGTTTTATAAGCCGTGCGGGTTACCTTGGCGCCAAGGGTTGCAAGGTCGGTGGTAGTAAGCGGAAATTGGTCGGTGGTACTTGTATGGCTTCTAAATATGTCAATTTGATCGGCAAGATTGGTGAGGTCGGAGGTAAGCGCCCCGTCGTTTGCGCGGTTTTGGGCGCCGTTGTAACTGACAATAACAATACTTGCCAAAATGCCAATCACGACAATGACAATAATCAGCTCAACCAGTGAAAAACCAAAAGTAATTTTCTTCATAGCGGTTATGGTAACGAGGTAAGTGTAGCAGTTCTTCACTGCCCCGGCAAACCCGCCCCCGGTTATCCACACTAAAAACAGTGGTAGCAATAAAAACGTTGTTATTTTTGCTTATACAAAAAAGCACCACTTAGGGTGCTCTCTTGTATCACATTGACAATGCCGGTCGTAAAAATTAGCTAAGCTCTACGGTTGCGCCTGCTTCTTCAAGCGCTTTCTTTGCAGCTTCAGCGTCGTCTTTGCTTACCTTTTCCTTTACAGGAGCTGGGGCGCCATCGACGATAGCCTTAGCTTCACCAAGGCCAAGCCCGGTGATTTCTTTAACTGCCTTAATGACGGCAACTTTTTGCGCACCTGCATCCTTAAGAGTTACGGTGAATTCGCTCTTTGCGTCGTCGTCGCCTGCAGCGCCATCGGCGGCAGGGGCAGCTACGGCAACAGCAGCGGCAGCAGCTGGTTCAATGCCGTATTCGTCTTTGAGGATGTTTTTGAGGTCGTTAACCTCGAGTACAGTAAGCTTTGTAAGCTCCTCTGCAAGTTTCTTAATATCAGCCATGATTGACTCCTTATAGATTTGCTAGTAATTAATTGGTTGCTTTGGCCTTAACGCCGTCCAGCAAGCCATGAAGGTTGCCAGAAAGTGCGTTGGTAATGTCGTTGACTGGTGACAGAAGCTGAGCCACAACTTCGCCAATAAGCTGGTTCTTGCTTGGCAGGTTGGAAAGTGCTTTCACTTCGTCGGCGCTTAGCACGGCGCCTTCGCCCGAAAACGCACCGGCAAATTGCAGGGCCGGGTGGGTTTTGGCAAAAGCGGCAAGTACCTGGGCGGGTGCAACTTCATCGTCGCTGCTAATTGCATAAAGCAGCTGTCCGGTAAGTGCTGAAGTGTCGGTAGATTTGTACGTATCAATACCGCTTAAAGCGACACGGACCAGGCGGTTTTTTACTACTTTAATAGTAACCCCTGCTTCGCGGGCAGCTTTTCGGAGTTCTTGTACATCTGCTACCGTCAGCCCCTGGTACTGTGCAAACACAGTCATTTTAGAGGCCGTAAGAGCTTCGCTCAGTTCTGCAACCAAAGCATTCTTTTTATCGCGTGAAATTGCCATAAAAATCCTTTCTTTGATTGTTATTGTTCGACCGGCTTGTTAACGTGCTGGTAATGTGAGTTCAAAGAACAGTTGCCGAAGCAAACAAAAAAGTCTTTGATTCTCGCACTACCAAAGACTTTACGTGGATTAAAATGTGTTGGTTTGCATCCTCGGTAGCATGATTAAGTGATTGTCTCACCGCCACTGTCTCTGGTAATGTCTGATGTAATAATAACAAAGCACGCTTTAAAATACAACACTGAAATGAAAAAATGCGCATGAGGCGCGGCGGCGACACGTCCGCCGCGCCTCATGCATGCCGGCTTGCCGGTCAGTCCTCGTCGTTGCCGGGCTGCTCGTCGGGGTGTTCTCCGGTGCGGAGCCGTTGCTCCTGCCCCGCAGAAGCAAGAGTGCACCTCCACCCAGCACAACGAACGCCAGTAGGCCTGTTCGAACCGGCCTGCGCTTGGCAGCGCTCCCGACCTTGTTCAATCGACTACGCACTTGCAACCTCCTCGGTTGTTCTTGGACTTGCCTATTTAAACATAAGGTGTGCCCTATGACAAAGCATGAAGGCGATCAATAATACCGCAAATTTCTTTATGAATCTCGTCCATGGGCCGTAAGTCACCCCTTTTGTCGGTGCAATAAACGGGTTGGAACTCCTTGGGGTATAGTGCGCATAGCTCTTCAAAGTTGCGCTTGGCCTTTTCAAGGTGGTTGGCATCAGCTTCGTGAATATCGCGTTTTAAAATGGTATAACTGCGGGCAGACTTTTTATCGACATTCTGCTGAGCGAGGGCTGTGGGCATAATCAGAACAATGTTAATGGTAGGGCGTGGAATTCCTAAAACCTCGTACTCTGTAAGCATTGTTCGCTCGTAAAATACTTTGCGTTTTTTGGCATCATCAATTTTAGCGCCCTGGTGTGCCAGATTGGATGCGATATAACGGTCGGAAATTACCATGCCTTCCGGTTTTTCAAGTTGTTTGCGAATTTCGCTGCTGGCGGCAAAACGGTCGATGGCATACGGCAGCGAGCCAAGTTCGGCCGAGACGTCGTCGGGCTGTCCATAGTCGCCATTCAAATAGCGCTCGACGTAATAAGCCGAGGGCTCGCCGTAGCGCGGAAAGCTTAACTTTTCAATAGTATAGCCGCGGGTTTTTGCGTATTCGTAGTATTTGGCGGTTTGCGTGGCTTTGCCCGAGCCGTCGCCGCCTTCGATAGCAACAAAAAGCCCCATTACCGCAGCCCATTTGGCAACCGCGCTATAGCAATAGGCATTTTGCGCACATCTTTGTAAGCGCGTGGAAGCATTTGTTCCGGTGACCAGCTGGCAATAATAGCATCGAGGTCGGCACTAGCGCTTGCCTGGTATTTGCCGCTTAGCCGTGTGTACTCTTGCTCCACTTCTCCGGTTTCGTAAAACACAATTTGCGCCACACGCTCACCCACTGGCAAAACAACGCTTTCATGCTGGTTCATGTTGTAAATTTCCATCGTCCACCGGTTTATGTAGCCGGGGTCACCCCAGCCGGCGTCTAAACATACCGCCACACCGTTGCGTCCCCAAGTGCTGCGCGCTTGCATAGTTGAGGTGCCAGGCGCTTTAATACCAATAAATTCATGGGTGTGTGCCAAAATCCGCTCGCCGGGGCGAAGCACGATTATTGGGTGGTCGTCGGGGATATTGGCAAACGGTTTATAGCCGTTTTTCTCGCACCACTCTCTGTGGGGCATAGCCTCAAGTGGGCCCTTAAAGTAGCGGGCGACGTCAATTTCATCAAAAGGATTGTATACCCGTGCTTCTTCCTGGTATTCCTGTTTGTAGAAGTAGTGCCCAAGCGTGACGTCAATACTGCTTCCCGCAATATGTGATTCCTGATAAGGGTGAAAGACAATCTTCCCCTCTTTTATAGCTGTTTTTATTTGTTTATTGCTATAGACACTCATAAAAAACCGTCACACGCCCCTCTCTCTTCTTGGGTTATTTTACCATAATAAAGGTTGTTTGGTACTATAAAAGCATGAAGAGTATGATTGTAGCTTACGATAAACACCGGGCAATTGGTAAAAATGGCGGTCGCCCGTGGGATGGTGGTAAGCTGCGGGGCGACATGAAGCGTTTCAGGGAACTTTCTAAGGGTAAGTCGCTTATTATGGGCAAGCGAACCTTCTTGCTTGATGTTGGCGGTCATGCATTGCCGAACCGGCAAAATATCGTGCTTTCACGCGAAGACCTCGACATCCCGGATGTTACCGTTGCCCATTCTTTAGAGGAGGCCTATGCTTTGGCTGAGCACGAAATTTCCGTCATTGGCGGCGGACAAGTATTTCATGAAGCTTTAAACGATGTCGATATAATATATGCCACCGAATTTGATGGCGATATTAAGGGTGACGTGTTTTTCCCGGAACTGCCCCCGGAACAATGGAAAGAGACCTCGCGCGAGAACTTTAAAGCCGACGAAGATAATATTTACGACTATTCGTTTGTTACCTACAAACGACGGTAGTTAAATGGCAATCGGCGCTTTAATGGCCGGGTGCGGATCGTAACCCTCCAAGGTGAAATCATCAATGGTAAAATCAAAAATCGATGTTACCTTCGGATTAAGGGTCATTGTTGGTAGCGGGCGCGGTTCACGGGTTAGCTGCAGCTCAGTTTGCTCTAAGTGGTTGCGGTACAAATGAGCATCGCCTAGCGTATGGACAAACTCCCCTGGTTGAAGACCGGTAACATGGGCAACCATAAGGGTAAGCAACGCGTACGAGGCGATGTTGAACGGTATGCCCAAAAAAGTATCACCGCTACGCTGGTACAGCTGGCAGCTTAGCTTGCCGTCAAGCACGTAAAACTGAAAAAGGCTATGGCACGGCGGCAGGCCGGCCTTGGCCATCTCTTTTATATCTGCCACATTCCAGGCGCTTACAATAAGCCGCCGGGCATCAGGGTCGCTGCCATTGGTTTTAATTCTTTTGATCGCTTCAATAACTTCAGTAATCTGGTCGATTTCACCGCCATCGCGTGCCGGCCAGTGGCGCCATTGGTAGCCATACACGGGGCCAAGTTCGCCGTATTGCTTGGCAAAAGCATGATCGGTGGCTATTTTTTGCGTAAAATCGTTTAGCTTTTCCTGCCACTCGGGCGAATCCTGCTCGGGAAGCGGTTGGCTGGTAGCCTGTAAGTATGCCTCAAAGGGCCATTCATCCCAAATGTGCACGTTGTTTTTTACCAGGTATTCAATATTACTGTCGCCTTTTAAAAACCACAAAAGCTCATGAATAATACCGCGTAAAAACACTTTTTTGGTGGTTACTAGCGGAAACCCCTCGGCAAGGTCGAATCGCATTTGCCGGCCAAAAACACTCAGGGTGCTTACGCCGGTGCGATTGGCCTTCTCTACGCCGTTATCTTTAATATCTTGCAGTAGGTCTAAATACTGCCTCATTCTACACCTCCCCAGATGTTTGTTTTTTGCTTGTGGTTATAGTATGACAGGTTATTTTTAGTTGTACAAGAAGCTACTGACGGACACTTCCTCTGTTGACTAATATGAAAGTGAATTGTATAGTATTGGGAATCCCGTTCGACTATGGAAGAGAGGAAGGATGGCACCTAGAGGCTGGATTACCGATGCCGACCTGCACAAAGTTGCAGAAGACGTGCTAACCGGTAAGGTTTCTCGCGAAGAACTTGCGGCTCGACACAAAGAGCTGAGCCCGGCGAACTACCTGCATATGCTGGCCTACGTGGGCGTGACGCTCATATGGGCAACGCGGCATCGTCTCGACGACCAAAACCGTGTCGTCACCTCTTTCGGCGAAACCCTGCTAATCCTCATGTACAGGGGTACGCAGGCCGAAAGTGACCTCAGTGACGGCATTTACGGCGGCGAGATGAAGAACGAACATCTTCGGATCGCCGCTGTAAAGCGCGGCCTATACAAAAGCGGCGAGCGTGGCCAACAGGTCGTTCTTGAACCGCCCGACACCATCAAGGAGCTGGCCGGGAAGCATGGTGATAACCCGGCGGTCTGGGAGTTCATGGAGGCCGCCAATCTCAGGGATGACCACTCTCCTGCGGCAATGCGACAGGATGCCAAACGGATCGTGGCTCGGCTCAGGGCCAAGCATGGTCCTGCCGGTCTTCCGTTCCTGCTGGAGGAAGTGCGGGCCGCCCTTGAAAAGTAGTCAAACGGGAAAAGCCATCTCCGATGCCAGGCAGGCGGTGAGATGGCTTTTTCCAATGGGAATTATAAATCAGTACGTTCCTCTCGGCGGTCTCATCTTCTATCCGAAGGGACGGAAGACGAGACCGCTCAAGGGAGTTGACTACTAGCCGCCGAAGAAGCTCAAGCCCTGGGTCCAGGCAAGCCCGGCAACAGCGCAGATGGACGCGCCCACGACAACAGGTATGGCGATACCGTGCGCCCGCTTGTACTTCTGAATAATCGGGGCGCGGCGGTCGTAAAGCATGTTGTAGTAAAGATAGCGCGTGAAGCTGTCGTACACCAGGAGATTGAAGACATGTCCCGGCTCGTAAGGCACCTTCGATCGCTTGTAGGGCGGCCTCACTGGGGTAAGCGACCGGATGAACGCGAAGCCGGCAAGGCTGATGGAAATCATCATCATCAAACCAGCTAGCCCCGGGGCCGTCTTGAACGTGAAGGCCGCTAGCAACAGGGTTGTCGCTGCCACGATCACGCTTGTTCGCGTCAGCATCGAGTTGAGCTCGACGTCCAGGCTGGTCGCCTGCTTTTCGGCGAAGTCGGCGAGATTTTTCTTGATCTCCTTCTCGCTCAGCTCTTCGGAGTTATTCTCCAGAGCATCTTGCAGGGCCAACTTCCAAAGAGGCTCATAGCGCTCCCTCACCTTCTGGTTGAACCATTGCTTGATCCTGTGGTAGTCCGCCAGATCTCCCGCTTGGTTCTTGAGAAGTTGAGCAAGCCGCTTCTTTTCGCTCGGTTCTGGCTTGCGCTTTCGCCGCTTCATTACTATCCCCTCGCTGTAGTAGTTCCTCCGAAACTATATTATATCATTCAAGTAGCGTTTTGTAAATAGAGGTGAGGTAGGCAACTAAAATACCCCGCGTTTTCAGCAGGGCATTTAGCAAGTGCTTTTAAGGGCTACTTAACGACGTTTTCTACTTTAATACCAGGGCCCATGGTTGTGGTAACGCTAATCGTTTTTACGTAACCGCCCTTAAGGTTGGTTGGCTTTTGTGCAGCCAGGCTATCAAAGAAAGCCTTGGCGTTAACGGCCAGTTTATCAGCGCCGAACGATACTTTCCCGACAGCCAAGTGAACGATGGCCTGCTTGTCAACACGATATTCAACTTTACCGGCTTTCGCTTCACTCACAGCTTTGGCGACGTCGGTTGCAACGGTGCCAGACTTAGGGTTAGGCATAAGACCGCGCGGGCCAAGCAAACGAGCGTATTTGCCAAGCTTAGGCATGTACTGCGGTGTAGCAATAAGTACGTCAAAGTCGAGTACTTCTTTGTCAAGTTGCTTCAAGAAGTCTTCGTCGCCAATAATATCGGCACTTGCCTTTTTAGCCCCGGCATGCTCGCCTTCCGGTGCAAATACAGCAACACGAACGGTTTTACC
>Ga0075366_10001506_pt1 | contig 11629 bp, 10 predicted proteins | sample EndMethybrTD3031_FD_72351 | JGI IMG/M metagenome (GOLD analysis project Ga0075366, IMG submission 72351) | Populus endosphere microbial communities from Tennessee, USA - Endosphere MetaG P. TD hybrid TD303-1 | ecosystem: Host-associated > Plants > Roots > Endosphere | place: USA: Tennessee... | reverse complement strand
TGTCGTCTTCTTTGCAGTTGCCATTGTGTGTGTCTAGTGTCCAGATGAGTGAAATGCGCCCGCGTGTGCGGGCGGGGCGCATTCTAGGTGGCTACTGCTGTTGCTACTTTTCCTGCACGCGGCGCAGCAAGTCCAGCGTCGGATAACCGTCGGCGGGCAGGCCGACGCTGCGCTGATAGCGCCGCAGGCCCTCGCGCGTGGCCGGCCCCATCATCCCGTCGGGCGTGCCGCTCGCAAAACCGCGCTCGTTCAGGGCCGTCTGAAGCGCCATCATCTGGCTGCGCGTGAGCGCCTGCAGGTCGCGCGGCCAGGGTGCCTGCACGCCGGGGCCATCTGCCAGGCGCTGCGCAAGAAGGCCGACTGCGAGCGCATAACTGGTCGAGTTGTTGTAGCGCAGGATGGCGCGAAAGTTGGAGCCGACCAGGAATGCCGGCCCACGCGCGCCCGCAGGCAGCAGGATCGCGCCATCGGCGAACTCCGGCAGCGGTGCGCCCGATGCGGATCGCACGCCCTCGGCGGCCCATTGAGCGCTGGACTGTCGCAGCTCGCTGTCTGCGCGAGCGGGGTCGAAGCCTGGCGGCAGCTGCACCTCGGTTCCCCACGGCTGGTCCGCTCGCCATCCCGAGCGCGCGAGGAAGTTCGCGGTCGAGGCCATCACGTCGGGCATGCTGCCCCAGATGTCGCGCCGGCCGTCGCCGTCCGCGTCGACGGCGTAGGCCAGAAAGACCGACGGCAGGAACTGCGTCTGGCCCATCGCGCCGGCCCAGGAGCCGATCATGTGCGCGCGGTCGATGTCGCCGCCTTGCAGGATCTTCAACGCGGCGAGCAGCTGGCCGCGGGCCCAGTCCTCGCGTCGGCCCTCGAAGCCGAGCGTGGCCAACGCGTCGATCGTGGGGATATCGCCGTAGTTGCTGCCGTAGTTGCTCTCGATGCCCCAGATGGCCACGATGACGTTCGGCGCAACGCCGTAGCGCGTGCTCGCGGCCTCGGCCTGGCTGCGCAGCTGCAGCAGCTTGTCCTGGCCCAGCGCGACGCGCTGCGGCGAGACGGCGCTGTCGAGGTAGTCCCAGACCGCGCGGGTGAACTCGGGCTGGGCGCGGTCCAGTTCGATCACTCGCGGCAGATAACGAACGTCGTCCAGCGCAGCGCGCAGCGTGGCCTCTTCGATGCCCGCTGCGCGAGCGCTGGCGCGCACGCGCGCGACCCAGCGGGCGAACGCCTGCTGCAGCGCGGCGTCGTCGGCGCCGGCTTGCGCCGCTGCGCTGCTGGCGCTCGAAGGCGGCGAAGGTGGCGCAGGCTGGGGAGTCGCCGTCGACGTTGAAGCGGCGCAGCCGGTCAGCACAGCGACCGCCAACGCGGTGTGAGCAAACCACGGGCGGCGCCGCGGAGAAGTGGACTCGTGCATTCGTTCATTTTCGCCTCGCTGGCGAGAGGCATTGTTGCCATCGCGGGCGGCGAGAATCTCGGCCGACACCCGACCCACACCGAACTTTTGGTAACGCATGTTCAGCCTGATCCGACTCACGATTCGCCGCGCCAGGAAAGAACGCCTGGCGCAGATCGCCGGCAGCCTGACCTTCACCACCGTGCTGTCCATCGCACCGTTTCTCGCGGTGAGCTTTGCGCTGTTCACGCACTTCCCGATGTTCAGGCGCTTCGAGGACGCGCTCGAGGAGCACCTGCTGAAGAGCCTGCTTCCGACAGACATCTCGCGCACGGTGCTGAAGCACCTCAACCAGTTCGCCGCCAATGCGAATGACTTGACCTTGGTGGGCTCGCTGTTCCTGCTCGGGGCGGCGATCGCGCTGTTGCTCACGGTGGAGAACGCCTTCAACCAGATCTGGAACGTGAAGAGGAATCGTCCGTTCTACAAACGAGTGGGCTTGTACCTGTTGATGCTCGCTGTCGGGCCGCCGGCCCTGGGGGTGAGCCTGTGGGCGATGTCGACGGTGCTGGGCGCGTCGCTGGGCTGGATCGGAACCCTGCCGACCTCGGCCAGGTTCGTGCTGAACCTCGGCCCGGCGCTGCTGAGCATGCTGGTCGTGACGAGCCTGTTCTACTTCGTGCCGAACACCAAGGTGCGTCGGCGCGATGCGATCGTCGGTGGCTTGATCGCCTGCATCGCGCTCGAGCTCGGCAAGCGCGGCTTCGCCGCCTACCTGCTCAAGGTTCCGACGTACAAGGCCGTCTATGGAACCTTCGCGGTGCTTCCAGTCTTCCTGCTCTGGGTGTACTTCTCGTGGTTCGTGACGCTGACTGCGGCGCTCGTTGCCGCCAATCTCGCGCACGCAACGTCAGGCACGGGAGGCAAGGGTCCGCGGCCAGCCTAGCGCCGCGGATCGCGTCGCATCGCAGTCAACTCGCCGCCGTGCCCACTCCGAGGCAGCGCAAGCTTGCTGTCAGGCCCTCGATCATCAGGTCCACCTCGGCGCGGGTGACGGTCAGCGCCGGCATGAAGCGCAGCACCGAGGGTCGCGGCGCATTGAGCAGCAGTCCGGTGTTGCCGGCGGGCCCGCCCAGCATCAGGTGCTCGCGCGCATGGGCCACCACGGCCGCTGCCACGGGCTGGCCGAAGTCCAGGGCGCGCAGCAGCCCGACTCCGCGTGCCGCACGCAGGCCGTGCTGTGCCGACAGTGCTTCGAGTCGCTCGCCGAGATGGTCGCCGGTGGCGCGCACATGGGCGAGGAAACCGTCGGCCAATACCGCGTGCAGCACCGACAGTCCGACCGCGCACATCAGCGGGTTGCCATTGAAGGTGCCGCCCTGGTCGCCATGGGCAAACACGCAGGCCGGCTGCCGGGCCAGCAGCGCACCGATCGGCACGCCGCCGCCCAAGCCCTTGGCCAGCGTCATGATGTCGGGTGCGACGCCGAAGTGCTGGTAGCCGAACAAGGTGCCCAGGCGACCGATGCCGGTCTGTACTTCGTCGAAGATCAGCAGCAGCCCGTGTCGATCGCACAAGGCGCGCAGGCCCTGGAGGAAAGCCGTCGTGGCCGGGTGCACGCCGCTCTCGCCTTGCACCGGCTCGAGCATGATGGCCACCGTGTCCTTGCCGATCAGGGCCTGTACCGACGCGAGGTCGTTGAGCAGCGCCTTTGGAAAGCCCGCCACCTGCGGCGCAAACATGCGGTCCCAGCCCGGCTTGCCGGATGCGGACATCGCGGCCAGGGTGCGGCCGTGGAAGGCATCGCCAAAGGTGATGATCTCGTGCGCGCCGCCCTTGTGCAGCTGCCCCCATTTGCGCGCGAGTTTGATGGCCCCTTCGTTGGCCTCGGCGCCGCTGTTCGTGAAGAACACCTGGTCAAAGACACTGTGTTGGCACAGCAGGTCAGCCAGGGCGATCGCGGGCGCATTGTGGAAGGCCGGGCTGGGCGTGAGCAGCAAGCCCGATTGCCGCGCCAGCGCCTCGCGAATGCGCTGCGGTGCATGGCCGAGCGTATTCACCGCCCAGCCCTGCACGAAGTCCAGATAGCGCCGGCCGCTCTCATCCCACAACCAGCTCCCCTCGCCATGCGAGAACAACAGTTCGGGGCGCGCGGTGATGTCCATCAAGGCAGCGCCGAATGCCGGCATGTCGTGTTTCATGCGGCGTGCTTCAGGTGATGAGGAATGCCGTCCTCGTGGCCGGTGTGCGAGTCGCTGGCCAGGCCGAGCATCAACGCCAGGTTCTGCACGGCGGCGCCCGAGGCGCCCTTGCCGAGGTTGTCGAACACGGCGCTCAGCAGGAACTGGCCATGCGTGTCGTTGCCGAACACCGCCAGCTGCAGATCATTGCTGCCGTTGAGCGCTTGCGGATCGAGCCGCGTCATCGCATCCGTCTGGGTATCAGCCAGCACCTGCACATGGCGGTGGCCGCGATAGTGCTGCGCCAGCAGATCGCGCAGCGCCTGGGCCGTCATCGGCCGGTGCAGCATCGAGGCCTGCAGCGGGATGGTCAGCACGATGCCTTGCCGGAAGCTTCCGTACGACGGCACGAACAACGGCCGGCCCGCCAGCCCTGAATGCAGCCGGATTTCCGGCACATGCTTGTGCTGCAGGCCCAGGCCATAGAGCTGGAACGCCAGGGCCTGCGCGGCGCCGGGGCCTTCGTGGGCCTGGATGCCCTCGCGTCCCCGCCCGGAGTAGCCGGAGACGGCATGGATGCTCAGCGTGGCGTCGGCGCGCAGGCAGCCGGCCTCGACCAGCGGGCGCAGCAGGGCGATCGCGCCCGTGGGGTAGCACCCCGGGTTGCTGACGCGCCGTGCCTGCGCGATGCGTCCGGACTGCTCCGTGGACATTTCGGGAAAGCCGTAGACCCAATCCGCATCGGTGCGATGCGCCGAGGAGGCATCGATGACGCGCACGCGCGGATTGCGGATGCTGGCCACCGCCTGGCGCGCAGCGTCGTCGGGCAGACACAGCACGGCCACGTCGCAGTCATTGATGGCGGCCGCACGGGCGGCGGCATCCTTGCGCACTGCCTCGGGCAGTGCGACGAGGGTGATGTCCTGGCGTCCGGACAGTCGCGCCCGGATTTCCAGGCCGGTGGTGCCCTGGTCGCCGTCGATGAAAACGCTCGCGCTCATGAAGGGGTCCTGTAGTGACAGGCGAAGGTTGCGGCTTCTCGACGGATTGGTAAAGTTGAATGTCGTGAATACGAGATTCATGAAATCTGAATTCCCCTGAATTCGCCTGGACACCCCTGAACTCCGATGAGACAACTCAATCTCGATCAGCTGCGCACCCTGGTCACGATCGCCGAGCTCGGCTCGTTTGCAGCCGCGGCGCGCACCTTGCATCTGGCCGCGCCGACCGTCAGCCTGCATGTGGCCGAGCTGGAGTCGCGCCTGGGCGCAGCGCTGCTGCTGCGTCAGCGCGAGCGCGTGGTGCCCACCGGGGTCGGCGAGGGGCTCATCGAGCGCGCCCGCCGCCTGCTCGCCGATGTCGATGCGGCGCTCGATGAAGTGGCCCGCCAGGTCGAGGGCCGTGCCGGCCGGGTGCGGCTGGGTGCGTCCACCGGTGCGCTGGCCTGGCTGCTGCCGCAGGCGCTCGAGACCATGGGTCGTGACCATCCCGGCATCGATGTGCAGGTCGCCGTGCTCACCTCCCAGGACGCCCTGGCACGCCTGCAGCAGGGCACGCTCGACATCGGCCTGGTGGCGCTGCCGCAGGCCGCTGTCAAGGGCTTGCAGATCGTGCCCTGGCGTCGCGACCCGGTGATGGCGTTCCTGCCGAGCGCATGGTCGCTGCCGCGTGCGATCACGCCGGCTTGGCTCGCGGCCCGCCCGCTGATCCTCAACGACGCCAGCACCCGCCTGCACCGCATGACGATGGACTGGTTCGCCGCCGCCGGCGAACGACCGCAGGCGCGCATCGAACTGAACTTCAATGACGCCATCAAGAGTCTGGTGGCAGCCGGCTATGGTGCCGCGCTGCTGCCGCGCGAGGGCGACGCGGCAGGGCTGGATGCGCGCGTGGTGATGTCACCGCTCACGCCGCGCCTGTGGCGTCCGCTGGGCCTTGCCCATCGGGCAGGCCGGCCAGAGCCCGCCACGCGGCACATGCTCGAGGCGCTGCGGCGATGAGCCGAAGGAGTCGCCGAACAAGTCGGCCGTCGACCAGAAAGCAGTCAAGGCACCGCAAGCGCGCTGAACGTCATCACTCCGGGTGATGCGCCTTCGAGCGCTCCAGCCGAGGATGGCTGGAGTCCGAACACTCTCACTGGAGAACGACATGGCAAAGAAGAAGCCCGCTGCCCACGACTACTCGACCCGCCTGTGCAACGTCGTCCCCTCGAAGAAGACAGAGCTCGACTGGTCGTTCGCCGCTGCGGTCGATTCGGCCGCGGTCACGGCCGTCGCCGCACCGCCCCCAAGCGTGGATCTGCGAGCCGCTTGGTGGAGCATCGGCGATCAGGAGGACACCGGCTCGTGCGTGGGTTGGGCGTCGACCGACGGCGTGATGCGGTATCACTTCGTGAAGGCCGGCAAGCTCGCGCAGAAGGAGCAGCTGTCGCCTCGGGCCACCTGGATGGCTTCGAAGGAAACAGACGAAATCATCATTCGGCCGCAGACGTTCATCGAGGAGGCCGGCACGAGCCTGAAGGCGGCGATGGACATCTGCCGAAAATATGGAACCGTTCCGCAGAGCCTGCTGCCGTTCCACGTCACCACCAAGATGTACACCGGCGACGAAAATACCTTCTACGCGACGGCGTCGCAGCGACGAGCGACCGCGTACTACAACATGCACAAGAATGTGACCCAGTGGCGCTCCTGGCTCGCTTCGCACGGGCCGATCATGGTGGCGCTGAGCGTCGATGCCACCTGGGACAACGCCTCCGCAACCAGCGGCCTCCTCGACATCTTTCAACCCAACACGGTGCGCGGTGGACACGCGGTATGCCTGGTCGGCTACCGCAAGGACGGTCGCTTCATCGTGCGCAACAGCTGGGGCACGGCGTGGGGCGACAAGGGATTCGGGTACGCCACGGAGGCGTACATCGCGGCTGCGTTCTTCAACGAAAGTTACGGCGTCACCGTCTGAGGCCCTCCGATACCCGAGCGCGTACCATCGCACTTGATGGCCCGAACCTCAGTGACTCTTGTCGAGGAAGACGACGGCAAGTCGCTCGATTTGCGCGTGGGGGAGAGCATTGGGTTGCGCTTGCACGAGAACGCGAGCACCGGGTATCGCTGGGCGTTCGAGGCACGAGACGAAGCCGCCGTCGACGTGCTCGAGGAAGGCTACGCCGGGCGCCCCTCGGCTGTCGGCAGTGGCGGGTTCGTGCAATGGACGCTGCACGCAAGGGCACCCGGAACCACGCACATCAAGCTCAAGCTTTGGCGCGTGTGGCAGGGTGACTCGTCCGTGCGCAAGCGCTTCGAGCTGACGTTGAACATCCGCCCGTAGGCGCCCGGTGCGACTACTGCAGCAGGTCGAACAACGCCCGCGCCACCACCTTCGTCGCCCTGCGCAGATCCTCGAGCACCAGGTGCTCGTCCGCGCGCTTCGCGTTCGACTCGAACACCGTGCGTGGCCCGGCGCCGTAGATCGCGGCCGGCACGCCTGCTTCACCGTACAGCCGCACGTCGGTATACAGCGGCGTGCCCGAGGTCGGGATCGGTTCGCCGAATACCGCTTCGCCGTGTTTCTGCAGCGCGTCGACGAGCGGCTTGTTGCCGGGCAGCGGCTGCAGTGCGTTCGCGAGCAGCAGGCGCTTGATCTCAACCGCAATGCCCGGGAAGCCTGCGGCCGCGTCGGCGATCACCTTGCGGATCGTCGCTTCCACCTCGGCGGGCTTCTCCTCCGGGATCATGCGGCGGTCGAGCTTGAGCACCACCTTGCCGGGCACCACGTTCGTGTTGGTGCCGCCTTCGATGCGCCCCACGTTCAGGTACGGGTGCGTGATGCCCGGCACCTTCGAGGTCACCTGCTTGTACAGCGTGTTCTGCGCGTACAGCGCGTTCAGGATCGCCACCGCGCCCTGCAGCGCGTCCACGCCGGTGTCGGGAATCGCGGCGTGCGCCATCTTGCCGTGCACGGTCACTTCCATCTGCAGGCAGCCGTTGTGCGCGGTCACCACCTGGTAACTGAAGCCGGCCGCGAGCAGCAGGTCGGGCTTGGTGAGCTTGTTCTTCAGGAGCCAGCCGGGGCCGAGTTCGCCGCCGAATTCCTCGTCGTACGTGAAGTGCAGCTCGACGCCGCCTTTGAGCTTCGCGCCGAGCGATTCGAGCGCTCGGGTCGCGAAGGTGTAGGTCGCGAAGTCGCTCTTGCTGACCGCCGATGCGCGGCCGTAGAGTTTCCCGTCGACGACTTCGCCGCCGTACGGTTTGTGCGTCCAGCCTTCGCCGGGCGGCACCACGTCGCCATGCGCGTTCAGCGCCACGGTCTTGCCGTCGCCGTAGCGGCGGCGCACGATCAGGTTGGTGATTGCGGCGAGGCCGTACTCGTCGAGCGCCCATTGAGGAATTGGGTGTTTCTCGGCGTCGAAGCCGAAGCCCTTCAGCAACTCGGCGGTGCGCTCGGCATGCGGCGCGTTGTTGCCGGGCGGCGTGTCGGTGGGCACCTGCACGAGGGCTTGCAGGAACTTCACTTCTTCGTCGAAGTGAGCGTCGACCCAGGCGTCGAGTTGTTGATACGTGTTGCTCATTGGATTGTCTGCCTCAGGCGGCGAATGCCAGCTCGTTCAGCACATGCGTGAACGCGTCGATCGAGAGCTGCATGTCGTCGTTGGTCGACGACTCGAGCGGGTTGTGGCTGATGCCGGCGTTCTCGCCGCGCACGAACAGCATCGCTTGCGGCATCACTTCGTGCAGTTTCATCGCATCGTGGCCGGCGCCGCTCGGCATCCGAAACACCGGCAGGCCGAGCGACTCGACCGCACGTTCCCAGCGCGCCTGCCAGGCAGGCGCGCTGGGAGCGGCGGCGGCACGCATCGTCTCCTCGATCTGATAGCTCAGGCCGCGCCTCTCGCAGATCAGCTTGAGCGCGCTCAGCACTTCGTTGGCGCAGGCGTCGCGCACCTCGTCGGTGGTGGCGCGGATGTCGAGCGTGAACTGGCAGCGCCCCGGCACCACGTTGGTCGAGCCGTTCGGCACCGTGAGGATGCCCATCGTGCCCACCAGGTTCGGCACCTGCGCGGCGCGCTTCTCGAGCACCAGCGCGAGCTCGGCCACGGCCGTTGCCGCGTCGCGCCGCGTGCCCATCGGCGTGGTGCCGGCGTGGCTCGCCATGCCCACCACCTCGCCCAGATAGCGCACGCTGCCGTTGATCGACGTGACGATGCCCAGCGGCAGCCCGCGTTCGTTCAGCACCGGCCCCTGTTCGATGTGCACCTCGATGAAGCCGGCGTAGCGGGCCGGGTCGCGCTGCACGGCGCCGATCGCCTTCACGGTGGCCGGCAGCCCGGCGTTGCGCATCGCGTCGCGCATGCTGATGCCGTCGGCATCGGTCTGGTCCAGCCAGGCGGCGTTGAAGTGGCCGGTCAGCGCACCCGAGCCGAGGAAGGTGGCCCGGTAGCGCTGGCCTTCCTCCTCGGCGAAGCCCACCACCTCGATGCCGAACGGCAGCCGCTTGCCGGCACGATGCAACTCGCGCACGCAGACCATCGGCACGAAGATGCCGAGGCGGCCGTCGTACTTGCCGCCGTTGCGCACGGTGTCGTAGTGCGAGCCGGTGAGTAGGCGCTTCTTGTGAGGATCGGTGCCGTTGTAGACGCCCACCACGTTGCCGACCGCGTCGATCTTCACCTCGTCGAAGCCGCAGTCGCGCATCCAGCGCTCGAGCTGCGCGGCGCAGGCGCGGTGCGCGTCGGTGAGGTAGGTCACGGTCAGCTCGCCGCGCTCGCCGTAGCCCGGGTCGGTGTGCTGCGCGAGCAGCTCCGCGCAGTCCCAGGCCTGGTTGCCGAGCGTGGGCTCATGGCCGAACTTGTCGTTCAGGCGGATCTCGGCGATGCGGTGGATGTTGCGCAGGCACTCGGCGAGCTCGAAGTCCGGGTGGTTGGCCAGGCGGCGCGCGAAGGTGTCGATGATCTGCTTGCGCGCGAGGCCGAGGCCGCGCGCGCCGCGCACCGCAAGAATGAACGGCCAGCCGAACTTGGTGTTGTAGGCGGCGTTGAGTTCCTGCACGCGCTTGAACTCGGCCGGGCTGCAGTGCGTGAGGCCGGAGCGGCTCTGTTCGTCGGTCGACTCGGCCGTGAGCGTGCCGCTCACCATCGCCTTGCCGGCCAGCTCGGGGTGGGCGCGGATCAGCGCGAGCTGCGCGTCGCGCCCGGCCCCGTCCAGCACCTCGACGAAGATGCGCTTGAGCTGTGCGAGCGAGACGAAGGGACGGTGCACGAGCGCCTTCTCGGCAATCCAGGGCGAGTGCTCGTACAGGCCGTCGAGCAGCGAGATCGCTTCCGAGTGGGTGGCAGCGTTCAGTCGGTCAAGGGTCAGCGGCATGGTGCGGCTCGGTTCAGGCGGCGGGCGCCGCGTGCGGGCGCGTCAGCGCCCAGTGGCGCGCGATGTCGATGCGGCGGGTGATCCAGACCTTGTCGTGCTGCTGCACGTGGTCGAGAAAGCGCTGCAGCGCGCGAAAGCGCCCGGGCCGGCCGAGCAGCCGGCAGTGCATGCCGATGCTCAGCATCTTCGGGCGATCGTTGCCGGCGGGGTCGCCTTCGGCGTAGAGCACGTCGAACGAATCCTTCAGGTACTGGAAGAAGTGGTCGCCGGTGTTGAAGCCCTGCATCGACGCGAAGCGCATGTCGTTCGTGTCGAGCGAGTAGGGCACGATCAGGCGCTGGATCGTGCTGCCATCGGTCTTTTGCACCGGCATCCAGAACGGCAGGTCGTCGCCGTAGTAGTCGCTGTCGTACTCGTAGCCGCCGTGGTCGGCCACCAGGCGCTTCGTATTCGGGCTGTCGCGGCCGGTGTACCAGCCGAGCGGCCACTGGCCGCCGGTCAGCTCCTGGATGATCTTGGTGCCGATCTCGATGTGCTGGCGCTCGCGCGCTTCGCCCATGTGCTGGTAGTGGATCCAGCGCCAGCTGTGGCAGGCGATCTCGTGGCCGAGGTCGACGAAGGCCTGCGTCAGCTCGGGGTGGCGCTGCAGCGCCATCGATACGCCGAACACGGTGAGCGGCAGCCCGCGCTTCTCGAACTCGCGCAGCAGCCGCCACGCGCCGACGCGCGAGCCGTATTCGTAGATCGACTCCATCGACAGGTGGCGCGCCTCGAAGGCCTGCGCGCCGATGATCTCGGACAGGAAGGTCTCCGAGGCGGGGTCGCCGTGCAGCACGTTGTTCTCGCCGCCTTCTTCGTAGTTCAGGACGAACTGCACGGCGATGCGGGCATCGTTCGGCCAGCGGGCATGCGGCGGGTTGCGGCCGTAGCCGGCCAGGTCGCGTGGGTACTCAGATGTCGTCATGGCGTATTCGTGAGGTTGTGCGTTCAGCGCGGCTTCAGCACTGTTTCGAGGTCGGGCGTGCGCGGGTCCAGGCGCAGGTTGCGCTCGACGTTGTGCAGGTGGTCTTCCATCAGCTTGACGGCGGCGCGTGCGTCGCGCCGCTCCAGCGCGTCGACGATCGCGACGTGCTCCTCGTACGAGTGTTCGGCCGAATGGGCAGACTGGTACATCAGCGCGATCAGCGAGCAGCGCGACACCAGCTCGCCGAGCAGGTTGGCCAGCACGTCGTTGCCGAGCATCTGCGCGAGCACGACATGGAAGTCGGCGAGCAGGTGGGTGCGGCCCGAGACATCGGTGCGCTGCACCGCGGCCTGCTCGTTGCGCAGGTGCGCGCGCAGCTCGGCCAGCTGCGCGGGCGCGAGCTCGGTGGCGGCGCGCCGGATCATCGCGGCCTCGAGCATGTTGCGCACCTCGAAGACCTGGCGCGCTTCCTCCACGCTCGGTTCGGCCACCCGTGCGCCGCGGGCCGGCTCGAGCGTGACGAGCTTGTCGCGGCTCAACTGGTTGAGGGCCTGACGGACGATCGTGCGCGAGACCTTGAAGATGTCGGCGATCTTCTGCTCGGCGAGTTTGGTGCCGGGCATCAGGCGGCGCTCGACGATCGCCGTCGTCACCGATTCGACGATGCGCTGCGTGACCGATGCATCGGCGCCCGCCGACGATCCGCGCGCCGCGCCGGTGCGGGCGGGGCGGACCACTTGCA
>Ga0075366_10001502_pt1 | contig 11639 bp, 10 predicted proteins | sample EndMethybrTD3031_FD_72351 | JGI IMG/M metagenome (GOLD analysis project Ga0075366, IMG submission 72351) | Populus endosphere microbial communities from Tennessee, USA - Endosphere MetaG P. TD hybrid TD303-1 | ecosystem: Host-associated > Plants > Roots > Endosphere | place: USA: Tennessee... | reverse complement strand
GGATCGGGCTTGGTCCCCCCGGCGGCCTCGACGATCTTGCGGCTGAACAGCTCGAGCGACTGAAGCCAGTCCTCCGGCTCGGCCTGCCGGTCGAGCAGGGCCAGCACGGCGTCGCTCGGCAGGCCCATCTCCTCGCAGCGCACGATGCGGTTCATATAGTCGGCGGTCTTCATCTTGCGCAGCGCGTAACCCGTGCCCGGGCGCAGCGAGATGCCGAGGCTGACGAACCCGCCGGTTACGCGGATGGGCATGCGCTCGGTCTGCGGGCCGAAGAACAGCGCCGCGCGCTCGTCGGTGCGCTCGCCGTCGGCTGTCTGCGCGGTCCAGCGGCCTTTGAGCTGGATGCGGAACATCGAGGTGTCGCTGAGCAGGCCGCAGGACAGGACATGGTCGGTCGGCGCCTCGACCACTGCGGCATAGAGCCGCGCGATCCACGGCGCGAGATCCGCCGTCGGGGCGCGGTTATACGAGATCGCTTGTCCATCGCGTGAGACATTGCGCGGCGTCAGGGCGGCATCGACGGCAGGTGGCGTGCGCTTGCGCATAACCTTTGCGATTGCCCCCCCGTTAGACGCCCCGAAACGGGACGGCCCGCATGGCCCTTCCCGGTAATCGCCCCTACATTGCAAGTGAAATCAGTAAATTGTAGAAATGCGCCACGCATCGCGCAGTTCAGCTGCTTGACCCGGACTGCGCTCTAGGGGCACTGCTGGGCGATGAACCTCGATGCCGACATCGCTCTCGCGCTGCGCCTTGCCGATGCGGCGGGCGAGGCGATCCGTCCCCATTTCCGCGCCGGCCTCGAGCCCGAGCGCAAGGGCGACGCCACGCCGGTCACGCTTGCCGACCGTGCCGGCGAAGAGGCCATGCGGCGCATCCTCAAGGCCGAAGTCCCGCGTGACACCGTCATCGGCGAGGAATTCGGCGCCACCGCGGGTAGCTCGGGGCGCAGCTGGGTGCTCGACCCGATCGACGGCACGACCTCGTTTCTCGTCGGGCGGCCGATCTTCGGCACCCTGATCGCGCTGGTGGTCGAAGGCTGGCCGGTGCTTGGGGTGATCGACCAGCCGATCCTGGGCGAACGCTGGCTGGGCGCGGCGGGCCAGCCGACGCTGTTCAACGGCCGGCCGGCGCGGACGCGGACGTGCCGCGCGCTCGACGAAGCGACGCTGGCCACCACCGGGCCGCACTACTTCGACGATCACCAGGGAGGCCACTTCATGGGCCTGGCCGCCAAGACCGATCACAAACGCATGGTGATGGGCGGCGACTGCTACAACTACGGCCTGCTCGCCTCGGGCCACGTCGATCTCGTCTGCGAAGCCAATCTCAAGCTTCACGACTGGGCGGCGCTGGTGCCGATCGTCGAAGGCGCCGGTGGAACTATGTGCGACTGGAGCGGCGATCCGCTGCATGCCGGGTCGGACGGCCATGTCCTGGCGCTGGGCGATCCGGCGCGGCTCGAGGACGTTATCGAGGCGCTCGCCTGCCACCATTGACCCGCTGCGCGGCGGTCTTCGGCGCCCCGGCCCCTTGTCATTGCGCGCGTTCCTCTCTAAGGGCCCGCGCTTCACGCACGTGATCGAGTCTCCTTCGGGTGATTCTGCGGGTCTGCCTGGCCACAAGGGCTGCCAGGGCCGACCGTCCACGTCGCACTACGAAGGAGACGAAAATGCCCAAGATGAAGACCAAGAGCGGCGTCAAGAAGCGCTTCAAGCTCACGGCGACCGGCAAGGTCAAGCACGGCGTCGTCGGCAAGCGCCACCGTTTGATGAGCCACAACGCCAAGTACATCCGCCAGCAACGCGGGACCGACGTGATTTCCGACGCCGATGCGAAGGTGATCAAGAAGTGGGCGCCCTACGGGCTGAACTGAGCAAGATCGGAGTACTGACGTATGGCACGTGTCAAAAGGGGTGTAACCACCCGCGCCAAGCACAAGAATATTCTCGAGCAGGCCAAGGGCTACCGCGGCCGCCGCAAGAACACCATCCGCGTCGCGCGGCAGGCGGTCGAAAAGGCCGGCCAGTACGCTTATCGCGACCGCAAGGTTAAGAAGCGCAGCTTCCGTGGTCTGTGGATCCAGCGCATCAACGCCGCGGTCCGCGCCGAAGGCCTGACCTATTCGCAGTTCATCCACGGCACCAAGCTTGCCGGGATCGAGCTCGACCGCAAGACTCTGGCCGATCTGGCGATGAACGAAGGCGGCGTGTTCACCGCGATCATCGCGCAGGCCAAGCAGGCGCTCCCCGCCTGAGGCTTAGGCCTAGGTAGGAAACCGTATCTAAGTCGGTGCGTTAACAGGGCGCGGATGGTTTTCCATCCGCGCCCTTTTGCTTGCGCCGGTCGAGTGCCGCGTTAAGCAAAAGTGAAGAGACAGAACAAGGCAGACCAGTCAGGAGTCCCGGGTGTCGCAAGTCCGCGAGGTCAAGGTGCGGTTCTTCCCGCCGCCGGAGGACATGTGTCGCTTTTTCACGACGTTCTATCTCGTCGAGATAGCCACGGCTGCGGACCTGCAAGTGTCCGACTACCTCCATCCCGAATGGGCGAACCTGCGGTTCCACACCGGCGAACTCTGCGCCGAGACGTGCGACGGTGTCGTCGTCACCAGCGCCGCTTTCGCCGCGACCGGCCCGAGTTCGCGAGCGGTGCGCTTTTCGGTCGGGCCGATCAGGATCTGGGGCATCGGGCTGTTGCCGCTGGGCTGGGCGAAATACATCGGCGCGCCGGCGGTAACCCTGGCCAACGTCGTCACCGACGGATTCGTCCATCCCGCCTTCGCCGGCTTCGGCAGCCTGGCGCGCACGCTGTTCGGCCCGGAGCCCGACTGCGAAGCCGAGCTTGCCCGTATCGTCGACCATTTCACCGCGCTCGGCGGGTGCAAGATCGACGACGAGGCGCGGATCGTCGCGGTCCACGATGCGCTGATCGATCCCGACGTGCACAGTGTGACCGGACTCGTCGAACGGTCGGGCTGCAGCCAGCGGACGATGGAGCGGGTGTGCCAGCGCGCCTTCGGCTTTTCGCCCAAGCTGCTGCTGCGCCGCCAGCGCTTCATGCGCAGCCTTGCCCAGTTCATGCTCGATCCGTCGCTTCGCTGGATCGGCGCGATCGACAGCCACTATCACGATCAGGCCCAGTTCGTTCGCGATTTCCGCGAATTCATGGGCATGACCCCGCGCCAGTATGCGGCGCTCGACAAGCCCATCCTCAAGGCGATCATGCACGAACGCGCGCGTTTCGCGGGAACGCCGGTCCAGACGCTCGATCGCCCGAGTGGGGCAGGCAGCGGGCGCCGGCCGCCGATCGCTTGATTGCGGTTTCGGGCGATCGCTCTTAAGAGCCCCAAAATCCGAAGCGGATCAATTGTTGGGCGATGTAGAACGTGGATCATGTGGGCACCGAACAGGAAGCGCTGTCGCTGATTGCAGCGGCGCAGGATCTCGAATCGGTCGAGTCCTTGCGCGTCCAGTTCCTCGGCAAGCAGGGTTCGATCTCGGGCTTGCTCAAGACGCTCGGCGGGATGACGCCCGACGAACGGCAAAGCGAAGGGCCCAAGATCCACGCGCTGCGCGAGAGCGTGACCCAGGCGCTGACCGGGCGCAAGGTGGCGCTCGAGGGGGCGGCGCTGGAAGCGAAGCTCGCGGCCGAACGCATCGACCTGTCGCTTCCCGCGCCCGAGGCGCCGCGCGGTTCGATCCACCCGATCAGTCAGGTGATGGACGAACTTGCCGAGATCTTCGCCGACATGGGCTTCGCCGTCGCCACCGGCCCGGAGATCGAGGACGACTGGCACAACTTCACCGCGCTCAACATGCCCGAGAGCCACCCGGCGCGGGCGATGCACGACACATTCTACTTCCCCGATCGCGATGCCCAGGGCCGCGAGATGCTGCTGCGCACGCACACCTCGCCGGTGCAGATCCGCACGATGCTTGCGCAGGGCGCGCCCTTGCGCGTGATCGCGCCGGGCCGCGTCTACCGGTCGGACAGCGACGCCACGCACACGCCGATGTTCCACCAGGTCGAAGGCCTGGTGATCGACAAGGGTATCCACCTCGGCCACCTCAAGTGGACGCTCGAGACCTTTCTCAAGGCCTATTTCGAGCGCGACGACATCGTCCTGCGGCTGCGCCCCAGCTACTTTCCCTTCACCGAGCCGTCGGTCGAGGTCGACGTCGGCTTCACGCTGGTGAACGGCAAGCGCGTACTCGGCGGCCAGGACGGCTGGATGGAGCTGCTCGGCAGCGGCATGGTCAACCGCAAGGTGATCGCCGCCGGCGGTCTCGATCCCGACGTCTGGCAGGGCTTCGCCTTCGGCGTCGGCGTCGATCGCCTGGCCATGCTCAAGTACGGCATGGACGATCTGCGCGCTTTCTTCGACGGCGACGCCCGCTGGCTATCGCACTACGGTTTCTCCGCGCTCGACGTGCCGACCCTGTCGGGCGGCGTCGGCACGCCGGCTTGAGGAGGGCCATCGCATGAAGTTCTCGCTCTCCTGGCTCAAGGACCATCTCGAGACCTCGGCGACGGTCGACCAGATCGCCGCCAAGCTCAACGCCATCGGTCTCGAGGTCGAGGGTATCGAGGATCCCGCAGCGAAGCTCGCCGGCTTCCATGTGGCGCGCGTGCTTTCCGCCGAGCGGCATCCCAACGCCGACAAGCTGCAGGTGCTGTCGGTCGACGTGGGCGACGGTTCGCCGCTCCAGGTCGTCTGCGGTGCGCCCAATGCGCGCGCGGGTCTCGTCGGCGTGCTCGGGCTGCCCGGCGCGGTGGTGCCTGCGGGCGGCTTCGCGCTGAAGAAGTCGGCGATCCGCGGCGTCGAATCGAACGGCATGATGTGTTCGACCCGAGAGCTTGAGCTCGGCGAGGATCACGAAGGCATCATCGAACTGCCCGCCGACGCGCCGATCGGCCAGGCCTTTGCCGACTATCACGGCGCCGACCCCGTGTTCGACGTGGCCATAACCCCCAACCGGCCCGACTGCATGGGCGTCTACGGCATCGCGCGCGATCTCGCGGCGGCGGGGCTGGGCACGCTCAGGCCGATCGCGGCGCCGGGCGTTGCCGGCAGCTTTGCCAGCCCGATCGCCCTTGCTATCGAGGATGCAGAGGGCTGTCCCGCCTATCATGGCCGCACTATCCGCGGCCTGCGCAACGGCGTGTCGCCCGACTGGATGCAGGCGCGGCTAAAAAGCGCGGGCCAGCGCCCGATCTCGGCACTGGTGGACATCACCAACTACCTGATGTTCGCCTATGGTCGCCCGGCGCACGTCTACGACAGCGCCAGGCTCACCGGGTCGATGACCGCGCGGCGCGCCCGCGCCGGCGAAACAGCGCTGGCGCTCAACGGCAAGGACTATGCGCTCGACGAAAGCGTCACGGTGATCGCCGACGCCAGCGGCGTCCACGACATCGCCGGGATCATGGGCGGCGAGCATTCGGGCTGTTCGAGCGGCACCACCGACGTCCTGCTCGAGATCGCCTATTTCGATCCCGAGCGCATCGCCGCCACGGGCCGCAAGCTCAACCTCACCTCCGACGCGCGCAGCCGGTTCGAGCGCGGGGTCGATCCGCAGTTCCTTGATACCGGGCTCGACCTGCTGACCGGCTTGATTCTCGAGATCTGCGGTGGCGAGGCGTCGGAGGTGGTGCGAGTCGGCACGCCGCCTTCGGGTGCGAAGATCGTCCACTACGAACCGTCGCTCGCCGGGCGGCTGGGCGGTGTGGACGTCCCGGCCGAAGCGCAGCGCGCGATCCTCGAAAGCCTGGGCTTCTCCGTCGTCGCGGTCGACGGACAGGACGGGCTGCAATGGAGCGTCACCGCGCCGGGCTGGCGTCCCGATATCGACGGCGCGCCGGATCTGGTCGAGGAAGTGATCCGCATCCACGGGCTCGACAACATCGCCAGCGTGGCATTGCCGCGTGCCGATGGCGTCGCGCAGCCGACCGCCACGCCGGTCCAGGCGCTCGAGCGCCGGGTCCGCCGCGCCGCCGCGGCTCGCGGGCTCAACGAGGCGGTGACCTGGTCGTTCGTGCCCAAAAGCGAAGCCGCCGCCTTTGCCGATGGTGCCGTCTTGTGGACGCTGGCCAACCCAATCAGCGAGGACATGAAGGTCATGCGGCCGTCGCTGCTCCCCGGGCTGCTGTCGGCCGCGCGCCGTAACCTCGACCGGGGTGCGGCGGGCTTGCGGCTGTTCGAGCTTGGCCGCCGCTATCTGCGTGGCGACGCCGGCGCGAGCGACGAGCGGCTGACGCTCGGTGTGGTCCTCGTGGGCGAAAAGACCGCGCGCGGCCATGCGACGGGCAAGGCGCGGCTGTTCGACGCCTTCGATGCCAAGGCCGAGGCGCTGGCGCTGCTGGCGCAGGCGGGCGCGCCGGTCGACAACCTTCAGGTCATGGGCGAAGCGGGAAGCCAGTTCCATCCCGGGCAATCGGCGACGCTGCGGCTCGGGCCCAAGACCGTGCTCGCGCGCTTCGGCATGCTGCACCCGGCGACGCTCAAGGCGTTCGACATCGCCGCGCCGGTGGCCGCGGTCGAGCTGTTCCTCGATGCCATCCCGGGGAAGAAGGGCGCGGCAACATTCGCCCGCGCCGCCTATGCCCCGCCGGCGCTGCAGGCGGTGACGCGCGACTTCGCCTTCCTCGTGCCGCTCGACCTGCCCGCGGGCGACCTGGTCCGCGCGGTCAAGGGCGCCGACAAGGCCAATATCGTCGCCGCGCGGCTGTTCGACGACTTCCGCGGCGCGGGCGTGCCCGAGGGGCAGAAGTCGCTGGCGGTCGAGGTCACGCTCCAGCCCGGCGAGAAGAGCTACGACGAAGCGGAGCTGAAAGCGATCGCCGAGAAGGTGACTGCGGGGGCGGCCAAGTTTGGGGCGGTGCTGCGGGGGTAGCGACGGGCGCATCTGCGCCGCATCGGACTTCGTCACTAGGAAACACGTTCAGGGTGGCGGTGGTTGTAGAGGTTATGTCCGTGTCCGATCCCGAGCTGGTCACCATCGCCTCCGACACGCTGACCGCGCGGATCAACCCGCTCGGCGCCGAGCTGTGGTCGCTGACCGATCGCGACCATCGCGAATACATGACCGATGCCGATCCCGCGTTCTGGACGGGCCGCGCGCCGCTGCTGTTCCCGATCGTCGGCGCGCTGAACGGCGGGCGCTACCGTCTGGATGAGGCCGAGCATGCGCTGCCCAAGCACGGCTTCGCGCGGACCAGCCGGTTCGAAGTGGTCGAGGCTGATGCGGCGCAGGCGTGCTTTCGTCTGCGCGACAGCGGCGCGACGCGCGCTGCCTACCCCTTTGCCTTCGCGCTCGACGTGGCGTTCCGGCTCGACGGCTGGACACTGCACGTCGAAGCCCGGGTCGAGAACCGCGACAGCACGGCGCTGCCGTTCAGCTTCGGCTTCCACCCCGCCTTCGCCTGGCCGCTGCCCGGCGGCGCGGCCAAGGCCGATCACCGCGTGACCTTCGTGCAGGACGAGCCGCAGGCGATCCGTCGGATCGATCCGGCAACTGGCCTGGTCCTGCACGAGCCTCAGCCGACGCCGGTCGAAGGCCGTGTGTTCGTGCCCGACGCCGCGCAGTTCGAGGCCGATGCGTTGATCTGGGACCGGTTGAACAGCCGCGCGCTGCGCTTCGGGGCCGAGGGCGGGGCGCGGCTCGCCATCGCGTTCCCCGACACGCCGATGCTCGGGATCTGGCAGAAACCCGGCGCCAACTACCTGTGCGTCGAGCCATGGCAGGGGATCGCCGATCCGATCGACTTCGGTGGCGATTTCCGCGCGAAGCCCGGCATCGTCGTGTTGCCCCCGGGCGAGAGCCGCAGCTTCCGGATGGACGTGACCGTCACTCCCGGCTAACCGCGCGCGATGTCCAATCGCCGCACCTTCGCCATCATTTCGCACCCCGACGCGGGCAAGACCACCTTGACCGAGAAGCTGCTGCTGCAGGGTGGCGCGATCCATCTCGCGGGCGAGGTCAAGGCGCGCGGCCAGGCGCGGCGGGCGCGGTCGGACTGGATGAAGATCGAGCAGCAGCGCGGGATCTCGGTGACGAGCTCGGTGATGACCTTCGCGCGCGACGGAGTCACCTTCAACCTGCTCGACACTCCGGGCCACGAGGACTTTTCGGAGGACACTTACCGGACGCTGACCGCAGTCGATTCGGCGATCATGGTGATCGACGCGGCCAAGGGCATCGAGCCGCAGACGCGCAAGCTGTTCGAGGTCTGCCGGATGCGTTCGGTGCCGATCATCACGTTCATCAACAAGGTCGACCGCGAGGGGCGCTCGCCGTTCGACCTGATGGACGAAGTCGCCGACGCCTTGGCGCTCGACGTCTGTCCGATGGCGTGGCCGGTGGGCATGGGCGGGGTGTTCCAGGGCGTGCTCGATCTGGCCACCGGCGGGGTCAGCCGGCCCGAGGGCGACAGCCGCGAATTCCTCGGCAAGATCGACGCGACGCCCGAACTGCCCGCAGAGATCGCCGACGAGGTCGAGCTGGCGCAGGGCGGCTATCCGGCCTTCGATCTCGAGGCCTATCGCCACGGCGATCTGACCCCGGTCTATTTCGGCTCGGCGTTGAAGAACTTCGGGGTCGCCGAACTGATCGACGCGATCGCCCGCTATGCCCCGCCGCCGCGGCCGCAACCGTCCGAACAAGGCGTCATCCAGCCCGAGAACAAGGAGGTGACCGGGTTCATCTTCAAGGTCCAAGCGAACATGGACCCGATGCATCGCGATCGCATCGCCTTCATGCGGCTGGTGTCGGGCACCTTCAGGCGCGGCATGAAGCTCACGCCTTCGGCGCTGGGCAAGCCGATCGCGGTCCATTCGCCGATCCTGTTCTTCGCGCAGGACCGCGAGATCGCCGACAGCGCCGAGCCGGGCGACATCATCGGCATTCCCAACCACGGCACGCTGCGCGTTGGTGACACGCTGTCCGAGCAGAACAAGGTACGCTTCGTGGGCCTGCCCAACTTCGCGCCCGAAATCCTGCGCCGCGTCGTGCTCAGGGACCCGACCAAGACCAAGCAGCTGCGCAAGGCGCTCGACGACCTGTCCGAAGAGGGCGTGATCCAGGTGTTCTACCCCGAGATCGGCGCACAGTGGATCGTCGGGGTGGTCGGCCAGCTCCAGCTCGACGTGCTGATCAGCCGGCTCGAGGCCGAATACAAGGTCGAGGCGGTGCTCGAACCCGCGCCGTTCGATACCGCACGCTGGCTCAAGGGCGCCGAGGCCGCGCTCAAGGGCTTCGCCGACTTCAACATGTCCAACCTGGCGCGCGACCGCGATGGCGACCCGGTGTTCCTCGCGCGGTCGTCTTGGGACGTCAGCTACCAGCAGGAGCGCAACCCCGAGTTGACCTTCAGCGCGACGAAGGAGCGCTAGGGCGCGTGCAGCCACTCGCCGCTTTCGGCGTTACCTTGGCTCCGCTATAGCCGAGGGCGCGTGCAGCTTACTTTCGCCAGCTACAACATCCACAAGGCCGTCGGCATGGACCGCCGCCGCGATCCCGACCGGATCCTGGCGGTCCTGCGCGAGATCGACGCCGACGTGATCGCCTTGCAGGAGGCCGATCGCCGCTTCGGCACGCGCGAGAGCGTGCTGCCGCGCAAGGCGATCGAGGAAAGCCCGTGGCATGCGGTCCCGCTGTCGCTGCGGCCCGACAGCATCGGCTGGCACGGCAACGCGCTGCTGGTGCGCAAAGGGATCGAGGTCGTCCAAGCGAGCATCGTCCCCCTGCCGGTGCTCGAACCGCGAGGCGCCGTGCGCGCGGACCTGCTGGTCGCGGGCCGCCGCCTGCGCGTCGTCGGCATGCATCTCGACCTCTCGGGGCTGCGCCGCAAACACCAGGTCCGTTCGATCCTGCATCATGTCGATGGCTGCGACGGTCCATGTCCGACGGTGATGATGGGCGATCTCAACGAATGGGCCCTGCACGGTGGGTGCTTTCGCGAGTTCGGACCCGGTTGGGACGTCCTCGCGCCGGGACGAAGTTTCCCGTCGCGTCGTCCCGTCGCACAGCTCGATCGGCTGATCGTCTCGCACGAATGGACCGCGGTGGAGGCCAGGGTCCATCACAGCGCGCTGGCATCGCGCGGCTCGGATCATTTACCGATCTATGCGCGCCTGGAGCTCGCGTGATCGCGCGGCCGAGTGTCCCAGCGTGGATCAATAGGCTGCCTAATATTTGAGCAGTTGCCTGCAAATGCGGCGTCCTGACGACGCGGCTTTTCGGATCGGATCGGCTGCGACACGCCCGATCGCAGGTTTCGCTAGCGCAAGTTAGTTTGGCACGCGCCTTGCTAGTGTGTTGCCGCCGGCGCTGGGACCGGTGGCAAGCAGGGGATAGGCATGAAGTTCATCATCGCCATCATCAAGCCCTTCAAGCTCGACGAAGTGCGGGAAGCACTCGGCGCCATCGGCGTCGCGGGCATGACCGTTTCCGAGGTCAAGGGGTTTGGGCGTCAAAAGGGGCAGACCGAGATTTATCGCGGCGCCGAATACTCGACCAACATGCTTCCGAAGGTGAAGATCGAAGTGGCCGCGCCCGACGATCTTGCTGCGCAGATCGTCGAGACGATCCAGCAGACCGCCAGCACCGAAGCGATCGGCGACGGCAAGATCTTCGTGCTCGACCTGGCTTCGGCCACCCGCATCCGCACCGGCGAGACCGGGGACACCGCGCTTTGATCGCGATCCCGTCAGACAGGAGGGAAACCACCATGATCCGCAAGATTCTCTGCGGCGCGGGCGCGTTGGGCACGTCGCTCTTCGCCGCCACCGCCGCTTTCGCGCAAGATGCCACCACGGCCGCTTCCGAAGCTGCCGCCACCGCGACGGCTGCGGTCGCCACGGCGACCGAAACCGCCGCGGCCGCGGCCACCACGCTCATCCAGAACCCCACCGCCGCGCAACAGGCGACGATGGTCAACAAGGGTGACACCGCCTGGATGCTCGTCTGCGCCGCGCTGGTGCTGATGATGAGCGTTCCGGCGCTCGCGCTGTTCTACGGCGGCCTCGTGCGCACCAAGAACATGCTCAGCGTGCTCATGCAGGTGCTGACGATCGTTTCGGTCGCTGCGCTCGTCTGGGTGGGCTGGGGCTATTCGATGGCCTTCACCGGCGGCAGCGAGTTCGTCGGCGGCTTCTCGAAGATGTTCCTGATCGGCGTCGACGCAACGACCTATGGCGCGACCTTCTCGAACAACGTCTATCTGCCCGAGCTGGTCTTCGTCGTCTTCCAGATGACCTTCGCCTGCATCACCCCGGCGCTGATCGTCGGTGCTTTCGCGGAACGCGTGAAGTTCACGCCGCTGATCATCTTCGTGGTCCTGTGGCTGACCTGCATCTACTTCCCGATGGCGCACATGGTTTGGTACTGGGCCGGACCGGACTTCCTGGTCGATGCTCCCACCGAATACGGCCTCCTTTGGGGCTGGGGCGCGCTCGACTTCGCCGGCGGCACCGTGGTGCACATCAATGCCGGTATCGCGGGTCTCGTCGGCTGCATCATGATCGGCAAGCGCACCGGCTACGGCAAGGAAGCCACGCCGCCGCACTCGCTGACCATGACGATGATTGGTGCCTCGCTGCTGTGGATCGGCTGGTTCGGCTTTAACGCCGGCTCCAACCT
>Ga0075366_10001501_pt1 | contig 11652 bp, 11 predicted proteins | sample EndMethybrTD3031_FD_72351 | JGI IMG/M metagenome (GOLD analysis project Ga0075366, IMG submission 72351) | Populus endosphere microbial communities from Tennessee, USA - Endosphere MetaG P. TD hybrid TD303-1 | ecosystem: Host-associated > Plants > Roots > Endosphere | place: USA: Tennessee... | reverse complement strand
CCTTTGACTATACCTGTATATTGCCACAAACAGGTTATTACAAAATTACCGGCGGTGGCACGCCATTCTCGGGCTTGTCGTTAGGTTCTGGCTCAACACCGTCAGATCAGCGTTTGTGGACTTGCCAGTTTAAAACCGGCGCCACCGATACCCCGCAAATGTTTGGCTTCCCCATCAGCTCATCCGGTGTGGTTACCGCTCCGCCAACCGTTATTACCCCGTATGATAATACCGGCGCAGGCGACCCTGTATTACACGCGCAGGGCGATTATAAAGCCGGTAACACCTCGTTTATTAGCATAACTGGTCAATCGTCCTATATAGGCTCTACCGCCCGATTGGTAAAATATGTGGACGGTGCGACAATGGGTTCGCGTTACAGGTGGCCGCATGGCGCAGAAGCACTATATGTAGATAGCACGGGCCTGATGTGGTGTTTAACCGAGTATGAAACATCAAAATACGGCACTGATAACCGTACCGTGTTTGCGGTAAAGTTAAGCGATTATCAATAACCTTATTTAAACAAAAAGCCCGGTGCTGTTGGCATCGGGCTTTTAAATTTATAAGCTTTGCATTTTCCGCAATTGCTGATATAATTTCTCGGTGGGTAAACCTACGACATTGGTATATGACCCATTAATACGTTCGATAGCGGTAATGCCTATCCACTCCTGTATACCGTAAGCCCCGGCTTTATCCATGGGTTTGTATTTAGTAACGTAGTTAATAATCTCCTCGTCGGTCAGTTTACGAAAAAACACTTCAGATACATCAAAAAACTTATTTATATGGCCTTTATATATTAAGCAAACACCAGTAACTACCCGGTGCACTTTGCCTGATAATAACTTCAGCATTTCCACGGCATGTGCTTCGGTTTCAGGTTTCCCTAAAATTTGCCCGTTAATTTCAACAATGGTATCGGCCGTAAGCACAATTTCATCGCCGGCCTCTTCATCAAAAGCCATGGCTTTCTTTTCGGCAATGTAAACCGCAATTTCAGTTGGAGTTAATCCATCGGGATAACTTTCGTCCACATCTTTAAGTACAATACGGAAATCAATATCCATCTGTCTCAGCAGTTCCTGCCGGCGTGGAGATTTTGAGGCGAGAATTATTTTTTGGTTATTAGTCATTGGTCAATGGTCATTAGTGGAGTACATGATAGAAACCTAAGTCTGATTAACTGATCACTAACTACCAGCTATAAGCTTCGGCATTCATCCATTTGCCTTGTACTTTCATTACCTTTTCTATCACATCGCGGGCACAGCCTTTGCCACCGGCAATAGGAGAAATATAGGTACTTATCGCTTTTATTTCTTCTGCGGCATCAGCAGGGCAAACAGGCAATCCGGCTAATTGCATTACTTTCAGGTCGGGGATATCATCGCCCATAAACAATACCGTTTTTTGGTCGATGTTGTTTTTGGCAAGATAGGTATTAAGCGCAGCCACTTTATCCTTGCATCCGATAAACACATCGTTAATACCCAGATCGTTTAAGCGTTTGCGGCTGCTTTCGGCATTAGCGCCAGAGATTGCAGCCACGTGGTAACCGCATTTTACCGCCAGTTGCAGCGCATAACCATCTTTAATATTAAACTGCCGGAAACGTTCTCCGCTATCTGTTACAAACACGCCGCCATCGGTTAACACACCATCCACATCAAAAACGAAGGTGGTGATAGTTTTAAGCTTGTTTAGAAATGATTCCACAGATTATTTTTTGATTACACCTATTTATAAGTGCTACTGTTACTTAAAACTGCTACTTAACTTATTGGTTATCGCGCCACTCGTAAACCCAGGCGCTTTGAATTTGCTCCAGGTGGCCTTCGTTTGATTCTTCGCGGGTACCTTTAAAATCGGGTAAGGAGAGTACCCACTCAAGTAAATCGGTAAAGCGGATGCGGTATATTTTCGATTCGTCAAAATCATCACCAAACTTTTCATAAAGTCCCATAGCAATGTCTTCATAGTCATTCCAATGGATCGGTAACGAGAATTTGTCTTGTGTCATTATCTGATGTTGTAAGTATTAAGGTGTAATTATTGGTTATTAGTGCCCCAAAAACTGCGATTGATCGGGTATCGTGATCTCAATATCGCCGTCAATCAGCACACACTGGCAACCCAGGCGCGAATTTATACGGGGGTTAACCGCCCGGTCTATAAAATCCTCCTCTTTGTCCGATATCTCCTGGATATTATCTTCGCCCTTGTTTACATAAACATGGCAGGTGCTACAGCCGCATACGCCACCACAGTTATGCTGCAGCTCAATGCCATTCTCCAGGCAAACATCCAGTACAGATTCTCCTTCGGCAGCAGGCAGCTCTACAGGTTCCAGTCCCTTTTCCTCAAAGTTTATTTTAACTTTAAAAATATTCATCAGGGCAAAAGTAATAAAATTACTTATCGGCGTTGCTGCCTTTATCCATTTTGATAATACCCTGACTAAGTAACTGGTAAATTTGCTGTAATAAAGGCTCGTTATGCAGCATTTCCAGGTGTTTATTCATGGTTAATTCATCATTACGCACAGCCGGGCCGGTTTGCACCGCGCTTGGCAGTTGGTGTTGCACTTTATCGGCCGTTTCCGTGATCAGCGGCTTCAGCATTTCAAAATCCAGTTGATGTTGGGTTAACAGGTTTTGCGCTATGTTATACAAATAGTTGGGGAAATTACAGGCAAATACGGCTGCCAAATGCAATATACGTCGCTGAGAGGAATCTACATCGTATATATTATTGCTTATCGTTTGGGCCAATTCTTTTATTTGCTTGATAATTGCGGCAGTTGCGCCTTCAATACATAAAGGCACTTCCCTGAAATTAATTTCTTTATTACGGCTAAATGTTTGCAATGGATAAAACACCCCGGCCTGTGCGGTATATTTCAACAGCAACTGGATATCGGTACTACCCGATGTATGCAACACCAATTTATTATGCGGAGCCAGTTGCTGTACGATACTTTCAATAGCATCATCCTTAACCGAGATGATAAAAACATCAACAGCCGGATCTATCTGCTGTAAATTATCAATAGCTTCCGCTTTAATATGATAGGCCAGCAAGGCCGCATGCTGTAAGTTAGGACTGTAAACCTGTGCAATATAATGTCCGGCATTTTTAAGCGCTGCGCCTAAGTGAGTAGCCACATTGCCCGAACCAATAAGGGTGATACGCATAAACAAAGATAAAATCAATTATTTAAAGATGGTTACTAATCATCATCCGCACCTGTTTCGGCACCCACGGCTTATAAAAGTAAGCACAAAGGCCTACATTAAAATACTTCTGTTAAAAAATGTTAAATAGTTTTGTTTATTACGAAACTTTCGTAGATTTACTAAATAATCGTACAACATGGAAAAGTTAACAATACAAGAAGAAGAAGCAATGCAGGTAATATGGCAAAGCGGTGGTGGTTTTATTAAGGATTTTTTAGACCTGCTAAACGAGCCGAAGCCCCCCTATACTACCTTGGCATCAACCGTTAAAAACCTGGAACGCAAAGGGTTTTTACAAGCAGTTAAAGTAGCTAATTCGTATCGTTACAATCCCATTATTGCCGAGGCCGATTATAAAAAACGCTTTATGAATGGTTTTGTGAGCGACTACTTCCAAAACTCGTACAAAGAACTGGTGACATTTTTTGCCAAAGAGAAAAAGATAAGCGCCAACGAGTTGCAAGATATTATTAACCTGATTGAAAACAATAAAAAATAAACGCTATGCCAGCTTTGTTTATTTACCTGATAAAAGTGAATGTGGCCCTGCTGATATTTTGCGCAGGTTATTACGCGGTATTGCGCCACCTTACTTTTTATAACCTTAACCGGGTGTACCTGGTAACGGCTATTATATTTTCAACGCTTTATCCCAAGTTTAACCTTTCAGAATTTTTGAACCGGCACGAGGAGATTGCCAGGCCCATACAAGTGGTGGTGGTAAACTGGCAGGAGCCCGTTAAAAACATTACCAAAACCTTTTTAGGGCACGATATGTGGTTTTGGTTGCTGGCTGCATTTTGGACAGGTGTTACCGTGTTTGCTATCAGATTGTTAACGCAATTATTATCATTATATAAATTGCATAAACGGTCTGAGCCGGCACAGCTACGGCATTATGTTATTCGGGTTATTAAAGGTAATATCAATCCTTTTTCGTTCTGGCGTAATATTTATATCAACCCCGAAAACCATCCACCGCACGAACTGGACGCCATTTTAGAGCACGAGCATATCCACGTAAGCGAATGGCATACGCTTGATATTCTGTTGGGCGAGATAAGCGCTATATTCTATTGGTTTAATCCCGGTGTATGGTTGATGAAAAGGGCCATTCGCGAGAATATTGAATTTATAACCGATAACAAGATCTTAAAAAAAGGTGTAGACTGCAAAGCTTACCAATACAGCCTCATCAATGTAAACTTTGGCGCGCAAAACAATGCCATTGTGAACCACTTCAATATTTCAACCATTAAAAAACGTATAATTATGATGAACGCTAAAAGATCTTCGAACGTAAACATTACCCGGTATTTGTTTTTAATACCTGCGGTAATGTGCCTGTTGCTAATATTCTCGGTGTCAAAAGCCGAACTGAATAAGGTAGCTAAAACCAGCGCCCACATGATGAGGACGTTAAAAACTGTAGTAAACCATATCACATTCACTAATGAAGCACTTAACAGCACCCTGCCGCATAGAAGCAGTGAAAAACTGAGTGCTGTAACTCATTTTGACATCCAATCGGATACAGTTTATGGCAGTGGTACTAAGAGTGTACCGGTTATACGGTCATTCGAGTTCAAAACATCGCGCGATACTAACAAAGACATTGTAGTGGTACAGGGAATGCCATTGGTATTGAGTGACACAGGCAAGATCACCAAAATAAGGATCAACGGTAATACAATGGACAAACCTGTGATTTATATTAACGGTATAAAAACAGAAAATGGTCTAACAACCATCAGTCCAGATAAAATTGCAACTATAGATGTGAGAAAAGAAGGCTCATCTAATGGCGTTATTTACGTAGTAACTAAAGACCACGCCGGTGATAAAGTGATGGCGGGACATTTATTGCGTGATACCATTATTTTAAATAATATAAAAGAAAAGACAGTTGAGGGGCATGCTATTAAAGGAACTGCACGAGTTATGCTATCCGGGAGCTTAACAGGTGCAAATAGCATTAAACCAACCACACTTACCGTAATTTCACGTCCGGGCACAAAAGGCAATACTATTGTTGGCGATACCATTTACACTTCGGGTGCAGTTACTATTGGCACTGCACACCCTGCTTTAAGTGCGGTAACTGTACAAGGATATGCCATAAATGGTGGCAATAAAATTACTGGCATACATAACTACCGGTCGTTTAACAGTTCTCCTACTACCATCGACAACTTCTCGAATAAATTGATCGTGATCAATGGCAAGGAAGCCGATCAAAAACAATTGAAAAAAGTTTCCGCAGCTGACATTGAAAGTGTCAGCATTTTAAAAGGCGATGCGGCCACAGCTACCTATGGCGATAAAGGCAAAAATGGCGTGGTAATTATTACCACCAAAAAAAGCAACTAAGTGTAGATTAAACCAATTGCAAACAAGTTATTAAGTGAAAAGCCGGATCTGTCCGGCTTTTTTTATATCCTGAAAACAATAAAAACACTTACTATCAGTAAAAAAGCAGGCATTTTTATTATTTTTAAGCGCAAAATATATATACTGCCCTATCATCAACCATGAAGAAACATTATCGCCATGAAAACGACTGCCTGAATTGCGGCACCGAACTGCAAGGTAAATACTGCCACAACTGCGGGCAGGAGAACCTGCAGATCAAAGAAAGTTTCGGGCATATGGTCAATCATGCGGTAAGCGATTATTTCCACTTCGATCAACAATTTTTCCATACGCTAAAGCCATTGCTGCTTAAACCTGGCAAACTAACCCTTGAGTATATGGCCGGTCGCAGGGCACAATATCTGCACCCGGTTAAAATGTACATTTTTATTAGCCTGGTTTATTTTTTGCTGATTTTTAGAAGCAACCATGAAATAATACGGGTGAATGATGGCAAACGGGTTTCTAAAAAAGAGGTAGCCGATAAGGTGAAGAAAGCGCTTGATAAAAACGGAACGCTATCTGCCGATCAGAAAAAAAGCATTGAAAAAACGGCAAAAAATGCATTGCCCTCAGAAGGTGTTAAAGTAAATAACGACGGTAGTTTTGTGAAAATTAACGACACCAATGACGATGAGGATAGCGGGGACAGCACGTTTGCGCAATACGCAGTTCGGCAAAATAAACTACCTGCAGATGAACGCGATGGGTTTTGGGAGCGCTTTTTCAATAAAGCCAATTATGCGTACAAAGAAAAGTATGGCGCCCACTACAAAGAAATGTTTATGGAAGATGTTAAGCACAACGCCCCTAAAATGATGTTTGTGCTGCTGCCTTTATTCGCGTTAATATTAAAATTTACATTTTGGCGCAACAAGAAATATTATGTAGAGCATATGATCTACGCGATACACCTGCATTGCTTTTACTTCCTGTTTTCGGCTATGATATTGATTATCCAAATGTTATTGCCCGAAAGCTTTAAAGTGGTAAGCAATTGGTTAACCGTTATATTGTGCTTATATACCTTGTATTACATTTACCGATCGTTACGTGTGGTATATAACCGCAGGCGGTGGGTTACCATCAGGAAAATGATCAGCATGTCGTTTATGTACTGGACGGCTGCCATGATTTGCCTTGTTGGTTTAGTAATGTTGGTTGCCGCGCAGGCCACTTAATTTGCTACAGCGAAAATAACCGGTATCCTAAAGTTAAATTGAACAGGTTTATCCTGGTTTCATCGCTCCCATTGTTATAAGGCTGTTTGGTCAAGCCATATTCATAGCGGAAATCAATAGATATCTTTTTCAGGTCTAAACCGGCGCCAAATGTCCAGGCCAGGTTTTGGTCTTTATAATTTAAATGTGCCGCGTTCCTAAGCGCCGCTCCCACGTTTTGATCTTTATTAATAGCGAATGACACCAACGGTCCGGTGTAAAACCTGCCGCCAACACCAAATGCGCCTATTTTTGTGCCTAACAATAAAGGCAGATCAATACTGGTAAAGGTGGCTTTGTTTTCGGTGCCGCCGCTGTTTACGGTTACGCTTTTACTGGTAATATACAATTCAGGCTGAAAGTTAAAACCTAAGCCCCCTGCCCTTGCATAAACCCCGCCAAGGTAGCCTGCCCGGTTTTCGGTGGCAAATGTCGCCGAATGCGAAAAACGGGATAAATTCATACCACCCTTCACCCCAAATTCAAATGATGGAAGAATTTGCGCCGGGGCGAGCTTTGCCATCGTGATACAGATAGCTAATAAAATGGTATATTTTTTCATAGTGAGGCTTTTTCGATAAAACGGTTGAACTTAAATTTTGTGCTAAAATATTAAAAATGTCTGAACCACGATTTAACGGATTTATTGGATAACCAGGATTTAATCTCGTAATCCAATAAATCTGTTAAATCGTGGTTCAGACGTTACAAGGCCAGTTTTCCCTGGTAATAATCTAATATTTTGGTACGGATAAAATAATCATACCGCGCGTTTATTAAGCCTGTTTTAGCACGGTCCAGGTTACCTTTGGCTACAAGATAATCAACCGAGTTTAGGTCACCCGCGTTAAACCTTACCTCTGCAATACGAAAAGATTCGGTATAGGCCGCTACCTGGTCGCCAAGTACCTGGTAACGCTCATAAGCCGATGTCATATTTATATAAGCCTGCTCCACACTTTGTTTTAACTGTATTTTGGTGGCATCGTTGGTGTTTTTAGCATCCTGTAAGGTTATTTTAGCCAAGGATACCCTATTATGTTTTTGGAAACCATTTAGAATAGGGATGCTTAAACCTATCCCTAAGCCATTACTGTAATTGCCCCTGAACTGATCGCTGTATGACCCGCGGGAGCCGCTGGAATATTGCGTATTCAGTCCGCCATTAAATGATAAGGTTGGGAATAAATTGCCCGATGCGGCCTTCACCCCTTTCTCGGCGCTTTGCACACGCAGCTCGGCTGCTTTTACCAGGGCCAGGTCATTTATAGCATTGCTATATACTTGTGCCGAAGTTTGCGCGTATACCCCCGGTAGTTCAGCGGCATTTAAGCGGACTAATTTTACCTCTTTGTTAAAAGGCACATTCATTATCTGTAATAAATTCAGTTTTGCGGCATAAATAGCATTGCGGCTATTAATGATATTCAGCTTATCGTTAGCAGCCGTACCGCGCAGATCGTACAGGGTTTGCGGGGCAATATTGCCTTCCTTGTTCAATATCTCATTACGCTCTAATTGTTTGTTCGATACATCAAGCTGGGTTTTAGCTTGTGCAAACTGATCTTCGTTATCCAGCACCTGCAAATAGGTAGTGATCACGTTAAGGCTGATATCGTTTTTAGCCTGCTGATAATCCATTTTACCGGCCTGGTAAGCAAGCGATGTTTGCTTTATACTGTTTACCAGCGAGAGGCCGTTAAATAAAACCAGGCTGCTGTTTAAGTTATAGTTTGCATTGGTTATCTGGCTGTTCACATAGGTAAAATCTGCATTTTGACTGCGGCCATTATTTATAGTATGGTCAATATTACCGTTTAGCGTCGGCAGCATATTTTCACGGGCCTGCTGCCAGTATATGCGGTCGGCCTCCATCTGTAGTTGACTTTTCTGTACGGTCAGGTTATTTTTAATGGCAATATCAATGCATTGCTGTAACGTAAGTACAGAATCAACCTGTTGTGCTAATGCTTTTGTACCCAAGCAGGTAAGTAGTATTATATATTTAAAATAGCGCATTTGTTAAAATTTTGTAGATGAGGCAATTTTTCCATCCAGCAACTCAATGATCCTTGAACCATACGCCGCGTTTTTCTCTGAATGCGTAACCTGTATAATCGTTACACCATCTTCCTTATTCAGCTTGCGGAATATCTCCATAATCTCTTCACCTTGTTTGGAATTAAGGTTACCTGTAGGTTCATCGGCTAATATCAGGCGCGGCTGGGCTATTAAAGCGCGGGCTATGCCTACCAGTTGCTGCTGCCCGCCGGATAATTGCGCCGGGAAGAGATCTTTTTTACCTACTATCTGGAAACGGTCGAGCATATCGGCTACCAGTGCTTTGCGTTCGGCGCTTTTAATATCCTGGTAAATCAGCGGAGTTTCAATATTCTCGTAAACGGTCAGCTCGTCAATTAAATGATAGGCCTGGAATACAAAGCCGATGTATTGTTTGTATAAAGCCGAGCGTTGCTTTTCCTTCAACTGGTGCACCGCCTGGCCCATAAAGTAGTGGTAGCCTTCAGAAGGTTCATCAAGCATGCCGATGATATTTAACAAGGTTGATTTCCCCGAACCGGAAGGCCCCATAATGGATACAAACTCACCTTCTTCTATCTCTAAGCTAATATCGTTAAGCACAAAGTTTTTGTTTCCCCCGGCCTGGTAGTATTTTGAAATATGTTGTAGTGATAACATTTTTTATAAGATGTATGGATGATTGAATGTTCTAAATTATTTATAATAACAATAGCTGTATAATGAATAACGTACCAAACAACAAAACAATTGATTATCAATTGATTAAAAAGAAAATACAAACAAAAAACCGTACGCTTATGTAACAAAGCGTACGGTTATGATACAGTGGTTTTAAGTCGTAAGTTCTAAGTCAGAAGTCTTAAGTCATCAAGATTTAGGACTTTGGACTTAATATTCGGACTTGGCACTTCTACTCGCTTCGTAAACTTTTTACGGGATTTAACAGCGCGGCTTTAATGGATTGATAGCTTACGGTAATAAACGCTATTAATATGGATAAACTGCCGGCTAATAAAAATACCCACCAGTGAATGCCTATCCGGTAAACAAAGTCCTGTAGCCATTTATTCATTACCAACCAGGCCAGCGGCGAAGCTATCAGCACTGCTATAAAAACCAGTTTCAAAAAGTCGGACGAGATTAGCGCTACGATATTGCCTACGGTAGCCCCCATTACTTTGCGGATGCTTACTTCTTTAAACCTTTGTTTGGTAGTAAACACGGCCAGTCCAAATAAGCCCAGGCACGAGATAAAGATAGTGACCGCGGTAAATACGTTCAATATATTCCCCGTACGATGTTCAGACTGATACATGGCATTAAATTCGGTATCAAGGAAGTGATAATCAAACGGGATATCGGGATAAGTGGCTTTCCAGTCAGCTTTCATCGCGGCCAGAGTTCTATCAATATCCTTTGGTGATGTTTTGATCAATAATTTGCCAAACCAATCGTATTCGGCAAATATCACTATCGGGGTAATTTCCTGGTGCAGGGATGCGAAGTTAAAATCGCGCGCTACCGCTTTTACGGTTCCTTTGCGCCCGCCAATAGCTATGCGTTTCCCTACAGCATCGGATGGTTTCCAGCCTAAGGCTTTTGAAGCTGCCTCGTTAATGATAAAACTGTATTTACGGCTTTTAAAGCTGGTATCTATTACCTGCTTCTCATCGGTTAATGTAAAGTTGCTTCCTTGTATAATTTTAATACCCAATGTTTTTACAAAGTTCTTTTCAACCGGGATAGCGGTAACCGATAGGTTGTAATCAGAAGCTTTGCCTTCCGCTTCACTAATGCTGTACCCGCCGCCAATACTCACCGGCGAATCGTACGATGCAGAGATACTTTGCACACCCGGCTGCGCCGATATCGCGTTTTTGTAGGTTTCCAACTTATTGTACCCCATTCCACCAATATCCAAAACAATCACCTGCGAACGGTTGATACCTGTATCCATATGCTGTATATATTGCAATTGACTACTCACAATCAACGTACAAATAATAAAGAAAACTGAAACAGTGAACTGGAATATCACCAGTCCTTTGCGCAGGTTACCGCTTTTGTTGCTGCCCCGGCCCTTCATGGTGCTCACCGGTTTAAAAGCCGATAGGTATAGCGCTGGGTAAGTGCCGGCTATAAAAGTTACCACAATAAATAACGCTGCTAACAACCCAACTAACCACCAGGTGTGCCAAGTGTCGAATCCTAATTGCTGCGCCGTAAAATTGCTAAATGCGGAGAAGCTTGCCCAGGTTAGCAATAGACCGGTTAATAATGAAAATAGCGTGATCAAACCGGCTTCGGATATAAATTGCGCAAACAATTGTTTACGCTCGGCGCCCATTACTTTGCGCACCCCAATTTCATGCGCACGTTCGGCGGCTTTGGCAGTTACCAGGTTAAGGAAGTTAATACAAGCCAATAATAACAATATTACAGCTACTACCCCTAAAATGTAAATGTATTTGATATTGCCTGTGGGCTCTAACCCGCCGCTTAAGTCGGAGTGCAGGTGTACCGATGTTAATGGTTCTAAAGTATACCACGGGCCATCGGTCGATTTATATTCGTTTTTATAAATATCCCTGAGGTAGGCCGCCATTTTTCGCTCAACACTTTTAGGATCAACGCCTGGCTTTAACAAAAAATATGAGTAATCATTAGCCGAATCCCACTTACGTGTTTTTGATCGGTCGTGCATGGCATAGTTGCCCAGTATATCAAACTTAATT